>Ga0209172_10000965_pt1 | contig 69704 bp, 60 predicted proteins | sample LarsenN4metaG_FD_184113 | JGI IMG/M metagenome (GOLD analysis project Ga0209172, IMG submission 184113) | Hot spring sediment bacterial and archeal communities from British Columbia, Canada, to study Microbial Dark Matter (Phase II) - Larsen... ...
AGTCGTGAAAAAACCTGTATCAAAATTTCGTTCTAAAAAACCGCAACACAGAGGGACTGGACAACGAGTAGAAGCTCCGAAATTTCATATCACTAATCAGCTTTCTAGCCTTAACTGAACCGTATTGCCCTTTAGTGAAGAAGAATGGCGCAGACTATTAAAAGTTACGCAACGCTGCGTCGGTGCAGAGATTCAAGCGATTGTGGAACGGGCTGCTATTTCTACTTTCTGCCAAATGTTTGCTGACGATATTCCACCACAGGGTCAACTCCCACCGCTAAAAATTACATTGTCAGCATTGTTAGAAGCTAGACAGAACATCAATCCCCTAGCTATCCGCGAAGCTGACCGAATCGAGAGCATGAGAAACAAAGCTGATTTGCAAGGTTTACCCTCTTCTCCAGTAGATTCTTCTGTGTATAGTGTCGGTAATATCGATATTTTTGGATAATAGTTAAGATTTCTGACTACTTTTCCAATCATCAAGAGATTCGCAGACACGCACACCCATAATTCCAAAAGCTGGAACACCTCTTGTTGCATCCAAAATTGCTACTTGTTGTCGGATTTGACTTTCTTTTTCTTCTCTCGATAATCGTTCAAATCTAATATCATCAGCAGTCACAGGGTTATTTTTCTCTACTGTAAACTCTCGCAGTTTGTAGAACTTTTCTTCTTTTGACGCACCTTCTATCAAACATCCTCTTGATTTGATGAAAACTACAGGATATGAAATACCTGTGGTTCTAAACCGAGTATCTTCCTCTATCTTGATTTGAGAAACAGCCCCCCACATCAGCATAGACTCTTTGAAGCCCTCAGTTGCAGGTTGTCTGGCTTCATCACAGCCACCATTAATTTTTCTATGCAGGTTTATCGCTTTATCGCCGCATACCTTCCAAAATACTCGGTAGATATCAGGAGTAGTATCCACCAATATTTTGATCTGCTTTTCTTCTTCGGAGATCGCTGCTTCTCTCTCCTTGTTTCTAGCTTCTGCTGCTTTCTCTTCTGGGGATTGGCATGATACTAAACCAAAGCATATTATTAGCAACAACACAATTATTTTCTTTTGTACTTTCATATTATTTTAGATTGTAAAACGATTTTGTAGAATTTATTTGCTCTCTAATTACACGATTTATTAATAATGTATTTTACTATTTCTAGGCAGCAATTAAAACTTATATCTTTAAGAATTATCCATTTTTAACAATACGTTAGTCACCATTTTATATGATTCTAAAAATGGGAGATTTTACATTTCCATTTGATTAGGATGGAACTTGCCATGTTGATGCTGTTGGCGAACGTTAACTTGAGGAGTATAGGTATTTTCAATTGCCTTTCTACGCTCATCTATTAAATCTTGAATGATTTCAGAAAGAGGGGGGAGAGAGATATCAGTTTTACCGTGATGGTGCTGGTCAACTTGACTTTGGAGCAAAATTTTCTGGTAGAGTTCTCGTTGTTCACCAATGGTAAGTTTACCAGTCTGTTGAAGTTTTTCACGTAAGGGATGATTCCACTGATCTGCAACGGATGACCAAGCATGATTAGTTTCTAAATCTTGCCACTGCTGGGCGATTTCGGGGTGAAGTGGCACAGGCATATTATCAATAGAATTAGAAAATTCAGTTTGATTCGGTGATAATGGTTGTTGAGATAACTGTTGTCTTAAATCTTTCACAATCTCAACTAGACGTGGAAGTTCGATATCAGTTCTTTCATATTGCTGCATTTCATGCCAAGCTTGAATTTGAATTTTTTGGTAGAGTTCACGCTGTTCGCTAATCGTGAGCTTACCAGTCTGTTGAATTTTTTGTTGTAATTCCGTATGACCATGTTTAGCGATATCAGCCCAACTATTGTCTTGTTCTAATTGTTGCCAGTATTGAGCAAGTTGAGGATGAAGCGGCAAAGGAATCTCTTCTCTATTGTTAGGATTTGTGGGACGGTGTTGCTTGCTAATTTGGGAAGATGTTTTAACTGGCTTTGGTTGGGATGACTGAGATTGTGACCTATTTTCTAAGTTCTGCCATTGTTTGGCAATTTGAGGATGCACGGGCAATTCCAGATCACGGGTAGCATGAGGATTACTTTCCATTGTTGCGACATATTTATCAATATCAAGTTTTTGAGCAAGCAGTCTGAGCTTGTTTAACTCAAGTTCTGTAATCGCCATTGTTTTGACTTGGTGAGTCATACCTTCATCGGTTCTATTTAATTCAAAACAAACTGCTTCCCTAGTAACACCATTGTGTTCAGTTTTTAGTAGTCTGAGAACAGATTTACTATCTTGAGGGCTTTTTTGGTAGAGAATACGGTAATTGCCCAACGTCAAATCTTCTCGCCCAAAAGCCTTAAGAGTGTGTGTCAGAATTTTTAAAACTTCTGCTTGCTTGAAACTTTCTAAAAGATTGTGTGTGCCATCAACAGAAAGAGAACCCAGGTTACTTGCAATCTTGCGAGGGTCTTCATCAACAGAAGGCAAAGGCTTCCCACTTTTAAGATAATCAGCTACTAACAAAAATTCCTGCCTTTCGATGGGCAACATATCTTTGGGTTTTTCTGTGATAGTGATTTTTCCCCATTGGTTAGCATGAAATTTTAGAAGTGCGTTCTTTTCGTCACCACGGCGATAAATAGTATATTGCTCATTAACTTTTTTGATTGTAAAAGCATCTGCTTGATAAACTAAGCCATTATTTTTATCTTGATTCCCAGTCATATTTTTTTGCTGAACACCATATTTTTTCACAAGTGAGTAAGCAGCAAAAGCTATTTCCTTATTTTCTCGCGCTTCTAAACGCTTTCTGAGAAAAGTTGGCTTATAAAGTGTTACATTTTCTCTTCTAGACCAAGACAGAATCGGCTTAACCTCTACGGCATCTAAAGAAGGAATCGGCTTTTTAGGCCTAACCTCTGCTTCTATGACTTCTGCCTCTATGACTTGTGAGCTAGGAGTAATATCAGAGATATCTTGTTTTACCACTTGGGAACGAGGTTTTTTAAATGTAGTGTGAGTTTCTTCTTCTAGATTTTCCGGTGTCACACTCACACTTCCATCCCTTTTTTGTTGATAAATTGTTTTGACTGTGCCATCCTTGAGAATAATGCTAAAGCACAAATCTGGAGGCTGATTATTTTGATACCATTCCTCCAAAGGCACAGCTTCTTGAAATAACTGCTCGAAAGCTTTGACTCCGTGAGCCACAATTAAATCATCAACTCCTTTTTCGGGGCCTGGCAGTTGCACCACACTGACTGATGCTCCTTTTTCCTCTAGCAGCTGACCTGTCCGATAGGTAGCAATATTGATATTGCGTTTAGTTGTGAATCTAGTTTCGTGGTCAAAACAGATTTTAATTTTGCGTTCGGGAGTAGCGAAAACGGCTAACTCATCATGTAGAGAGGGTGGCATAGGATTACCTAGTTCATCCTTGCTACGATATCCGGCATAAATTCCCGGCAGTCCGATAGCAGCATGACCCTGGCTTAACAGACTAGCTGCTTTTTTCGCCCCTTCAGTGATCGTAATCGGTACATTATGCTTCCAAACACAATACCAAAATCCACTGCTGCGATCGCTTTGGGTGGGATTAACTCCAGCTTTGTCATAAATTTTGTTGGCTATCTCGTCGGGTACATCTAGCAAGAAAATACTCAGATCGGTTTTGGGTGGATGTTCATATTTGATCAATTTGCCGGGTTTATCTACCCTTTCTCTCGGTTGGTTCGGTTTATAGCATCCCCACAACTTTTTATCTGGTTTCTCTCCTGGCTGTAAATTCTCAAAACAACGAGGGTCAACCCCAGAGTTACACCACCAACCACCATGCTCAATGTGAGAATATTTGTGGAGCATCCCTCCAGACAACCGCCCCGTGTTTAGGCGTTCTAGTTTGTCACTGTACATCAAGTATTCCCATGCTTGATGCTGCTGTTCTATGGAGTCAATTTGCAAACTCTCAAAATTTAACTCGGCAATAGCTGGAGCGATCGCACTCCCCTCTACTAGTTCTTGCCAATGAGTGGCTTCTATATAATTTTCTCTTATTATTGAATTTAATGGTTCTAAAGTAGTCGAATAACTTAAAAAATTTGATGTTTCTGTGGAATTCGATAAATCAGCGATATTTTGAAAAATGAGATTATTATTGATGTTTTCTTCACTCGAATTATTCGGTTCTTCTGTTTGTATAACTATTTCTTCAACAGTTTCTGTGGAATGCGATAAATCAGCAATATTTTGAAAAATGGAATTATTATTGATGTTTTCTTCACTCGAATTATTCGATTCTTCTGTTTGTATAACTATTTCTTCAACAGGTGTAGCAGAAGGGGGTAAAAAAGGAGGTTTATCAGAAGGCGAGACAATTGGAGGTAAATCAGGTGGAGTATTAGAACTAGGTAAAAGTGGTGTTGCATCACCAGACTTTAAAAGTGGAGTCAATAATTCTTGTAGTAATTCTTCAATTTGCTCAAATTCTGCTGATATGCAGTCTGGATTTTCTTCTTCAAGATTTGACCATTTCCAACCACCATTCTCATCAGGTGTCATCACATAAGTTGCTTGACCAATTTCAATTTTAAATTCATTATCAATTTCTTGTTCTATTGACTCCCAGACAAAACCAGCCAGGGGATATATAACTGTTTTTATGAAATGTTCACTAGCTCTTGTATATGAAGAACTTAGTTGTAAATGTCGTTCATCGAACATAATATTTTGTAGAAAAATAGTTGATATATGAAGGTTTGATCACTGAACAATAAGCTTTTCTAAGAACTTCGTATTGTTGCCAGGAAGCACCCAGACAATTTAAATCAATCAACTGACCATTTAGAGTCACACGATTAAAGATTATGTGGATTGAAAGGTGATTGTAGCCAATCTCATAAAAGCTCATATATTGTAAATCATCCCATTTAATTCCCCGAATATATGCCCTAACCATTTGTTGACAGGAACTGAAAGATATAGGATTATAAAGATTATTTAAAGTAATTTGGCTATAAATACCAAGTTTTCTCACTTTGGGTCTTCGCTTTGCAAGAGTTTGAAAACTAGCAATTATTTCTAGAATATCTGCTTGGATATTAATAGCATTACCCAAGCAGATATTTTTAGTTTGTGAAAGTTCTTGAATCAGATAAAAACCATCAATAGCGGATTCTTGAATTTTCATTCGCATCTGTCATTCCTCCTAAATAAATACATTTTCATCAGCAGAAGTTTCACTAAGCAATGAACTCATTTCATCTAAGGACAAAGAAGAATTATTAGGAACTTCTTTAGAGTTCTGAGGCAAAGGAAATCGACTATTTATGTCAGAAATCCTCATATCTAAATCTTGCTGACTTGGAAACTTCTGTGTACTTCTGCGAGCTAACTGACTAACCAGTTTATGCCACTGCTGCTGGTTATATTCTTCAATTGCCAAAATAGCTTTAGGAATCTTTATTGATTTTAGTAAAGGGACAGAACCTTCTTTTTTATTAGAATATGCAGGGTTAATAAATACACATTTACCTGCTGGTAATTTCAAAAACTGAGCCGCTTCAAACAACTTTTTGGTTTTTTCTTGGTCACTGGTAGTAGTGTTAGTTTTACCGCTACCTGTGGAACGACTTTTGTGTTTATATTTAATTTCTTCATCACCTAAGAAACTGGAGAATAACTGAGCCGATTCATTCTCACCAGGATTAAAGACAAATTTTGTACTGCAAGCCCCAAGAATAGTTTTCGCTACTTCTTTACCGTAGTTCTTCTCCTGTTGTCCCATATTCTGCCATCCCAAGATGCCACAAAAACCCTCTGAGCGAGATTCATTAAGCCATTTAAATAAATCGGGTAAATAAATTGAGGGTAATTCGTCCAATGCAACTATCAATGGGTCTTGACGTTTCTTAGCAATATTTCGGGCAATAGTCATATGCAAGATGCTGGTCATCAAGGGAGCGATCGCATCTCGACGTTCTCTATCCAACCCAAAGATGATCATCTGCTTACCCTGGATTTCTAAAGGCAGAGTAGTCTTACCGATGAAACAGCCCAAGGTATTCTTAGCCATAAAGCGAGTAAACATAATACTGGCAGTGGCCACAATCCCGGCGACAGTCTTTTCAGAGGCTGCGGAACTGAACAGTTGACCAAAAGCAATCTTGATCCAAGGGTTGAGGTTAGCTGCCATCAGTCTTTGCACCATCTGTTCGCTAGAGAGTATGGCAGCAGCCGTCATCACATCGGCTCGTTCTCCAAATTCTTTGGTAAGCATTAAAATTGCCTGAGTCAGCTGATCTCCGGCTGGAGCAAAAAAGCCATCTTCACTACTATTACCCAAAAGTCGAAAATTTTTGTTAATAACAGTAGCAATTTGTCTAGCAGTTTCAGCATCACTACTATCACGCAAGAAATCAAGGGGATTGCAAACTTCCGATTCAGGAAATCCAGGTGCGAAAATATGGACATCATAACCTTGGCTTTTGGCATAAGCAGCGATTTTGGCTTGTGACGGATACTTGAAATCATAAACAATGATAGGAAATCCTTGATCTATTGCAGAGTAAATCATGGGATTAATCGCACTTAATGTTTTCCCAATACCTGGTGCGCCAATTGCTGCTGTACCTCTCTGCACATCTGGGATATAAAAAGTAGTAGCTGTACTATTTTCTTGCTTAATACCTTTGATTTTATGCTTGCCTATATACAGTGCAGCACTATCACATTTGGGTGATGCTATTTGTTTTATGGCTTTTTTCTTGGCAGTAGCGGTTTCTTTAGCTCCTCCCCAATAACTTGTAGCAATCTTGTTTTTATTAGAACCGTCACCAAAGAACACCCTCATCAGAATGTAAGCAATGAGAATAGCCAAAACTGTTAATCCATTGGGTGTAAATAGGTGATGAGTGTATCGACCAACATCATGCTGAGGATTTTGTAGTTGGTCAAAACTAAAAGCTTGACTATTGCTTGATGTTTGTAATTTCTCACTCATGCCAATTGACTAAATATAATGTCAACAACAGGGTATAGGGTTCTGTGGTAGGGAAAACACCCCACACCCCACACCCACAATTAGCCAAAAATAATTGGGTCTTTTTCTCGATATTTAATAAAAGGAACAGGGCCGATAAAGTAAGGAGAGCAAGTACGACCCGCAAAAGGGAGCGTTTTGCAAATTCTAAAAAACATGGTTGTCTGCATAGAACCTTCAGCTTCATTAATATCCCAAATCACTTGTTTGAAAGCCGAACCAAAAGGATTTCTACCAGTAGGCTCTTTACCAGCATTGAGAGATTTCAGAATACCAAACCCACCACTCACTTTTTGTACTTTGCCAGATATCCACTGCATTCCTGTTATTTGACCAATACCAGACATCTCTGCATGAGCGCAATTAGTTTGTAGGCAAGGAACATTAAAACCCTGCTGATAACTGCCAGAAATAGAGCGATTGCGATTAGCCTCAATGTCTCGCAATACTAAATCCACCTTCCCTACCATCGATAAATTCAGTGAAAGCAGTCCAGGAAAGTTATTCCAAGTGAGATTCTCTAATCCTGGAACTCCATTAATTTTGCTATCTTGCCAATTTGCAAAGCGATTAATTGATACATTTTGAATATTAGGAACTGAAGTCAAAAAATAGTTATTTAGATTAATAACTTTGCCTAGTTGAGCATTGCGAACTCGCTGATGGCGACTCGCATTCCCGATTGTGCCGCCAGTAATTCCAAATCTCCGCAAAAAATCACTGATAGGTTTAACACTACTAACTGACCTGTTACTTAATCCAGGGACTGCTTTAACTAGATTTGGTAAAGTTTGCCATTTAGTTAATTCAAAATCTGAAAGTTTTAATTTATTTAGATTTATTCCTTGTGGTTTAGCTATTGTGGAAATGTTGAGTTTCTCTATTCCTAACTCTGGAGTTTCAAAATCTCCCAGTTCCATAAAATCAGCAATACTTTGTCCTGCTCTCCAGGTTCTAGTTTCATTGCCTCTTGCCCCTGGATAGGTAACACTGCCATCTTCAGCAATGATCATATCTCTGAATTTCAGACGTGACCAATCTGGCATGAAACCATACTGAGAATTAATAGTAGGAACTGCTGCCGATACCTTTGGTATAATCAACCCGACTACTTGATTGAGAACTCCATATTTAATAAAGCTATGGATAAATAACCCTCCTAATAGACCCCATAAAATTAGGTAGCGTAAAATATTATCATTAATTTTTTTATCTGATTTCATAGTTCTTATTTCCCTTCCAGACTCATAAGTTTATTGACCAATTCCATAGAGACAACTGCTTTATCAGCAGCCGTTGTTAATTCATCCCCTTGTTGGACATAATTAATTAGTTTGTGTAACCGTTGGTGTAATTCATCTTGAGGAGTCAGCCATTTATTTCTAATCGCAATGGCGATACCATTTCTTATGCTGTTGACTGTTTTGATAGTGGTTGTTAATGGTTGAAGTTGCGGCGGTGGCGTTGTTTTTGCTGCCACTGTTAAATCATTAGTAATGACTACTTGACTATATTTAGGAGTGCCATTAGCCGCAGATATACGAAAACTGTAAGCTTTACGTTCACCAGTTGATGTTTTTGTAATCACTGTCAGGAGAGTGTTTCGTGTTTGGGGTAAACCTGGGATATTGACTCTTTTGATGCGCCGCAGATGAATCAACCCCGCACCAGGATTTTGACAATTCTGCTCCAGTTTTTCTAAACAGCCATCCGTATCAACCAATATTTGGGATGGATCATCTAACCAAACTCTTTTGATTGTCTCCCCTACTTCATAAAATGAGATGACCACACCGTGACCATTCCAGACATTTATATTTTGAAGTTTTGCTGTTTGACCACTGGCTTGAGTTTGTTTGATTGTACGGACTACAGGGGTAGCATCTGCACTGAGTGGAGTTAAATAAGTTAGTGCGATGGCAGCACTGACTATAAATAAGTTTCTCATCTAAACCTCCAGGAGACCCCCACTATATCGGTAATCCGATTAGTGGCGGGAGGAACGGAGGGGGAATTACGAAATGTTCCTTGAATGCCTTTAAGCGTATGCGAAAACAATGAGAGGAACAGTTGAGTAATTCCCAATTTATTGGGGTTAAGTTGCATATGAATAACCATCCTTTGCATGAATGCGTTTACAAAATTTGTAAGATATTCCTTGAATCAATCCGTTCTTGGTTGAAATATTAAAGCTACCTGATGAACGAATAGCCACTTTTCCAACATAGTTACCCAGTTTTTTACCAGTAGTAACTATTGCTCTAACCATGTCGCCAGTTTGAAAACCAAAATGTATCTTCTTTCTAGGTACGTGTCTATTTGGAAGCCCAAATTTATCAGTTCTACATGATTGTCTAGAGCCATGTCCGTTAGCTGTAATTAATAATGGCTTAATACCTTTAATTTTGAGAATTGGCGTTGACTTGCCAATACAAGCAGCATCAAGCCAATGAGTTTTATCTAATTTTTGTTGACTGCGATTATACTTTGTTAAACCTCCCGAACCCGTTTCTACAGGTAATCCAGTTTTCTTTAAAACTTCCAGTAATGCAAATCTGGTTGTGTTTACTGCTGCTGCATCAGCTAAGGGTCTTTTAGCTTGTTTCAAGATTTTCTCCAATTTTGAAGGGTCTTTTTTAAGAAAATCTTTAATATCCTTAGTCCCTTTTTTTGTGTTGCACTTTTCGCAACTTAGAGTCAGATTTGTAATCGAATTACCGCCTCCTTTTGCTCTTGGGTGGATGTGTTCAACTTGAAAAGGAACGTCTTTAACCCCACAATAAGCGCATTGCCTACCCCATTTTTCTAGTAAATATTCTCTAGTTTCGTAGCCAGCAAGAGTACCTTGTTGATACTCTTCCCCTTGAATTTCTGGGTTACGCATTAACTGCATATCAAATCTGACTAATTCCTGACTGATAGCTTTAATTGGCGCAAGTTTACGTAATCTTTCAACCCAAGTTTTAATATTGTCAAGACGACTTTTTAAGCTTGGTGGTAGCCATCCTTTTGGGCGTGTTCTGTTTAAGAATCTTGGCGCACGATATCTAGTTTTTCTAGCACGTCTGCTACGTCTTAGTTGTCTTCTGGAAGTTAAAGTATCTCTAATTGCAAAACCTCTATGTTTTAATTCGGCAGCAAATACCACTTCCCCAGTTGTATCGTCAACTAATACGATTCCTGTTGTTTTCGCTCCAGGGTCTAATTTTAATCTTAAAGGCGATACGGGAGAATTAGGACGTGATTCTTTAAGGATTAAAGTAAATGGAAAACGCCTGAAAACTGCCGCTTTCTTGTTCCTTAATAACTGTCTTGCTTGGGCTGGATGAATTGGATTTAACGGTATGCGATCAGTATTTAAAACGAATATTTTGGACATAAGTCCCTCCTTGCGGGTAATGTTAGCCTGGACAATGATTTAAAGGCTTTTTACGTCAACGACACTAGTTTCAAACCCAATATGCTTGTTTAATCGTTAACCTCAGAGAGCAGTGCCCTGCGGGAGTTTCTCCCGTTGTGGCAACTGCGGTGCTACAAACTGGCTGCGTATTCGTAGGTGAGATGACCTAAAAATCGTAGTGATTTAACACTTAGTCGGGTAAACTTTGGGCTTTTAAAGCCCCCACCATATTGCTCTTAGCAATTGGTGGTAGGTAGTTTACGGCAACTCCAGAGTGCGATTCACAATAAAGGTGACTTTAGTACCCTGTGGGATGTACCAAACATTGGGACGAGCAAGTATTTCTTCCGTGGAACGTTCAGCCCGATCTCCAATAATGTCGGTGAGTTTCCCAAATGCACCTTCTAAGAATGAACCAGGAATGTTCCGACGGTTATTTTGCGTCACCGAACTACTAAAACTACCAATGGAAGAATTTTGGATAGAAGTTTGAGAATCAGGCTGATTGATTATTTCACCCACTTTAGCCAAGCCTCCAACTAACCCAACTGTCAAATCGTATTGTGCAATCTCACCACCTTTATCTTGAAACTTTTTAGCAATTAAAGGTTTTCCTCCATTTCCTTGCACAGAGATTGCACCTTTAGATATGGGATATTCCGTTTGATCTTTGATGATGCTGGTTACTTGCATCTGTGCATAACTACCACCATCAACTGATATCACTTCCACAGCCAATAAACTACCAGACTCTATTGCTACATTCCCATTGTTATCGTGTAAATCTTGAGTTAACTTAGCGACAAAACGTCTACCATCATCAGTTTGCTGTCTTTCATCTTTATCAATTTCCTGTTTAACTACGGGTGTGACTAAAACACCACTTCCAAACGTACCTACTGTGAGATAACGATTTTGCTTCTGGTGAAGAATTTGGTTTTCTTGTGGCAAGTAGTTATTAACCAAATTAACGGGTTTGGTAGCCTTAGCCTTAGCTTCCACTTGCCACCGGGGACGGATTTTTTCAATAGTATCTGTTGTATTTTCTTGTGGGGTAACAGGTGTCGATTCACTGCTAATCTCTGCACTATCCGGTTCTTCAACTATTTGTGTCTGTTGCAATCCAGGGTCGTTGACTGCTGCAATCAAAGGTGGAGATTCTGTGATAGAAGTATCAGCGTAAACTATTTGACCAAATGAACCAATATTGCGAAGTCTTTCAAATTCGGCATTGGGATCTAGAGTTTTAACGTTTCGCGTCGAAGGAATGGTAGAAATAGGTGTGACAAAATTCCTCACAGGTGTTAACGGTGGTGGCATTCTGTCAATAGTTTTAGGGGTTGATTGCACAGGAATAGGTTTTGAGATTGTTCTCGGTGGCGATGGATTAGATGAAACTACTTTTTCAGTCTTATTGGTCAATGCTTCTGGTTTTTCTTCATCTTTTGTAGTGTTAATTCTACTCAAATCTTTCTCTTGTTCAGAAAGAGCAAGCTTGGCATAAACATCACCATCTTTTTGCTCTACGTCTAAAGTCTCTGATGACGACTGTGTTGATTCAGCAACTTTAAATGTAGATTGTTTCGGATTAAAAATGCTATTGAGAAATAAAAAAATTACTAAGAAACTTACACCGAAAGGGACAGCAATTACTAATAATCTTGACCAAGGAGAAGTTACTAGAGTATGCTTAGTGATAGGTGCTATGTCTGTGTCTTCTTTTATATGTTGAGAATTGTTTAATTCCTCTTCATCAATTTGCAGAAGATTGTCTATATTTGATGCTTGGTGCGTTGAATTAATACTCATTTTCTCTGTCCCAAATTTAAATCAACAATCTGTGTAATTTCTAATCCAGCACTCCGAGATGTATATATTTTTTTAGCTAAGGTGCTAGTATCAGCAGGAATTTCTTGCGGATTAGCGATAGCTGCAATAGTAATAGTTTTGTTGAACGGAATACCCCGACCAGAGTTATCATCTTTGGTGAATAGAACTAAAGTGGCTACAAAATCTACTTCCCATTGACCATCTTTGATTTTTCTTGGTTCGGAAATGAAGCGTGGAATCAGAGATGCTTGTACTTCTCCACTAAATATGCCATGAGGAGTAATTGATGCTAATCTCCTTAAAAAAGCTGCACGAAATTCCTGATTCTCACTGAGTGCAAATGCTGCTTCATAGGCTCTCTTTGAGACTTTACTATTAGATTGTGAATTAAGTTTACCTACTTCTATGCCTGTGTCGGGCAAAGTAACAGGCTCTCCTTTTTCATTAAATGTTTGTACTAAACCGTTCCAGTTAAACATTCTGATGAACGTATCTGAAATAAATTTTTTGATCACTTCATTAGAACGTTCATTTGGTTGTACTGTTTGAGCAACAATTGCACCTCCTGATGCTAATTGCACTAATGCTAACTGTTTTCTCCCTAAACTACTTACTGCAACATAATTTACTAGCTGTAACAACAAAGAAAATAATGCCATCGAAAATCCAGCCAGCGAGATAATTCCTATTCTCGTTGGGACATATTTGTTGTAGTTGAGCAATTGTAATGGCTCTTGTTTTGCTGTACGGTTATTGTTTGTTATCATAATTATTTAATTTTGTTAGCTAAACTAATACCTTTAGTCACAATTGCTTTACTAACATCAATAGCAATTGAGCCATAAGTTTCTCCAGCTTTATTAATTTGTTGCAGAACAGCAATTCCCCCTCCCGCCGCTAAACCTGTCGCCAGAAATGGTGCAATAATCCCAATGACAAACAAAAAAAATAAAGGTTGATCGGAGCCAGAATTAGCCATTAGTTCTCCAGCTAATCCCACCATAATATTGAAACAAAGCTTTCCCATCCCGACTGTAAAATAGCCTGTCAGCCAAGTGAATATTGTTTTTGCGCCATAAGGCAGTAAAGAACCACCAACCGCTAATGGGCCAAGTAAGGCTGTAATTAACATTGTTAGTTCTATACCCCATTGATAAGCTCCATTTAAGCCAATCAGAACAATAGAGACAACTTCAATCACAGAAGAGCCAATATAGGCACTAAATGGCGAAAATATCACTTGCAGAGGATTAGCCTGATTTTTAATAGCATCAATAGGGGCTTGAATCACTCTGTCAATCTTTTGAGTTACCCATGAAAACGGGCCACTAGAAGCAGTAAAGTATGTGGGATATTTTTGAGAAAGTCTTTTTTTAGCATCTTCCAAGCAATCAATAGCCTCTTGTGGATTGAGAGAAGAAGCTTTGCAATTTTCTATTTCCTTTGTAATCGTTTGGCGAACTGCATCTACTCCTAAAGCTTTTTGATATGCTGCTCTTAAATCTCCTCCTTTTGCTGTTGTTTGCAACACAATATTGTTCGTATTATTTATGTAATTCCTGATTGCTAATGTGCTACCACCCAAAAGCTGCCCTTTATTAGCCAAAAGCACAACGACGATTAAAACCCAAATAAAATCCGTATATGCACGTTGTTCTTCTTGGTTGAGCATTCTTTTCGTCCACTCAACCATGAAAAATACGAGAGTCGCAACGGCAAATAATACCCCTACATCACATAAAGAATAATATAATTGACCCGAAAGAGTCTCAGTCCACAGTTCATCAAATCCTTTAGCTATAGCATCCGCTATTTTAGCTGCCGACTCTAGTAAATCTCCACCAGCAAACTGAGATTGAGCTAAGTAAATTCTAGACAACATAAGCTTTTATTCAAAACACTGGGTATGGGGTATGAGATGAAAAGATTGTGAAGAGTAGAGTGTAGGGTACAGGGAAAAAGAAACAGTTTTATTGGAAAAAGTTAGGTTTAAAACCTCGCCCCTTGTGGGCGTTCGCGTTAGCGTCTCGTCAGAGAAAAAATCCTTGTTTCCCTTGGCGTAGCCTCTCGTAGAGAAGGTAGGTAAAAACCCCACCCCTTGTGGGTGGATGAATTAATTGCGAATTGCGAATTGGTTTTATACCCTACACTTTCGGTTTTTTTTTACATACCCTGAAAGGTCAACCAATTGTAGAAGGCAGATTGTAGATTTGAGATTGACTGTACCCACTCTTAGACGCAGCTTGAGGATTTGAGATTGATGATTTTAGATTTATTCCTGCCCCTTGCAGCGGGGCTTGTACCAAAAACATAAAGGCTGCAATCTGCTATCTTCAATCTCCAATATTCTCGGTCAACTTTTCTTATTTAGAGTATGCAGGATCTAAACGATTCATCCCAATCAGTTCATGAGTCAAAGAAACTGCACCAATGTCCCTCAAATCTTCTTTAGTTCGTGAGTTGGCCATCCCTTCTGCTATTTGATTTAGCATTAAATTGGAGTAAGCGGTATCTCCTCTGGCTTGCAATGAGTCCGTGCGTTGTTCGGCTAACATCCCCACAATTAGAGCATTTTGAGCCGCGATCGCTTTGAGTAAATTTTGAGACGCATCCATTTGTTGGGCTTGGTCTGCAATACTTTGAGCCAATTGAGAAGCCTGTGTTGTGGATTGGATTTTTTCTGCTGTATTTTTTTGTCCAGTTTGTCCTGTGATCCGCTTGACTGCTGCTCTGGCCATTGCACGTTGCAATGCTTCCCCTTTTTGTTGAGCTTCTGGTAACGTGTAACTTTGCTTTTGTCGATTCCTCAAGAGATTTTTTAATTTCTCACTACTACTAACCGGATCTGCTTCTCCCATCTCTCCTTTTGAATCATCAGTCGCTTTTTTGCTATCTTCTGCCGCATCAGCCCAAGTTTTCTGAATATCTTTCACAAAATCCATGAAATTCTGCAAATTTTTTGTCAAGTCTGCAAGGTCTAAAGCATAACTTGGTGTAGTTATTAAGATACCTCCTAGAGAAAAAGATGCTGCAATAGCCAATATTTTCCCTAATTTAAATCTACAATTATTTGACTGCATAAACTTTTGTTCCCTGCCATAAATTTTTTGCTTCTTGTGACATTTCTTCTCCTCGAATCATCCTGATATAGTCTTCAGAAAACTTGACCAAACCCAACATTCGATTTTCTTGATATTTTTTGAGGAAAAGTGTACGTAATTCCTGCTCATTCGGATTATTAGCAACTGATGCTAATAAACAATGTGCTGGATAGTATCGGCAGAATGTGAGTTTACCATTGTCATCTAATAACCATTGTGAATAAATCCCCTCCTTTTTTGGATAAAAAGCTTCTGTGCTGTTTACCTGAATAATTTCTTGAGGATATTTAAATCTCTCAATAAATGGATCAACAGCACTTGATTGAATTCTGCCAACTAAACGTGTAGTGATATTGGCAAATATTTTCGGTGCAGCTTTACAGTTATAGATACTCTCTGGTTCTTGGGCTGAAAGAATAACGCGAATCCCTGCTTTTGCTCCATTAGCACATAGTCTGCCAATTAATTCCGCAATTGATTCAAATTCAAATAGAATTGGTGCTTCATCTAGAAAAAAGATAGAAGCTTTTGCACTAAGGGCGCGCCGCAAAGCTGCTGCATAAGCACTCAAAGCCAGTATCGCTGCATCAGCTTCACTTGATAAATTTCTTAAAGCAAATACCAATAATTTAGCATCCGTTTTGAAACTAGACGGACGTGATATAGACTGTCCTACTCTGGTATTCATCCAGTAATTTAAGCGTAATCTAATTTGCTCTAATGCTTCTAAAATTTCTCGACTATTACTAGCAATTGAATCTAATTTAATAAAAGCAGGCGAACAATAGTTATAAAAATCCTGTAGTGTAGGTGTATCATCCCATTCCTTAGTTCCAACTCCTGCTTCTATTGCCAGTTTGTAACGCAGTTTAATTTCATCATCATTAAAAAATGTTTTAAGTGTGAGAGCGATAATTGACTCAATATTTGTGACCATCGCAGGACTAACACCAATCATGCTTGTCCCAATCACCATTGTCATCAACACCGATCTAAGAAATTCCTTGAAATCATTTAATCTCTCGTTAATTAATTCTACTTTCATCCCTCGCAGATTCGGCAGTTCAAATAGATTATTCGACTCTTTACTAATATCGAAATAAGCCCCATCTTCACCTAATAAATTTGTGTAGTCGGTAAATGTAGATGTCCCATCTGGTTTGGGATAATCCAATGCCACTACAGGAATATTTTGAGCTAACGCCGGGGTTAAAATTCCTGCTACTAAAACTGATTTTCCCGAACGAGTTGCCCCAAATACCGCCAGATTCTTGTGGTTTTTGTACAAATCCAGATATACAGGTGTCCCACCTTCGTCGGCTATTAACTCAAACCCTGTTCTATCTCCTGTCGCTGTCCGAATTAATGGCATCAATCCTGGTGCTTCCGAACTGAAATACGGTAGCCGTCGGTTAAATGGTTTCGTTAGTAACGCCTCCCAAACGAAAGGGCAACTCTGCAACCATACTTTCCACGCATACTCTACTTCTCTATCTACTGATGCTGGACGCAGAAAATAACTTGCTAAGTAACGGCAAGCTTCATCTAATTCTCTTGTTGAGCAACGGTGTACTAAGAACGCTATTGCTGTATGTACGACTACACTACCTTTGTATATTGTTTTCTGTGCTTCTACTGCTTCTTCAATATTCAGCCCAGATTTAACATCAATATTTCCTTTCTCACTAGATACACTAGTATTTGTAATTGATTGCTTTGTTAATCTTTGGAGATTCGTTTTAGTTATCCCCTGGTTGGCTTTTGTCAATTGACAAATAATCTCTGTATCAAAAATACTATCCCTAGAAATCAGTTCCCAAAGATATCTTAGTTGGGCTTGTTCATCAACCCAGCCTCCTGGTTTTTGGCTAAAATTCAGGACTCCAATATATTTATCTTGAATTTTCACCCATTTTCTATCGAAAAAAGGAACAGACTGTTCGTTCTCTAGAATATGATGTCGAATGTGAAAATCACTAGTCTGTGTTTCCACTAACCCATGTACTTCATTTATCGTTAAAGGATTAGGAATAGTAGTGGCTTGAGAAGGATTAAACTGTTGCCAAATTATTTCCCATGTTTCTTCTGCACTCAACGCCCTTATCCCCAGCTTCATCTTATTGCTCAGTATTGATTCCCACTGGAGAAATCCATCACTAAATGAATTTTTCAGAATATTTTCAATTCTCGTATTGTTGAAGGTATGAATTTCTCCAGTAAAGCTGTACCATCCTTTCTCTAATCTTCTAATGATAGACTCAACAAAGTCGTGACTGCGCTCATTATCATCGGCAACTGTATAAGTACACCACAATCTCAAAAACTTATTTTTCCTAATTCCCAATTGTGTAAGCTCTCTAATTCGCAGTCTTTCACTCCGAATCAAGAGTTTAAGTTGCTCACTTTCACAATCCTGTTCTATTCCTTTTAATTCTTGCTGTCTAGCATAGTCAGAAGTAAATGAGCCTAAGTGAATCGTCAGTGTTTCCCTGTCAGGAATTTCTTTTAGTCCTGCTTCTATACCATCGAATATTGGTAGAATTTGCTCACTAGCCAAGTTTGGGTGAATCCCTAAGCAATCAAAACAAAATTTAATTTGAATATCTTCTCCTTTTTTGAGGATTAATGCCCCAATTCCTTTTCTACCTCCTAAATTTAAATCACAAATTCCTGCTAAATGAATCACATCTTCAAAAGGAGTCAGTGTTTTAACTACACTTATTTGCTCATTCTCTAACTTTTTCTTCCCTAATTTATCTAGATGTTTAGATGACTTAGTATTTTTCATGATTCAAATGTTCCGACTTCTTCAGGGTATTGAATCGCATATAACCTCTTGTAATGCGAGGCACACCCAAAAATTTTCCAAAAAAACTTTTATTCGTAGAAACTACCCACCAAGTAGCCCATCCCCAAGCAATACTTAATCCAGTCGCTAGCCATCCTGCTTTAAATGTGTAATGAAAGATGAACACGTTCACCACTGCTATTATTGACCAAGGAAAAATTTGGTCAGAGGGAAATGGGCCTAATCTTGGGCTTTCTCCTAAAATCCTATTGACACTTCTAAATTTATTCCTATTGCTCATATCCTCGGATAGCGAAAGACAATCACCATAACCTAGATGGATCAGGAGAGTCTTTTATAAGAAGAATTCAGAACTCAGGAGTCAGAATTCAGTATAAATTCTGTACGAATGGGTGACGAATATTGGTTAAACCCTCGCCCCTAGTGGGCGAAAAGAAATTAAATATTCTTGTCTTAAAACTCTATCCATAAAGGGATAGAGTATTCTGAATTCTGTATTCTGTATTCTGACTCCATTTTTATTTCTTTCCTGATTTCTTCTTCTTCAGTTAATTAACCTGTAATTAAACCAGTAACCAAATCTCCTACAAAAACTGATAACACGATAATGAGTGGAGTTCTGGCTAGCGATTGCCATTCTTCATCATTGCGTGCTGCTTGAGCAATTCTCACTAAACTCACACCTACGTAAAGCAAGAACAACCCTCTTAACACATTGAAGAATAATTGGATTACTGCTTCTGTTTGAGCATTATTAGTATTACCAAAATTACTCGTCATCCATGTTTGAGCATTATTAAAAAACTGGGCATTTGCTGGGGCTGCTGTAAAATCTAATAAGCAAATAATCGTCAAAATCGCAAACAATATAGCGTAGAGATTCACTCCATATTTGCGTTGTACTTTTTCAAAGTTAGTCAGCAATGCCTGAGATTGTTTTGGCAGTGCAATCACTATCGCTACCCCTATCATCAATCCTCCTAAAAGGATATTGTGGATAGACATCGATGCTATCATCAGCACGGCATTCACACACATCAATCCCAGTGTGCTATTTTTCATGCCCTTATCTTTTTGGGAAGTACGCATCTCGTTCTCCTGAACGATTGGTTCAACAATACGCACATTATTTGTTTTGTCTATATTAAAAACTACACACCTCAGTACCAAAAAAAATCGTACTTTTGGCTACATAGGTTTTTTGCTACAAATATATTTAAGTAATAATATCGTGCATTACCTTACAGCAATGTTTTTGATTTGTACATATTTTTTCTATGTATAAACTCTTTCCTAGATTTTCAACAATTAGGAAAATATAAATCTCAATGGTATTGACTTTTATTTGATTCTGTGGGTTGAATGAAAAAGCAGAGGGGAAGAGTACAGAGCAGAAAAGCCATCCACATTGGCGGAGCCTCCCGCAGTGAGGGATGAATAATTTCATGTGTAGGAAGGAAATCTCCCTTTCTTTTGCTACTCTGCTTTGTTTAGTCAAGCTATTCTTCAGCAAATAATTTTTCTAATTCTACAAGCAGTTTCTCAATTTTTTGTTTTTTCTTAGGATTATTCCATAATTTAGCTGTTTTAGCTTCTATAGATATTGCTTTAAAACGATTTTGATATGCAGTATTTTCATCTATTTCATTGCTAGCAGTGTTTAATTTAATATTTAGGATATTCTCTTTGATTTCGTTCAAAGATCAACTATTGCTGATAGCATCTTCTAAAAGGTAAAATCTATAAAATATAAGAATATTTAATATTTAAAAAAGTAAGTATATTTAGTTAATTGTATTTAAATAAAGAAAATATTTTTTATCAAAAATCAAACCATGCAAAATAACCAATCCCCTACTTCATTTCTTGAAAGCATCAGCAGTGTCAATAGTGTCCATCAAGGCAGTAACATTTCTAATAATATGATGGCATACCGACTTGCACTCATAATGGAGCAGCAACCGCAAGAAATACAATCAACCACTACACTGGATGGAACTGAGCGCGAAAGTCTACAGGCTCAACTCAGGACTGCTCTATCCCAATCCCAAAATACTCAAACCGTTGAAAACTACAGACAAACTCTCAAAAATAAATACTATCAAGAATATCTTCACAAGTTAGGTGTAGCTCAACAGGCTACTGCTATGCCCCAACCAGATAATGCGACAAGAGTTGAAAATTTGATTGCTCTCCAAAAACAAAAATTTCTACAAGAAATATTTGACAGAGGACGAGACAAACTACCTTTGGGTCAAAAGTCCAACTACAGCACTCCTGAACAAGTTACACCAGTAGCTCAGTCAGAACCTACCTTACCTCAAAACGATGAAACAGTTAAACAATCTCTAATCCCCGCAATTATGAACACTGTCATGACGATGGGTAAAGATTCTCCTCAAGGACGTATCTACGAAGGCTTCGCTTACAGGCTGCAATTATTAATGAAAGAAGGAATGCAGCTTCTCAGCGTTATCAGAAAGAGTGGCAATCCTCAAACAGCTTTCACTGCCTACAAAGCTGGCGATGAACAAGAGTTTAAAGTTACAGAAAATAACCTTTCAAACAAAGAAACCTTACGTCTAATTAAATTTGATAGACAGCAGGCACAACAACCTAAAATTCAGGACGGACTCAATAAAGGTAAAGATAGCAGCGAACTGGGTGACTAGCTAAAATACCCTGCAATTATTCCCACGAAGAAGCCAACAACCAAAAGATAACGTTTTGTCCCCCTCTCTATTCTTGAGTAGGGGACAATTATTGCTGCTAATGCGACATAAAAGAGGGCTTCAATTATGCTGCTTTCGATTTTGATGATGGCAGCGATCGCCAAACCAATAAAAATCAGCCACTCAATTATGCTTTCAATTTTGTCCCAGAGCTTGGCATCATACAGGTAACGCATCCGACTTTGTCTCTATTTTTGAAAGAACCAGGGGAAAGGAAGAAGGAAAGCAGGGCATTCCCGCATACAAGGTGGGCTGTTCACCCAATACCTCTCGGTTAAGGAATTGGGAGTGACTTTTACTCACGAAGTTATCATGGTTTTAAGCGTGTAACCTGCTCCAATTTTGACAGGATTAGGGCTTAACCGAAAAGTATTGGGCTGTTCACCCCTCATTGCTTTTTAACGCTGCTACACCCCAAAACCTTCTTGTTGAGGAAATTTTACCATCTAGATCAATACTGCCTACTCTCACAGCTAGGAAACTTAAACACGAGATTGATCCAATTTTTTCAAGCGATTGCTCCCGTTCAATTGGCATTTTCAACAAATTAATTTAATTAATAATTAATTCTTATTTCTCTAGTCTTTCTAAACTTATATCCTTATCCTCTCAATTATCATCCATTTAAATTTTAATCCCCCAGAAATTAATTCTTAATTTATATTTATTTTTCAGGAAAGTGAAAAAATTAAACAAGTAAATATGCTATAAATATTTAATACTATTATTGTCGAATTTTTCCCTATGATTCGGTTAGTAATTATCGAGAATGAAGACTTGATTAGGCTGGGAATTAAAACAGCTATTAATCAAGATCAGAATATGAAAGTAGTTGGTGAATCTGCTACAGGTCATAAAGGAATCCGGTTAGTTGAGCAACTTAAACCTGACATTGTTCTGCTTGACATTGGACTATCTGATATTAGTGGTTTAGAAGTTATTTATGAGATTAAAAGTAAGAGCGATATCAAAATTATTGTTCTCACTTACTACTCTAGCCAAGAGGTAATTAACCTAGCTTTACAGAATGGCGCAGATTCCTATGTCCTTAAGAGAAATAATCTTGATTTAATCAAACAGGCTATCACTAGCACCCATCAAAATCTTCCTTTTATTGACCCAACAATTGCTAGAAGATTTTTTGAAACTTATCCTCGTCGTGGAGACAAAATCAAAGGTAAAAAATATAAAGAGTTACCCACTCAAACAGAAATACAAATTCTCAAATTAATTGCTTGTGGTTGCACGAATAAGGAGATTGGAGAGAAATTATTTATTACCTTAAGTACCGTCAAGTCTCATACTAGTAGCCTATTTTCTAAGCTAGGTGTTGGAGATCGTGTCAATGCTATTATCAAAGGCCGAGAACTTGGCTATTTAGAATCAGAAACTTTAAGAGTTGGTTAAATTCATTTTTTAGGTATCCGAATCAAGCAATGGCCTTGCAATCGATTCTCTTGTTGGCAGGCGGTAATTGTTGCCTCATTCTCCAACAAGAGTTTGTACATTTGTTTTCCTTCCTTTGATTTTGCCCATTCCAAAACTTTTAAATCATTAGGCGAGACTACTACTGCTTCTTGTTTACCCAAATTTGATATAACATTCCAGGTTATTAGACAACCAACTAATGCTCCCAATGCCATGATGCCACCACCAATTGTTGATAATCCCCAAAATCCTAATTTTCCATGATTTAAGACGGAAGTATTCACACCTTTGGATGCTGATTGCAGTTTTTTTATCTCTTCCCTCACAGCACTAGACACTACTGTATAGTGCATAGAATGAGCCGCTTTGCTTGTCGCTTCTAACTTTTGGTCAATAACTACCGCCCAAGCTTCTACCATTCCCTCCATTCTTGCCTGGAGGTCAATCATTGTCTCCTCATATCTCCCCAATGTTGCCATTAACTGAAACATGGGATCATCTCGTGATATCCCTAAGTCTTGGCATATCTGAGATATACGCTTTTGTTCTGCTTCTGAATACCCCTGCAATACTTGTTCTGCTTTCATCACGCCAACCCTAAATATTTACTGGTCATCGCATTACCCAGCACTGAATTATTAAATTTCTTAATCCAGTGATATATATAAGTTCGATAAATTACATATATTGATTTATCTGTGCAACATTCAGAATAAGGCTTACACACTTTTTCTAATGATTTATAATGTTCCCGATGCAAAGCTGGTAACTCTATCTCTCTTCCTCCTATTAGCTGTATTTTTTTCTGCATTGATTGCTCATATTCTATAAACCTATTATCAAAATGATAATTTTTTACCACTATATAGTTAGCCTGATTCGTTGCATAGCTTATTAACTCATTTAGATGGTGAATACAGTCTATTCTGTGTGAGATTGGCTGGAGAAAAGTTAGCCTCCAGCTATATTCCAGCAAGATGTTAAACAATTCTACTTTTTCAATGTATTCGCAAATTTTTTTTATATATTGTCCCGGCATATCAACCATAATTATGTCTAGTTCACTCTTGTTTAAATCGTTAAGTATTTTATCTGTATCTCCTTTAAAAAAATCTAGCATTTCAATTTCTACCAAATTGACATAAGCCTTTAATTTATAGAAATTGTCATGGTTATATACTCTAATTTTTCTACCTTGAGCTAGCCACAAATCAATTAATAATTTAGTGACTGTAGACTTCCCAACGCGCGAGTCACCCACAGTCATAATTAATCTTTTAGGAGAGTTCAACGTCATTTAAACCTAATAGTCCCTTCACTGGTTTAATCTGTTCTTTAAAATTCCGTAACCAACTTGTAACTCTTCCCTTTACAGAAGGTAAGTCTTTCTGCTCCATCCCTTGTTTAAATGTCATACTATTTGCATCTAAATAATCATAGGCGTGTTCTATTAACTCTGGCATTTTCACCTGAAAAAAAGGAGTTCTTCGTTGCTCTAATTCCTCCTTAATAATCTTAATTTTTTCAGATTTATCATATCTAGTAAATTCTTCTTCTTCTCCAAAGAATAAATTCTTTACTACTAAGTAATCTACTCTATTTCCACAAAAACTATGTAAATTTATTAATTGATTAACTGAATCACTAATTCTGCTAATAACTACTACCATAGTTACACGCATATTGTGTTCTTCTGCTGCTGTTTCTAGAAAATTCATCTCTTCTACAAACTTTTGCAAGATTACTCTAGATTGTGGTGGTAATTCTAGTAAAAATAAATTCTCCGCCGATAGCTTCTGTCCATAGTCATCTTCTTCTCCATTAATCATTTTTTTTAATCTATCGAAAAATTTATCTATGTTGCCACTTTTAAATATATCGAGTGGCTCTATTTGGCAATGTTTTCCATAGAATCTAACTAATTGTGAATTAGATATGTCTGCATCAAAACCCACAAACCTTTGCTGTGCATCTAAGTATGTTTGCGCCACTCCTCTAGCAAATGTAGACTTTCCTACACCTCCTTTATCCCCTGTAACTATGACTAATCTATTAGGATATACTTTATCAATTGCTTCTTTCCCATTTGTTTTATCGTCTTCTTTACTGTTATCAATTACATCTGTCATCTTCTTTTTTATCCTCATATTTATTCTTCACTAATCATCATCTCTTCTGAAAAATATTTCAGAATTTGCAAATATAATTTTTCTAAATATTTCAGATATTCATAAGTTTTTAAATTAGTAGGTATTGACTTTAAAGCCTGTATAACTAATCCTTGTTTAATGCTATCTAACAAATTGTCATCTTGCTTTTGTTTTAAGTAATTAAATACATATAAATTAAATTCTTGAGCTATTAATAAATCTGGAGATGCTAAAACCAATCTTTCATATAGATTTTCGTAACTATAAATTTGCTGATAAAAAATATTCCCCAGCAATCCTAAATACTTCTCTTTCAAACATAAACACTCTTTGTTAATATCTTCGATGCAAACAGCAGGAGATAGATTTTTATGATAAATAAAATCTCAATTAAAATTAATTATATCTTCTACCCACTCGCATTGAAACCTTAAAGATAAATATTTTTAAAAATTTTTTCGTGGTAATTAATTGGACGAAATAGATATTTTGTATGAGATTCCAATAAATGGGTATTTCTAAATACAGGTATTATATTACTTCTCACCCAGTGCATAAATTTTCTAATAATGTCTGCTTCTACTACTCCTATCAAACCATGAATTGCTAGAGCATTTAAAGTGTTAACCAATATATATCTTTGGTTAAGTAAAACGTGTCTTTGTCTGTATTTAATACCTAATAGTATTACTTTCTCATTCAATTCTGGTGCAATTACTTGAAATACATCTGATGCAAATAGCTCTAGTCCACTTGGCACATCTATTACTCGAATAATATTATTTGATGAATGTTCAAACTCCCAAAACTGCCAGATTTTTACCATTTTAATTTTTTCTAGAAAGCAATATTCAATCAGAAATCAGGATTCAGCATCCATCTATTTCGCTGATTTTCGCAGTTTTTTAAAATTGTGAATTGGATTGACAACTGATTCCTAACTTCTGTTTCGTTAATATGGCATATTTCGATATTTGTATGGAATCACTCAAAGTCCGAAAATAATTCGTACTTCTGCCTGTTGATTTCAACTAGATTTCGTAATACAATTTACCGCTTATACTCCCACAATGACCATCATCTAGAGTCTCAAAAAGAAGATCAAAAAGCTTTGATTTGATAATTACAGAGGCATCGTTAGCGAAAGCCGTAGCGAGGAACGAACGTCACCCCTGTAATTATCATTCCCATCACCCTCAAGTCTGCAACTTTGGCAGGAGTACCCTTGCGGGGGACTAGATGACAAAATACTCTTTTTCTTAATCTGTTACGGATAATGGATGAGCGTTGAGAGATTACGGAACTTGCTCCTTCTATTTTTGGGCGTTGCATAATATAGGGAGGAATTGAGGTGTACTACTGTGCATTGTCCATACTGTAAGTCTACGGAGATCAGAAAAAATGGTAAGCGTCGAGGCAAACAAAATCACATTTGTGTAAGTTGTGGTCGCCAATTTATCGATGTCTATAGTCTCCCAAAAGGGTAGTCAGATGAAATCAAACAGGCGTTGCTTGCGCTCCTATGCCAAGGGGATGGGATTTCGAGCGATTGAACGTGATAAAGGGGTTCATCACACAACTGTCATTAACTGGGTAAAACAAGGTGGTGAAAAACTCCCAGATGCGCCACCAATTGAGCGAATACCGTTAGTTGGAGAATTGGACGAATTAAAGACTTTTGTGGAGTCAAAAAGCAAAAAGTTGCGTGCGGGGGTTCCCCCCGTTGAGCAAACTTTTCAAGACAAAACAAAATATGGACGAATACCTGTATTTAGTTGATTCATCCCTCATTTATGCAACGCCGACTTTACATCATGCTTGTAGTATTTAAGCTACAAACACTACAAGTATAACTATTTTGCCTCTGCACTTCAAAGCCAATAATGTCAGAGGTTTACACAGACATTTTTCAAAAACTCCACTTATTCAAAAGTAAAATTTTACATTTAGATATTTTTTCTGAAATTACATTTGATATTGCGTTCGCATAAAATATTCCTACTCCCTACTTACAATCCAAGTTACTATTTTCGATTACAACTCGTTATGGTTTCTACCAAACTCAAGCTTGAAGGTTGAGTTTGGTAGAAACCAATTTGGGTGACGCAAGCGGTGAATAGCCTTGATTATTTACTAGATGCTAAAAATATTTCCAACCCATTTTTCTGATGAACGAACGTGTACAAGAAGGTAGACACAGTTAACAAACTGCTTACAGCCTTATAGTAGAAACCATCTGTTGAAACTCTCAAGCGAGTGATCGCGCTTGCGTACTGTAGACACTTCCCAAAAGCATAGATTGATTTATCTTGAATATTGTACGTAGTTAGACATAACCAGCTTTGTACAGTACAACGTATAAAAGAGCAATTTTAGCGTAAACTTTAGTATGTGTTTTTAAGCCTAACTCATGCCAATCATCGCAGTTATAAATCAAAAGGGAGGGGCTGGAAAGTCAACAATTGCCGTGCATCTAGCACGCTGGTTGCAAAAACGATGCAAATCTGTGCTGCTTGTAGATGCTGATGCTCAATGCTCATCTTCTAAGTGGTTGGCACGCTTAGAAAAAGGTATTCCTTGCCAGATTCTTCAAGAGCCTGATGCACTGTTAGATGAATTACCTAAGTTGATAAATGGGTACAGTTGGATCGTAGCTGATGGGCCGGCTGCACTGTCTGAAACGACCAGAGCATTGATTTTAACTGCTGACTTAGTGATTGTTCCTTGCCAACCTACAGGTGTGGATCTAGAAAGTGCTTCCGATACTGTACGGTTAATTCACCAAGCTCAAAGAATTCGCCGTGGAGAACCAAAAGCTGTCATGTTTGTTAATCGAGCAGTAAAAGGAACTAAATTAAAGGATGAAGCGATCGAAGTTTTGCAACTGATGCCAAATGTCATTGTCTTGGAAAATGTACTTCATCAGCGTCAAGTTATTGCTGACTGCTACGGACAAAACGCTACAGTATTTGATTTATCTGGCTCTACAGCAGGAATTGCCAGACGTGAAATTGAGCAACTATTTAAACAAGCATTGGAGGTTTTGAATGGCTAAAATCAGACAACCGCTCAGTCAAGGGCTGGCTGCTTCTATTGCCCAAAAATTTATTACAGATCCAGCTAGTATTCAATCTCCACAAACGATACCACTTGAACAAATTCAACTACCAACCAAGCAACCTCGTCGCTACTTTGATCCAAACAAGCAAGCTCAGTTAGTCAAATCAATTCAGGAACATGGAATTTTAGAACCTTTATTGGTTCGTCCATTACTAAACGGTAATTACGAGCTGGTCGCAGGCGAAAGACGTTATCGAGCAGCGCAAGAACTTAATTTACCTGATGCTCCTATAGTCATTAAGGAGCTTGATGATCAGCAGGCTCTACAAGTAGCTCTGATTGAAAACCTGCAACGTGAAGATTTAAACCCTATTGAAGAAACCGAGGCAATCCTTGATCTATTGTCAATAACCTTGAATATCAGTAATGATGAGGTTACATCCATTTTGCATCGTGCTAACCATGCAAAAAACCGTGATCAAGATTTGGAGGAAAACGTTTTCCTCCAACTTCAAACTATTGAATCAGTCCTAAAAGGAATTGGTCGTTTTTCTGCTGAATCTTTTCGTACTAGCAGATTACCATTACTAAATCTGCCTGCTGAGATTTTGAAAACACTACGAGAAGGTCAAATTGAGTTTACGAAAGCTAGAGTGATCGCTCGTATTAAGAATGAGCAGCAGCGACAAAATTTACTAAAATTAGCAGTATCTAAGAATTTGAGCTTAAGAGAAATTAAACAAAAAATTCAAGAACTAAATATTATTGACAAGCAAAAAGCTAGTACCAGCTATATTCAAAGATATACCGAGATTGGTCAACAGTTAAAAAAAGCGGATTTTTCGGATTATCCAGATAAACAAGCAAAGTTAGAAAGTCTGCTTTCTCAAATAGAGGAATTAGTGAGAAAGAGTAATAAGTGATGTCTAGAAACATCTTGCAGGGTTTGGAATTATTTAATAAACCTTCAAAAGTTTTTGGCTGTTGTTGTAATTGGTTAGCTAGTTTGGGACTATAAATTTGATTACCTGTGGTTTTGGAAATATCTGTCTGCCATTGGCCGACAATAAATCTTTTGTCAGCCAAGATGCGACAAGCACGAACATACTCTAAAACTGATCCGGCTGTGAAACGTTCATCAGTACTGGCAGGTACTAAAGAGTAAATTAAGGGTATACCATTGAGAGTACTGATGAGTACCAATTTGTCCCCAAAGTAGTTCATTCTCCGACTAGCACACTACCCATAATCAACACTGCCTATAAAATCACTTCTGAGTTTATCTCGCTTATAAACTACTGCTGTTAATGATTTTGTATCCAACAGTAGGGTGCGCTCAAAGATGCCTCCCAATTCCCGAACCCAGAAACATTTTAATTCTTCCAGCATTACTTCCTAACGTCTAACTCTGCGGTTAAACTGGCTGTGGTCTAACATTTTTGGGAATAGCCTCAAATACTTTTCCCACACAAACCCTAAAAACTACTGTTCTTCTTGGTATGGGAAAAAATTCATTGCCACCAACAGCGTTAACATTTCACTATCTGTGAATCTCCGAGATGACCAAATTTACCCTAATTGCAACCACCATATCAGTAAGGAAGACTTGAGCCAATTAGTTCATAATTATAATGAATTTGGATTTTACTTTGATAAAAACGTTCCAGCAATGCTAGCTATGCAACATGATTTTGCAACTGTAGATCAAATCTAAAATACTTGCATTGGTTGACCCAAGAATTCCCCGTTTATTACAACGAGAGACTGTCAATCGGGTGTTGCTTGGAGCTTGAACTCCGACCAACACAGTCTTGAAAAGATGAGGCTTGTACTCTAGTTGAGAAGGCTGTATTTTTTCCACATCCTACACCATAAACTTCTACCCAAAGGGACTTAGTCAAAGATTTTTCGATTTTTACCCTTTTCTATTTTCCAAATTCTGAAAAATAAGTAAACAAGGTAAAAATTAAAATTTACAGATAGGGTATATATGGGGGTTGTATAACCCCTAAAAAATAAAGTTAGATTATAGGTGCTAATTAGGGGCTAAATAGTGTAAGTTTAACTCCTATTTAGGGTATTCTCAGAAAGTATTGATTTTATACCTCGATTATCCCCAATGACAAACATCCACGCATTACAAAAAATTTTTCCGGCAGGTTTTGATAACGGTTACGGCAGCCTGAAACTTCTAGTCGATGGCTTTGAAGTTGTCCGAGTTCCCAGTTACATTTCTACAGCTGATATGGAAGATGTTCCCGGTCGGGTAGTATTCAACGGGACAGCGTACACAGTCGGAGAATCTGCTTTTCGGGCAGGCGATTTTTTTGAGCGCAACACTGATAGTAATGAAAACAAAGTCAAGAATGCCCTGACTACCCTCTTGGGAGCATTAGCTCATTTGCCTCCCCGTAAAGCATGGCATTTAAAGCTTGTAGTCAGTTTGCATGATGTCGGTCTAGCAGACAATTTAAAACAAGTCCTCAATGGTGAATACCAAGCGATACTAGCCGGTAAGTCTTCAGAGGTGAAAGTCGAAGTCCTCAAAGTCGTTCCAGAGGGTATGGGCGCATTGTTTGGACAGCCTCTGCCAAAAAAACTCACCGTTATCGATTTCGGCAATGGTACAACTCTGTATTCTCGATACACTCAAGGAAAGCGGGAAGTACACACTCCTTACCCTATAGGCGTAGAAGTTCTCATTGATGAGATTGCCCAAAAAATGAAACACCTCAATGGTGGTAAGCTTGGAGACCCATCCAAAGTGCGGTTTTGTTTGGAAATGGGACATACAAAATATAACCGTGACCTAGATATCAAAGATGTCTACTTGGCTTGTTTCAAGGATTGGTATGAGAAGTATTTGAAAAAAGTAGTCAGTCTGGCTCTCGATGCTAAACACACTGGCGATGACATTTGGGCGATTGGTGGTGGCTGTCTCTTGCCCGGTTTTAAAAAGCTCTTGGAGAAAAATGGCTTTAAGGTCCTTGACAATCCCGTCGAAGCCAATGCGATTGGTCTACTAGAAATGGCAAAAACTCTCGTTAACAAAAATTCTTAAAACAATTCGCTGCTTTTCGCAATGGACTAACGTCCCGCTACGTTGACGCACCTTCTCGTAGAGAAGATCGCAATTGCCTGTTGTAACGTGGATTTAGAAAGAGCCACAACACTTGCGGCTTGATAGAAGCCTGGGACTTAAACCCCTAAATTTTGTTAAAACACAGTCACAAAAAACAATGCTGAAGAATCAAGATGAAGCTCCAGAAAAAGTACGTATTAGAAATAACTACCGTGAAAAGATATTAGCAGAGGCTAAACAATTAGATAAAACCTATTTGGAGACTCTTCACTTTATTATTGATTGCTATTTTGCTTTCAAAAAAGGAGTATTGACTATACAGCCAGGAATGCCTTATCCACCTGCATTCAACGGACTTGGTATCAACCCTCACCCATCCCAACAGTCAGATTCACCTGTATCCACCCCTCCAGAACCAGAGGATTCTGGAAATGAAACCTTCTCCCTAGATTTTGACTTGTAAGTTTACTCTGACCTGAAGTTCGGAGGCTTTTGCCTCAGATTTGAATTATCGGGAACAGAGACATTTGCCTCTGCAATTGACAACTCATCCCTGGACTTACAGCGATTTAGTTAAAGACTGTCTCCCAACGGCTAGTGAATATTTTTTTGCTTGGTGATGGCGTACCCGCCCGCCGGAGGCGATCTCACTCTTGCAAAATAAAATGTGTATTTAACCAAAAAAACAGTGTGGCTATAGACTCGTGTGGGTTTGCAGACTAAATGAAATTTTCTGCGAAATGAGTATAAGACGTGGCAATTTTTTATCCCACAAGGCTTTGAGCAAAAACTCCACGAATTGTGATCGCTGTGCGACTACGAGAGAATGAGGGTTCTACAAGTGGAATTTCAATTAGTCTGTAACAGAATTTCACTTAGTCCGCGCGAATTTCATTTAGTCTGCAAACCCACAAAATGCCCGAAAATTGCGGTTGTCAAAAATAGGGTGTTTTAATCGTAGTTTTTGTCGTACAAAAGATAAGGGTCTCTTATTTTGTGTTCGAGAAATACGTATTATATGTGTAGCATAAAAAATACATAATTATAACTGTGACGATGCTCCACTCTACGCCCTGGCGATCGCTTTCGCTTCAAGTACATCTAATCTGATTCAGTCTCCTAATTGGCATTGTCGTTAGCCCTGGTGAAAGTCTAAAATAGGTTTCAAGCGGAGAAAATAAGCTTGAAACTGGTATTAGTAGCACCTAATCCTTTATTGTGTGCAGCCTTTGAGGAGTATTTTAGTTACTTACCCAATGTAGAAATAGTCAATAACCCTCATTTGTCACTTTAAGCAGAGGAAAATATAAAATCAGAGTGAGTCAGGAATATAAAAAGTGAGGAAGTGAGTCTATAAACAATGGATTGAAGTTTAGCAAATCCTAATGATAGTTGAGGGATAGGAAAAACTGTCAGCCAAGGCTGGATTAAGTTAAATAGGATAAAAGGTTGAGCAATTAATCGAAGATTATTCAGAATATTTTTCCAGCCTTTGTTATCATCCCACCAGGGATGTTGAGCTAATTTTGATGGAGATGTTGGAGGAGAAGACTGCATTTGTTCAGCGTGAAGACTAACCATTAAGTAGGCACTAGAAATAATCTCCCACCACCGTTCAATATCTTGATAGCGAGTAAAACGATAATCTGCCCAACCTAATTCATCTTTACTTTGCTTTAAGCCATACTCAACCCAGGTTTTTAGACCATAAAAATTCCCAACTTCTGTTGGAGTAATGTCGGGATATTTACTCATCACATACCAAGTAGAGTTGCCAGGTAAATTCTCAAAGTCTGTAGTAATCTGCCAGTACCTTTTGTCTTGTCGTTTGCCATGAATTATTTCTCTAATATAGCGATTCTCACTGCTCAAATCAGAGAACACCCGTTTAAATCTCTGCCAATCTAAATATTGAGTATGCTGTCTCGGAAGAAAATCCACATCATGGTTTGAGCGAATCGCAACTATATAGTTTAGATTCATTTCATCTAACACTGATATGAAATTAGGCTCACTCTCACCATATAAACTGTCTGCGAGTACAAGATTAAATCTAAAGCCCATTGACTTGAGTTTTCTGATTAAAGTTGCGGCTATTTGTGGCTTAGTTAGATATTTATCTTCTGGCTTTAATTTTTCACGAGGCTTATAGACTTCAAACAATAATGGAAATGTCATTCCACAGAATACACCATCTGCTGTAACCACTACAATTCCATTGTCTACTTTTCCTAAGTTTCCTATATACTGTCTTTTGACATAATCTGTCTTAGAACCCTTCTTTTTATCTCCTGTTTCGTCAATGATTAAAATGATTGGTCTATCTTTTATTACTTGAAGAATTAGCTCTAACCGTAAGGCTCTTAACTCTTCTACATCCCAAGGTGATGTAGTTAAGAAATGATGTAGTCCCTGCTGGTTATCTAACCCTGTAAGTCTTGCTATTTCTGGTAAAGCTTTTCGTTTTAATTCAGAAATATAACCAATATGTAAGTATTTAAATGCTTCAAAACTTCTAACATCTGAAAACAGCTTTCTATACCACTGACAATATTCATCTACGAATTTGACTGTTTTTGCACGTTTTCGCGGCTCTATCATACTCACAGAACTACTTTCGGCGTTTTTCCTTTATTATTCTCTCATAGGAGTGACAACAAAGAGATAAAAAAAGAGCCTCAAAGTATTATTTACAAGACTTTGATGCCCGAATTTAATTTATAGTAATTACCTTGTTAACCCAATGCTCTAAATCGATAAGTTATACCCCCCATAGGTCGTTTTTGGTCTATCCGTTCTTGAGTTATGATCACGTCTTGGATAGTTGAAGATTTTTGGGGCGTTATCTTGATAGTCACTAAGATTTCTTGATTTGGTTTCAAATCAAAAGGTTGGTTAAATCCAAACTTATCTATCTCGATTTTCCATCCTTTTGGAACATTAAGTCTAAGTGTGGCTTGAATGCTTTGTTTAGTTGGGTTTCTGACAAAGAAACGCTCCTCGATGGTTTCACCTTCTCGTGGGTCTTCTAAAACAAGATTGCGGTGGGTCACATTATTGTCATTAGGGGTGATATCATCCACAACAAAGCTAGCCCTTGAGGTGGGGGAAACAGAATCTTGAGGAGAATCAATGATTGCCAGTAAACAGTAATGCTGTGGCTGAGGTCGAGATAAATCTAATTCAGGCCCAGGAAAATCAAACTGAAATATTTGAGCCGCATCCCCAGCAGTACCAGCAATAGAGCTACCAGAATAGACAAGGTTCGTAATTGCTTGATTGCCTAGTGGATGAATTTGACTAGTATCGCTTGACCCTGAAGGACTCCAGAAGTCAGAGGGTAGTCTTGGTAGTGCAGTTCCAGCAAACATCCAATAAAGTTTCACTGTACCAGATGTTGCTGTCACAGGGCCGCGATTGCGTACCCGAACATATACTCGATTGACTTCGCGCGAAACAGGGTTTTCATCTAATAGAGATTCAAAATCCCGTGATGTTCTAGGGGGAGTCTGGTAATCGGGCCCCGCATCAATTTTGATGTCTGCGCTTTGCCAGTGTCCAATAAAACCACGAGTCGGTTCAAATAAAGTATTGCTTGGTTGTTCTGTGTTTCCCCAATCCAAACGATTATCACGAACAAAAATATCGACTCCTCCTTTGCCTTCGGGGACAGGAGCAGCAATGCGTACTGCTTCCAAGGCATTAACACGTCCTCTCCCATGAGTGGAACTGAAGCCACTCAAATCGTATCGAGCTACTGAATCTTGAATCTTGTCAGCAGTGTCTTGTAGCAACTGCTGAGTTTGCAGCCTATTGAAGTCAGGGTTGACCGATAGAGTAAGACCGATAATTCCTGCTGTTAGGGGGGTAGCAAAAGATGTTCCACCAAAGCAAAAGGTATAATCTCTATCGGCAGATTCGACAGGGCAAAAATCAGAACCCCAACCGGAAGGACGAGGAGGATTTGTATTATTGTAGCCCGCGTTACCGACTCTGTCTGTAGTAACAGCATTTAAAGTCCCTGTATACGGAACACCAAAAACACCATATCCCCGATGCGTTGGAGCCACCACATCCATGCAAGTTCCAAATGCACTTTCGGTCACTTTCTGATCTTGATTACTAGAGGCACTAACGGCAATCACATTTGTTAATGAGGAGATATCTGGAGTTGCCCCTACACAGTCATCTCGATTCCGATTATTCATTGCAAAAAGCACAACACTTCCTAAACCGCCTCTACCTGCTGTTGCCGCATTATTAATAGCAGTGACAACATTAGTGGTAGTAGGTGTACCAATAGGGTATCCCCAACTGTTTGTGATAATTTGTGCGCCGGCTTGTTGAGCATACCCAAAAGCAAGACCATCGGCAAAATTTGTATTACCTTGGCGAATTAACATGAGAGTGCAGTTTTGACAGCTACCACTGACACCGACTCCATTGTTCCCTCTAGCAGCAGCAGTTCCCGCCACAGAAGTTCCGTGGTTATCTGGAATCCCCCCTCTTGTACCAGGACTAGAGTCACTATCACCACAGCCGGGACGTGCAGTTGAATCACAACCTACAAAATCCCAACCATTGATATCATCAACAAATCCATTTCCGTCGTCATCCCTACGATTGCCTGGTATTTCCCGTCTATTTACCCAAAGGTTAGGAGCTAAGTCAGGGTGTCTTAAATCAAATCCATCATCAATGACGGCAATAACGGTATTTGCTGATCCGGTGGTGATGTCCCAAGCTTGGGAAGTGTCTACATCGGCATCTGGAGTCCCGCTACTTAATCCAGTATTACGATGATGCCATTGGTTATTGAAGAGGCGATCGCTAGGAATAGTTTCTCGATAATCAATTACTCTCACGAAATTAGGATGAGCAAACTGAACTAGTTCACTCTGCGCGTAAGCATTAGAAATGCCCAGTGCATTCATTAAAGATATGTCTGTAACCTTCAGTAAGAACTGGTTCTTGGCAAAGGGATTTTCCATCAAAACTTCAACAAAATTTCCCTTATTGAATTCTGCAATTTTCTCCTTTGTGATGTCAGCTTTAAACTGAACAATAAATTCATCAGTCAAAATCAAAGGGGTTTCAGCACCTTTGGGAGTAGTCACTAAACCAGCCTGAGCGATCAGTTGATCTCCACGTTTTTTTACATCCCGTGCCAACTTTACCAAAGAGGCTCGATCCAATGTTTTACCGATATCAAAGATAATGATTCCGCCAGGATAATCCTTCAAACGCTTTAAACCCAAAGAATTACTCAGTGGTTCGATTTGTTTTGGATTGACTCCATCCTTCAGTAAAATGCCGATTTGATTTGACGAAATCTCCACAGGTATTTGTTGACCGTTAGCAAAGAAAAAGTTCTCTTCATTCAGTAATTGAGTAAGTAATTGACTGATGCTGTCCTGATTGAATGTTTGAGCAAATGCAGTTGAATAGATTCCTGGCAAGAGACTTAAAATAGCTATCAATAATATGCAAGCTATTAACTTGAAACTTCTCCAAGCGGTCTTGCTAATGAATAGCCATTTTGACTGAATAACTCTGTACCACATAGTATGAATTCTCCTATACGACGATGAGGGAGAAATCAGAAGCCATTAGAGAAGGGTTGCCTGTCAGGGTTGCGAAATGTCCACCTGCATCAAGCGTTTCCGCAAAGCCAGAGGCACTGCCGTTGGGGTTGTAAAAAAGTTTACCGTTTGAGGAGTTGTAAACAATAAAGGCACTGCTCAGTTCAGCAGCAGTATCGCTGTTGACACGCGCAAATTCACTCACTATGCTAAAGCCTGTACCCTCAATACTTCTTAAGGCATTAAAGGTTCTTTGGAGTAGGACAATCTTATCTCCTTGGCTCCGGCTAAAATCAGTAATAGTATCTATTCCTAGTTCTGAAGCTCGGAATACCTCAAAGGCTTTACCAAAGTAAAACTCATCCGCCCCTGCCCCTCCTGTCAAGCTGTCATTGCCTTTGCCTCCAATGAGGAAATCATTACCTTGACCACCCAGAAGAGAATCATTTCCGTTACCACCATCTAAATCATCGTTGCCTGTATCTGAGTCAGGAGTGAAAAGTGAGAGATTGCCGCCATACAGAGTATCATCACCATCTCCTCCAAAAAGGTTGTCATCGTCTTGACCTCCAAAGAGAATATCTTGGCCAGAACCTCCCGCAAGATAATCTCTACCTTGTTCGCCAAAGAGAACATCATCTCCATCCCACCCAAATAAATAATCGTCTCCAGCACGACCATAAAGAGAATTGTTAGCTGAGTTTCCCAAAATGCGATTCGCCAACTCATTCCCTGTTCCATTAACTCGCGCTGTCCCAGTTAGCTCTAAATTTTCTACATGAGCAGATAAGGTATAGGTAATCGAAGAGTAGACCGTATCAGTTCCTTGTCCGGCAAATTCAACGACCAAATCCCCACTATTATCAACATAATAAGTGTCGTTGCCGAAGCCTCCCCTCATTTCATCTTGTCCTGTGCCACCATCAAGAATATCGTTTCCACTACCCCCGTCTAAGTAATCGTTGCCTCCTTCTCCAAATAGCCAATCATCTCCGTTGCCTCCATAAAGAAAGTTTCTAGCTGAGTTTCCTCTAATCTGATTTGCCAACTCATTTCCCCTTCCAATCAGTGGTGCTGTCCCAGTTAGCACTAAATTTTCCACATGAGCAGGTAAGGTGTAGGTAATCGAAGAGTAGACCAAATCAGTTCCTCCTCCGGCAAATTCAACGACTAAATCCCCACTATTGTCAACATAATAAGTGTCGTTGCCCGCGCCTCCCCTCATTTCATCTTGTCCTGAACCACCATCAAGAAAATCGGCTCCATTACCCCCGTCTAGGTAATCGTTGTCTCCTTCTCCATAAAGAGAATCATCACCGTCGTCTCCAAAAAGGCGGTCATCACCATTACGTCCAGCCAGGATATCATTCCCTCCGTTGCCATAGAAAATATCTATGCCATCATTAATGCTAATAAAAAGGAAGTTTTCAGGATCTCTACCAACTTTATAGTCATAGCCGGAAGTTCCATACCAGTAGTTAGGCATTGCTTTTTCCTCACGTTTAATGATTTTGAACTTCTTAGAGCTACTTCTTTTCGCTCTCAGTTTCAACAACAGATGAGACAAGCAAAATATTCCGAAATTTAGTCAAAAATTTTTATCTGGCATGAAAAAAGTCATCAAAGCCTGACTAATAGAACTTTTGCACCCATTCAATCCCCAGTGAGTGCATGAAATCCAATATTCACATCTATATAGCAAGTGTTTTTAACCTGAAAAATACCAGGTAAATCTGGCACAGATACATCAAGGGTGATAAATGTATTATTGCATAATACATTTGATTACATATTTTGGGGTTGAGATAATATACTTATGCAGTCAAAACCAGTAGCAGAATCGGTTACATCCCTACTAATTGATGCTAAGCATCAAGAGTTAATTACCAAGATTGCTCACAAATATACTACAGGCAGTGCCATATCTTGGGAAGATGCGGTACAAACTGCCATGATGAAAGTTTACGAAGCTGTAAAAGCCGGGAAGTTTCACCAGGGGGGAGTTGCAGAGTTTCAGCGTTGGGCTACAGTAGTGGCGCGATATGAAATTATTAACTTTGTCAAAAAAGAATGTTTGCGTCACCACCACAGCTTAGATGTACCCATTGTTGGCACAGATTTATCTTTGGTAGAAACAATTCCTGATGAGTCTAACTTGTGGGATGCTGTCAGCCGTGCAGATTTGATGATCAGGGTAAAACAAGCCATTATTGATCTAGATTCGCGTTATAGCGATCGCGGTTATCTGCAATTATGGCAACTCATGGTTGCAGGTAAAACCCAAACCCAACAAGCGTCTGCATTGGGAATTAGTCAAGGGGAAGTTTCTAAGCGTTGGAAGGAATTAGTTGGGCGTGTCGCTATGGAATTGGGACTACTAGAAGCCGAAGCTGTTAAACATGCACAACAAAATACTCAACTCAAACATACTCGTAGACGTTCAAAAGCTACATGGTAAGCCTTTTGTTAACTATTTAATAAATTTATTATTTGTTGGCATAGAATAATCTGCTCACTTGTTAACACAATTAACGATCCTTCTATTTTGGGCAATGTCAAACTATGCGTAGAGAATGTGAAAAATCCCAATCTGCTAATATGCGAAAACCTTTAGCATCACCACAACCTGGGGAAATCTGGGAATTGAGCCGTCAGATACGATATTATGGGGAGTTTGATCCAAATGAGCAACATCAACTCTACTCCAGCGAGGCTCAAAGCTTTTTACAGGAAAAAACTCCACCCCGCTATGTGATGATTGTCACTGAACCAGAAGCAGAGATTGTTTCTGTAATGGTATTATCTGCGGAAATTAATTTTATCTCCGATGTTGATGTACTTATACCCGCAAATATTTCTAGTTCAGCACAAGATTTATTAGCTGAAACCTGGCACATACAACCGATGCTTGTGAATAACTTATTGCAGCCAATTGGTAAGCGATTATCTCGTGATATTTATGACAACTTACTAACTATAGGAGATTATTATCATGGTTTAATCAATCAGCAGCCAGAAACTAATTATCTAGAGCAATTGGGGTTAACTTTAGGCATAAATGAAGCTTTAAAAACTTTTGAAATATCTCTCTTTCACCAACGGGAAGCAGCTTGGAGTGATGTTTTAACAATGCCAGTAGCCGCTTACCATACTTATCTTAAAGGTGTAGAACTGACCAGTCAAATTTTGAACGAGCAATTAAAAATAGAGCAAGAGTTAGCAGAATTTGAGTTAAGTCAAAATAGATTGAGCAATTTACTATCTAACTCTTTTAATAAAACCCCTACTATTCTTCGTCAGTGGGTACAACATATTTTTGAACCAGAATGGCAGGCCGTTTCTACATTACCAAACTTAGCTCTAGCAACCCGCAGTCCAGGTAACTTGCAAAATTTTCCATCAAACCCCAATGAAATTGCATCACTTATTCAGCAATTATCATTTGCAAATGACGAAACGAAACGCCAACGTGCAATTAAGCAGTTAGGAGAAATTGCTGCCGGTAATTCTGAAGCAATTCAAGCTTTGGTAAATTTGTTGCGTAGCACTTCAGATGATGAACTGCTATGGATAGCTGTAGAAAGTTTACGAAAAATTGACCCAGAAAACCCTGCTACTAGTGTCAAGAGAATGAAATTGATTGATTTAGGTATGGAGATTGCAGGTAAGACTGTAGCTTTGGCTGTGGCTTTTTTACAAAAAATTGATGGTGATGTTAGTGTACTTTTGCAAGTTTACCCTACAGGTAATGATGATTATTTACCACCAGATTTAAAACTAATATTGCAAGATGATTCTGGAAAAATATGTCGGGAAGTCACTGCTAGACGCGCAGATGTTTGTATTCAAATGAAATTTAGTGGTGAAATGGGAGAAAGATTTAGTGTAAAAGTTGGTTTAGATAATGGAAGTTTTATCGAAGATTTTGTGATTTAGTTTAATTAAACTATGTAGGTTATGGGAGAATTAGTGTATTAGATGCAGGTTGGTTTGAGCCAGTGAGAGCCAACATATATCTTAGTGTTGGCTTTCCTGACGCTAATCCACTATTTTCTATTGATTGTACAATTTATGCCTACATTACACAGTTGCAATTATGTCCTTAAAAACGTTGTTTAACTTTGCAAATAGAAATTTTCAAGGGCATGACTTTAGAGGACAAAATCTTATAGGTGCAGACTTTAGTAACTCTGACATTCGCGGAGCAAATTTTACTAATGCTATTCTGAAAAATGCTAATTTTCAAGATGTCAAAGCTGGATTACCTAAAAAGCGACTCTTGGGGTTAGTGCTGTTAACATTATTAATAAATATAATCTTAGGATTAGTGTCAGGCTTTGCGCCAGTATTTACGGGGTATTTGCTTTTTCCATACTCAATTAGTCCAGACAATTATTTTGCTGCTCTTGTAGTTTTAAGTATTTTTCTAGTTTTTGCCATTACTACTATTTATAACGGTTTATCAACTGCCTTCTTTGCCGTTTCTTGCGCTGCTATAATCTGTGGCTTTGTGCTGGGAATAATGACTAATGAAATGGTGGGTATTCCGGCTGGAATAGTCAGTGTTACTGTCACTACGTTGATTATTTATGTCATGTTAGTAATTATGGTATTTTTAGTGACAGTAGCTGAACAAATTGCTGGGATGAGTATAGCCATTGTGGCTCTATTTCTCATATTTATAGATAGTATTATTGGAGCTATAACTGGTACGATAATTGGTGTTGAAGTTGCTAAAGTATTGTCAGGAAATAACAGGCTGACAAACTTAAAAGTGCAAGCAGTTCAAGAAGCTGCGATCGCAGCTACAGTTGGTAGTGTTGCTGTAATATTATTCGTAAGTTATATCAGTTGGCGAGTCCGTGCTGGGGATGAAAAGTTTGTCTGGATAAGAAAACTAGCTATTGCTGTCTCTAGCATCGGCGGAACAAGCTTTCAACAAGCAGACTTAACTGGTGCTGATTTTACTTCCGCCAAGCTAAAAAATGTTAACTTTAGCAACGCCAAACTCATTCGTACTAATTTTCATTTAGCGAATTATCTTTCTTTAGCGAGAGTAGATAACACTATTTTAGTCAATCCAATAGTTCAAGATTTAGTTGTTACTAAAAGAGGTACTAATAAATCTTATATTGGCTGTAACCTCAAAGGTATTAATCTAGATTATGCTGACCTGAGTTATGCTGATTTAAGCGAAGTGGATATAAGTAACTCTACTTTAGAATATGCTAATTTAGAGGGTGTAAATCTGACGAAAACTCAAGCATTAGCCGCAAATTTTCACCAAGCGACTTTAACAGCAGCTTGTTTAGAAGCATGGAACATTGACAGTACAACTCAACTTGATGGGGTAATTTGTCAATACGTTTATCTTTTAAATAACCAAAAAGAACGTCGTCCCAGTAGTGGAGAATTTGCTGCTGGAGAATTTACTAAACTCTTTCGAGTAGTTATCAATACTGTTGATTTAATTTTTCGTAATGGTTTAGCTTTAGAAGCTTTATCGGCGGCTTTGTCGAAAGTAAAAATAGAGAATGAAGGTATTCCTTTAGCTATTAAAAGTATTGAAAATCAGGGTGACGGTGTGGTAATCGTACGCGTAGATGTACCAGAATCGACAGATAAGGCGAAAATCCACGCCTCAGTTACTCACAATTATGAATTAGCTCTCCAGCATATAGAAGCAAGATATCAAGCCGAATTAAAAAGTAAAGATGAACAAATTAGTCTTTATCGCCAAAATCAAGCGGATTTAAAAGAATTAATCCAAATGATAGCTCCCACCGCCAAGAAATCCACCCAAGGAAAGCTAGTAATTTTAAAATTAGGTCAAGGAGATTTAAGTACAGGATTTCCAGTTATAGTACAAATTAGTAGAGAAGGCGATCGCCCATATTTTGAATCTCATGGACAATTACCTTCAGCCTCCGAATTAGTTTTAGCATATCATAAATGGCAAGCTGCATATTTCCACAGCTTACAAGGAAGTTTGCGAATCAAGTTTCCAGAAACACAAGTTACCAATATTAGTCGGCGAGAATTATTTAAAGAATGCGATAAATTGGCAGATAGTTTAAAAAAACAAGTAAATTTATGGTTAAACTCGGAATTATTTCGCCCTGTTAAAGAGCAACTCTTAGAAAAACTAGTTCCTTCAGAATTTATTCGGATACTTCTGCAAACAGAGGATAGGCAGTTACGGCGGATACCCTTGCAGCTTTGGGATTTTTTTGAACGCTATTCTCATGCTGAAATGGCTATTTCTTCAACTACTTATGAGAGAAAAGAAAAGTCTGTCTCCTCAAAATCCCATGTCAAAATATTAGCGATATTAGGAGATAGCACTGGTATTAATATTCAACAAGACAAAGTTTTACTTGAACAATTACCTCATGCAGAAATCAAGTTTTTAGTAGAACCACAACGCCCGATGCTCAATGATGAACTTTGGATGCAACCTTGGGATATTTTATTTTTTGCTGGTCACAGCTTTACTCAAGCTGAACGAGAAATTGGTCATTTTCACATCAATGACTCTGATAGTTTAACTATTGCCGAGTTAAAAAATGCTTTGACGAAAGCTATTGAACGAGGTTTACACTTAGCAATTTTTAACTCCTGCGATGGTTTGGGATTAGCTACTAATTTAGCGAATTTACATATTCCCCAAATGATTGTTATGCGCGAACCAGTACCTGACAAAGTAGCACAGGAGTTTTTGAAGAATTTCCTTGCAGAATTTTCTAGTGGTAAACCTTTATATCAATCAGTACGTGAGGCACGTTTGAAACTACAAGGTTTGGAGGATGAGTTTCCTTTTGCAAGTTGGCTGCCTATAATCTGCCAAAACCCAGCAGAAATTCCTTTTAAATGGCATTTTTAAGCCATTATTTCTTAGTTATTTTACTATACTAGTTAGGTCGTTTCTATTGACCACTTCGTTATTTTAGTGCCTCTAAAGCAACTTTCCGATTAAGGCGGCTTTTTACAGACAGTTGTTGATTATGATATTGGCGAAGCGTTGACGAACTGGAAGCAGCTGTACAGTGACTTTTTAAATGGCGTTGAGACAAATTAGTGTCATTGAGTTAAACCTTACACGCTTTAGGTTTGCAGATATTTGTGTTGATATAACTTATAAGCTCCTGGTGCTAGTTCTAGGCTTAAAGCTAGAGAGTGCAAGCTTTACACTTTTAATGACATTAATTTGACACAGCGACAATTAAAAAGTCACTGTACAACTGAAAACACTTGTTCTAGGCTGCCATGAATACTTAAGCATTTACCTTAGTTTTTCTTGACCTTTCTAAAATGCATCAAAAGTATTAAGGAAACAAATTATTTAATAGATTTACCAGAGTAGTTGGATGAAATTATCACCACAGAGTTTAACCAAAAAGTTTGGTGATTTAATGTTTATCAAAGTTGTTTTATTGAAAATGTAAATGCCAGATATTGCCTACTTATCTATTGGAATTTTTACAGGCTAGAAATCATTTTACCTCTTCCTCCGGTAGAAACTTTTTTATAATTATTATACTGCCTGTTACAATAGTGGCGCATTAACCAAGGTGTTGAAATTCATAAGTTAATAATCCAGTAACATCAGAATTAAAAGCAAATAAGTCACCGGAGTAAAAACTTTTTTCGAGTTCTCCTTGACTAAGACCAAGCGACGCAGTAGTAATATAAAGTACCCTTAAATTTTCGCCTCCAAAGGTACAGCTAGTCACAAGTGGTACTGATAGATGTAACCGGAAAATCTCTTTACCCTCTGGGTTGAAGCGAATCACACAATATCCATTCCACATTGCTGACCAGATATATCCCTGACTATCTATGGTCAACCCATCAGGAAAGAATGACTCACCAGTTAAATCCACAAAAATGTGGCGGTTGCTAATATTACCTGTGGCTCCATCAAAGTTGTAAGCATATATTTTTTGCTGTGCAGAATCAGTTAAGTAGAATGTTTTGAGATCGGGACTCCACCCTAAACCATTGGAAACAGTCAGCCCTGTTTCCATTTTATGTAATGAGCCATCAGGATCGTAACGATAAAGACTAGCTTCAGCTTTTCCTGAAGAAGACGTGGAGCCAAACCAAAAGCGACCTTGAGGATCACATTTGCCATCATTGAAACGGTTATCTGATAAATCTGTTTCCAGTTCAACAATTTGAGAGACTATACCTGCTTGAGTATCAAGGAATGCTAAATGATGACGTTGCGCCATAATTAGTTTACTTTTACCTGCAAAGGCGATCGCTCCTACTACATCGCCCACATCAAAAAACACATCTTTTCCACTAGCAGGATGAAACTGATGCACCCGATAATTATAGATATCAACCCAGTAAAGTAATTGTTCATGAGCATCCCAAATTGGGCCTTCACCCAACCGGGCCCGTGCGTTTAAAACATTGTGGAGTTGATTTTGCACAAACTGACACATAATACATCTCAAAATATTTCAATAAGGTAACAACCAAAGAAAATACTAATTCCTTTGGTTGAAAGTCATTTTGGATGGATCCATAGATCCATCTAATGGTGCTGGAACACAACAAATCCATTGGCTGGAACTAGGGGATTAATATATCCGTTAGTTGCAGAGATATTAGCACCAAAGTTGCCTATACTATCTCCTCCGTAAAGTGCAGCATCACTATTAAATATCTCGCGCCACTGACCATCTCCGATTTGGGAATTGTTAATGGTGTACCCTGAAGAGAAGGGATGATTATTCAAACTAGCGACCACTAAAAATTCTTCAGTTACATCCCAACGTCGGAAAGCAATAACTCGGTTGGCATTGTGGACGTAGAGAATATCAATCAAGTGCGATCGCAGCCCTGAATGATCGCGGCGTAGTTGAATCAGGTCTTGATAAAATCGGAATAATCTTTGACCATGAGTTTGGCGATCACCTAACAAATCCTCTCGGTTATGTATAAAGTCGGTGAATCTGTAAGGTTTTTGTGCGCCAATTTCCTCACCCATTAAAAACATTGGCGTACCAGCAGACAACATGGACATTCCCAAAGCAAAGCGGCAACGCGCCTCTGCATAACTGCGGGTTTCTCCAATCAGTGGTGCGGCGTTGGTAGCAGAGACAATAGTGCGCCGTGATTCAACTCTATGGTCTCCTTCCTCAAAATAAGAGTTGCCTGCTTCATCATGGGATTCATGATAGACAACTTTTTTATGCCCAGACCATCCTAACGCCCCAGCAAATTTATCCATCGCTAAGGGTGCATCTGTACCGTATCCAGCAGTAGGAATTAATTTTGCATATTCTGTTCCTGGTCTAGCATCCCCAACTAAGTGGTGATAAAACTCGGCATACCAAGCTGCATCAAAACCTAAGCCACCAACATCAGGCGATTCAGTCACTTTTTCCCAATCAGAATGATCCTCAGCCATGAGGAGGGCATCGGGTCGAATTAACTTCATAGTCCGAGTCCACTCTTTCAAGAACTTAGCACCAAAAATATTGGCATTACCGACAGGTCTACCATCAGCGTGGAGTTGGTTGTATAGGTGCATAGAAGTGGTCTGATCAACCCGGAAGCCGTCTACATGAAACTCTTCCATGAGACTTACAGCACTGCTGATAAACATCTGTCGCACCATCTCTTCATGAAATCGAGGTGCGTAACCCGTAGACATATTGTCAACATAGCCACCTTCTGTAAAAGGTTTTCCGTCTGGGTAGAAATAATCGCCAGAGTTGCCCTCATACCAGTAATAAATATTATGTTCGGGAATATCCGAGTCATAATTCCATTGTGCCCGTTCTCCGTCGTAGTTGTAATGGTTGTACACCACATCTAAAATCACGGCAATTCCATGACGATGGCATTCCCTGACAAAGTGTTTCAGTTGGTCTCTACCACCAGCACTGTATTCCAAAGCAAAGTAATGAGATGTTTCATAGCCCCAATTCACTTCGTCTCGAAATTCTGCCATCGGTAACAGTTCAACAGCGTTAACTCCCAATTCTACTAAGTGGGGTAGTAAATTTATAGCATCTTCAAAATTTCCTGGTCTATCGTGACCATAGCCTAAAGACCCTACATGGAGTTCATAAATGACTAAATCCTCAACACGCTGCGGTATAGGGCGTTCCAAGGAAAACTCATGATGCCAGAACTCCTCTTCTGGGATAAATTCTTGTTCTGGCCAGACTGGTTCTTGAAAATGTTTAGCTACTGTATCTGGATTGATGACTACAGAACAGCTTTTAGTCCCATCTAAATCTTGATATTTTCCCGAAAAAAGTCGTCCGTGTTGATCTTTATATCGACTAGAGAAAGGTTTACCATCAGGATTGATATTGCCTTTACCAATTTGGCAACGGGAATACAAATCAGTGCGATAAACTATCCGTCCCCCTTCTTTGACAATCCTAAACATATAAGGAAGATGGTCAAAGCGGGAGAAATCATCCAGTTCCGGTGATACTTTCACATCTGTTTGCCAAATCCCCTCTTCTGTCCGCAACATAGGAAATGGCCCCAGGTGGGGATTCATACCAAAATCAAGATCGTCTTGAAAAATATCGTCTGCAATGTATCCACTGCTGCTGTTACCAAACACAACTTCTACATTACGGGCATTTGGCGACCAAACGGCAAACCGCAGCGCAGGCTGAGATTCACCAGGGAGATAATATGGTTGCGCGCCTAGTCTGCGGCTATGAACTAGATAATATCTTTGTTGCAGAGGCTGATTGTTGTTAGGAGATTGTAACGTAAAACTACGATAGCGATCGCTGGAATTTCTGTCATTCACTTCCGTCGGGATTCCCCACAAGTTATTCCCTGCTGGACTATCTAGCATCATACCCCAGCGAAATAACCAGCCAATTTGCGAATCATCTAACTCCACTGTGGCCCTGAAGCAGGGACAACCATCTTCTCCAGTTATTTGCTGCATATCTAAAGATTGCCACCGTTGAGAATAACGACCGTTTTCATCCCAACTGCCAATTAAGCGGGGGTTATTAAAAATTGCTCTTGTGATACCTGTAAAATAGGTAAATTGAACGGGAATCTTAGCCATATTGATATCCCTTTTGAGCATTCAAAACTACAAAATTTAAATAGTCATAGCCGCGTGAAGACTGCGCTGTCTATTCTCAATTTCTCTTACCAAAGTTTCCATGAATTGATTTACAAGGTCAGGATGTCTGCCTGTAACTAAATTCTCATCAATCACAATGTCAGCAGCTAAATCGTTTTCGTAAATAACTTCAGCCCCAGCATTTTCCACATCAACAATAATATTATGGGCGCAAGTTACTCGCCGATTTTCCAAAACATCAGCAGCACAAAGTAGCCATAATCCATGACAAATCACTCCTATTTTGACATTAGGTTCTTGCATGGCTTGACGAATAAATACAACTGCTGGGGCTTGACTTGGCTCACCCTTTCTCACCTTCTCCTGATATCTTAGTCGATCCATTGCATAAGCACCGATACAAATTATTGCCTTGTAATCGCCTGGACTAATATCATTAACTTCTATGGTGACAATTACGTGTTCTTTAATTACCCCATCCTCAGAATTGCTATGAAAAGTTATTTCTGGATTTTCCCACAAGTGAGAAATGTAATCAACTTGATAACCCTGTTTAGGAAAGTATTCATTGAAAGCCCGAAACTCAAATGGGTCAAAATGTTCTTCAATGAGTACACCGATTTTGCCTTTATTTATGGTAGTCATACTATCTAACCTCTTGTATGATTTTCGGTGAATCTGCTGTAGTAATAAATTCGAGAAGTTGAGCAGGAGCAAATACATCACGATAGAAAGTCAGTTGTTCACCCTTGATATAGCAGCCTCCCGAATGTCCACGCCGTAGCCACGCTACGCTTCCTTTGGCGATTGTTTCTCTGGTTTCATTGTCGATACAATTCCATTCAAACCAGACAAATTCTCCGTGAAACATCACGATAGGCCAGCACATTGTCACACCAGGTTGGGCAATTAATGCCCACCAATGTTTTTCCCGTTCTTTCTGTTCTTCTAATCCGTAATAAGGGCCATCTTGGCAGAAATAAACCAAGTTATCCCGATATTCTCCGGTTAAAATATCACCTCTTCCCTGCCTGAGTGCCTCACAATGAGTAGGCCACCATTCTTTATTTTCTTTTTCAATTTGTTCTAGTGGATAATCAGGAGCGATCGCTGGTAAAGTTTTTGCTTTCAATTGAATGAATTGTTCTGCTTTAGCGATCAATTTGTCTGCTATTTCTTTCGGAACAGGATCTGGCTTTGAATAATCAGCCGCTAAATCTTTATAGTAGTTGATTCGTTTCTTCATTATTGGCTATATCCTCATATTTTATTTCCTTAATTAGTTATTAACAGAAAATAACAAGACTTACTTTAATAGTTTGGTTAAAACTCTCCTTCAAGTAATTCTATAAAAGTGCCATCTGGGTCTTTAAAACAAACAATTGTGACATCCGTTCCAGGTAGTTTTTTGGGTTCAGAAAGAAAATCAAATCCCTTCTCTTTTAATTCTTGGTATACCTGCCAGATATCTGTTGTTTTCAAGCACATTCGGGCAATACCTGTATGGTAAAGATGAGGATAAGGTTGTCCTGTAGGTGGTGGATCTTTGAATTCAAGCAGGTCGATTCTCGTTGCATTCGGCTCGTCTTCAAGACGCAAATGAACACCTACTATATCTGCTTTTTCCATTCCAAAAGCTTCGGCCATCTCTTGGCTACTCATGCCGTCTCTAAAATCGAGAACAACCTTAAAGCCTAGCTTTTCATAAAAGGGCAAGGTTTTTTCCAGATTTGTACAATTAATATTAAGGTGAAATATTTTTTCAATCATCTGTCACCTCGAACAAAAATATGAGAATGTTCAGATTGCATAGATAACGGCAAAGAACTCTCACCGTTTTCCAATCTGGTGTACCTAAAGATTTCTCAAACTACATCCTGTAATTCGGTAATACCGAGTTGCCGATAAAAGCCCAGCTGATCGAAGTTAGACCAACGTTCTACAACCTTGCCATTAGCAAGACGTACAATTTCCATTCCGGTGATTTTTATCTGTTTGCCAGTTGGGGAAATACCTGCAAATTCGCCTTTGTGTGTAGCGCGAATTAAAAGGTGCATCACAACTAAGTCTTCTTCGGCAATCAAATGCTCAATTGTAACCTGGACATCGGGAAAGCCAGAATGGAACTTATGAAAGGATTGTTTAGCACCCTCAGAACCGGGTAATTGTCCAGGCTTGGGGTTGTGAATTATTATGTCATCGGCGATTACCTCGTCCAGTATGTCCGGATTTCCTGTGTTAGAAGCTTCAAAAATACGTCTGACAATAGCCTTGTTTTCTTCTGGTGACATAAGATATTCTCCTTTCGTTGAATTAGATACATACAACCTCTGCAAAAAATATAGATAGGATAGGGTTTAGGCATACCTCCTGGGACTATGCAACTTGACTCTACCTTGATCTGAAAAAAGCTCTGTCTGGTCTGTATAGATGCGCCACTCTCGGATCTTGTCGTTATCAAATCGAAAAATATCAACACTGGGAAACCTTATAGATTTATCGTCACTACGACGAGTAAATTCGGCATCTACTTGTCTAATCACAACATCTCCCTGTTCCCAACAGCCTCTAATTTCCACGGGCAGATGTGGCTCCAGTATTAAAAACAGCCAACTTAAATAGTCTTCTATCGCCCTAATTCCTCTCCTTTCTTGACCAGCACCAACTTTAAACAGAACATCGTTAGTGAAGTAAGACTTAAAGCACTCCCAATCACTATCAGTTGCTGCTTTTTCTATTGCCATGATGAGATTTATTTTATTTTTGGAATCTAAAGTTGTTTGCGACATCAATAAATACCTCTTTGAGAAATGTGTCAGGTTTACTTTACCCACATCTCAGACTGATCTGGGTAGACTCGCCATTCTTGGATTTTGTCCCCATCAAATCGAAAAGCATCCACGCACGGAAAAGTAATCGGTTTACCATCGATACGACGAATGTAGGTGGCATCCATTTCTATGATTGCGGTATCTCCCATTTCCCAAGTACCTCTAAATTCAAAAGGTGGATCTGGTTCTACTATGGAAAACATCCACTTCACATAGTCCACAATCTCTTGAGTTCCTATTGTCCCTTCAGACAGACCTACTTGAAAAAAGACATCTTTAGTAAAGAAAGATTGAAACTTCTCCCAATTTTGTTCTGCCGCTGCTGTTTCCATTGCTAGGGCTATATCTATTTTGGAAGTTAAAAGTTGGTTTAACATCATGACTCCTTTTATAGTTTTTAAATAGATATTTGCCACTTTGGCCCAGTTATTGACCATTTAGGAGCAAAGCCATCTGCTATCCTTTTCTTACCTTCTTGATGTTCAGCAAAATACTTCTTCATTATCCCTGGTGGCGTAATTCGCTTGCTTTCACTCACAGTCATTACAGAAGCATTGTTGCCCACAGTCATAGATTTATCAAAGATGGGATTTGCATCCATAAAAATCCGTAGTTCTTTAATTTTGTCCCCCTCAAATCAAATGATGTCGGCGCAAGGAAGCGAAATGGAACTGCCATCTTTACGCCAATAAATAACATCCATTTCTACAAATACAGTCTCCTCTACTTCCCACAATTTTTTAATATCGTGATATAGTGCTTCGACGTTACTAAAGAAATTATCAACAGAGGCTTTGATAGCTGCTCGCTCAAAACACGGTTCATCGTTGCCAAACTGGTACAATGGTTTATTCGTAAAAAAATCAATAAATCCTTCTGAATCAAACGCCTCGCCTCTGGCAAATAAGCGTATTACAGAATCTGCCATTACTCCTGATATTTTAGTTAACATTGTTTCTTTCTCCTTCTAATTAAAATTTCCGAAAAGTGCTTCTAGAGATTTAGTCCAAAACATTCCATTTGGGTTTAGCTGGCAGCGCAGAGCATTAAATTTATCCCAATTAGGATAAACTTGCTTGAGATGAGCAGGCTGCATATAAATCAGTTTTCCTAAATGCGGCCGACCACCGTGTCGTAGCATAATCCCCTCCACCCGTATGACCATATCTTTGACGGGCGAAGGCGCATTTTCAATTACGTCATGATATATGCCACATTGCACACTTGTTTCATCAGCAGCACTCAGCCACGCACTTTCACTTTCAACTTTTTTTAGCCATACGATGGGTAGGTAAAAATCGCCCTTCGATATCTCCTCTTGCAAATCCGCAAACACCGCATCGAAACGAGTAACAGGTACAGCCCATTCTGCTCCAGCAATAGGCTCAGATTGGAAGGACATTAATATTTTATGTATTGGCCCAACCTGTTCAATGTCACGAAAGAAAGCATCTAACAAGTAACGGTTTCGGGCTGGAAAAGTAGATGGAATAATGTGGGCTAACTCAGTAACAGCCAAACTATATTTGTTGTTAGTATCTCGTAATAATTCGGGAATATCTTCTATTGAAGTTGCTTCTAGTGTCTTTTGATATTTTGTTGGGTCTACCAGCTGATCTACCCTTGATAAAACAGAATATTCTGTATGCGGAAACCAAAGCAGGTAAGACATCTCTCCTTCAGTCAGAAAACGTTGCCAATCTTTGGTAAAGATGCGAGTACGTTTTAAAGATACATAGAATGCGTCTACAACTTTCAGTGTGACTGTGGACAACACGCCAAACATACCGAGGGATATCCGCACGGCATCTAAACGTTCATCTTCTTCGTTAATCTCAATTACATTCCCGTCAGCAGTTACCAATTGGCATCCGATCATACTGGAAGAAATACTGGCAGATCCACTCCCATGACTGCCTGTGCTAATAGCACCTCCCACTGTTACCCAGTCCACAGCAGGTGCGGTGTTGAGAGTCAGTCCTTTTTCCCAAAGTGCCTGATGGAGTTCTGCCAAAGTAATACCGACATCACAGGTAACGGTACAGTCTTCAACGTTGATCTGTGTGATGTTATTCAAGTATTTTGTGGTCATCATCACATCCTGGCAATACCACAAAGTATTCCAAGATGTTTGGAGTCCAACGACCCTGAGCTTCTTCTGGTTAGCATGGCAATAGCGCACTAAGCTAGAAATCTCGCTTTCATTCCTGGGCGCATATATTTGTACAGTACCGCCGAAGTCTGTAAATCCAGACCAATCTGCAAGACGGATGGTTTCGATATTCAAAGATAGTTCCATCACCAGCGTCTACTCCTCGATTAGTTATCTGGGTCAGCACAGGAAATAGCATATTGTTTTGACATACCGAGAATCTCATTCAAGGCTCCAAAACAACCAGCCACCTTGTTAAATCCTGCATAGACGCATAAGAATAAAAGTAATTCTTCTATTTCTTCACAGGTTGTACCTTGCTGTATAGCCATGTGAACATGAGTGCCAAAGGGATTACCTGGCCCAACATGATCTTGATTTACGACATCAACGGCAATGGTGATTAAAGCTTTGGTTTTTTGGTCGATCAATGGTAGACCCCAAGCTTCACCTGCGACACGAATTACAAAATCCCCGAATTTGGGATTGATGGCTTTGAGGTTTGCTTGCAGTTGTGGGTCATCGAGGACTGCATTTTTTTTCAAAGAATTGTCAGACACAATTTTGCCTCATAAAAAATCATGAATTTGATTAGCGTTTACCCAGCATCAAAGTAGAAATATCCTCTTGCAGCTGATTGATTGCGCCTATGTTTGTAATCAAATCAGCAACTGTAGAACTGCGCTGTCCTGCAAGCGTCATTTGACCACCATAGACAAATGTGAAAGCTGTCCTTTCTGGGAATGTGCTAATTTGTCTGATATATTTTGCTTGGTATTTTGCGGCTGTGGTGTAGATTTCGGAAGCGAAGAATTGTTCCATTTCTAGGCGATTAGAAAAGGCTATCTCTAAAGCTGCTTGATAGCTTTTTTCCGGTGGTTCAGAATGAGATACACCAGCCGCATCGGGACGAGAATTATCTACTTCTTCAAACAAATGTAGGCGTAATTTCAGCAATAACTCACTCTTAACTACCTCAGAAGCAAAGCTTTCTTTCAGATATTGGCGGAAATCTTCTACACTGACATCATCGGTTTTTTTGAGCATAACGTGAAACTTTTCTACGCCGACTAAACCGTTGGGTGTGCCGTTTTCAATACCATCAACATAGGTGATGGTATTACCAGGGTTGGTGTTATAACCGATCGCCTTACGAAATAAGTTATGCTCATCATCCATGAGAATGGTAGAAGCCTGAAACCATGTTTGACGGTCTGCAACGGTTTTAAAGGTTAATTCAGCAATCCCATCAAACTGATCTTCTGCGGGTGTGTTGTAATCTATACCCTCAATACTAGGCCAAATACCTCCTTCATTGTGAGCCACATGAAATTGCCAATACTGGTACTGACCAGGTAAGCGGGCGCAGACTGGGCCGTGAACATTTCGCCAGTAGTCATCGAACAATTCTAGAGAAATTCCTTTTCTCTTCCACAATGGGACGTAAAAAGCTACTTGTGCAGCTTGGTCTCGCTGTGCATAATTAGCTGTTCTCATATCGCCTCTCCTAAAGCCAGATTTTGTATCTTGTTGAATAATTAGTTGGGCGATCACATCAATAAAAGCACCGACATCATTACCTGACCGCCCTGTCACTAAGTCACCATCAACCACAATTCCTGAAGCAGACGGAACATAAATAGCACCAGCATTGGCAATATCTGCAAGAGTAACTTCGTGACAGATAACTTTTCGCCGTTGCAATAGTTCTGGCATTGGTGTCAACAGCCACAATCCATGACAAATAGCCCCTTTGACAATTTTGGGATTTGCCATCGCCTGGGCTAAGAATTGGACGGCTGGTGCAGTGCGAGTCTGTTCTGGAATGATGGGACAATCTGCGGGAGGTTCAAAATAACGGAGACGTACACTGGTGTAGCCAGCAGAAATAATGACAGCCGCATAATTATTAATGTCTACATTCTGAAAGTCAATGTTTACATCTAGGTATTGCAAAGACTTACCAACTACATCAACATCACTGACAAAACGCAGACTTTCATTTCCCCACAACCGAGACATGAAATGTACAGTCGCCCCAAATTTACCAAATTCTTGTTGATAGGCAGCAATTTCCTCTGGAATAAATTCACTCTCTACAAGAATGGCAATTTTCTTTCCTTCTAGCATTCGGGTTGCCATATACCTAACCCTTGGGAGTAAACTGCACAATAATTTCTGCTGCTGAACCAAGTTGAAATTCTTGTTCTCCTAGTTCAATTCGGAAATTGTCCGGGTCGATTGATGTGCGATCACTACCATCAATACTGATTCTGGTCACTTCCAGAGTATTGGGTCTAAAGAAATCAGGTAAAACATTGAGCGATCGCTGGCGACAATCAGGATTAGGTTTGAAATACAAACAGAAAGGTTCTTTCGTCACATAAGTACTGATATAGATATGAGCCAAATAATTCAATTCAAAAGCATGGTAGCCAGAAATCGAATGTCCACCTTTCTGTCCGTACTGCCCTAGAGTAATTGCATCGCCACTTTCACTAACTCGAAAGAAAATACCTTTATTGTCTTGGTCAAGAAAGAATAGATTCCAAAAAGCAGCAGTTTCTTGTGCTAACCGTAAATACTCTTGTTTTTGGTCATGATTTTCATTACTGCAACCATGAAGGATTAAGTAGGCTAATAGGGCTTGTTCTTGTTGCCAGAAGTCTTTAGTGTTAAACCAAGGAAATTCTAGTGGCGTTCTATTTTGAGGATTACGCTCTAAAGTATCAAAGATACCACCCCTAAATAGGTCTACGCCAATCTCTGCCATTTTCATGCCTAAATTGTCTGCTAGTTTCATTAACTTATCGGCTAAGCGTTGTGATTCTTCTGCTTCTTGAGCGTTATTAGCAACAGATTGAGCGGCTAAGGAGTAATAATAGTTGGCAACACGAGTCAGGTTCCAGGCTATCTTCAAATTGTGTCCGACAACAGCACGATTTTGTTGCCAACGCCAATTATGGTCAGGTTTCCAATCTCGGAAAAATCGCTCATTCACAAACGGAACTTTGGGTTCTGGGTCAGGAAATCTATCGACAATAATTGTGGAGGCTGTTTTGAGAATCTTTTTGCAGATTTCCAAAAATTGCTCGATTTCTTCGTGACCATGATCGCTTAATGGCAAGGGATCTAATGCCGAAATTACGTTAATTAAATAAGCCGGGATATGATCCCCAATTGAATTCCAATTTTTTCTGGCTTGGTTATCACCAAGAGCAGGAGTATCCCAATTTAACGTCACATAATCAAGGTGTGAAAAATAATCACCGTAAGCATTTTTGCCGTACTCTGATTCTGGATCAGTAAAGAAATCGTTAAAAACACGAACAGTTCGCTTGATATCATCAAGTACTTCCCAATCTAAAGTGATTCGATAGTACTGAGCTAATCCAGCTAAGGCATAAATTTGTTCGTAAAGTGGGATGGTATCTCTATCATCTTCATTGAGAGAACGTATATACAATTCATAACTGTACTTTGTCTTGCGCTTACCAAAAGCCCAAAAACAATGTTTGCCATCAGATGTTAAACTACGAAAAGTTTCTCGTTGGTATTGAACTCCAGCACGAGCAGCTGAAAGATAACGTTCGCCTCCAGTTAGCAAGTAAGCAGAGGAGAGTCCATAAATCAGCCTGGAAAGAGTGGCACATTCTTGAATGTCGTCATCTGCTGGTAAACCGATGATGTTCAAGTTAGTTCTATAAAGAGCAAAATCATCGATTTCATAAGTTTGTTTATTTGGAAATAAATAGCCTAACCAACTATCTGCTAGGCGGGCAATTTGAGTTAGCCACCAGTGTGTCTGCTCAAAAACGAGTTCTGCTTGACCTCTATAGGAATTTAGTAAGTTAACAACACGGGCATCGTATTGACAGCTACCATTATTTTCTTGATACACTCCTTGTAGAACTACTAAATTGTTTGGCTGAATATATTTCCTCACTAAATCTACTGGTGAAGATTGATGAAAATCTTCAGGCGTTGGGACGCGATCGCGGTTTATTCCATCTAAATTTTGTAAAAATTGAAATCGTGTTTCTCTGCCTACTGCAACTTGAAACTCATCTCCACTACGGCATTTAATACTAAATTTGCCTTGCTCCTGGGCAATATCAGTAACTTTGCCCATTAGGGTTGTGTTAACAGTAAATTGCTTCATAAATTCCTTATTTTTTGGATTGAAAATCTCTTGTTGAATTATTTAGCTTGAGAATTCAGTCATTTTAAATCCACAATAAGCTATTTCAACTCACAGCCAATATTCAAGAATTTAGATATTTTACTATCTATTTAAATTAAGCTTTAATTTCTAAATGCAATCAAATCAATATTAAATTGACAAATCAAATCTTATCTTATCTTAGGAAAATGTTTAAATGAAGCGCAGTTACCAAAAAAATAAGTCTTAAGACTGGCTTCGTATTCATACGTTGTTAACCAAAGGAAAAACCTTTGTTAACTTTATACCCTTAATTTCTCACCTCAAAGTTGTTCTCAGGTTCAATCAAAATTTGCTAACAAAATAGACAGACGGTCAAGCAGCTATTAATGGAATTGCAACTTTTTTTGATTAACAAGTAGTTATAAATTCATCCAAGCTACCTGCTAATTAGTTATGAATTTAGTTTACCTAAAAGTAACAATCGTCTATCTTAAGTTAGATAATATTTAGTGCTTTAAGATACAAATTATACTGGCTCTTCCGTATGTATTATGCTAAAGTTTAAACTCAAATTAGGGATTTTCCTTTAAAATGAAGGGTTTCAGGCAGTTACAACCTAGATTTTCTTCCACAAGCTAAAACGTCAAGATTAAAAGCTGTCTTTCCTTCCCAGCAAGGGATATGAGCTAATTTATAGACGTTTTTAGCATACTAGTTACGGAAGAACCCTTATTGCTTAAATTAAACAAAATAAGTAGTAGTATTAAATGTTTTTGTATTTTCGTGACTCACTATCGAATCTTTACTTGTCTATCTAGTCTAAACCTCATTTCAACAATTATTTGTTTTAAATTTCTACCAAAATAAATAATAACAATCTTACTTTAGGTCAAGTTTAAATTATTGGGTTTGTTGTTTAATAAGGGAACACATCAATAAAGCAATATCATTGGATTATTAAAAAAGAAGATATTGCTAATGGTTGTATACAGGTTGAAAATTCCTGAATATACTAAATTAAAAATTCTAATATTTTTGAAAAACACTACAATTTCTCAAATTTAACAAGTGAGTTCAGCATGACTCGTAATATCTATGCTTTACTGGTCGGTATTGATGAGTACCTCAATCCTATTCCTTCTTTAAAGGGCTGTGTAAACGATATTTTAAGTTTGAAAGAGTATTTGTTAGGGCGAATAAATCTCAAAGGTTACTCACTACATTTACGTATACTTTTAAACCAAGATGCTACCCGTCAGGCAATCATTGACGGTTTCCGTCAACATCTGTGTCAAGCTAGTAGTGAAGATATTGCCTTTTTTTACTATTCAGGACATGGTAGTCAACAAGCAACACCTGAAGAGTTTTGGACTTTAGAACCAGATCGGCTAGATGAAACTCTCGTGTGTTATGACAGTCGTCAACCAGGAGGTTGGGATTTAGCAGATAAGGAATTAGGGAAGCTAGTTGGTGAGGTAGCCGATAAAAACCCTCATATCGTGATTATCATGGACTGTTGCCATTCAGGTTCTGGTATTCGGGGGGATTTAGAAGTAGAAACAGCTGTTCGTAAAGCACCCATTGATGACCGCCAGCGACCTTTAGAAAGCTTTATTTGTCCTGTGACAGAAGTTAATCAACTCTTTAATTCCCGCAGTTTGATCAAGAATTCTGCTGGTTGGACTTTACCTCCAGGAAAACATATATTTTTTGCGGCTTGCCAAGATTACGAGGAAGCTAAAGAGTACATTGCAGATGGGCAAAATCGTGGGGCATTTTCTTACTTTTTACTAGATACCTTAACAAAAGCCAATGGTAGTCTCAGTTATAGAGATTTGTTTAAACGCACTAATGCCTTAGTTCGTAGCAAAATTGCGGCTCAGTCTCCCCAAATCGAAGCAACAGTTGAGGGTGATTTAAACCAAACATTTCTAGGAGAAGCGATCGCCTCACATACTCCTTACTTTACAGTGAGTTATCACAAAAACCATACATGGGTAATCGATGGTGGATCTGTGCATGGAATTCCACAACCTTCTGGAGATGAAACAACAATACTTGCATTGTTTCCCTTTAATACCCCCTCCGCACAGCTACATCAATTATCAATGGCAATAGGTGAAGCTCAAGTCATTGAAGTCATGCCGCAGTTGAGTAAAGTTCAAATTAGCGGTGTCACACACTTAAATACAGAAATGACTTTCAAGGCTGTTGTTACTAGCCTACCTTTACCACCTAAAAAAATTTTAATTACTGGTGAGGATATAGGAGTAGAATTAGCACGCACCGCGCTGCTGACGGCTGGGCCGCACAATCAACAGTCCCTATACCTGGGGGAGGTGACAACACCGGAAACTGCCGAGTTTAAATTGCTGGCTCAAAATAATCAATATCTGATTACAAGACCAGCCGATGACCGTCCTTTAGTTGCCCCAATTCCAGATTATACAAAGGCAACTGCTGGGCAGGCAACACAAAGATTAGAACATATTGCCCGTTGGACTAATATTTACGAACTTTCTAGTCCAGCTACCAGTACAATTTCACCCAACGCAGTGCAAATACTGATTTATCAAGATGGGCAAGAGCGACAAGAAGCCGAGATACGTCTAGAGTATCAACAAGAAAATGCTAAATGGCAGCAACCTCATTTCCAAATTAAGTTAAAAAATACTGGTAATGAACCAGTGTATTGCGCCCTTTTGAATTTAACAGATCGTTTTGCGGTGAGTGCTGATTTGTTTGAAACAGGAGGAATTTGGCTACAGCCAAGTGGAAAGATAGGAGATGAAGCTTGGGCTTTGGGTGGTAATTCAATTTATGCCGAAGTTCCGGAAAAATTATGGCGGGAACAAGGAATTACTGAAGTTAAAGATACGCTCAAATTAATTGTCAGCACTGCCGAATTTGATGCAACCTTGCTGACACAAGATGAGCTTGATTTACCTTCTCGTTCTACACCAACACCTCAACGAGGCCAAGGCACATTGAACCGTTTAATGAATAGGATTCCATCCCGCGACCTCAAAGCTAAACCCGAAGCGGAAATTTGCGACGACTGGGTAACAAGCCAAATCATGATCACAACTGTCCACCCCCAAAACAGCACACCAATTCCCAGGGGACAAGACAGTGTATCTCTGGGGTCTGGTGTCAGGTTGCGATCGCATCCCAGTTTAAGTGCTAATGTTAGGCTGACAACTGTCACCCAATCCACCAGGGATCTAAGTAATCATCTGTTGCCACCTCTGCTGATGGCTGATAATTCAGGAATCAAACCCTTCCAATTTACTGCTAGTCGGGGTTCTGATCCAGGTTTAAGTGTGTTGGAGTTGAATCAGGTAAAAGACCCTTCTGTTGTTACACCGGATCATCCTTTAAAGCTAGTTGTTGATTCACCCTTAGAATCAGACGAGTATCTCTTACCAATCAGCTATGATGGGGAGTTTTTTCTCCCTTTGGGACATGCTTACAGTCGTACGGATGGCACGACAGAAATAGTCTTAGAGCGATTAACAGAACCTGTAAGTGAAGGGAAACGTAGTCTTGGTGGTTCCATCCGCATTTTCTTTCAAAAAATAGTGTCTCAAAACCTGGGATTACAGTTTGATTACCCAATTTTAGCGGTTGCAGATGTTAACCCAGACTGTGTAGTTAATTACATAAGTGAAATCGAGCCAGTTAAGCAACGGGTAGCCCAAGCAAAGCGAATTATTCTCTACATCCACGGAATCATCGGCGATACTCAAAGCATGGTGGGGAGTATACAACGGGCAGAACTGACTGACTTATATGATTTAGTTCTCACCTTTGACTATGAAAGCCTCAACACCTCCATTGCAGAAAATGCCAAATTACTAAAGCAAAGACTTGCAGCAGTTGGTTTAGGAGAAAATCACGGAAAAATCTTACACATTGTTGCTCATTCAATGGGGGGCTTGGTTTCTCGTTGGTTGATTGAAAAAGAAGCAGGTGCTGGCATCGTGCAAAACTTAATCATGCTGGGTACACCAAATGCTGGCTTTCCTTGGGCTACTATCAAAGATTGGGCACTGGCTAGTTTAAGTATTGGGTTAAATGGTTTGTCAACAATTACTTGGCCTGTACCAGTTTTGGGAATGTTGCTTAAGGCTACTACCAAATCTGTTGAGACAATTAAAACTATCAATGTTGCTTTAGATGAAATGCGTCCGGGTTCTCAATTCTTGCAAAGCTTGGCAGCTAGCCCTGACCCTAGTGTTCCTTACACAATTATTGCTGGTAATACATCAATTGTTCCCACCGCTCTCAAACCAGAAGCTCATCAGCATGAGAGTCCTTTAGAGCGACTAATGCAAAAGTTGTTTGATCAGACAGTGAGCTTACCTTTCTTTGGTCAACCAAACGACCTAGCTGCGACTGTATACAGTATCAAAAGTGTGAGTCAAGAACGTCAGCCTCCACCCCAAGTTCAGGAAGTTGGCTGTGATCATTTTACATATTTCAATTATTCCGAAGGATTAGCCGCATTGGCTAATACTTGTAAGTCCTGCATTCAGGTTGATCATTTAGAGGTGGCGATGGTTAGTCCTGTCAAGTCAGGGGATTATTTCACTACTCAACAGGATGGAGGAGAATCTCCTGGGCGCAGGCTCACCACGCCTCTGTCGTCCTTTAATAGCATGAATTCACTTTCAGGTGTAGCCTATAGTCCTTTGATGATCAGCACTATGAATGCCGCTATCGGTAATTCATCAATGCAAAAAAGAAGACCTCAATGGTTAATCGCTGCATTGCTGGGTGTATTGGCAGCAATAGCAATGATGGGATTGTGGCGATATCAACAATCTAATTACACAGAACCCCAAAATCAAAATCAACTCAATCAGTCCCGACAAGATTGATTGCGTAGTCCACATCAAAAGGGGCTGATATGATGTCTGAGTTTTTGCATAATTTGGCAATTGTAATTGGAATTAACAATTACAGAAACGGGATTTCTTCACTCCAAAATGCTGTTAATGATGCCAAAAAATTGGTACAGGTTCTGCACGAACAGCACGGGTATCAGGTGTGGGTATGCTTAGACGAGGTAGCAACCCTCTCTCACCTAAATGAACTATTGTGGAAAACACTGCCAGAACAAGTAAACTCAGATGACCGTTTGTTGTTTTACTTTGCTGGTCATGGAATTGCTCTGAATGCTGATGATGGGCCCAAGGGTTATTTAATTCCCCAAGATGCCATCCTGGGAGAAATTCAAACTTACTTACCGATGACCCAGTTGCAAGAAGCTTTGGAGAAATTGCCTTGTCGCCATTTTTTAGGATTCCTTGATTGCTGTTTTGCTGGGGCTTTTCGCTGGTCTAGTACTAGAGATTTGTTAACTGTACCAGTGGTGATTCACCAAGAACGCTACGATCGCTTTATCTCTGACCCAGCATGGCAAGTGATTACTTCTGCTGCCTACGACCAAAAAGCTTTAGATACTTATGCACTCAATGCAGATTGCCGTGGTCAAATTGGGGAGCATTCACCCTTTGCTGCCGCTTTGCTAGAAGCACTCACAGAAGGAGTTGACTTATATCCTGCTACTCATGGTCAACCTTCAGGAGACGGGATAATTACCGCTACCAAACTATACCTTTATCTGCGCGATCGCATTGAGCCGACTACTATCAAAGATCGTTTCCGACAAACCCCTGGTATTTGGCCACTGAAGAAACACGATAAAGGAGAGTATATCTTCCTAACTCCTGGACATATCTTAAATTTACCACCAGCACCACCCCTAGACGAATCACTCATCCCCTATCGCGGTTTGGAATCCTTTGAGGAAGAACACAGCGAACTGTTTTTTGGTAGACAAGCTTTGAGTGAAAAGTTATGCGAATTCGTCGGTAATCAACCGTTAACTGTGGTGTTAGGGGCTTCTGGCACTGGAAAATCGAGTTTGGTAAAAGCGGGATTCATACCATACTTACGAAGTCAGCAGCAGTGGCAAATTCTCGGAATTATGCGTCCTGGGGAGTCTCCCTTAAAGGCTTTAAAAAATACACTATCAGGGAAAAGCCTGATCGGCTGTTTAGCAGATAAAAGTCAGCTTTATCCTCAGTCAAAGTGGTTACTTGTAATTGACCAAATAGAAGAACTAATTACCCTTTGCCGGGATGAGCAAGAATGGCAAACATTCCTGAACGTATTAGCTCAGGCTGTAGACCAATACGCAGATAATTTTCGTCTAGTAGTAACGTTGCGTTCAGATTTTGAACCTCAGTTGCGAAATTTTGCCTTAGCACCATATTGGCAGAGTGGCCGATTTATAGTGCCGGCAATGACGCGGGAGGAATTACGCTCTTGCATTGAAGAACCAGCATCAAAGAGGGTGATGTATTTTGAGCCGCACAGTCTGGTAGATGAGTTGATAGATGAAGTCGCACAGATGCCAGGTGCATTACCGCTACTTTCCTTTACCTTAAGTGAACTCTACCTCAAGTATTTAAAAGCTATCCGTGAAGGTAAACGACATGACCGAGCGATTACACAAGCAGATTATGAAGAATTGGGAGGAGTAATTCAAAGTCTCACCCAAAGAGCAGACTATGAATATGATCAGTTCGTCAAACAAGATCCAGCCTACGCACCAACAATCCGTCATGTCATGCTGCGAATGGTAGCAGTTGGCGCAGGTGAATTGGCACGCAGAAGAGTACCTTTATCGGAGATGGTGTACCCAGAACCAGAAAACGGAAGGGTAAAAGAGGTAATTCAAGGCTTTTCGGCAGCACGTCTGATAGTTCAAGGACAAGATACTGAGGGTCAACCCTATGTAGAGCCTGCCCATGATGCCTTGGTGCGGGGATGGCAAAAGCTCTTGGCTTGGAAACAAGATGAAACAGAAAATTTAATGCTACAACGGCAACTGACACCAGCTGCTGCTGAGTGGAAAAGAGTTCAAAGTAGGGAACGTTTATCAGGTTGGCAACACCAGCTAGAACCTGTTTTGAATTGGTTGGATAGTAGTTGCTACGTTGTAGAAAACTCGTTTGACAAAATCAATGCAGGTCTAGCACAGTTATGGCAACGCACACAAAATCAGCAGCAACTGCAACGTCGAGAAAAACAGGTACAGTTTCTTTGGAATGCTAATCCCTATCTCGATGTCTTGAATGAACAACTTAAATCCAATGAAAATTGGTTTAACCAGTTAGAAGCCGAGTTTGTACAGCGTAGCGTTGTGCAGAAACGCAAGAATATGGCTTGGCGATGGCGCATTGCGATCGCAGTTATGCTGGGGTTAAGTGGATTGACTTTTTACGCTCTGTTAAATTTAAGAAATGCCCAAATCGCCCAAACTAGGACGTTTAGAGAAAATGCAGAATTAGATTTGAGAACTCCAGAATTAGATGGAATGATTGCAAGCTTACGAGCAGGAACGCTTCTCAATCAACCCTTGGTAAAGTTATTCCAGCCAGCACAGCTACGAACTCAAGTGCAAGGAACATTGCAAAAGGCAGTCTATACAGTCAAAGAGCGCAACCGTATAGCAGGGCATCAAGGTACTGTCAGAAGCAGTTTTAGCCCAGATGGACAGTTACTGGCAAGTGCTGGAGAGGACGGTATTGTTCGCTTGTGGAACTTACAAGGTCAGGAGCAAGTTGTATGGAAGACAAATCTAGTCAGATACGTCGATTTTAGCCCAGATGGGCAGCTACTGGTCACAGGAGGAGAGGACGGCATTGGTCGCTTATGGAACTTACGGGGTCAATTGTTAGCAGAATTGAAAGGGCATCAAAGTCGAGTTAGGAGCATCCGTTTTAGCCCAAATGGCCAGCTCATCGCTAGCGGTGGCGATGACGATACAATCCGCATTTGGAACTTACAAGGTCAGCTGTTGCGAAGTTGGAAAGCAAATCAAAACTCGGTCAATAGCGTCAGTTTTAGCCCCAATCAGCAGATGCTAGCGACAGCCGGAAAAAATAGTACTATCAGCCTATGGAACTTGCAGGGTAAGCTGTTGGGAAAACCTTTTACAGGGCATCAACAGCCTGTCAGCAGTGTCAGTTTTAGCCCAGATGGTCAGTTAATAGTCAGTGGTGGGGAAGACAGAACTGTTCGCCTGTGGAACTTGCAGGGTAAGCTGTTGGGAAAACCTTTTACAGGGCATCAAGGCCGAATCTGGTGTGCAATGTGGAGTCCAGATAGTAAACAAGTAGCTAGTGCAGCCGGAGATGGCACTGTCCGTTTATGGAACTTGCAGGGTAAGGAGTTGGAGCAATTTTCTGGGCATCAAGGCCCAGTTAGAAGTGTCAGGTTTAGCCCAGATGGTCAACTACTAACTAGCGGCGGAGATGATAAAACCGTCCGTGTGTGGAACTTGCATAATCAGCAGGTGAAAGAATTACAAGGGTCTCAAAAACGAGTTCTCAGCATTAATTTCAGCCCAGATGCTCAACAGGTCGCCACAGGGGGAGACGACGGCATCATCCGTATCTGGAACTTAAAGGGTCAACAGTTGCGAAACTGGATTTCACATAATGGTAAACGAGTCCACAGCATTACTTTTAGCCCCAATGGTCAGTTTATGGCTAGTGCTGGAGATGATAGCAATGTCCATCTGTGGAACTTGCATGGTCAGCATTTGACAGCATTATCAATGGCAGAATCTCCTGGTTATCCAGAGCATATATGCGACGCTAGTTTTAGTCCAGATAGCACATTAGTGGCTAGTGTGGGCGAAAACGGTGTTGTTATGGTGTGGGATTGGCGCAAGCACTGGCAACTGGCAAAATTCCGCATGGATAAATTTCCCAGAAAAAAACATTTTTGCAAAGTCAGTTTCAGCCCAGATAATCAGCTATTGGCGAGTGCCGGAAATGACGGTATTATCCGTGTGTGGAACTGGCAAAAGCAGCAATTGTTCGCAGAAATTCCAGGTCATCTAGGCCCTGTCTATAGTGTGGCATTCAGTCCGGATAGCAAACGACTAGTTAGTGCTGGAGATGACGGTACTATTAGGTTATGGAATTTGCAGGGCAAAACACAACCATTTCAGGAATTTGTGGTGGCAGTGAACTTTGGAGCAGCAGTGAACTCAGTGGCATTCAGCCCCGATGGCAAGATGATTATCAGTGGCGATCAAAAAGGTAATGTGCAATTGTGGAACTGGCAAAATAAGGAACAGTTCGCCACTTGGAAAGCACATCAAGGCGAAGTCAGGAACGTCAGTTTTAGCCAGAATGGTAAAATGCTGGCTAGTGCTGGAGATGACAGTACAGCTAAGCTGTGGTGGATTCAATCTTTCGATAAGTTGATGCAGCAGGCGCACCAGGAAGTGCAGGATTATCAAAACAATATACAGCGTTCGCATAGTGTGCCGTAAACAATCACTACAGACACTCAGTCGCTAAGGACAACCAAAAAGCGACTGTCCGGTATAGGCGGCTAAATACAGACAGTTTAGTTCTAATATCCTCTCTGCTCTAAAATTTATAACTATATGGGTTAGCATCGATATTTATCAGTACTGTAATCAAGAAGCTGATTTTCTACCTTGCGTTCTGAACACATTTTGCCTAAAGTCATGGTGGTAAGGGTGATCATTGAAGGTGAAAGTAGAAAGTTACAGATAAGGAAGTGGGGGAAATGCAGCAGTGGATAAACGCAACAGTGTTTCCAAAGAGATTACACACGTAACAGGTAATCAGACGAACAGCAATCGGGTATCCATAAAGTTAAGTCCAAAACCAAGCTATCAACCACAAGCGTCTGGGGTGAACATTGAGGCAGAGATATACCAGTTTGCTCGTCTACGACAACTTTCACTAACCCAACGCTTAGAAATGTTGATAGCTCATGAGCGAGGAGTGAAGAAATTATGCTTGGCAGGAATAAAATTGCGTCACCCTGGAGCGACCCTAGAGGAAATACGCTACCGATTTACTCGTGCTGTACTCGCTCAAAAATATAGAGAAGATTTTTACCCCACAGGAAATAATGAACAAATGTGGATTCAGGACTCGATCACACTGGCAGGAGAACTACATCAAATTTTTGAGTCAATGAAGATTGCTTACTACGTCAGTGGTGGTGTAGCCGCTTCATTGCATGGAGAACCGCGTTCAACTCGTGATTTAGATTTGGTAATTGAAATTCAACCAGAAGCTATTGATTTGTTAGTAACAACACTAGAACAAGCAAGATACTATTGTCCAGCAGGCGCAGTAGAGGGATTAAAGCAGAGGAAGGAGAATGTATTAAATATTACAAATACAGAAACTATTGCTAATGCAGACATATATATAAGTGATGTTTCGGCGTTTAGTAGCTCCCAAATGGAACGCCGTCAGCTAATAGATACAGAAGGGATGCCAAAATTTTGGGTAGCCTCAGCAGAGGATACAATTTTACAGAAATTGCGATGGGGGAAAACAAGTCAATCAGAAAAACAGTGGCGCGATGTGCTGGGGATACTAAAATTGCAAGCAGAAAATTTGGATTATGGATACTTGGCACAATGGGCAGAAAGTCTAGATTTAATTGATGATTTCTCTCAAGCATTGACCCAAGCAGGTCTGTAATTATCAACTCAAAACTAGAAACATGAGAACACCCGAAAATTTTTCACAAGACTCCCTGCCACAGATTAAACTGATTCCGTTGTCAAACAAAAATGAGGAATCAGGTAATAGTGCTACACAACTGACTAACAGATCCACAAGAATAAAAGCACCCACAGATATCCGGTGGGTCAAGGTAGTGGAATTTTTACGCAGCAATAACCTTGCACCTAACAGCCGCAAATTATACGAACGCGAACTGAAGCGATTCTTGAGATGGACACAGCTGCATTATCATGAGCTACGCCCACGTCACTTTGGATTGTACAAAGAATATCTCCGAGATGAAGTACGGACTGATACAGGTAAACCCCTGTCAAAAAGTAGTATTAATGCAGGGATTGCTGCACTCAAAAGCTTTTTTAAATGGATATGCTATACATATCCAGATATAATTGCTACTAACCCCACACTGGGAATGAAATTGGAAAAAGTCCCACTTCCACCAGCCCAAAGCTTAACCGATGAACAGATGGAGCGAGTGTGGTCAGCTTTAGCATTTTTGGGAGAAACAAAGCAACGGGATACCGCACTTGTCCACATTCTCAGTCACGGACTCCGCGCCGGGGAAATTGTGCAGTTAAATTTTGGTTCGTTTGATGGCAAACTGCTGTTTTTACCAGATACCAAAACCAATGAACCACGCTTAGTGCCATTGCGAAAAGAAAGCCGCGACGTGTTAGAGGCGTATTTGCACTCGCGCAGCGAACAAGGTGAAGAACTAAACAGCCTCACCCCGTTGATGATTTCACATCACGCCTCATACAAGGGCGATCGCTTGAGTTACCACGGCATTTATTTTGCTGTGGAAAAAATCGGTGAACTAGCTGGTATTGAAGATTTACATCCCCACCAATTTCGGCATACCTACGCCACTGACTTATTGTTATTAGGAGTTGATCCTAGTCACGCACGGAAGCTGACGGGACACCAAAGCGAGAAAGCATTTCGACGGTATACTCTGCGTAGTGAACAAGAAGCGGCGATCGCTGCTTACTATCGTGCAATTGGTGAGGAAGAATCGGACTAACCTATGCCCAAGCCACTTGATCCGAAGTGTCAACTGTGTGCGAAGTTGCCAACATCTAAGGCTAAGGTGCTGCATGGGCCAGAAGGTGATGGCTGCTGGAATCCGAAGGTGTGTCACAATCGCCGTTCCTTCTACCGCAACAAAAGTAAAGATGATTCTGGGCAGATTGAGGCAATCGCAGTTGAACCGCCTGCAACATATTTCGCTGTGTTGTACTTATATAAAGAACCAGGAGATAAACCATTGCACGCTTTGGGTGCAGAGCTATGGTTGGGGCAAAAGCCTATCTGTCGCTTAGAGCCGATTCACTGCTTTGGGCTAACGGCTGGCAAGATACGAGCCTATACAGATCAGGTATTACAGGCTTTTGCTAAACAGTATGGTGTTACGCTCCACCAATATAAGGATATGTTTGAGATTAGCCCATCTCATTGTCCAGTCCGCCCTTGCCCATTGCATCCTGAATCATGACTACATATCGCCAATTGACAATCTGGGATATTTTAGATGAGATGTCAGAAGCTCCAGTGACATCTTCACTTACCCCAGTGTGGGAATGTTTGGATGCCGAGCTAGAAGATTTGCCTGTGGAGGCACAATTGTCAACCGCCGCCACCGCCTTTTACCAAATCGCAGATATTCTCAAAACTCGCGCCCAGTTGTTGTTAGAAGATGTCCGCGCTCAGAATGATGTTGAAGGGCCAGTGATCAACACGGCTATCTTTGCTGGGTTAGTCCGGACAACAATGCAGCTTGATTTGGATGACCTCATAGAAGAACCAGCACCACAGAATTTTAGACCTCATGGGCCACATCAATTTTCTCAAATTTCTCAAAGCAGTGACTCGGTAGCCGCCCCTGTTGAGAAAGAGAACGTCTTAGCAATGCTGGAGATTCAGACTGTAGAAGATGTGCATCGGTTGGCTGGTGATGAAGATGTGGATAAGTGGCAAAGGGCGATCGCTCACTATCTTGCACAAGTGAAAGACGAAATTTCTCTAACTAAACTACAACGGGGATTAAAAATGCCGATGATAGAAGTTTGGTTGGGATTGTTGTTGGGTGGTTTTACGTTAGAGCAACGTGGCGATTTTTATGACAGTAAAAACGTTTGGGTAGTGGGAAACTCTGCTGATACCAATTCAAAATTCAAAATTCAAAATTCAAAATTAAGAAAGTGAGACTCAGCATACCTTTTAGCGTTTGCATCTGTATCAAACTTTTTGTGAATTGGTATGACCCCTCTTTTGTTACTTTAGGAGAAGAAAAATTGACAAAAGATTCAACTAGCAACAGAGAAACTGACTGGAGAAGCGCGAAAATCATTCATAAAGTCGATTAATTTCAAAAAGCAACGCTTCATACCAGGAATGTTAAATACTGTGAGCCAAGGTTGAATCAAACAGTAAAAAATATAGGGTTGAATGAGCAATCTCAGATTATTTAAGGCACTCTTCCATGTTGTACCAGATTCCCAATTAGGATGTTGACTATATTGCAATACGGTTCAGTTAAGGCGCAAAGTTGTGTAAATTAAGGGTTGTAATCAAGACTGAAAGTAAACTGTAGTGCATCTCAAAGATTTTTCCCTGTTGTCTCCAATGATACAAAGCGATGATTTGCTA
>Ga0209172_10000966_pt1 | contig 69583 bp, 72 predicted proteins | sample LarsenN4metaG_FD_184113 | JGI IMG/M metagenome (GOLD analysis project Ga0209172, IMG submission 184113) | Hot spring sediment bacterial and archeal communities from British Columbia, Canada, to study Microbial Dark Matter (Phase II) - Larsen... ...
GGGGAGGAGCGGGTTGTTTCTGTTGGGTAGGGGCCTATCTCTTCACCGGCCCGACCCGCCCTCAGTGGCAATGAGATTCAACGATTCTTTGGCGATCCGGCGGCTGGCATTCAGGATCCCAATGGTCACGATGGAGCGATCGGCGGCGTACTCAAAGATCATCCCAAAGGCCTCACGGAAGTCGGCGATGGGGACACCGGGATGAAACTCGAGGCTCAGCAGATCGGCGCGCGAATCGTACGAGAACTTCATGGCTCTGGCCTCTAGATCAACATTGAATCCAGACGGGGCATTTGAACCGCCGAGGTCGCCAAGCACGCGAAGACAACCCCCATATCCATCCGGAACGGCGAAAGAAAGAAGGGCGCAAGGCCCAGAACAATTTGGCCCGATCGCCGCCCGCCTACTGCCGACCCTCTGAGTGCAGGGGCCCAAGTAGTTGACATCTGATGAACCTTTGCGATCTTTGCGACCTTTGCGGTGAAATGTTTGGGTTGAACCCCCCTAGATTCTTGGCAGCGTGATCTCCCGCTGTGCTTGGTATTTCCCTTTCTTGTCCGCATAGGAGGTTTCGCAGATCTCATCCGCCTCGAAGAAGACGACCTGGGCGATGCCCTCGTTGGCGTAGATCTTGGCGGGCAGCGGCGTGGTGTTGCTGATCTCCAGGGTGGCGGTCCCCTCCCACTCGGGCTCGAACGGGGTGACGTTCACGATGATGCCGCAGCGCGCATACGTGCTCTTCCCAAGACAGATGGTCAGGATATTCCGGGGGATCCGAAAGTATTCCACCGTCCGGGCCAGGGCAAAGGAGTTGGGCGGGACGATGCAGACGTCCCCCTTGAAATCCACGAAGGACTGCTGGTCGAACCGCTTGGGGTCCACGATGGTGGAGTTCACGTTGGTGAAGATCTTGAATTCGTCCGCCACCCGGATGTCATAGCCGTAGGACGAAACCCCGTAGGAGATGACGCCGTCGCGGACCTGGTTTTCCGCGAACGGCTCGATCATCCGGCGCTGCTTCGCCATCCGCCGAATCCACTTGTCCGATTTGATCGCCATGTAGCCCCCCCTGGCGTTCTCGGCGCCTTGGCGGTTGGTTGCGAATCGAAGGACGAAAAACCCCGGCATCGTCAGAGGAAGCTCCGCCCCTGACCTGGCCGGGGCTCGTCTCGGTGGTTACGCCGCCGGTTTCTGCTCGAGCGGAGTCTCGGACTGGGTCTCGGTGGCTCCCTCGTCGCTCGTCTTCTCCCGAGGGTTTCCCGCGCGCTCCAGCCGCTTCCTCAGCTCGTCCCGGCGACGATCCGACGCGGCCTTCTTCAGCAGCGTGCGAATCTCGGCGTCGGTAAACTCCTCGTCCACCGTCCCCTCGCTCCTGTGTACGTGGCTGCCCCCCTCCTTTAGACGGGCTTGCTTCCGCCGCGTGATCTGGCGCGGCGTTGCCAGAGCGGGATTGGGATCATGCCCCCCTTGCCCCGCCGTCGGTCCACGACAACCTCAATGTCCGTGCGGTCGGCAAACAACTCGGCAATCTCTGGGTATAGGTCGGCACAGGATCGGTTCAATACCAGGTAGTTCTTCCGCCCCTCCTGCCCCCCCCGTGGCTCTCGCAATCCCTCCCTCCTCGGGCCAGGGGCCCCAGGCGCTGCGGCTGCAGGCGTGGCAGTTCTGTCAGCCGGTCTCGCCCCTATCGGCCCTGCTTTGCGGGTTCCGGCAGCACCAGCGTCATGCTTGCCTGCCGCCGTTGTCGCCGCCGTTCCGCGCGACGCTTCCTGGCGGCGGGGATCTCCGTCATCCCATCAAGCCCCCGCCGCCGGTCCACCACGACCTCGATGGACGGGCGATCGGCGAACAGCTCCGCAATCTCCTCGTACAGGTCGGCACAGGAACGGCTCAGCACCAGGATGTTCCGCCGTCCCTCCTGCCCGACCCTTGGCTCTCGCAATCCCTTCCTCCTCGGGCCAGGAGCCCTAGCCCGGATTATTCGCAAAGACTGTGTCTTTGCTCATAACCTCCCGGCGTTCGCCGGGTTTCGATCCCGCCTCTGGCGGGGCTCAAGACTAGCCCCGATCCGAAATTCCGCGGAGGCCGAATGTCCTGCGGCCTCCGGCCCAGGCTCCGCCCCCGAGGGGCTTCTGCCCCGGAGGGAGGGCTCTCCGGCCCGGAGGGGGACGCCGAGAGAGCGGCGGAGAAGGGATGGGTCAGCGGGGACCTGAGGCCACCTATAGGGGGCCAAGGGTATTTCCCTCCTCGGAGACTCGCATAGACGGAGATGCCGATTCTACGCCCGGTTCTTTTTTCGGATCGGGGCTAGCACTCGCTGAAGCCGCAGACGTGGCACTTCTGGCAGCCCTCCTCGAAGACCAGGGTAAAATTCTGACAGTCGGGGCACATGTCGGTGGCCTTGACCCGACCCTCCCGCGCCTCCCGGATGTGCTCCGCCCCGGGCTCCCGCAGTCCCACGTGCTCCGCCAGGACCTGGGCGATGGCATCCGGGATCGAGCGGACTCGTGCCGGCCCCATGCCCGCATCGCGCCGGCCTCCGATGCGGTCCAGTTGCTTCACGATCTGCTCCACCCGCTCGCGCGGCGTCAGCGGCGAGGGCAGGCGCAGGATCAGGGAGATCAGGCGGCCCAGCGCCTCGGCGTCGGCGTGGACGTCGCTCCCCGCCTTGCCGACATTCAGGAAGACCTCGAAGGGCTCTCCCGACGGCCCCTGGTTCACGTGCACGTAGCCGGTGCCGAGGGGCGTGTCCACGCGGTAGGTCACGCCGCGCAGGGTCCGCGGGCGAGGCTTGATGGAGGTGTCGATCGCGATGGGACCGGTGACGACCCCGGTGCCGACAACGGCACCAGCCGCTCCGGTGGCACCACCTCCGGTGGCACCACCTCCGGTGGTGCCGACGTGGAGCACCTGTCCGCCGTGCGCCGACTTGCAGCCGTCCCGGAAGACCGTAATGCCCAGGCATCCGAGTTCATAGGCCAGGCGGTAGGCCCGGGCCACATCCTCCACCGTGGCTGTCCTGGGCAGATTGATCGTCTTGGAGACCCCGTTGTCTGTGTGCCGCTGGAAGGCGGCCTGCATCCGGACGTGCCACTCGGGTGCGATCTCGTGAGCGGTCACGAAGACCCGCCTGACGTCCTGCGGCACCTCTGGGATCCCGTGCAGGGTTCCGTGCTTTGCCACCTTCTCCATCAACTCCGGGCTGTAAAAGCCGCGCCGCCGCGCCACGGTCTCGAAGTGGGGATTCACGAAGGTCAGGTGCCGGTCGCCCACGATGTGGCTATAGGCCACGGCGAAGAGCGGCTCGATGCCCGAGGAGCACCCGGCGATGATGCTGATTGTCCCCGTCGGGGCGATGGTCGTCACCGTGGAGTTCCGGAGCGGCCGCCCGTCCCGATAGATGCTTCTGCGCCAGTTGGGGAAGGGGCCCCGCTCCTCCGCCAAGCGGGCCGATTCGTCCCGGCCGATGGTGGTGATGAACTCCATCACCTTATCGGCCAGCTCCAGGGCGGCCTCGCTGTCGTAGGGGATCCCGAGCTGGATCAAGAGGTCCGCCCACCCCATGACCCCCAGGCCGATCCGCCGATTGGCATGGACCTCGTCCATGATCTCCTTGAGCGGGTACGGATTCACCTGGATCACGTCGTCCAGGAAGCGGACCGAGAGGCGGACCACCCGCTCCAGCTCGTCCCAGGCGATGGTGGCCGCAGGGTCGTCGGGCCGCGCGAACTTGTCCAGATTGATGGAGCCGAGGTTGCACGCGTCGTTGGGGGCCAGCGGCTGCTCGCCACAATTGTGGACGTACAGACCATTGGCATCGAAGGCGTGGATTCCCGGAACCTGCACGTCATAGACGTCTTCCGCCCCGCCGTCGGTGACCGATGCCACCCGGACCGTGAACCGCTCCCTATTGAGTGCGCGCTTGTAGGCGGAGCACAGGGTCTTCAGCCGCACCGCCTTGTCGCGGTCGGAAAAGCCCACCCGCTCGGCGAAGCGGAGAATGTTCTCCCCGGAAATGGCCAGCTCGTGTTGCTCCGTCGTGGCATAGCCCCGCCGGCCGCCCCGCTGGTCAGGCAGGAGCCGTACCTGCGGTGGCCGACGCCCCGCATACACTGTCGAGACGATGCCCAGGCGCAGCAGCATCCGCTGGACGGCCAGCAGCCGCTCCCGGTCGCTCTGGGCCAGCCGGATGCTGACGCCCTTGTTCTGTGACCCCTGGACCGACCCGTCCGTATCGAACAGGCCGCGCAGGAAGCCGCGGTAGAATTCGGAGGATGCGGCCTCCATTCGGATCGTGATGGCCTTCCGGCCGGGCGCCATCCCCAGCTCGAAGGCCAGCTTCTTCAGGTAACCTAAGGCCAGGCGATACTCGCTCCGCCCTGGAATCGCCATCCAGCCCCTGAAGTCGGACCGATGTGGAAGCATCCGGGCATACTCCAGTGCCGTTCCCATGACCGCCGCGAGGCCGAACCCGGCCACCTCACGCGGACCGTTTGCCACGGCACTGGCCGCGGGGCACCATACCGAGAGGACCGCCTTGTCGCGCTTCAGGGTCCCGTCCCCGACCAGGAGGCCGACGAGGTAGCCCTCCCCCTCCGAGTATGCGCCCTTCCAGCCGCCAAGGCTCCTGTGATCGTGCAGCAGGAGCTGGTCGCCGGCACGGAGGCGGCCGGCTTCGACCCACTCCGTCTCGCAGATGTCACGGGTCAAGCGCACAACCCGCCGGACCAGGTGGTCGGAGGTCAACCGGACCGAATGACCCTCGATCGTCTGAACGCTCACCAGGGATTTCGTCCCGGTCTTGAAAAAGCCCTCCGGCCCGCTCGCATACGCCGCTCCGTCCACGATGGTCCGGAAGGGCGTCCCGAGAAGCTCCCGCACCTGTCGCGGACCGGCCTCGGTCAGGATCCAGGTATCTGCCGGTACGCACGGGTTGGTCGCCTCGATCGTCTCCAGTTCCGGCACGGGGTTGGCGGGGCTGCGGTTCACCCGGTCGATGAAGACCAGTCCCGGATCCCCCGTGCGCCAGGCCGCATCCACGATCCGGTCGAAGACCTCGCGCGCCCGGAGGCGGCCGGTGACGCGCTGGGTGTGGGGGTCCACGAGGTCGTACTCGCCGTCCTGCTCCAGCGCCTCCATGAACTTGTCGGTGGCGGTCACCGAGATGTTGAAGTTGGCGATGCCCCCGTCCTCCTTGCAGCGGATGAACTCCAGGATGTCCGGGTGATCCACCTTCAGGATCCCCATGTTGGCGCCCCGCCGTGTCCCGCCCTGCTTCACCGCCTCGGTGGCCCCGTTGAAGACGCGCAGGAAGCTCACGGGGCCGCTGGCCTTGCCCCTGGTGGACTTCACCAGGCTGTCCTTGGCGCGCAGCCGGGAAAAGGCAAAGCCTGTCCCGCCTCCGCTCTTGTGGATAATGGCGGCCCTTTTCACCGCCTCGAAGATCTCGTCCATGGAGTCCCCGACGGGGAGGACGAAGCAGGCCGAGTACTGCAGGCCGTTGTTCTTCCCCGCGTTCATCAGCGTCGGGGAGTTCGGCTGGAAGAAGCCGTCCACCATCAGCTCGTAGAACTGGCTGGCGACCTCGTGAACCTGCTCCTGAGTCTTCCCCCAGGTGACCTCCGCGGCCGCTATCGCGAGGGCCACGCGCCAGCACATGTCCTCCGGGGTCTCGGAGACCTGCCCGCCCGACCGATCCAGATACCGTTCCCGCAGGACCCGAAGGGCGGATTCGGACCACTGGCCTTGCTTCACCGGGCGCGCGAGCTGTGCCATGGAACCCTCCGTTCAGAGGCTCCAGAAGTTCCGCCGCAAGGTGGGCAGTGCCGAGGAGCCCCACAGAAGTCTGGATGGCCGCTGATCTATCCTTCTTCGGTCTGCTGCTAGAGGCCGCACGGATGGATCGGGCCGCCAGCCCCAAGCCGGCAACCAGCGCCGAACGGCGCGACGGCCATCAGACCGAGCGAGGTTTTCCCTGCGCCTGAACCCCGGGGTTGGAGACTCTCCAAACATCTGATTGGTCCACCATACTGTATGGGATATTGTAAATACACGCAACATATTGGGCATGTCAAGAAAAAAATATGTGACCCGAGGAACTGAAGGAGATTGGAGTGGCCTGGTTTCCCTTGCAATCACCCACCCAGCGGGATAGAATTCCGCGGCTTCCAAGACTCCAGGGAATCCCACCGGAGGAATCGCGCATGGCCTACGTTGTCGCCGAGCCCTGCCTCTCGACCATAGACCGCGCCTGCGTCGAGGTGTGTCCGGTCGCCTGCTTCTACGAGGGCGGCGACCAGCTCATCATCCACCCCGCGGAATGCGTGGACTGCGATGCCTGCCGGCCGGCGTGTCCGGTGGCGGCCATCTTCCCCGAGGCGGAGGTGCCGGAGCAATGGCGGCACTTCATCGCCAAGAACGCCGACTTCATCAAGAAGACGCCCAACCTGGTCCGGGCCAAGACCAAGGCCGAGGTGGAAGAGGCGCACCTGGACACCTTCACCGTCTGCCGAGAGGCCGTGGCGACCGCTGCGGCCGCCCCTGCCCCTGCCGCACCGAAGGCGGCGGTCGAGACCCCTGTGCCGAGCAAGGTCGAGGCAAAGCCCGCGGCCGCCCCGCCCGCCAAGAAGCCCGAGCCGCCCGTGCCGAGCAAGGTCGAGGCGGCCAAGCCGGCTGGCCCCACCCAGCTCAATCCGGCCCTCTACCGCCGAGGGCTGGATCTCATGCGCGAGGTCGTTGCTCTACAGGAGGAGGGCCGCCTCCCCCCCGTGAAGGTCCGGGCGGCCGAGCAGATGGCGAAGGAGCTCCGGGCGGAATTGGCCAAGGGCATGGGCAAGGAGAACTACGTCCTGGCGGACCTGGAGAAGAAGTCCATCACCTTCCGCCAGGGCGAAGAGTTGGCCAGGGCCCTTCTGCGGGCGATCGAGGGGACCGAGTTCGATCGGGCCTTCCAGATCGGGCGCCGGAAACTTACGGAGTATGTCGGTGGGCTCGTCGTGCTGGGCGTCATTACCGCCTTCATCGGCTGGATGACGGCCCGGATCGTCTTGGCCAAGCCGCTCTCCCTCGGTCTGCCCATCACCCCCGAGGTCCTCGTCGCCGCCATCCTGGACCCCGAGGCTCTTCCACTCTTCGCCGCCTTCTCGGCCCTGGGTGGTATTCTCAGCCTGTTCTGCCTGGGGGCCGCGATCATGGCGTGGCGGGCGGGGATGAGCCTGATGGACGTCTGGCGGGCCCGGGAGCAGAAGCGCCTCGGGGTGCGGTTCGCCGAGATGGAAGGGTGAGCAGGCCGCAGTCGGATCTTACCGGCCAGGTTCCAGGTACCGGCCCAGCAGAAATAACGCGACGCCGATTCCCAGAAACACGTATTCCAGTGCCATCCCCTTCTCCATGCTGATGCCGGCATACAGGGCAACCATCAGGTTCACCATGCCGATCGCCTGGAGCGATTTGGCCAGGTAAAACACCGTCAGCCCTCGGAGATCCCTCGGGAGGGGGAAGCTCCCGGGGCGGCAAGGCCGCGGTCTCTGCGGCAAGGAGAGGGCTCTCGCATGGACAATTTCCTTCGCATCGTCAGCCAGCCCGACAACATCCCGATCGTCCTGCTGCTCGTCTCCGTCCTGTTCTTCCTGTACGTGGCGATGCGCCAGGCCTTCCGGCATGACCGCCTGATCGAGAAGGCTCGAAAGGACGAGATCTACGACGAGATGATCCGGTAGCCGCGCTCCACGACGTCAACCCCTGGATCGGGGACGGATGTGGCCGTCATCCTCATCGTGGCCCTGGCCATCCTAGTGGGATTCATCCTCATCGCCATCGCGGGACGGTCGCCCGTGCAGCACGTGGCGGAACGTCCCTCGGGCGAGCACGGCGACATGGCCCAGGCGATGATCGAATCCCTCTCGCTGGCCCAGTTCGAGGCGTTGTGCATCCGCCTGCTGGAGGCGCTGGGCCTGGTGATCAACGGCCCCGTCCGGCGCCGTGCGGGGGAGGTGGAAATCGCGGCGGTGAATCCCCAGCCCATCATCGGCGGCGACGTCCTGGTGCACTGCGTCCTCGCCCACGAAGCCCGCCCGGTGGACACCCACGCCGTCCAGTCCCTGTCCGACACGGTGAAGGCCGACGGGGCGAGCAAGGGTATCCTGATCACGAACGGCTACTTCGCCGAAGAGGTGGGCAAGCTCCCCGAGGGCCCGCCCATCGAATTGATCAATGCCAGCCGCTTCCGCAAGCTCCTCGACGATCATCAGATTCCCCTGACCTGAGCCGGCCCGCCTGTCCTGCCATTCCGACTCGCCGCATCCTATGTCGGCAGCCGTCCGGGCGTCAACCGCAACCCAGGCGGAAACCCTCCCATCAGTCCGAGCGAACAAACCGCACCCGTGTGTGCGTGATTCGCGACTTTTTCCCTCTTGACAGTCGTGATCCTCCGGGATTATTTTGCCGGCGCGATCCGGCCCTTTCACAATTTCACATTCCACGCGGGACGATGGCAGCCAACGTCCATCCGGAAGAGATCCGTCGCGAGATCGCGCGCCACCGGCAGGCGATCGCCGAGCTGGAGGCGAAGCTTGCGGCATCCTCCGGCAAGCCGCGGGGCTGGCCGCCGCCCGGATTCTACACGACGTTTTACGTTGTGGCCGGCCTGACCCTGGGGATCATGGGCGCCATCACGAGCTTCATCTTCAACGTGGTCGGCTCGCTCATCGTCGCCCAGGACCCGATGCTGATCCTCCGGGTGTTCGGCACCTTCTTCATTGGACGGGACGCCCTGACCACCGACAACCTGAACTTCCTGATGCTCGTTCTCCTCACCCACGTGATCGTGGGGGCGGTCGGTGGCGCGGTGTTTCACGTCGTCATCAACCGGGGATTTGCCGACATATCCCCGGCGCAGAAGATCCTTTACTCCGCCCTGTTTGGCTGCGCCATCTGGCTGGTCAACTTCTACGGCATCATCTCGTGGCTGCAACCGCTCCTGGTCGGCCAGGCCTACATCCTGCGCTTGATGCCGTTCTGGGTCGCGGCGCTGACCCACATCATCTACGGCCTGACGTTAGGCCTCCTCCAGCCGCTGGGACGGTTCATTCCCTATACGCCTCCGACCGCCTGAGGGTGGCACGATGCCCCGATCCTGCCCACGGCGTGCCGAATGCCCAAGCGTTACCACGCGAATGAACCCCGGGCCGTCCCGCCGGCCACGGGTCCGGATCGGGCTGCTCGCAGGAGCGGCCCTCTGCTTCCTTGCCCTGCCGGGAACGGCGGCCCAGAGGAGTGAGGCGCCGCCAGGCCAGCTCGACGTGCTGGTGGCCCAGGGAAAGCAGGTCTATGACCGCTACTGCGTCGGCTGCCACGGGGAGAAAGGCGACGGCAAGGGGCCGGCGGCGCGCCTGCTCATCATCAAGCCCCGGGATTTCACCAGGGGAGTCTTCAAGTTCCGCAGCACCCCGTCCGGGACCCTCCCGACGGACGAAGACCTGTACAAGATGATCACCCGCGGGGTGTACCGCACCTCCATGCCCGACTGGGGCCTCCTGCCGGAGCGGGACCGCCTGGCAGTGGTCCAGTACATCAAGACCTTCTATCCGGAATGGAAGGCGCAGGGACCGGGGAAGCCCATCTTCATTCCCGAGCCTCCCGAGACGCTGGGCTCACCGGAATCCGTCGCCCGGGGGAAGGAGCTGTACAAGCTCCTGGAGTGCAATGCCTGCCACGGAGAATCCGGCCGGGGCGACGGCCCCAGCGCGGGCACCCTGGATCCGGACGCGTGGGGCAACAAGCAGAAGCCCTTCGATTTCACCCAGGGTCGGCTCAAGAGCGGCCCCTCGCCGAAGGATGTCTACCGCACCTTCATGACCGGGGTCGGCGGGACAGCCATGCCGAGCTATGCGGACATCTTCGGGGAGCCGGATGGGGAGAACATCAAGGAGGGGGACGCCTGGCACCTGGTCTCCTATGTCCTTTCCCTGCGAAGCCCGATCGCTCGCGCCGAGAAGAAGGCTGAGGCCGGAACACCTGCGAAAGGAAGCGCGCGATGACACCCGCCACGGAACCGCAGCGCCAACTGGTCAACCTGGCCCTGGTCCGCGCCCACATCGTGGCCAGCGCCGTCGCCTTTGCCGTGGTCCTGCTGGGCGGCCTGATCTTCGCCCTGCAATTCATGCAACAGTATCCCTTCCCGGGCATCCCGCTGCTCTCGCCCGGACGGGTCCGCATGGTCCACACCAACATGGCGGCCTACGGGTTCATCGTGAACGCCTTCATCGCGGGGATGCTGTGGGCCATCCCCCGCCTGACCAAGCGGCCCATCCTAAGCGACCGGCTGGGCTGGATCATCTTCTGGGCCTGGCAGGCGATCGTGGCCCTGACCTTTTTAGGGATCCTGGGAGGCTATGCCCAGGCCATCGAATGGGGCGAGACCCCCATGTTCGTGGACCCGCTGGTTCTGGTGGGCCTGGTCCTCCTGGTGGGGAACCTGGCGCACCCCATCTTCAAGACGCGGGAGCGGGGCCTGTACGTCACGCTCTGGTACTTCCTGGCGGCCTTCGCCTGGACGGGACTCGTGTACTTCATGGGAAACTATGTGCCCCAGTTCTGGGTGGCGGGGGCGCCGGGGGCGGCCATCGCGGGGTTGTTCATCCATGACCTGGTGGGCCTGTTCGTCACCCCCGTCGGCTGGGGCCTGATGTACTTCTTCGTGCCCCTGTTGCTCAAGAAGCCCATCTGGAGCCATGCCCTCTCCCTCATCGGCTTCTGGGGGATCGCCTTCTTCTACCCCATGCAGGGCGTCCACCACTTCCTGTGGAGCCCGATCCCCATGTACGCCCAGTACGGGGCGGTGGTCGCCACCATCGCCATCGAGGTCGTGGTGGTCACGGTCATCGTCAATTTCTTCGGCACGTTGTACGGCCGGGCCGACGCCATGCGAGCCAACCTGCCGATCCGCTGGTTCTACGTCGGCATGCTCAATTACGCCCTGACCTGCCTGCAGTGCGCGATCCAGGTGACGCTGACGGTGCAGAAAGTCATCCACTTCACCGACTGGGTGGTGGGCCATGCCCACCTGGTGATGTTCGGGGTGTTCGGATTCTGGATCATGGGGGTGATGGTGGAGCTCTGGCCCCAGGTCACGGGCCGCGAGTGGTACTCGACCCGGCTGCTCACGGCGCACTTCTGGCTGACCACCATCGGCATGACCTCCATGTTCGTCGTGCTGGTGGCCGGCGGCCTGGTCCAGGGGTACCTCTGGGGAAGCCTGGCGCACTGGGGCGACTCGGTAGTCTACTCGGTGCCCTTCTGGTGGGTCCGGACCCTCACCGGCCTCTTGATCATCATCGGCGCCGGACTGTTCTTCTACAACATGTGGGCGACGGCGCGGCAGCCAGCGCCCGCCTACGTTCCCGGGGCGGCCGCCGCCCGGGCCTAGTGGGTTGGAGGCTGTAGGATGGAACGACTGGGTGCCGCCTTCCTGATCGCCGGCGTGGTGACATTCCTCCTGGGCTTTGCCCTCCAGGGGGCGCTGCCCATGATCACATACCGGAAGCTCCCGCTGAAGACCGTGGCGGAGATCGCCCAGGAGGTGCCGCGGGAGTTTCGCCAACTGGCCGAGGACTATCCCCAGGAATTCCAGGCCGCCTTCGGCGAGGTGAATTCGGCCAGCTTCGCCCAGGCCCTCGCCCGGGGACGGTCCATCTACATCGCGGAGGGCTGCTGGCACTGCCACAGCCAGTACGTCCGTCCGGTCTCCAGCGAGGACCTGCGGTTCGGCCCGGTCTCCACGGCCGCCGAGTACAGCAACGAGCTGAACCTGCCCCCGCTCTTCGGCACGCGGCGCGTGGGGCCGGACCTTATCCGCCAGGCCGGGAAGCATTCCAACGACTGGCACATCGCGCACTTCTACGAGCCACGGGACATCGCCCCCTACTCCGTCATGCCCGCCTACCGGTGGTTCTTCGATGACCGGGGCCGGCCCAACCGCGACGGGCTGGCCATCACCGCCTACGTCCAGTGGCTGGGCAGTTGGGTGGAGCAGATTCCGGAGACGATCTACAACGCCGACGCCCTGACGGGAGCGGGCCGATGAAGACTCGGAGTCGGTGGCTGACGGGCCTGTGGGTGCTGATCGTGGTGGTGGCCGCCCTGGCCTTCATCTTCAAGATGACCGAGTTCGCCATGACGTGGGTGGACCCGGCCACGGATCGGTTCGGCGGCTTTGCGGCTATCGCCGTGGGCATGTACCTGGTGGGGATGTTCCCCATCCTGTTCCTGATGCTCTGGGCGGTCTTCCGGGGCCACTTCCGGGACATCGAACGGCCCAAGTACCGCATGCTGGAGCTCCAGGAGGAGATCGACCGGTACGGGAACCGGATCCCACCGAACTAATTTCGAATATCGAACTTCGAAGTTCGAAGTTCAGCCTTCGATATTCGATATTGAGGTTTGAGATGGAAGAGAAGCGGACTGAAGAGGAAACTTATCATATCTACGAGTCGCATCCTGTCCCCTGGTGGATCGCGATCCTCTGGGTGGCCTTCTTCATCTTCGCCGTCGTTTACTTGTACCGGAACCTCCTCGCCGGCTAGTCACCGTTCGGTTGTTCGGGGCACGCAGCCCACGAGGCTCGCCAGCCAGCCATGTGGGCTGGGTCCCGGTAGTTCGATTGTTCCTGCAGTTCCCGAGAACGACCGAACCCATCGAACGCTTTTCTCTGGAGTGCGCTTGATCAGCGATCTGGACGCCTGTTGTGCCCAGTGCGGTCTGCCCCTGGCGGGCCGCGGCGTTCGGGCAACCGTGGAGGGGCAGACGCGGAGCTTCTGCTGCTACGGCTGCTCCCTCGTCCTCCAGATCACCCACCAGCCCGGTGAGACGGGTTCCGCCCACGCCCTGCTGATCCGCCTGGGCCTCAGTGCGTTCTTCGCCATGAACGCGATGATGTTCAGCCTGCCGGCCTACTTCCCCTTTTTCTACCCGACCGCTCCCGCCGATCTGGGCGAGGGCGGATTCCTGCTTGTCCTCCGCGTCCTCTCGCTGCTCTTCAGCCTGCCGGTCTTCATCCTCTTGGGCATTCCGATCCTGATCCAATCCCTGCGACAGGTCCGCCAGGCCGCGTGCACCGTGGATGCCTTGATCGCGGTCGGTGCCTTTGCGGGCCTCGGCCTGTCCATCTCCAACACGCTCCGCAACTCGCCCCACGTGTACGCCGACACGGCCGCCATGCTGCTGGCATTGGTCGCTTTAGGTCGGTATCTGGAGGCTTCGGCGAAGCTAAGGACGGCGGAGGGGCTTCGGACGCTCCTGGACCCGGTGCCTCAGAAGGCGATCAGGCTCCAAGGCGGATTATCAGAAGAGGTCCTGACGGCCGATCTGCGCCCCGGGGACCAGATCCGGGTCCTTCCGGGCAGCGTGTTCCCCGTGGACGGCCAGGTGATCCAGGGGGAAGGCAGCGTGGACGAGTCCAGCCTCACCGGAGAGAGCCGACCAGTATTCAAAGAGGTCGGCAGCGCGGTGGCCGCAGGCACCGTCAACCTGGACGGAAGTCTGGTGGTGGAAACAGAGCGCGCCGCGACAGAGAGCGCGGCGGCCAGGATCGCCCGCCTGCTGGAGGAGGCCCGGAGGGCCCGGGGACCGGCCGAACGTCTGGCGGATCGCCTGGCCGCGGCCTTCCTGCCGATGGTCCTGCTCCTTAGCCTGGGGGTCTTCGCCTTCTGGTATGTCCACTCCGGGGCGGAGGCGGCGTTGATGGCCTGCCTGTCGGTGCTGGTCGTCTCCTGCCCGTGCGCCTTCGGCATCGCCACGCCGGCCGCCACCTGGACGGCGCTGGGCCGGGCGGCCCGGCACGGGATCCTGGTCAAGAACGGGGCCAGCCTGGAGATTCTTGGATCTGTCCGATGTGCCTTCTTCGACAAGACCGGGACTCTCACCACGGGAACGCTGAGTTTCATGGGAGCTGTCGTTCACCCCGATTGCCCGCTGCCAGAGCCGGAGCTCCTCCAGCGGGTGGCCGTCTTGCAATCCCTCGTCCCCCACCCGATCGCCCAGGCCCTCATTCTGGCCGTGGGGGAACCCAAGGCTGACCAGACAGTAGCCGACTTCCGGTATCATCCTGGCCTTGGCCTCGAGGGAAGGGTTGGAGGGGCTGGGCAACCCCACCTGGTCGTCGGCAGCGCGCGGCTCATGGGGCGCGCCGGCCTGCAATTGGACGGCCGGCTGCAGCAGGTCGTGAACGCCGAAGGGTCAGCGGACGCCACGCTGGTCTTTGTCGGCTGGGACGGACGAGTGAGGGCCGCTCTGTTTTTCCGGGAGACGGTTCGAGCTGAGGCTGGATCCACCCTGGCGGGACTTCAGGCCCTGGGCGTGCGGGTCGGGGTCCTGACGGGGGATCGGGCCGTCCCATCCCCCACCCTCCGGCACCTTCCCTCCTCCCTGCAGGTGAGGGCGGGACTCCTGCCGGAGGACAAGGTCCGCATAATCCGGACCGCTCGCACCTCGGAAAGGTCCGTGGCCATGGTCGGGGATGGGATCAACGATGCGCCGGCACTGACGGCGGCCGACGTGGGGATTGCCGTGGGGACGGGCACCGACCTGACACGAGAGGCCGCGGACGTCAATGTCCTCAGCCCGGACCTCGGGAAGGTTCTGTGGATCATCGAATACGCGCGGAAGGTGCGCCGGACGATCCGGGGGAATCTGTTCTGGGCATTCGCCTACAACGGGATCGCCCTCGCCTTCGCCGCCGCAGGTCGCCTGAATCCCCTCGTGGCCGCGGCGGCCATGATCGCCAGCAGCCTGTTCATTCTCTGGAACACCCGCCGCCTCGCCCACGCCTGAGAATAAACCGCCAAGACGCCAAGAACGCCAAGGGACCCCCTCACTCAATCAGACCAAGAGAATGCCGGAAATCTCCTGGGACATCATTTTGCGTCGTTCGCTGTGGAAATCGAGAACTGCTGATCTTGGCGACCTTGGCGCACCAACGGCGTTGCCGTTGGTACCGGCGGTTAAAATAGGCCGAAGGATTGGAGGCCGTGGAAGACCAGGACGAGGCCCCAGACGGTCACGAGGCCGCCGAACACCCGCTGCCAGGTGAGGCGGCGCTCCGGTCCGAGGTGCTGCCCCACGAGGCCGATCCCCCCCATCATCGGCACCGTCCCCAGGCTGAAGGAAAAGAGCAAGATGCCCCCGCGGATGGGGTCCCCCAGCGCCACGGCCGACGTGAACATCACGTACAAGAGCGGGCAGGGGAGCAGCCCGTGCAGGGCCCCGAGCAGGACGATGCCCGGTGACCGGGCCAGGGCGACATAGCGACGCCACACCCCCACCAGCGCTCCCGTGGGCCGCGCCAGGAGCTGTTCCGTCCGGCCTGCAACCCCGCCGATACCCAGGAAATGCGTCCCCATCAGCATCACGAACAGGCCGGCCACCAGGCCGACCAGGGCCGCACTCCACGGGCGGATTCCGAGGACATACCCCGCCATCCCCAGCACGATCCCCAGATTCGTGTAGGCGAGCGTCCGACCCAGGTTGAACAGGAGGTGCTGGCGCAGGGGTGAGACGGCCGTCTGCGGCCCGAGCTGGCTGGCGTACAGGCCGACCAGCGGCCCGCACATCCCGAAGCAGTGGGTGCTGCCAAGGAGGCCGAAGAGGAAGGCAAGGATCAGGGTGGAAGGGGCGAGGGGAACGTGGATGTGTCCCGGCTGTTCGGCGGCGACCGGGAGACCCGCGATTGCCAGAACGCCGGCCACGACCACGAGCCAGCCGCCGAGCCATTTCCCGCGGGCATCCCGCATCGCCGACGCCCCTTTCTCGTTACACGGCGCGGACACCCAGTCCCAACAGGAGGACAACGGCGCCCACGACGAGCAAGATGGTCAGCCCCACGCGGGCCCTGCGAGCGGCGGTGGCGACATCGACAACGGGGCGCTTCCAGGCGATCCCTACCCAGACCTGCAGGGCGGCCATCACGACCACCAGGACGACTTTCACGGAGAGCATGGCCACGAACCCGCGGCTGAAGGCGCCGCCGCTCGCCATCACCCGCATCAGGACGTTCAGGAGTCCGGTGACAACCGCTGCCTCCATCGCCCGCGAGGTGAGAAAGAGCGCCCGCTTCGCCGCCGCCCTCCCCGCCTCGTCCCGACTCACCGGGAGGATGGCGCCCAGGGTCACAATGTCCCCACCCAACCACATGGCCGCTGCCAGCAGGTGCAGCCAGACGATCCACGTCGATCCACTGATCATGTCACCCCCGCTTTCAGCCCAGACAGTGCATTTGAACCGCAAAGGACGCAAAGCACGCAGAGAAACCCCAGGTATTTCATAGCCTCGAAACGGAAAATCCGAGAGGGGATCTGGAAAATTCTAGACAGTCTAGTCTCCGGAATTGTCTGAAATAAGGTGACCCCTTGCGGTCTTTGCGAGCTTTGCGGTGAAGGGTTTGGGTTCATTGTTCGCCTGGATTCATACGACCCAAGGTCGTCAAGACCCCTCACCCCGGCCCTCTCCCGCAGAGGGGAGAGGGAGAGAAATGAGCAGGCGTCAGGCTGTGCTACGCCGCGCCGCGTCGGTAGCCGCAACGAACGCCAGGAGGCAAAAGATCGCCGTGATGGCCAGTGAGGCCCCAAGAAGGGGGACCGTTCCCGCCATGACGGGACTGCCGAGATAGAGGCAGCGGCGGATGGCCGCCACGCCGTAGGTCAGCGGGTTGACCCGCATCGTCCACCCGATCCACGTTGGCACGCCGGTCGCGGGGAAGAAGGCGCCAGAGAGCACCCACATGGGAAGCAGGATCAGATTCATGATGGCGTGAAATCCCTGGGTGGAGTCCAGACGCCAGGCGATGACCAGCCCGAGGCAGGTCAGCCCGAAGGACACCAGGAACATCACGGCGATCACCGCCAGCGCGTCGGGAACGTTCAGGGAGATTCCCGCAACGGGCGCCAGCGCGAGAAAGAGGACGCCCTGGGCCACGGCCAGGACCGTGCCGCCCAGCGCCTGGCCCAGGACGATGCTCGACCGGCCGACCGGCGCCACCAGCACCCCCTGCAGGAACCCCTGCTGGCGGTCCTCCACCACGGAGATGGTCGAAAAGATGGCGGTGAAGAGCAGGACCATGACGATGATACCGGGGTAGACGTACTCCACATAGCTGGTGCCGGGCGGCGTCCCCGGTGGCTGGAAGGAGGCCCGCAGGCCGCCTCCCAGCAGGATCCAGAACAGCAAGGGCTGGATAAAGGCCCCGACCAGGCGGCTCCGCTGGCGGCGGAACCGGGTCACCTCCCGCCAGGTGAGCGTCATGACCGGAAGGGCCAGGCCCCTCATCCCGTTCGCCCTCCGTTCACCCCTTCACCCCGCAGGCGCTGGCCGGTGAGGCTCACGAAGACATCCTCCAGCGTCGGCCGGCCAAAGGTCACGGACTGGACCTCGCCGGGAAAGGCCTCCACGAGCTCGCGGACGAACTCGTGACCGCGCGACCGCTCGACCCGGAGGAGGCCATCCACCAGCAGGGGCTCGCATCCAAACCGTTCGCGCACCTTCCCCTGCAGCTCGGGGGGATTCACGGCCTGGACCACCACGACATCGCCCCCCAGGCGGGCCTTCAGCTGCGCGGGGGTGCCCAGGGCCACCAGTCTCCCCCGGTGGAGAATCCCCACCCGGTCGCAGCGCTCGGCCTCGTCCAGGATGTGGGTCGTGAGGAGCACGGTCACCCCGTCCCCGTCGCGGAGCCGTCCGAGATAGTCGGTGAAATCCCGCCGGGCGCCGGGGTCCAGTCCCGTGCTGGCCTCATCCAAGAGCAAGAGGTCCGGCCGGTGTATCAGCGCCTTGGCCAGCTCGGTCCGCCGCTGCAGGCCCCCGGAGAGCGTTTCCACCCGATCGCGGGCCCGATCGGTCAGAGCCATGCGGTCGAGCAGCTCGCGTGCCCGCTCCCGGAAGGTCGGACCCCGCACCCCGTAGAGGTGTCCGTGGTGCCGGAGATTCTCCATCACCGTGAGCTTGGGGTCCAGGCTGGGTCGCTGAAAGACCACTCCCAGGTGCCTGCGGACCGCGTCGGGCTCATTCCCGAGATCGTGGCCGAATACGCGCGCGGTCCCCGCGGATGGCGTCAGGAGGGTGGACAGAATCTTGAACAGGGTGGTCTTGCCCCCGCCGTTCGGACCCAGGACGCCGAAGATCTCCCCCCGGGAAACGGAGAAGGAGATGCCGGCCAGGGCCTCCCGGCTCCCGTACAGGTGGCGGAGGCCCGCCACCTCCACGGCGGCGTCAGGATAGCCAATGGGGTTCTTGGTCACGGCCGAAACCTGCTCCCGGGGAAACCGCCTTGGGTACTCCCTGCATCCCGATTATTGGCCGGTTGAATCTAACACAGGAAAGATGTGTCCGGTAGTCCGAGGTCCCGCGCGGGAGCCCGCCGGCCAGCCTGCCACGGCGTGGAGGTCAGAGTCTATCCGGACCGCCCAGGTGGAACCTATATGGACGGGCCGCGGCTATCGGGAAGGTGCGGGTGTGGACGGCACGACAGCCCCGGCGGTCTGATGAGGGGCTGCCGTGTGATCGGGAAGTAACGCGAACACCAGGAGCACGCAAAGAACCAGCGGGGTGACGGCGATCAACCCCAGGGTCGTTCGCTCGAACTTCAGGTGCATGAAGTACATGGCGACCAGGGAGGCTTTTGACAGCGCCAGACCGACCAGGAGGATCGCGATGAGCAGTTTCGCCAGGGGCATGAAGATCACACCGACCTCGATGATCGTCAACGCCAAGAGCCACCAGAAGATGGCGATGTAGTTGGGATGCTTTCGGGCGTGAGCCATTCTTCTCTCCCCCAACCGAACTACAGCAGGTACACAAAGGTGAAGACCAGGATCCAGACCAGGTCCACGAAGTGCCAGTAGAGGGCGGCGATTTCGATCTGATTGGCGTGACCCTGGTTCAGGCCGCCCAACAGGCTCCGGATCAGGTAGCACGAGAGATACACCACGCCGCCCGTGACGTGGGCGCCGTGAAAACCGGTGATGAGGAAGAAGGTCGTCCCGAACAGCGATGCCCCCCACTGGTTGCTCGTCAGCCCCAGGCCCTCGTGGATCAGGTGGGACCACTCATAGGCCTGCATCCCCAGGAAGCTCACGCCACCCAGGATGGTGAGGGCCAAAAACTTCCGCAGGGCCGTCGTGTCGCCCCGCTGAATGCCTGCCAGGGCCAGCACCATGGTCACGCTGCTGCAGATCAGAAGGAAGGTCATGAAAGCCGTCAGCCCCACCCCCAGGACTGTTGAAGGCACCGGCCAGTCGCTGCTTCCGTACCGGAGCGCCCCATACCCGGCCAGCAGGGCGCCGAAGGACATGGCGTCCCCGGCCAGGAAGATCCACATCCCGAGCTTCCCCCAGCTTTCGGGAGTGAGGGGGGACTCCGCCGGCTCGACCTCCGGATGCATCACCGCCACTTGACTCACCGTTCAGTCTCCTTGTGGGTCCAGGCGAACGACGCGCCGAGCGCGTTCCGCCAGCCATCGGCCTTGGCCCGCCAGGCTCGATAGAACAACCACGCCCCGATCGATCCCACGATGGCAAAGGGCATCGCCATGAGGAACAGGAGGCCCCAGTAAAATCCCCGGGCGGTCGGGTCCCCCGTGATACCGGGTCCCGTGCCGCAGACGGCGCACGCCTCCGCGGCCGCCGGGACCAAGAGGGCCAGGCCGACGAGGCCGGCCGTGAGAAGAGGGGACGTCACATCAGGTACACGAGCGGGAACAGGACAAGCCATAGGCCCACGACGAACATCCAGTAGATCGCGCAGAGCTGCACGCCGACGTGCCGCGCGGGCGAGAAGCGGCCGCGCCGTGCCTGCCGCAGGACCACCGCCAACCACACCACCGCTCCGAGGACGTGCAGGCCGTGGCACCCGATCAGGGTGTAAAACGTCGCCCCGTAGGTCCCGCTTCTCAGGGTCAGCCCATGATGCACCAGGCGGATCCATTCGCTTCCCTGCACCGCCAGGAAGGTCGCGCCGAGAATCGCCGTGAGCCCGAGACCGCGGACGAGGCCCGGCTGGCTCCCGTCCCGGATTGCCCGGTGACCGCCGCGCATCGTCACAGCACTCCAGAGCAGGACCCCGGTGTTGACCCACGTCACCCCGATCGGCAGGTACGGCTCCCCGGGCGGCGGCCAGTTCGTGCTTGCCAGGCGGAAGACCAGGAAGGCCCCCAGCAGCCCGGCGAAGAACATCGCCTCGAAGGCCAGGAACATCAGCATGCCCAGGACGGCATTGCTGACGATGGGTTCCCTTCGGGGTGGCTGCCAAGCGAGCGGGCCCCCGTCATCCGGACCGACGGGAATGCCCGGTGGCACGTCCGGCACGCGGGGGGCCAACTGCTCCAGCGCCGGGGCCGTCACAATTCCCTGTGCCACCACGACCCTCCGAGCGTCTCGCCTTCCACCCCACGCCGATCAGAACGGCGCCTTGTTGAGGGCCATCAGGACCAGCAGGGCCGGGAGATACACGAGCGATGCGAACACGAGGCGCCGGGCGTCGGCCGCCGACCGCGAGACCGCCAAGGCGATCCCGCAGACCAGCAGACCTGCCCCCAGCGTCAGCGCCCCCAGGAAATAGACCGAACCCGTCAGGCCGATCAGCGTCGGCAGGAGCCCCACCGCCAAGAGGGCCAGGCAATTGCTGACGATCTGCCGGCCCGTGCTGTACCCATCCGGCTCGATCACCGGCAGCAGCCGAATGCCCGCTCGCGCGTAATCCGCGCGATACAGCCAGCCGATGGCCAGCGAATGGGGCACCTGCCACAGGAACAGGATGGCAAAGAGGACCCAGGCCCCCGGCCCGAAGTCGCCCCGCGCCGCCACCCATCCCGTGACCGGGGGAAGGGCCCCGGGAATGGCACCCAGGACGCTGCAGAGCGATGTCCGCTGCTTCAGCGGGGTATAGACAAAGAGGTAGCTCGCAACCGTGAAGGCCGTGACCAGCGCGCTCACCGCGTTCACGGAGAACCCGAGATACAGCAGGCCGGCCACCGCCACCATCGTCCCGAAGGCCAGCGCCTCTCCCGGATGCAGCCGGCCTTCCGGCAAGGGACGGAGCCGGGTGCGATCCATGATGGCGTCCACGTCACGCTCCAGGAACTGGTTCAGCGCCAGCGTCCCCGCGGCGGCCAGCGCCGTGCCCAGCAGGGTGTGCATGAGCCGAAGGCCATCCACCACGACCCCCGTGGACCCCAGATAGAAGCCCACGAAGGTCGTCACCAGGATCATCACCACCATCCGGGGCTTCGTCAGGGCCAGAAAGTCCAGGGCCCGGCGCCGGTCCCGGCGGAGGTCAATGGGCAGGGTTTCCGTTCGAAGGGTCACGCGGGCACCTGCCTTGGCATCCCGCCAGGGTACGCGGCCGCCCTCGCCGCACCCCGCAACCGATACACCCGGAGCGTCAGCACGAGGCTCGTGACCAGGAGCAGACTTCCTGTGAGCCGATGGCTGACCGGCAGGGCCAGCCCCAGGACCGCTTGGAACGGGAGGGGAATGCTGGTCAACCGGTTCAGGTAGGCTCCCAGGCCCAGCAGGAGCTGGAGGATCACCAGGCCACACAGAAGCGAGGCGGGCCGGACGAGCCCTGGCCGGTCGGCGTGGCGCGTGAGAATTCGGGTGGTCAGTCCCGGGATCAACAGGGCAAGCACACCCGCAAGCCCGAGGTGGGCGGTGAGAAACCCCCCCCCGTGGGTGAGGAGCGCGCCAAAGACAAGCTGCAGGAAAAGCCCGCCGGTAGCCAGCCCGCACAGGCGGAAAAGTGGCGGCACGGCGCCCGCCTCCAACGGGGACGGCGGGCAGCGCCACTCCCGGGACGTGAAGAGCGTGAGCGCCACAGTCAGGGCAAAGAACGCCTGGGCCAGCACCCCGTGGATAATGGCCAACCGGTCCTCGAGCCAGATCACCCGCAAGCCGCCCAGGATCCCCTGCAGGATTACGGCGCCCAGCGCCACCCATCCCAGCCAGCGCACCCAGCGCCGCGGTTCGGCCAGCCAGAGGGCGACTGCCAGGAGGATCGTCAGGAGGCCGACCACCGACCCCAACAGCCGATGGCTGTGCTCGTAGAATATCCCGCCGACCATCTTCGACCACGGATACGTGAACATGTTGTATCCGAAGGTTGTCGGCCAGTCCGGGACGGCCAGACCCGCGCCTGTCGTGGTGACGAGGCCGCCCGCCAGAAGCAAGAGGAAGGTCGCCCCGGCTGTGACCAGGGCCAGCCGGTGCGGCCACGGGCTCTCCCGCTTCGGACGGCGCCCTGGAAGGGAACCCTGTTCCATCACCGGGCCCTCCCTAGTGCGCCGCCGCCAACTGCGGCTGACGGGGTTGGTTCTGCGGCAGGTAGTCCTCGGGAATACCCGGCGGGCTGTACTCGTACGGACCCCCGTGCACGACCGGCAGCGCCTCTCCCCAGTTCCCGTGGGGCGGTGGGGACGGCGCCGTCCACTCCAGCGTGTTGGCGTGCCACGGGTTCCGCTCCGCCTGCTTGCCGGCGAACAGGCTCCAGAAGAAATTGACCACGAAGAAAATCTGGGAGAGACCCAGCAAGAACGCGCTCACGGTGATGAAGACATTGATGGGTTGCAGCGATTGCAGGAATTCGTACTGGAGCGGGTTGTAGATGCGCCGCATGTGGCCGCCCACCCCCAGGATGTGCATCGGGAAAAAGGCCCCGTTGAAGAAGATAAAGGTGAGCCAGAAGTGGATATGCCCGATGGTCCGGTTCATCTGCCGGCCGAACATCTTGGGAAACCAATAATAGACCGCGGCGAACAGGGCGAAGACGATGCCCGCCACCACGTAGTGGAAGTGGGCCACGATGTAGTAGGTGTCGTGGATGAAGATATCCACCGGCGTGGCGGCCATGAAGATCCCGCTCAACCCCCCGATGACGAAGTTGTTCACGAAGGCCAGGGCGAAGAGCATCGGCACGGTAAACCGGATGGCGCCGCCCCACAGCGTCCCCAGCCAGTTGAAGGTCTTGATGGCCGAGGGCACCGCGATCACCATCGTGGACATCATGAAGGCCGAGCCCAGGAGCGGATTCATCCCGCTCACGAACATGTGGTGCCCCCAGACGACCCAGGAGAGGAAGGCGATGGCGATCATGGAGAAGGCCATGGCGCGGTAGCCGAAGATGGGCTTGCGGGCAAAGGTGGACAGGACATCCGAGGTCACCCCCATCGCCGGGAGGACCAGCACGTACACCTCGGGATGGCCGAAAAACCAGAAGAGGTGCTGCCAGAGCAGCGGCTCGCCCCCGCCGGCCGGCAGAAAGAAGCTGGTCCCGACCATCCGGTCGAACAGGAGCATCGCCAGGGCCGAGGTCAGCACCGGCAGCGCCAGGAGCAGCAGGACCGCCGTGATGAAGAGCGACCAGATGACCAGGGGCAGGCGGAACCAGGTCATCCCGGGCGCCCGCATGTTCACCACCGTGGTGATGTAGTTGATGGAGCCCATCATGGAGGAGAGGCCCATGATGATCAGGCTGATATTCCAGAGGTTCTGTCCCCAGTCCACCCCCGTGTAGATGGCCTTGGCGGTGAGCGGGGCGTAGGCCGTCCAGCCGCCGGCCGCGTGCCCGCCGGGAACGACAAACCCGACCAGCATCACCAGGCCCCCCAGCAGGCCCACCCAGAAGGAGAGCATGTTGAGCACCGGGAAGGCCATGTCCCGCGCCCCGATCATGAGGGGGATCAGGAAATTCCCGAAGCAGCCGATCATGATCGGCATCACCGCGAAAAAGATCATGATGGTGGCGTGCATGGTGAAGAAGGAATTGTAGGTGTTGGGGGGAATGATCCCCTCGTACATGTAGGGCTCCGGCACCCAGCCGAAGCCGGGCACGGCCGTCTCCGGCCAGGCGAGCTGCCAGCGCATCAGCATGGCGAGCGTCCCGCCGACCACCAGCATGAACAGACCCAGGAACAGGAACTGCCGGCCGATCATCTTGTGATCGGTGGAGAAGACGTAGGTGCGCCAGAACCCCAGTTCCTCGTGATGGACATGCGCGCCATGTCCGGCAGTCGCGACGGCGGAATCAGCCATTCCTTCTCACCTTTCCGATTTCCCCCTTTTCCGATTTCCCCCTCACCTCTCCTCTCCCCCAGGGGAGAGGATCAGGGTGAGGGGGTGCGGGGCCATTAACTCAGGACGAGGGCCACTTCTCCTTCACCCACTTGGCGTAGTCTTCGGGCGTGTGGACGTACAGCCACCCCTTCATCCCGGAGTGGCCAAAGCCGCACAGCTCGGCACAGGGCATCTCGTACTGGCCGGGCTTGGTGGCCTCGAACCAGGCCAGGATGTCCCGCCCCGGCACGGTGTCCTGCTTCAGGCGCAGGTGCGGCAGGAAGAAGCTGTGGATGACGTCCTTCGACTTGAGGATGACGTGGACCGGCTTGCCGAGCGGCACGTGGAGCTGGTTCTCCAGGCTCAGGTCATCGGCCGTCCCAAACTTTCTGTCCGGACCGGGATAGACGATCTCCCAGTTGAACTGCTTGGCGGTGACCTGGACCGCCAGGTCGCTGGGCGGCACGGAGGACTTGATCTTCGCCCAGGTCGCCTGGCTCATGAAGGACAGCACGACCAGGATGACGGCCGGCGTGATGGTCCAGAGAATCTCCAGCGTGGTGTTGCCGTGGGAGTAGATCGCCCGGCGGCCCGCCCGACCACGGTAGAGGATGAGGAAGGCGAGCATGGCCACCGTTACCAGGATGAAGACGGCGCCGGTGATGTAGTAGATGAGGTAGAAGAGGGAGTCCACCTCCCCGCCATAGGTGGAGACGTTCTCCGGAAGCCAGCTCATCATGGATTAGCGCCCGCCCCTTTCATCAGTTCGATTTCACGAGAGGGCTCATCTAACGAGTATCATCACCGCGGACGAAAACCCTGGCTAATTGCCCCGAATCAGCGCTCCCCCACCGGGTACCCCCTGGGTGCCCTCCCCCCTGTGGAGTATGGACCGCAACTCCACAGGGGAGGGAGGGGGGAGTTCGCGCGAGTCACAAGGGAAACGCTTGTATCAATGAGGACTTAATGCATCGTGGCTGTCTTTTATTCCCTTAACCATTGATGTGTCAAGCGGGAATTTCCAGATTTCTGGGGAAAATCCCGGCCGCCCTGGGATCTCGACCGGCCAAAAAAACAGGCCCTTCCAGGGGTTGCACCCGGGAAGGGCCTGTCGCTGGCTGTCGCGGTTCCTACTTCTTGGCGAACTCGGCGGAGACCTTGGCCTCTTCCTTGGCCTTGATGCTGACCTCCTTGACCTGCTTGCCCAGGGTCTCGTGCCAGATCTCGACCTTGTAGTTGCCCGGTGGGACGTCCTTGATGCTGAAGTTGCCCTTCTCGTCCGTCACCGCCACGAAGGGGTGGTCGGTCGCCACGATATACCCCGCCATCCAGGCGTGGGCGTCGCAGGAGACCCTGATGATCTCGGGCTTGCTGAACTTCTCCGTGAGGACCTTCTTGAACTTGGGCTGGGCCTTGTTGATGGACGGGTTGGCGGTGCTGTAGGTGTGAATGTTGTGCAGGATCCCGTCGCTGTTCAGGATGTCGAGCTGGCCGGTCGTGGGTACTACCACGACTCGCGGCGTGTAGACGCAGCCCTTTTGGTCCAGCTCGACCTTCTGCGAGGCGAACTTGCCGCCCTTCGCCCCGACCACGGTGACCACCACGTTCTTCAGGCCTTTGTCGGAGCCCACCACCAGGGCCTCGTCGTAGATCTCGGTCTTGCCGCACACCTCCTTGTCCTTGGTGATCTCCAGCTTCTTCTTGGCCGGCGGGTCCCCCGCATAGGTCATCCGCCCGCTGAGCGTTCCTCCCTCCTGGGCCACCGCCACGCTCATCCCACCCAGGACCACCCCCAGGATCGCGACCAACGTCCACACCACTCTCATGCTCCCTCTACCTCCTTCTCTCGTGGCTGACCTGAAGATCCCCCTCACCTACCCTCTCCCCCGGGTACCCACTATGGGTGTGGGGGAGAAGGAGGGGTCAGAAATCCCCCCTCCGCCCCCCTTTGGGAAAGGGGGGACGGGGGGATTTTTCGAGCTACCGTTCTCCCAAAGACATGATGTAGTCCCGGAGGGCGATGATCTGCAGCTCCTCCTTCCCTCCCAGGATGTCGTCCGGACCGCCGGGGTAGAAGCTCGGCATCTTCGTCCCCGGCTGGATCTTCTGCGGGTCCTTCAGCCAACTCACGACCCACTCCGGCCGCAATCGCCGCCGCGCCAGGGCGAGATCGGGGGCCCAGCCCTCGGGTGGTCCCTCGGGAAGCTTACTGCCCTGGACGTGGCAGGAGAAGCAGTCGAAGTAGTCCTTGGACGCCAGCTTGCGCCCCGCCTCCACCAGCTCCGCTGAGTACTCCTCCACCCGGACGAACTCGTAAGGGAAGCCCTTGCCCGCCAGGGCGGCAAAGTACTTGCTCAGGGTGGTGGCCTCGTCAATGCTGACGGGGAAGGTGGGCATCCGCACCTTCAACCAAGGACGCAGATTGGTCGGCCGCGCCAGCCACTCGTATAACCAAGTTGCCTGGACCTTCTCCCCTTCCTGCAGGTTCCCCACGACCAGGGGCGGCGGGGCCACCTGGGGCGTCTCGTAGAAGGTGGCGACGTCGCCACCCTTCCCCTCGATGACGTGGCAGCCGGTGCAGTTGTACTTTTGCAGGATCCGCCGGCCCTCCTGCACGGCCGCCTCCATGTCGGAGAGCCGCCGTTCGAAGGCCTTGGGAACCGGCACGTCCACCTGGCTCTTCAGGAAGACCCGGAGGGCCTTGATCTCCTCGTCCTTCAGGCCGAAGTTGGGCATGATCTGGGGCGCCAAGGCCGTCTGGTAGATCTGCGGATTCTTCAGCTTCCAGAAGACAAAGTCCGCCCAGGTCTGCGGGACCTCCACCGCGTCACCGAAGAACAAGCGGTCCACCCGCTTCACGCCGAAGTCGGTGAGGTCCGGCGCGATCTTCTCGGCCGTCTCGAACCCCTTGATCTCATGACAGCCGAAGCAGCCCCGCTTCCGGATCAGCGACTCGCCAGCCTTCACCCGTTCCTCTTTCGCCAGCTCCGCGGCGAGGCCGGCCCGCACCTCCCGTCGCCCCAGGGTCATGAGGTACGTCGCGATGTCCCGCGCCTCCTGATCGGAGAGCCTGAGATTGGGCATGTTGGTCTTGGGGCGATAGCGCTTCGGATCCTTCAGCCAGCGGTAGAGCCACTCGGCGTTCGTCTTGCTCGCCACCCCGGAGAGATCGGGGCCAAAGGTCGGCCCGCCCACGTACACCTCGCCCGCGCCCGGGAACACCGGCAGGGGCTTCCCGTTTCCTCCCTCTTTGGGTGTCTCGGCCGGAGGGGCCGTGGGAATGACGGTCGTGCCCTTCTTCAGGGACTCCAGGTCTTTGACCACATGGCAACCCAGACAGCCGAGCTGGCTTACCAGTTGCCGCCCGCGCTCGACGGATCCCGGCTGATACGCCGTCGGGTAGGGCTGCTCCGGTTCGGAGTGCTTCAGCAGGTAGGCCGCAGCGGAGATGGCCTCGTCCTCCGTGAGATTGAAATTGGGCATCTTGGTGAGCGGCAGGTAGCCTTTCGGATTCTGGATCCATCGGACCATCCATGAGGGGTCCGCCTTGCTCCGCATCTTCAGGAGGCTGGGACCGACTTTCTCCGCCTTTTCGAATCCCCGCAGGTTGTGGCAGCCGAAGCAGCCGAGCTGGGCCACCAGTTGTTTCCCCTGGGTCAGCACCGGGGCCATGGGTATGAAGGTCTGGGCGCTGTGGCAGGTCTGGCAGGAGGCCTGCACCATCTCCCCGTGGAGCATGGGGCGGTCCCAGTAGAGGTGCTTCCGGAAGCCCTCGCGGACGTCGGCCTGCAGCTTGTCCGACAGCTCGTGGGACGAGTGCGCTTCCAGGACCGTCAAGGCCGAGCCCTGGCCCTGGTGGCAGGCGGTGCAGCCGAAGCGGGCGCCCGGATGCTTCCCGAAGAACACCTCGCGGTGGGGGTGCGTCCGGAACGGCTGGGGAGCGTTCTCGAATTCCGGCCGGTCGATCCCCAGGTGGCACGTCATGCAGCGGTCCACCGTCAGGATTGCCTGCTTGAACTCGTTGACCGCCAGGCCCTCGACGACCACCTGATGGATCTCGGGGACGCGGGCCCGGATTCCGTCCAGCCGGCGCTGCAGGGCGGTGATGGGCGCCCGCAGCTCGGCCATCTGATCCCGGATCTTGCTGGCCCCGGCCGTGAACTGGCGGAGCGTTGCCTGGGTGTCTTCCACCGCCTTCTCCAGGCGGGCGAGCTCCGGCTCCTGCGCCTGGATCCGTGTCTCCAGGGCCTGTTCCCTGGCCACCAGGGCTTTGAACTCGGCACTCTTCACCGTCGCGTCCCGGCAGGCCTGGATCGCGTTGCGCACTTCGGGCGCTCCCGTGTCCTTCTTCGCCATCCGGGCCCTGTGTTCTTCCTGCTCCTGGCAGAGGAACTGGGCGTGCTCGACCCGGTAGCGCTGTTCATCCAGCTCGCTCCGGATGAACTGGATCTGCTCCGCCTTGTCCGCACGCTGCCGTTCGAGAGCAGCTCGCTCCGTCTGCAGACGGGCATACTCCGGCCCCTGCATGGCCGCCTCTGCCTTGACCAGCGCCGCCTCCAGTTCCCGGACCTTGGCCTGGACCTCGGCACTCTGGTACTTGGCCTCGGCGGCGGCCAGGGCCTGCTCCACCATCTGCTGATCGAGACGGTTGAACTGGAGCTGGTAATCAACCCATGGGCGGCGGGTCTTCCCTTCGTCCCACAAGGCCCAGCCGGTCACCAGGACCAGGGCCATGCTGGAGACGAAGAAGAGCATCCGCAGTGAGCGTTTCTCGTCCGGGATGTAGGTTCGCCGGCGTCGGAACATCAGCGCCTCGTCAGATATTGAACCACGGGGTGACCCACACGTACTTGATGTTGAAGGCCAGACGCAGGAACATCTTGAGCGGCAGGGACATCATGGTCAGGAACAGGAACGCCACGATGCCGTACCGGACGGCCCCTAGGGCCTGCAGCGTCGGGCTCGTGGGTCGCTTCCACAGGTAGTACGCCGTGGGGAGCACTACCAGGTAGAGGACCGAGAGCGCCAGCCCGATCAGTTCCACCCCGTAGATCTTCGGATTGCAAAGGAGGCCCAGGTTGCACAGCCACCGGAATGGCCCCCAGTTGGGCAAGTCAACGTTCGTGATCGCGACCACCTTGTGGGGGTCCCAGCGGTGCCATGGCCAGAAGAGGTTCCATCCGGGCCCCCGGAAGAAGACCCCCAGGATGATCAGCGCGATCCACAGGATCAGGAAGCCGAAGAGGAACATGCTCACGGCGAACGGGCGCTCCCGAAAGGTGTAGTATCCGTTCCCCTTCGGGTTAATGTCGATGTAGGGGAGCACCATCAGCCCGACGATGATCAAGGTGGGCAGGACGACGCCGGCGATCCAGGGGTCGAAGTACACCAGCATCTCCTGCAACCCCAGGAAGTACCAGGGGGCCTTGGAGGGATTGGGCGTGGCGGCCGGGTTCGCCGGCTCCTCCAGGGGGGCGTTGATCACAATGGACCACACCGTGACGAGTACCATGACGATGAGGGTGCAGATCCATTCGTTCCGCACCAGAAAGGGCCAGACATGGACGCGGTCCTCGAGCTGGGCCTTCTTCACCGCGCTGGTGGGCGCCGGTTTCGGCTTGGCCGTCGGGGGCGGCGCTGCTTTCACCTCTGCCATAGCTCGTGCTCCACACGAATCGCCAATATCGAATCCCGAATGATGAATTTCGAACTTTGCCGAACTTCAGCCGTCGACATTCGACGTTCCCACATTGGAAATTCGCAGTTGTCGTTAGAGGGGTCCGGAGATGCCTCCGTCCTTCCGAATGCGCCAGAAATGCACGATCATGAACAGACTGGCCAGGATGGGAAGGAAGATGCAGTGCAGGACGTAGAACCGGAGCAGGGTCGGCGGGGCGACGATGCTCCCCCCCAACAGGAAGGCCCGGGCGTCATACCGGGGGGTGACCCCCACCACGTCGGCAAAGGGCCCCTCGTGGCCCAGCAGGGGCGTGGCCCGCGCCATGTTCGTCCCCACCGTGACGGCCCACATGGAGAGCTGGTCCCATGGGAGGAGGTAGCCCGTGAAGCTCAGGAGCAGCGTCAGGGTCAGCAGGATGACCCCCACCACCCAGTTGAACTCTCGCGGCGGCTTGTAGGAGCCGGTCATGAAGACGCGGAACATGTGCAGCCAGACGGTGATGACCATGCCGTGCGCCGCCCAGCGGTGCATGTTTCGCATGAGCATCCCGAACGGGACGTCGAACTCCAGGTACTTCATGTCGGCGTAGGCATACTCCCCCACGGGACGGTAGTAGAACATCAGGACCACGCCGGTGACCGTCAGCACCAGGAACATCAGGAAGGTGATCCCTCCCATGCACCAGGTGAACCGCAACCGAATGGCGTGCCGACGGATCTTCGGCGGGTGCAGGTGCAACCACACGTTCGCCATGATCTGGAGGGCCCGGTTCCGCGGCGTGTCCTCGTAGCCGTGGCGGAACATCGAGGTCCAGACCTGGGATTCGACGATCTGGCGCTTCAGCGCCTTGAGCTTTTCCGCCAGCATGCCGCCTCCACCCCTATCCCAGAAATTTCACCGCCAAGGCCGCAAAGATCGCAAAGACCCGCCGGCTCTCATCAAGCCAGGAGAGCGCCGGACCGAGACCTTTCGGGCCGCTCACCCGAGTGCTTCCGCATCAGCCGTTTGAATTCGGAGAGTTTCTTTGCGTCCTTTGCGTGCTTTGCGGTTGACCTGACCGATTCGGGCTCAGACCTTGAGCTTGGCGCCGGGCTTGTCCCACTCGCCCAGCTCGTAGCGGAACTTCACACTCTTGTCCACCACGAGCTGGCCGTCATCGGAGAGGTTGACCTTCACCCGCTCCAGCGGGCGCGGGGCCGGCCCTTCGAAGTTGATCCCGGACCGCTTGAAGCCGCTCCCGTGGCAAGGGCACTTGAACTTGTCCTCGGCCAGGAACCAGTTGGGGGTGCAGCCCAGGTGCGTGCAGATAGCCAGGAGGGCGTAGAAGGACCCATCCTCCTGACGCACGATCCAGACGCGCTGGTCCTTTTTCCACCGCTCCGAGACCGAGCCGGCCGGGTACTCGTCCGGTGTCCCGGCCCGGAAGGTCGGGGACGGCTCGAACAGGACCCGGGGGAACATGAACCGGGTGAAGGCCAGGGCGCTCGCCCCCAGGACGCCCAGGAAGCCGGCCCATCCCGCCAGGGAGAAGATGTCACGTCGCGACCAGATGGTGGCATCCATCTCTGGGGCCTCGCCACCATGCGCGCCCCTCGGATCTCGGTCGGCCACTCGATGCACCTGCGATTCGGCGGGAAAAAAGAGGATGGAATCAGTTTCACAAACGTAACGCTTGTCAAACCAATCAGTTACATGACTTTTAAGGGAGTATCGGCAGAAGGTCAAGGAGAAATTGGGACAAGCTGCTTGTCGCGGCGGGCGGAGCTTCGCGGAAGGATCGGGAACGACCCGAGCGGTCTCCGACCGGTGCGGGAGGTTCAAGCTCCATTCCCTCCTGCGCGTTTCATTCCATACTTCAGGCATGGGCTCAACAATTCCCTTGCGTGGCGGCATGGGCCCTATATAATCGGGGATCGATCCTGGCAGGAGGGCGATGGCACAGTTTTCTTGCAGGGTGGGGACATCGTCGGGGGCCCTCCGGACCGTGGAGGTCGAGGCGGAGACCGCCGAGACCGCCCGGCGGAGCCTGGAAGCGAAGGGCTATTTCGTCTTCGACGTGGCGGGAAGAGGAGAATCTCGGCTGCGGCCGCGTCTCCCTGCGCTGGGCTTTGGCCGTGGGCGGATCGGCGCCCAGGCCCTGCTCGTGTTCAATCAGGAACTCCTGGCGCTGACGAAGGCCGGACTGCCGATCCTGACGGCCCTGGACATCGTGGGCGAGCGAAGCCAGCATCCCCGCCTCGTCGCGGTCCTGGCCGATGTCCGCGAGGCGGTCAAGGGGGGGACGGCGCTATCCGCCGCCTTTGGCCGGCACCCGCGGGTCTACTCTCCGCTGTACAGCGCCGCCATCCACGCCGGCGAGCAGAGCGGCAACCTGGCGGACGCGCTCGCCCGCTACGTCGAATATCAAAAACGCATCCTGGCCCTCCGGCAGCGATTCCGGGCGGCCCTCACCTATCCGGCTCTCCTCTGCTTGGCCTCGATGGCCGTGACCTTGTTCCTGCTCACATACGTGGTCCCTACATTCACCCTGATCTACGGCGACATGGAGGCGGAGCTCCCCGCGGCGACCCGCCTGCTGGTGGCCTTGACGGGTCGGATGCGAGGTGCGTTGCCGCTCCTCGGCGGGGGGGTTGCCCTGCTGGCGATTGGTGCCTGGCGCTGGCGTGCCACCCCGGCCGGCCGTCGGGCGACGGACCGCCTGATCCTGCGCCTGCCCTGGGTCGGGGATCTGCTGCGAGGATACCTCTTCTCCCGCTTCACCCGGACACTGGCCATGATGCTGGACGGAGGGATTCCGATGATCCCTTCCCTCCAAGTGACCCTGACAACCGTGGGCAATGCGTATGTCGGGGAAGCGCTGGAGCGGTGCGTCCCCCGGGTCGCGGCCGGCAGTACCCTGGCGGATGCCCTGGCGGGCACGGGCGTCGTACCTCCCTTGGTCTTGGAGCTGTCAGCCGTGGGTGAGAGAAGCGGATCGCTCGGCGAGATGCTGGGCCACGTAGCCGATCTATACGATGGGGAGGTGGACACGCGCCTCACCGCCCTGGCGGCGGCGATCGGGCCCGTCGTCATGGTCGGCATGGGGTTGGTGGTGGCCGCCATCGTGATCATCATGTATTTGCCTATTTTCCACCTGTCGGCGGCCGTCCGCTAGCGCGGCAATGCAACACTCACAGACCGACCACGGACCACGGACAACTGACCACGGACCTCAGCCGATGACCCGGAGACGGAGAATCTCCAAACGGATAACGCACCACGAGCCACCGATCTACTCAGTGGGCGGTCCGGTGGTCCGTGGTCTGTGGTCAGTGGTCCGTCGCCCGGTGCGCAGGACAGGCGGAGCCTGAGGTGACTCGGTACCGCACGCTGGAAGAGCTGCTCATCGGCGAAGGCCATCTCAGCCGCCCCGATCTGGATCGGGTCCGGACCCAGTCGGACGGGGCGCCGGGCGGCCTGGGCTGGCGCCTGGTGGACGCAGGGGTCCTCTCCGAAGAGGTCCTGGCCAAGGCCCTGGCGCGTCTGCACGAGGTGCCGATTGTGGACCTGGCGACCGCCCCCATTGAGGCCGGCGTGCTGGACAGCTTCCCCCTCGAGCGCATGCGCCGGGACCTGTTCCTTCCCCTCCGACGCGAGGGAGACCGGCTGATCGTGGCCGTGGCGGACCCCGGCAACATCCTGCTCCGGGACGACCTGACGCGGTGGCACGGGGGCCCCGTGGACCTGGTGTTGGCCACCCGCGCCGCCGTGCTGGATCGGCTGAACCGCGTGGACGCCTCCCAGCGGGCCCTGAAGGCCATCACCGAGGACTTCAGGCTGGCCGAAGTGGAGGACGACGAGGGCGCCATCTCGCTGGAGGCGATGCCCGGCGATCAGAGTCCGACCATCCGCCTGGTGGACACCATCCTCCTCACGGCCATGCAGCAGCGGGCGAGCGACGTCCACGTCGAGGCCAACGAGAAGCACGTCCAGGTGAAATTCCGGGTGGACGGGATGCTGCGTCCTGCCATGGAGCCCCTGGACCGGCGCCACCAGGACACCATCGTGTCCCGGATCAAGATCATGGCCGAGCTGGACATCGCCGAGCACCGCGTTCCCCAAGACGGCCGATTCAAGCTGAAGGTGCGGGGCCGGTCCATCGATTTCCGGGTCTCCATCCTGCCCAGCAACTTCGGCGAGGCGGTGGTGATCCGCATCCTGGACAAGGAGGCCATCACCCAGGAGCTGGCGGAGCTGCGCCTGGAGCTCCTGGGCATCGGGGAGGCCGACCAGCGGCGCCTGCGACGGCACATCCACCGGCCCCACGGCATGGTCCTGGTGACCGGGCCCACCGGGTCGGGCAAGACCACGACCCTGTACGCCGCCATCTCGGAGATCAACACCGGCCTGGATAAGATCATCACCATCGAGGACCCCATTGAGTATCAACTGCGCGGCGTCGTGCAGATCCCGGTGAACGAGAAGAAGGGGCTGACCTTCGCCCGGGGCCTGCGCAGCATCCTGCGCCACGATCCGGACAAGATCCTGGTGGGCGAGATTCGCGATCCCGAGACGGCCCAGATTGCCGTCCAGTCCGCCCTCACCGGCCACCTGGTCTTCACCACGGTGCACGCCAACAACATCATGGACGTCATCGGCCGCTTCCTTAATATGGGCCTGGAGCCGTACCACTTCCTCTCCTCCCTGAACTGCGTGCTGACCCAGCGGCTGGTGCGCGTCCTCTGCCGGTCGTGCCGGCGGGCCGTCCGGTATCCGCGCCCGGCCTTGGAAGAGCTGGGCCTGGATCCCGACCGTGAGGAGGCGCAGACCTTCTTCGAGGCGGTGGGCTGCGAGACCTGCAAGGGGAGCGGATTCCGCGGGCGGACCGCGGTGGCGGAGCTGGTGGAGATGACCGACATGATCCGCACCCTGATCATGGATCGCCGTCCGGCCAGCGAGATCCTGGGGGCCGCCCGGACGGGCGGCACGGTCCTCCTGCGCGACGCGGCCATGGAGAAGGCCCGGGCCGGGATCACGACCGTGGCGGAGATCAACCGGGTGACCTTCGCGGAATAGAAAGCCAATGGAAAACGGACAACCGACAACTGACAACCGGCCAACTGCCCTCAGAAATTCCCCTCACCACGCCTCTCCCCCCATGGGGAGAGGGGAAGGGTGAGGGGTGTTTGACCGGTTGTCGGTTGTCAGTTCGAAATTTTCGATTGCCGGAGCGAGAGCGACGGATGGCCTGGGGTCTGGAGATCGACACCGAGATGGTTCGGTTGTGCCGTGCCGAGATGCGGCGGGGACGTCTGCACCTGCAGCGACGAACAGAGGCCGCGGTACCCGCCGGGCTCGTGCGGCCCTCGCTGAAAGACGCCAATGTGGCCGACGCAGCCGCCCTGGGCGGCCTCTTGCAGGGCCTCTGCCAGAGTGCCGGATGCCGGGGCTGGGTCCGGGTCGCCCTGCCGGATCCCATCTTTACCCTGCGGACGCTGGCCACGGACGAGGTGCCGGCGAAGCGCGAGGAGGCCCGGCGTTTCCTGCGCTGGCAGGCCCGCGATCTGCTCACCTTCCCGCCGGAGGAGGCCCGGCTGGACTTCCTCACCGCATCGGCCGGCGCTGATGGGCGCCTGCGAGCCGTCTGCTTGATTGCCCGGGGCCGGATTCTCGCGGAATACGAAGAGGCCCTGGCCCGGGCGGGGCTGCGGGTGGCCGTACTCGACGCCCGGACCATCTGCCTGGCCCAGGCGGCCTCGGCCCCGCTTATGCGTGGGACAGCAGGACTGCTGGCGGTGGGCGAGACACGGAGCACCCTACTCCTGCTGCAGGAGGGCCGGCCGCGGTTCTGGCGCCTCGTTCCCGAGGGTCGGGAGAGTTGGGCCGCCGGGGAGCGGACCCGCTTTCTCCGTGAGGTGGCGGACTCGATCATCTATGGTCAGGAATCCGAGGGGCTGGCAGCCCTTCACGCCATGCACCTGACCGCACCGGGTTCCATGACGCCAGAGGTGGTCTCGGTCCTGGGCGAATGGCTGGCGGTTCCGGTCACCGCCCTGGACCTGAGCGCGGCCCTGGTGTCGGGGGGACACCCGGACGACTTGGTCCGGTGGGGACCTGCCATCGGGGCCGCGATTCGGCCATGCTGATTGCGGGATTCAACCTGGCAACGGAGGATTACCGGCGAGAGCGGCGGCAGGTCATCCTGGCGGCCGGGGCGGTGGCGGTGCTGGGATTCTTGCTGATCGGCCAGGCCGCCGCCTGGTTTGTGATTCGCCGCGACGCCGGGTCCACGGGGTCGCGCCTGGCCCAGATGGAGGCGGAGTTCCGCCGGCACCAGGACGGACTTCGGGCCGTCCGCGCAGGTATTCCCGACGAGGCCGTCCGACGGTACGAGGTGAGAGTCGCCGCCTTCAACAAGATCCTGGAGGCCTCGGCCTTCTCCTGGACCGGCCTGCTGATGGAGCTGGAACGCGCCGTGCCTCCGGGAGTTGCCCTGAGCGAGATCCACCCGGACCTGGCCTCCGGCCAGGTGATGCTACGCGGGACGGCGCGCTCCTTTGACGACCTGGGCCGATTCCTGCGCGGCTTGGAAGAACGCGTCGCATTCCGGGACGTCTACCTGACGCGTCAGGCCGAGCGGAAGGCCCCGGCGGCCGGGCAGGGGGAGTTGGAATTCGGCGTGACGCTCACCTATCAGGGGCACCGGCGATGAGCGCCGGGACCCGGATGGCGGGACGGCTCTGGCGGGTCGCCGTGGCCCTGGCCGTGGCGAACGGACTGGCCCTCGTCCTTCTGGTCCTGCCGGCCCGGGAGCAGCGGTACCAGCAGGAGGACCAGCTTCTCGACCTCCAGCGCCGGATTCGAGCCCTGCAGCGGGAGGGGCAATCCAGCCAGGGGCTCCTCTCGGCCTTGCGTGAGGTGGAGGAGTTCGCCCAGGGATATCCGCGCCGGGCGGAGCTGGTCGGACTGATCGATCGGCTGACCCGGTTGGCGCGGTCCCTCACGGTCACGGTCCCGGCGGTCGAGTACCGGCCGTCGGAGGTGAGAGAGGCAGGCCTCACCAAGGTCACCGTGGCATTGCAGGCGGAGGGCAACTACGGAAAGATCCGCCGGTACCTGTACGAGCTGGAGGGCATGCGCCGGCATCTGGTGATCGAGAGAGTCTCGCTCCAGGACCCCAAGGGGACCTCGGAGCTCCAGGTCCATTTGCAGTTGGCGGTATACGTCCGGTGAGATTGAACCCAGACCTTGCATTTGAACCGCAGAGGGGGCAAAGCACGCAGAGAAACCCACGCTGTTTGCCGCCCTCGAAAGTGAGAGGACGAGAGAGGAACTGGAAAATTCTGCACAGTCGTGTCTTCCGGATTCTCTGAAATACGGTGGCGCTTTGCGGTGAAATATTTGGGTTGAAAGGATGGGTGACCCGGGAACCGATGCGCTCCTCGAAGCGAAACCTGTACCTGCTGATCGCGCTGGTTGGCCTCTGGGGACTCATCTTTGCGTTCCGGTCCCCGTGGGGGACGGAGCCCCGCCGCGAGGTCCGGGCGGGGACGGAGCGGCCGGTCCGGGCGCAAGGCGGCGGGCTGCCCCGGCTGAAGACCGGACTCCTGGATCGGCCGCGACCGGCCTACCCGCCGGCGGTGCAGAATATCTTCGGGACCCCGCCCCCGCCACCCCGGCCACCGCAGGCGGCCGTGCCGCCGCCGGCGCCGCCGGCGCCGCCGCCTCCGGACCCCTTCCAGGAAGAGGGCAAGCGGCTCCGCTACGTCGGCTTCCTGGATGCCGGCAATATGAAGCTGGCCTTCATCGTCCAGGGCCAGGAGGTGCATACGGTGGAGGTGGGCGCCACGTTCTCGGCACGCTTCCGCGTCCAGGCCATCACCGAGGACGCCGTTCTGCTGTCCTCGCCGGACGGAGAAAAGCAGATTCGTCTTCCCCTGGCACCCGACGCAGGCTCGCGGCCCCCAGCGGGGCCGGGGGCGCCCGGGAGACCGGAGGGCCCTCGCCCATGAGAACGGTGAATGTGTCCCTGCTTGGCCGATTGTGCGTAAGCCTGGCCCTCTGCGGCCTCCTCCTGGGGTGCGCACCCCAGATCTCCCTGCAGCGCGGCGAGGAGCTGAGCGCCGCCGGACGGTGGGAGGAGGCGGTCCAGTTCTACCTCGACGCGGCTTCCAAGGATCCCAAGAACATTGAGATTCGCCTGGCCCTGGCTCGGGCCATGCAGGAGGCCTCGCAAGCGGCCGTCACGCAGGGCAGGGAACTGCTGGCTGCCGGACGGCTTGACGAGGCAGCCGTGGCCTACCGTCGGGCCCTCAGGTACAACGCCGAGAACCTGGCAGCCTTGGATGGGCTGGAGCGGATCGCGGTCCACCGCCAGGTCCAGGAACGGCTCACCCGTGTCCGGGAGCGCGCGGACAAAGGCGACTGGCGCGCTGCCCAGACTGAGGTGCTGCTGGCGTTGCGTCTGGACCCGGAAAACATGCAGGCCAGGGAACTCCAGCAGCAGATCGCGGCGCGGCTGCGGGGGGAAGCCCCCCCGCCCAAGACCGACGGCGAGAAGGCCGCCGCCGAGCTGTTCTCCACCCAGCCGGTGACCCTCCGATTCCGCGACACCGACATCAAGGAGGTCTTCGAGGTCCTGTCCCGCACGGCCGGCGTCAACATCATTACCGACGAGTCTCTGCCGGCGAAGCGCGTGACCACCTTCTTCAGGGACCTCCCCCTCCGGGAGGCCTTCAACCTCATCTTGGCATCCAATCGGCTTTTTGCCAAACGCGTCGCCGCCAACACGGTGATCGTCATCCCCGACAACCCGGCCAAGCGCCAGCAGTACGACGAACTGATGGTCCAGACATTCTACCTCACCGACGCGGATGCCAAGGTGGCGGTGAACCTGCTGCGGACCATCCTCAACACGCGGCAGATCTTCGTCAACGAGAAGCTCAACGCCCTGGTCGTCCGGGAGACGCCGGAGAAGATCGAACTGGCGCGAAAGCTCCTGGCCGCCAATGACCGGAGCGCCGCCGAAGTCGAGATCGAGCTGGAAGTGCTGGAGGTGGATTGGAGCCGCCTCGAGAACCTGGGAATCGACATCCAGCCCCGTAGCTATGCCGTGACCCTGAACTTCCCCACGGGCATCCCGGTCAACGACGTTTGGAACACCATCCGGACTGCGAGTACCTTGACCATCACCAACCCATCCCTGATCTTGAACATCGCCAAGAATGATGCGAGTACCAAGATCTTAGCCCACCCCACGGTCCGCATCCTGGACCGGCAGAAGGCCCGCCTCCTGATCGGCCAGCGGTTCCCCTTTGTGATCTCCTCCCTGAGCAGCGTGCCCGCCACGGCCGGGGTCCCCACCACGCCGACCACGCCGGGCACGACGCCGACCGGCGCCGTGACGACGACGGAGACCCGGGTGGAGTACCGGGACACGGGTCTCAAGCTCACCCTGACCCCGACCATTCACCTGAACGGCGAGGTCACGGTGGAGCTGAACTTCGAGATTAGCGCCATCGGCGCGCCCATCACCGGGGCGCCCAACGCGGCACTTATCCCCCCGGTGAACACCCGAAATCTGGATACCTTCATCAAAGTGAAGAACGGGGAGACCCGGTTGTTGGGCGGCCTCCTCCAGACCACCGACTCCTCCGCCAACAGCCGGATCCCGCTCCTGAGCGATATCCCGATCCTGGGTCGCGTCTTCGTCAGCGGGGATCAGACTCAAACCCGGACCGATGTCCTGATCTCCCTCACGCCCCGTCTCGTGAAGATCCTGGACCGTCCGGAGGCCGACGTGGAGCTCTTCCCCTCCGGCACCGCCGACAGCTTCGGCGCCCCGGTGCCGGCCGTCGCCCCGCTCGCACCGGCGCCGACGGTACCGGTGCCGCGGCCGCCGGCACCGCCGGGCGGCGCTCCACCCGGTGGGCCGGCCATCACGCCACCCGGCGGTCCTCCCCCGGGCACTCCGCGACCATGACTCGCCGTTTCCGGCGGAGCACGCGGGGCCTCACCCTGATCGAACTGCTGGTCTCGATCGCGGTCTTGGGCGTCCTGGCCGGCGTGGCCATGCCCCTGGTGCAGGTCAGCGTGACCCGCACCCGCGAGTTGGAGCTCCGCCGCGCCCTGCGGACGGTGCGCGAGGGCATCGACCTGTTCAAAGCCGAGTACGACAAGGCGCGGGGCAACGCCCGGGATGCCCGCACCGACTTCAAGAAGCGCGTGTCGCTGGATCGCACAGGGTATCCCCTGACCCTGGACGAGCTGGTGGAGACCAAGATCCTCCGGCGGATCCCGCGCGACCCCATGACCCCCGATGGCAAGTGGCTGACCCGCTCCTTCTCCGACAATCCCGATTCGAGCCTGTCGGACGGCAAGGACGTGTGGGATATCCGGACTGCCAGCAAGGCCATGGCGCTCGACGGGACAACGTATGACACCTGGTAGCCAAGCCGGCCAAGCGCCAGGCGCCAGGCGCAAAGCGCACGGCGCCTGGCGCATGGCGTCTGACCCTTCGCGCTTTGCGCTATGCGCGATGCGCCCGGCATCTATCTTCCGGGGCCCCATCCCCGCCGTCTGCCCGCCTCCGTCGGACGAGTGGCGGGGTCCCTCCCCGTGTCGCGGCTTCACGCTGATCGAACTTTTGATCGTCATCACCATCATCGGCATCCTGCTCACCTTGGCGCAGCCGAGCTACAACCGCGCCGTCACCGCCGCCAAAGAGGCGAGCCTCAAGGAAAACCTCTTCATTCTTCGGGATGCGATCGACCAGTACTATGCCGACAACGCCAAATACCCTCCGGCCCTGAGCGACCTGGCCGAGAAGAAATATATCCGCCGGGTCCCCAAGGACCCCGTCACCGGGTCGGTCGAGACGTGGGTCCTGGTCTATTTCACCGACGAGCAGGGCCAACAGCAGGGCATTTTCGACGTCAAGAGCGGCTCCGAAGGGATCGGGCTGGACGGGACTCGCTACAATGAATGGTAGCCCCACCTTTAGCCGCATAGCGCACAGCGCGAGGCGCAGGGCGTCTGACGCGTGGCCCTTAGCGCTTGGCGCTTGGCGATCAGCCCACCGGAAAGGGTTTGGTCGCGGCGTCATCTATCCCGTCCTGCTGGTGAGCGTCCTGATCATCGGAATCGCCACTGCCGGGGTGGCGCAGCTCTGGAGTACCCAGGTCAAGCGCGAAAAAGAGGCGGAGTTGCTCTTCCGCCTGGGGGAGTTCCGCCGGGCCATCGCGCGCTACCGGGCCGATCACAATCGGCTGCCCAAGGAATTGAAAGACCTGCTCGACGACCGGACGCAGCTACAGGCCCGGCGCTACCTCCGGCGGATCTATACCGATCCCATGACCGGAAAGGCCGACTGGACCCTGGACCTGTTGATGGACCGTGACGGCACGGTGGCGGGGATTCGGGACGTGCGGAGCCGGGCCGAGGGGAAACCCTTGAAGGTCCTAGCAGGCAAGAAGGAAAGTTACAAGGATTGGTGAGGAAAGGAGGGCATCCGTGCGAGAGAGGGAACGAGAATTGCGCCGGCGTCGTCAACGCCGACAGCAGCGCCTGAAGGCCCGCCGAAAAGCGGCCATGGCGGGCGCCGGTCCGCCCGTGGAGGCGGAACGGTCCCGGACCAGGCGCCGAACCGAGGCACGGCCCGCCGAGACCGCGCCACCCATCACCACGCTGGAGCCGGCGCCACCGATGCCCCCGGCCGCAGCTCCGGAAGGAGAAGCCGGCCCGCCCGCTTGACGACCCATCCGTTACGGATGCCTGATTCTCTCCGGGAACGGGGGCCAGGCTCCCGCGTTAGCCGGTCCCGTCTGCTCCGAGGGAAGCGTCCCCTCGTAAGAGATCCAGATACCTGGCCGCCGGCAAGGATTCCGCCCACGCGCTGGCCCTGGCGTCACGGGGGAAGGTGCGCCCCATGAATTCCACCGCCTCCTCCCGGGTGCGAAAGAGTCGCCAGACGTGGTTCGTGCGGCTCCCCACCCGCATCAGGTAGAAGAACGCGTCCTCGGGGGTCGCCGTCTCCGGGAGCGGCCGGATCACAGGGTGCCCCGTCATGCCGTACCAGGTCGCGGCAATTCCATGACCTGCCAGGACGCGCACGCGCACCGATTCCTCCGGAGGCAAGGAGGCGCGATCCCGCGGCTCGTCGGGATAGAAGATCGGGATGCGGGACGCGTCCACGACCGCCATGGGACGAATCGGCCCTCCCACGCCCTCCAAGAGCTGCTTTGTCGCCTCACTGATCCAAAACGTTCCAGGGGCGAACACATCAGGCCATACCTCGGCCACGGTGCCCCTGGGCAGGGCGCGTTGCCGCTCGCGGACGCCCGGCTCGTCATCCACCCGGTAGATCAAGCTCATCCCAAGAAGCCACCACGGAATATTGAATATCCAACACGGCATGTCAAATCTTGTCCGTCGCGATCGGTTGCACACGAAACACGCAATGGGTCCCCCCGCGGCTCCGGCAATAGCCGTCCTTCGAAATTCATCATTCGGGGACCCTCTGGGTGTCCGATATTCGATATTTTAGCTACGGCCCAGCAAGGAAACACTTAGAAGGGAATGCCGGTGTACAGGAACAGGGCACGGCCCAGGACCTCGCCGAGCAACACCGTGAGGATGGCGATATAGAAGAACCCGGTGGCGGATTGCACATTCGGGATCCGCAGTGTGTTCCGGATGACCAGCGCCACGACCAGGGTGGCCCCGATGCCGATCAGCACGCGGCCACCGGACAGGAAGGGATGATCCGGGATCACCCGCAGGAGCTGCTGGGCGCGGGCCGGATCCCCCGCCATCACGGCGATGAGACCGTGGGCCACCGGGTAGAACCCCTGCGCGAGGACCGCGACCAGGAACCAGTGCGCCATCCGCCAGACATGCCGCGTGGGAAGTCCCGGCTCGTTGAGATACCAGTGCCCCAGCAGCATTCCCGTAAAGGTCAGGCCCAGGAGCGCAGAGGACAGCCAGGAGTTGGCCAGTATGGCCAAGGAGGTCAGGCTCGGACCGTCGCGGCCAAGGGCGACGGCGTCGAATCCCAAGCCCGCGATGCCGGCAAGGCTGGCCGCCCAGAGCAATCGCCGGCTCCAACCGGGATGCTTTCCCCAAAGGGACACCAGGAAGACAAGGATCAGAATGCCCGAGGTCACGAGCGCCGCCGTCCCAGGGAGCGACATGGAGGAACCAATCTGCCCCCACCCCGTCCCACTGGCGAGCGCGGTGAGGAGCAGCCAGATCCGCACCCAGAGGGTGAGGGCTGCTATTCCCAAATAGATTCCGGTCGTGGTGCGAAAGAATCCCCACCCGACCCCTTCCATCGGCACCAAGAGCATGGCGGCCGTCCCGCCGACCCAGAGCTGCGCCAGCAGCGTCAGAAACACTCCGGCGATTCCGCCCACCTTTCTCCCTTCTCTTCTTCCGGCGGCTGTCCTCTTGACGCCGAGGGGGACACAACCAGCAGGTCAGCGATTCAGGAGAGTGAATAGCGTGCGGAGGCTGGCGGCGATCCGGGGGCCGTACCACGAGAGCACCTTGCCGTCCAGGAGATGCAGGCGGCCAGCGCGGACCGCGGGGACGTCCCCAAGAGCTTCGAAGTCCCCGAGGTGTTTTTCCCCGAAGGGGAACGGCTCGTCCGGCAGGAGGATCACCTCAGGCTTCCGCGCCGCCACCTCCCCCAGCTGCACCCTGGGATATCGCTCTGGGTGGTCGAGGAAGATGTTCTCACCGCCGCAGACGCGAAGCATATCGTGAATGAATGTATCCTGATTGACGGTCATGTAGGGGTTGCGCCAGATGGGGCAGAAGACCCGGACCGGGGCTCGGCCCGCTGTGGCTTGCGCCACCTCTGCCAAGGATGCCTCGCATCCGGCGGCGATCGCCCCGGCCTGCGCCGAGGTGTCCGTGAGTACACCCAGGTCCCGGATGAGCTGGATCCCCTCCCGGACGGTTCGGGGATAGGTCACGAACACGTTCACACCGGCGGCCCGTAACGCCTCGACGTGTTCCTTCCGGTTCTCCTCGACGTTCGCCACCACCAGATCCGGCTTCAGGTCAATGATGGCATCCACCCGCGGGTTTTTCTGGCCACCCACCTTTGGCTTGCCGGCCACTCCCGCGGGTGGCGCGGTGCAGAACTTCGTCACGCCCACCACCCGATCCCCCACCCCCAGGCTGAAGAAGATCTCGGTGATGCTGGGGATCAGACTGATGATCCGCCGGGCCGGCTCCGCCACCTCGAACGGCTGCCCAAACGCATCCCGCACCGTCAGCGCCATGCCCTTGCCCCGACGCGCTGCAACGCTTGAACCCGCAACAGCGTACGAATGTACGCCGGACCGGAAGTACGACGGGCCTGGCCGCCAGCGAGTCGGCGCACGGGAGTGCATCGTCCCAACTTCGTTCGTCCCTTCGTACACCCGTACGCTCGGACGCCTTTGGGCGGAAGCGCTCCAGCCTCCTGGCTTCCCGGCATTCTAGCCCCGATCCGAAATTCCGCTGAGGCCGAATGTCCTGCGGCCTCCGGCCCAGGCTCCGCCCCCGAGGGGCTTCTGCCCCGGAGGGAGGGCTCTCCGGCCCGGAGGGGAAGGCCGAGAAATGGGCGGAGAAGGCAGAGGTCAGCGGGGGCCTCAGGACACCTAGAGGGGGCTACGGATATTTCTCTCCACGGGAGCTCGCGTAGAGGGGAGATGTCGATTCACCTCTGGCCCCTTTTTCGGATCGGGGCTAGCCTTTGATACAGCCGATCGGCTTGAGTTTGGCCACCATCTTGGAGATGCCGGCGTTGTGGCACACCGTCACCACGTCCTGGACGTTCTTGTACGCCTCGGGCATCTCCTCCTTGACCGAATCGCGGCCGGTGGCCCGGACGTACACGCCGTGCTTATCCTCCATCTCGCGCTCGATGGCCCGACCCTTGGCGGCCCGGATGGCCGCGGCGCGGCTCAAGACCCGGCCCGCCCCGTGGCAGGTGCTGCCGAAGGTCTCCAGCATGGCTCCCTGCGTCCCCACCAGGACAAAGGATGCCCTCCCCATGTCGCCGGGGACCAGGACGGGCTGCCCGATGCTCCGGTAGCGCTCTGGGAGCTCGGGATGGCCGGGCGGGAAGGCCCGCGTGGCCCCCTTGCGATGGACGACCACCCGCCGCTGCTTCCCGTCCACCTCATGCTCTTCCACCTTGGCAATGTTATGGGCCACATCGTAGACCACCGACAGCCCGAGGTCCCGAGAGGACTTCTTGAAGACCTTCTGGAACACCTCCCGCGCCCAGTGGGTCATGCACTGCCGGTTGGCCCACGCATAGTTGGCGGCGGCTCGCATGGCGCCCAGGTAGGCCTGGGCCTCCTCCGAGCGAACAGGGGTGCAGGCGAGTTGCCGGTCGGGGAGCTGGATGCCGTATTTCTTGAGCGCCCTTTCCATCGTCGCCAGGTAATCCGTGCAGACCTGGTGGCCGAACCCGCGGGACCCGCTGTGGATCAGGACCGTCACCTGATCGGGGAAGAGCCCCAGGACATTGGCCGCCTGCTCGTCGTAGATCCTCTCGACGACCTGAACCTCCAGGAAGTGATTGCCCGAGCCCAGGGTGCCGAGCTGGTCTCGGCCGCGCTCGTTGGCCTTGTGGCTCACGGCGTCCGGGTCCGCCCCGGTGATGCAGCCGGAGGCTTCGGCGGCCTCCAGGTCCTCGGGTTCCCCCAGGCCCCGCTCGACGGCCCATCGGGCCCCCTTCACCAGCGGGTCATGCGCATTCTCCTTGGTCAGCCGGACCTTGCCGTGGGACCCAACCCCGGTGGGGACTGCACTAAAGAGGGCATTCACCAGATCCTTGAGGCGGGGCATGACCTCGGTCTTGGTGAGGTCGCTCCGCAGCAGGCGGACGCCGCAGTTGATGTCGTACCCCACTCCCCCGGGAGTGATGACGCCGGATTCGGGGTCGGTGGCCACCACCGCCCCGATGGGAAGGCCGTACCCCTGGTGAATATCCGGCATGGCGTAGGCCGCCTTGATGATCCCCGGCAGCGTGGCTGAATTGGCCGCCTGCTCCAGGGACTGGTCGTGGCGGATCTGCTCCATGAGCTGGTCGTCGGCCAAGATGATCGCCGGGACGCGCATCCCGGGCTTGGCGTCGGGCGGGATCCGCCAACGATACTCGTCAATGCGCTCGATCGGAATTGCCATCCAACTCACCCCTCTCAGGCGGGAGGACCAACATTCCGATGCCTGGAGGAACGGTCTCTTCCGCCAGCCGCAGCCTATGCGAACACCCACCCCTTGTCAAGGTAGGCGAAAAGCACGGACCCGATCCTCATCCGCAGCTTTGGCAGATGACGAAGACTATCCTCAAAGGCTCCCCTCGTGGTCGCCATGTGGACTTGGCGAGGCCTGTCGGAAAGCGGATCGATTCTAGCTGGGCAAGAGCTGGTAGCGGGTGTTGCGGCGGGCGGGGCGGAGGCCCGCATCGCGGATGAGGCGCTCGATCTCGTCGAGCGGGATCATGAAGACGGCCCCCTTGGCGGTCACGACGTTCTCCTCGATCACCGTGCTCCCCATGTCATTGACGCCGTACTGGAGGGCGATCTGGCCGATCTTGGGGCCCTGGGTGAGCCAGGAGGCCTGGATGTTGGGGATGTTGTCCAGCATCAGCCGGGAGACGGCCACGGTCCGAAGGTAGTCGAACCCGCTCGCGCGCTTGACAATCGGCAGGTGGGTCCCCTCCGGTTGGAAGCTCCACGGGATGAAGGCGGTGAACCCTCGCGTCTCGTCCTGCAGCTCGCGGACCCTGACGAGGTGCTCGACCCGCTGCTCCACCGTCTCCACCGACCCGTACATCATTGTCACAGTAGATGGGATCCCCAGCTGGTGGGCCGTCCGCATGAGGTTCAGCCAGGCGGCCGCGGAATCCTTGTAGGGTGCAATCTGCTCGCGGACCTCGTCCACCAGCATCTCCGCGCCGGCGCCGGGAATGGAAGCCAGGCCGGCGGCCTGCAGGCGCAGCAGGCAGTCCCGTTCGCTCAGGTCGGAGATCTTGGCCAGGTAGATGATCTCGGCCGGCGACAGCCCGTGGATGTGAATCGGGAAACGGGCCCGGATGGCCCGGAACAGCCCCTCGAAGTAGTCGATTTTGAGGGCCGGGTTCAGGCCTCCCTGAATCAGGATTTCGGTCCCGCCCAGCGCCAGCACCTCCTCGATCTTGCGGAAGATCTCCTCCTGGGGCAGGACGTAGCCTCCCTCGGCGCCGGGCAGCCGGTAGAAGCTACAGAACTTGCATTGCACCCAGCAGACATTCGTGTAGTTGATGTTCCGCCCGATGACGTATGTGACCAGATCGTCCGGGTGCAGGCGCCGCCGGACGAGGTTGGCCCAGGCGGAGAGCTGAAGGGGATTCGCCTCCCGGAACAGGCGGACGCCATCAGCGAACGAAAGTCGCTCGCTCGCCACGATCTTCTCTTCGATGCCGGCCAGACCGTTATCCGCAGATCCCATTCCGATCCGTCCTGAAACGAGACGCGTCAGGCGGGGTCGCGTCTTCCCCTTACCCCTTACCCCTTACCCCTGACGCCTACCGGCACTTCCATGACATTGTACAGGGCATCCCGCTCCACGGGCTCGCGCCCAGCCTCGGTGATGAGATCCAGGAGCTCCGGCGTGCTCAGCACCTGCCGGTGGGATTCCGTCCCCAAGGCGTGGGTGATCTCGTAGTGGTTCACGGTACCGTCGAGGTCATCGGCCCCGTACCAGAGGGCCATCTGGGCCACCGCAGGCGTGATCATGATCCAGAAGGCCTTCACATGGGGGAAGTTGTCCAGGAGAAGGCGGGCGATGGCGATCTCCCGCAAGTTGGCGTACCCTGTCGTGCCGGCCAGGTGAGCCAGCTCCGTGCGGCTGGGATCGAAGGCCAGCGGGACAAAACACATGAACCCGCCGGTTTCATCCTGCAGGTCCCGGATATGAAGCAGGTGCCGGACTTTTTCCTCCTGGGTCTCGATGTGTCCGTACAGCAGGGTGGCGTTGGATGGGATGCCGGCAGCGTGGACAGCCCGGGCCACCTCGAACCAGCCCTCGTTATCCAGCTTGGCCCGGAACAGCTCCTCGTGGACCCGGTCGCTGAAGACCTCCGCCCCGCCGCCGGGACAGGCGGCCAGGCCGGCCGCTTTCAGCTCCGGCAGGATCTCCCCGAGGGGGCGGCGGGCCACGCGGGCGATTTGGGCCAGCTCGATCATGGTGAAGGCCTTGATCTGGGCGTCGGGACGCTTGGCCTTCACCGCCCGCAACAGGTCCAGGTAATAGTCGTAAGGGAGCTTGGGGTTGATCCCCGCCACCATGTGGATCTCCCGGATCGGCTCCCCGCCGTACTGGGCCACCCGGGCGGCCGCCTCCTCCGGGCTCAGGACGTACCCCCGACCATCGGGATTGCTGGGGGGGGTATAGAACGAGCAGAACTTGCAGAGCTTGTTGCAGATGTTGGTATAGTTGACGTGGAGGTTCCGGACGTAGTAGGTGCGGGCCCCGCTGCGCCGCTCCCTCACCAGATTGGCCAGGAATCCCACCGCGGTGAGATCGGGCGTCTGGTAAAGGCGGATCCCATCTTCGAAATCCAGGCGCCGGCCGTCCTGCAGCTTGTCGTGGATTGGCCCCAGCCCCGCCCGGCGGAGCTGGTCCAGCATGACCCTCATCCCTTCCGCCTCTCCCGAGGGCTGCCACCCGCTCTCCCGGCCGGCCGCGAGGCGTGCTGCAACTCGTCGATTCGTTTCAGGACGGCCGCCGCCTGGGCCTCATGGCGCTGCCGCAGGGCCAGGTGATCCTCGGGCGACAATTTTCCGGATTTCAGGTCGAAGTCCAATTCCTGGATGGCGGCGTACACCGTCTCCTTCTCCGCCAGCAGATCCTGAAGCGTATCGGGGGCGTCGGATTCCTTCACGGAGACCTCTGGAGATCGCCCGGTGAGCAGGAAGAAGGGGGCAGCCAGGAAGGCGACTACCAGCACCGCGATCCCGAGGGATATCACCACCGCCATCTGCCCTCCCCTTGAAACATGGCAACCCGGCAACCCGGCAATCAGGCAATCTGGAGTTCACGGTTTCTCGTTCCCCGGATTGCCCAATTGCCGGATTGCCTCGTTGCCAGGAGTGTCAGGAATCGGAGAGGCGCTCCCGTTCCCGCAGTTCCCGGCGGACTCGCTCCGCGTACGCGGGGTCCACGGCCGGCACCGCCGCCTCCCGCCCCTCCGTCCACCGCCGGGCCACGAGGTACACCCCGCACCCCCCAACGATCAGGGCCAGGAATGGGAGCACCCAGACCAGCAAATTGAATCCCCGCTTGGTTGGGGACAGCAGGACGAACTCCCCGTACCGACTCACAAAATAGGCCAGGATCTCTTCCCGGCTCCTCCCCTGCTCCACCAGCTCCCGCACGAGGTTCCGCATCTCCTTGGCCAGTTCCGAGGGGGAATCGGCCACGGAGAGGTTCTGGCAGACCACACAGCGAAGCTCCGAGGCAATTGCGCGGACCTTGTCTTCCAGATCCGGAGGCCCGGCCGCATCCGCCATTGGCAGATCAAGGACCGCCGCGGCGATCCAGGGGATCACCAGGACCCAGCCCACCAGGGCGACAGCCCGCCACCCCATCTCAGCTTCCCTTCAGGAGGACCTTCACCTGCTCCTCCATGAGCGCAGGAGTCACGGCCCCCACGTGTTTGTAGGTAATCCGCCCCTCGCGGTCGATAAAGAACGTTTCCGGGACACCGTACACCCCGTAGTCTATGGAAATCTTGCTGCCCGGGTCGGGGCCGTTGGGGAAGGTGAAGTTGAAGCGACGCATGAACTCGCGGGCGTTGGCCTCTTTGTCCTGGACATCCACGCCCACGACCATCAGGCCCTGGTCCTTATGCTTCCGCCAGGTGGATTCCAGGAGCGGCGCCTCCTCGTAGCAGGCGGGAAAGCACCACGAGGCCCAGAAATTCAGGACGACCGGCTTCCCCCGCAGGGCCTCCAGGGAGAGCTCCCCGCCGTCGAAGATGGTCAGCCGGAAGTTCGGCGCCGCCTTCCGGACCAGCGGCGAGGGAATGGCCTTGGGGTCGGTCCGGAAGCCGTAGGCCAGCAGGAGAATGACCGGGACGCTGGCAAGAGGAATCAGGGCCTTCTTCCAAGACATCGCATAGTCCCTCAACTCTTCCCGCTCAGGCCGGCTGCTCGCGGGCCCGCACGGCCAGCAGGGCTAACCGCCGCTCGGGCAGCACCGCCACGATCACTCCCAGCAGGATCACTCCACCCCCGATCCAGATCCAGGAGATCATGGGATTGATCAGCACCTTGATGGTGGCGGAGCTGCCGTCCCGCTCGAAGGCCGACAGGATCACGTAGAGGTCCTCGTTCCAGTGGTAGCGGGCATCGACGCTGGCGAAGGGGGACTGCTGATTCGGGTAGAACCGCTGCCCGGGCACGAGTTCGTGGAGCGGCTTGCCGTCCTTGAAGGCCATGAGATTGGCCCAGACCAGAATGTGGGTCGGTCGCTCCCCCGCGGCGAGGCCGTCAAAGCGGACGCTGTAGCGGCCCACGCTCAGGCTCTCTCCCGCTTTGAGGGTCTGCTCCCGTTCCACCTTGTACACCGAGGACACGGCGATACCGATAATGGCGACCACCACCCCCAGGTGCACGATCAGGCCCCCGTACCGCCGCCGGCTCTTCAGCAGGAGGGTGGCGAAGGCGGTGAGGAGCCCCTCTTCCGTCGTCCGGGCTCGAGTCCGGGTGGCCACCCAGAACTCGAAGACGACGGTGCCGATGACGAAGAAGGCGAACAGGAAGGCCAGGAGCACCTCGGCCTCGCGCACTCCCAGCGCGTACAGGACCGCCGTGGCGGCAACGGCTCCCAGCGCGGGCTTCAGGAAATTGCGTTTGAGGTTGTTCAGGGAGGCGCGTCCCCAGGCAATCAGGGGGCCGACCCCCATGAGGAGGAGCAGCGCCATCCCCAGGGGGACGCTGACCCGATTGAAATAGGGCGTGCCCACGCTGATCTTGGCCCCCCGGATCGCCTCGGACAGGAGGGGGAACACGGTCCCCAGGAAGACGGTGAAGCAGATGCCCACCAGGACCAGGTTGTTGAGGAGGAAGGCACTCTCCCGCGAGACGATGGAATCCAGCTCGCCGTGGCCCTTGAGCTTATCCGACCGGTAGGCGATGAGCCCGAAGGAGAAGAACAGCACCAGCGCCAGGAAGCTCAGGAACATGATCCCCACCGGGCCGTCGGCGAAGGCATGGACCGAGCCCAGGATCCCGCTCCGGGTAAGGAAGGTTCCAAAGATCACCAGGGAGAAGGTCAGGGTGATCAGGACGAGGTTCCACACCCGCAGCATGCGCTTGCGTTCCTGGATCATCACCGAATGGATAAAGGCCGTCCCGGTCAGCCACGGCATGAAGGAGGCGTTCTCCACCGGATCCCAGGCCCAGTAGCCGCCCCACCCCAGCGTCCGGTACGACCACCAACCCCCGTAGAAGATCCCCCCCGTGAGAAACAGCCAGGCCACCACGGTCCAGCGCCGCGTGATGGTGAGCCAGTCCTCGGACAGTCGCCCGGTGATCAGGGCGGCCATGGCAAAGGCAAAGGGGACCGAGAAGCCCACGTAGCCCAGGTAGAGGAGCAGCGGGTGGATGAGCATGTCGGTCACTTCGAGGAGGGGGTTCAGCCCCCGGCCGTCGGGCGGGACGGGAAAGACGCGGGCGAAGGGATTCGGCCCAAAGGCCATCAGACAGAGGAAGAAAAGGGAAATCCCCTGGAGGACGGCCTGGACATACGGCATGAGCGGCTTGCACCCGGCGGGTCCCCGCTCGTGGTAGCGGGCGACCACCAGCGCCGCGAACAGGGACTGGAGCCACTCCCACAGGAGGATCGAGCCCTCCAGCGATCCCCACAGGCCGGCGATCTTGTACCGCGTGAGACTCCCCCGGGTGCTGTTGTTCGCCACGTAGCGCAGGCTGAAGTCGCTGGTGATCAGGGCGAATTCCAGAAGAAAGATGGCCAGGGTCACCAGGCAGACATGGGCCAGCACGGCGTTGCGCGAGCTGGCCAACCAGTCCTCCCGCCCCTGCCGGGCGCCGAAGACCGATGCGACCACCGCGTACAGGGTGACGCCCACGGCCAGGAACAACACGAATCCACCGAGGGTGGCGATCATGGCTTGCCCTCTTTCAGGATGGACCTGAACAGCTCTTTCTTCGACTCCAGCGTCTCCGGGTGCTCCGGCGGTTTGTATTCCTCGGAGTGCTTGGCCATGATGTTGCTCGACCGGAAATAGCCCTCCGGCGACCACGAGCCCTCCACCACGGCGCCGGCCCCCTCTTTGAACAGATCCGGGGCCGTCCCCCGGTGGCGGACAGCGACCTCCGCCTGACCATCCGTGAGCTGAAATGTGAGGAGGAGATTCTGCGGATCCCAGCGGATGGAGCCATCCACCACCATGCCCCCGACCCGCAGCGCCTTGCCCTGGACCGACTCGCGCTTGGCCACGAGCTCACTCGGCGTGTAGAAGTACACCATGGATTCCTTGACGCCGGAGTAGATCAGGCCCACCAGCGCCGCCAGGACGATGGCTCCCGCCACGACGTATTTCAGCTTCTTTCCCTTCATCGCGTTCTCCGACTCCCCTCCGCGTACAGTGTCCGGAATCTGCGGATCGTCACCGCGTCTTCCGGCCCCTCTCCTCTTCCAGCGCGGCCAGCTCCTCCCTGGCGCCCCGCAATCGACCCTTCAGGAGCAAAAAGTATCCAAGCAGCGCGCAGAGCGCCACCCCATAGGCCAGGCCGATGAATGCCCAGCTACCCACGTCGCCCCCGCTTCAGCCGCGCGTCGGCAGCGCGATGGCGGATCCGCTCCAGCCGGGCCCGCTCCACCAGGAGGTAGCTGTACAGGACCACCATCGCCACGATATTGAACACCAGCGGCCACAGGATGACCGGGGCCACGGAGGGGCCGCCCGCCCGCAGCAGGGACGAGGGCTGGTGGAGCGTGCGCCACCACTGGACGGCGAAGTGATTGAGGATGATCGCCGGCAATCCCAGGATGGCCAGGACCGCCCCGTACCGCGCGCCGGCCCGAGGATCCTCGGCGAAGGCTCGAAGCATGAGATAGCCCACATACATCGTGAACACGATTGCCGTCAGGGTCAGGCGGGCATCCCAGGTCCACCAGACCCCCCAGGTCGGCTTTCCCCAGATGGCGCCCGTGGCCAGCGTGATCCCAAAGAAGACCACGGCGATCTCGGCCGAGGAGACCGCCACCGCATCGAAACGCAGGTCCCGCTTCCACAGGTACAGGACGCTCGTGCAGAATGTCACGAGGACGGCCAAGTAGGCGGCCGACACGGACGGCACGTGGAGGTACATGATCCGCTGGACGTCACCCTGGAACGCATCCGGCGGCACCAGCCTCAGCCCCCAGAAGAGCCCGGCGGCCACCATGAGGAGCGCGGCGGAGCCGAGGAGCTTCGCCGCCAAGGGGGGACGTGCCATCACTCCTCCAGCACGAATTCAAAGACGAGGGGAGAGACCACCAGGAAGATCGCGTCGAAGCCAATCAGGAGCTTGAGCCAGTGGCTCACCCCGGCGAGGCCCTCCCCGGCCAGGATGGCCTGGGTGGCGCGCACCGACCCCAGGAGCACCGGCACCGTCAGCGGCAACAGGAGCAGGGGCAGCATGACTTCCCGCGCCCGAAGGTGGGCCGTCATCGCCGCCAGGAGCGTGCCCACGGCCGAGAATCCCAGCGTCCCCAGGAACGCCACCAGGGCCAGCGACGGCAGATGCCCCCAGATATCCAGGTTGTACAGGAGGCCGAAGAGGGGCAGGATCAACGCCTCGGCCATGACCATGAACAGGACGGTGCCCGCCAGCTTGCCGTAATAGATCGACTCGCGGTCGCCCGGGGTGAGGAGCAGTTCCTCGAAGCACTCGTTCTCCCGTTCGGCCTGGAAGCTCCGGGCCAGGCCCAGCATCCCGGTGAAGAGGAACGCCAGCCACAGCAGGCCCGGGGCGACCTCCCGCAGCGTCTCCCGATCCGGGCCCAGGGCAAAGTTGAAGATAAAGAGCACCAGGGCCGCGAAGAACAGCATGGCATTGACCCGCTCGCGGGCGCGGAGCTCCACCGTCACGTCTTTCCACGTCATCGCCCAGGTGCGGCGTAACAGTTCCGCTATCATGCGTGCAGTTCCCTGACCAGCAAAAACGTTGGGTCGTTCGGTGGCTGGGTTGTTCGGTGGTTCGGCGTGAACGCCCGAACGCCCGAACGGCCTTACGCGGCGACGCTGTCGCCGCTTTCGGCGTGGCGCGCGTACAGGTCCCGGAGCTGATCCGAGCTCAGCCCGTCCTTTCCCACGCGGTAGACCACCGCCCCATCCCGCATGAGGACAAAGCGGTCCGCCATGGCATACGCCCGGGTGAGGTTGTGGGTCGCCACCACCGCCGCCCCCCCGCGCGCCGCGACCGAGGCGACGTAGCCGTTCAGCAAGGCGATGGCCCCCTGATCCAGCGTGTTGTGGGGTTCGTCGAGGAACAGAAGTTCCGGCGCGAAGAGGAGCATTTTCCCGATGACCAGGCGACGCTTCATCCCGGTACTGTAGGTCCGGACCTTCCAGCGGGCCTGGCTCGCCAGCCCCACCTCGGCCAGGGCCTTGGCGACCGCCCCGGTTTCCACCCGCATCCCGTGCATAACGGCGGCGAACTGTAGGTTTTCCTCGCCTGTCAGGTCCTCGTACAGGTGGTGGTTGTGGGAGATCATGCCAATCCGCCGCCGGATAGTGTCCCGCCCCTTCACCAGATCCTGCCCCAGGACTTGCCCACCCCCCGCCGTGGGCTTGATTGCGGTGGCCAAGAGCTTGAGGAGCGTGGTCTTCCCCGCCCCGTTGGGACCCAGCAGGGCCACGACCTCGCCCCGATCCACCCGGAGATCCACGGCGTCCAGGGCGAGGGTCCGCCCGAACACCTTCGTCAATCCTTGGACGTCTACCATGGCCTCGGCCACGCGTCTCCCATCGGCTTCGATTCTACGGCGCCCCAAGTCCCCGGCGAGTGTCGAACAAGGAATGTCGAATAATGAACGCCGAAGGGAAGCCGCTGTCCTTCGACATTCGTCATTCCGTGTTGGATATTCGATATTCCTCGCAGTCCGGTCCCGTCTTGTTCGGACTATGCTGGGCTCGGGTCTAGCTTCGGGCCAGGGCCATCCCCAGCCCGCTCAGGGCCGCCGCCAGCGCTACACCCACCAGCGCGCACACTTGGATCCGACTCACGACGCGGAGCTGCCACGCCTGCACCTCGTCCGGGACGAGTGCGCCGTCCTCGGGAAGGGACCGGACCAGGCGCAGCCCCAGGCCGAAGAACTGGTAGCTGCTCAGCATCACCAGGAGAAAAGCCAGCAGCAGCTTGGGGCCGAGGACCGTGAACAGTTTCGGAAAGTACTGCGCTCCCATGGCGGCCTTGGCCGACGTGAGGGTGAAGGCGCCCGTCATGACCAGCACCCCCAGCGCCGCCAGGCTGGTGGGGTGGTACCATCGAATGACGGCGGCCACGGTCCGGATCCGATGCTCCGGCGTCGTGGCGGCCAGCCCCGGGATCAAGGCTGCCCCGAGGAACCAGGAGCCTCCCAGGTACACCATGGAGGCCACCAGGTGCGCGAACCGCGCGAGCCACTCAGCGCTGGGCATCCCCACCTGCTCCCGGAGCGGGAAGGTGCCGGACGCCCAGGCCTCCACGAGGACGATCCACGGGTTAGGCCCGCTGGCCCACAGGGACGGACCGATCCGCAGGCGGCGGGTTCAGCCGACGGCGGGCGCGGGCCTCCCACTCGTCCAGGCCGGGGGTGAAATACTTCAGGCGGATCTTCTTGTATTCCTTCGTGCTGTACAGGAGGGCATACTCGGTGATGCCGGTTGCCTGGGAGATGGCGTTGATGATGTCCTGGCAATCCTCGGCCTTCTGCCCGTGCACCATGGTGAAGATGCTGTAGGGCCAATCCGGATAGGTCGGCCGCAGGTAGCAGTGGCTGACCCCCTTGAAGCTCCCCATGATCTGGCCCACGTCCTCGGTCCGGTCGGACGGCACGACCCACACCCCCATGGCATTGGCCCGGAATCCCGCCTCGCGGTGGTGCAGGACCGCGGCCATACGGCGGAGATACCCCTGGGCCGACAGATGCGCCGCGACCTGGAACAGCCCCTCCTCCGAAAGGCCGATGCGGTCCGCCATGGGCCGGTACGGCTCCGCCACGAGGGGGATGTCCTCCTGCAGCTCTCGGATGACGGCGATGTCCACCGCGCGAAGGCCCGCGCGTCCGGCGGTGGGGCGGCGCCTCTCGCTGTATCCCGCCTCGCGGGGCTCCACGCGCTCCGCCCCGGTGTTCCCCTCCATGTCCAGTTGCATCCCGATTTTGAAGAGACGCAGGGTGGGCAGGATACGGGTCGATTCGGCGCCGGCCATGGCGTGCAGGTGCTCCACCGTCCACCCGAGGTCGCTGGTGGGGGGCACGGCCAGGGTGAACCACAGATTGAAGGCGTGGTTCCGCTTGTAATTGTGACTGACGCCGGGATGGTCGTTGACGACAGCCGCAGCCGCATCCAGCTTCTCGGGGTTGATCCGCATCGCCACCAGGCTGCTCTTGTAGCCGAGACTTCGGGTGTCAAAGATGGCGCTGATCTGGCGGATGATCCGTCGCCCTTTGAGGGCCGCGATGCGGTCCATGATCTCGCCCTCGGCGAGATCCAGCTGGGCCCCGAGGGCCTGGAACGGACGAGAGGCCAAGGGGAAATCCCCCTGGATGATATTCAAGAGTCGCTTGTCGCGATCGTCCATAAATCCGCCCCAATTCACATTTCGGAAGTTGTGCAATCCTGCGTCAGTCACGCTGCCTGCCTCGGCATCTTAGTGGATTATTCCCAGCCTGACAAGGCATCCCCCCGGACGATCGGGCGGGCGGCAGGGGGAATTTCAGCTACGCATCGCGGCGCGCCGGGCCGGCACCGCGGCTTCCAGCCGGACGAACTCCGCCTCCGGCAGGCAGGGCATTCCTGGCGCCGGTCCGTGATCGCCGCCCGTTCCCCCGTGGAAGTCCGAGCCGCCCGTCAGCAGCAGGCCCCGTCGCTCCGCCAGCCGGCGGTAGTGAGCCGTGACCCCGGCGGAGTGGCAGACATGGTACGCCTCGATCGCGTCCAGGCCGGCCGCCATCAGGTCTGGGATCGCATCGTCCCGATTGTGCAGGCCGGGATGGGCCAGCGAGGCCAGTCCCCCCGCGTCATGGATGGTCCGAATCGCCTCGGCGACCGTCACGTCCGGCCGGGGGACGTAGGCGGGCTTCCCATCGCCCAGGTACCGCTCGAACGCCTCGTCCGTGGAGGCCACGAATCCCCGGTCGACGAGCACCCGGGCCACGTGCGGGCGCCCCACGTTCCCGTCCTGGGCCCGGGCCAGAACCTCGTCGGCCTCGACCGCCATGCCCAGGGTCCGCAGCCGGTTCAGCATCAGCTGCAGGCGCCTCCCCCGCGCCTCTCTCCGGTCCTGCAGAAAGGCCAGGAGCGCGGCATCCGCGGGATCCACAAAGTAGCCCAAGATGTGGAACTCCACCCTGTGCCACATCGCCGACAGCTCGATCCCGGGAATCAGCCTGAGGCCCAGTGCGCGCGCCTGTGCCTCGACTTCCGCCAGCGCATCCACGGTGTCGTGGTCGGTGACGCTGAAGACTTGAAGGCGGGCGGCTCGTACCGCGGAAACGAGGGCGGCCGGTTCGAGCAGTCCATCCGAGGCCGTGGTATGCAAGTGTAGATCAACGCGCATCGCGCCGTCGGTTCCCACCGGAAAAAAGGAGCAACGTTGTGAATCTAGTGGTGCCCCCAGAGGGTGTCAACTGAATTCTCGGCATCCATCATCATCCGGGGCCCCATCCCGACTTCGGCCTCCCCCGTCGGCCCCAGTCGGGTCCCTCCCCGTGGCCTCATCCCTCTGGGAACGCCTCCCGAAACTTGGCCAGCGCGTCGGCCGAGGCCTTGGAGAGGAGGATCACGTCGGAAAGCAGCGTGACCAACTGGTAGCCTCGATCGTACAGCGCCTTCGCCTGCTCCCAGCCGGCCGAGATGGTTCCCAGGGGCATCCCCAGGGTCTTGGCCTTCGCCTCCACCGTGGCGATTGCCGCCTGGACCTCGGGGTGCGCGGGATTCCCGAGGTGCCCCATGGACGTGGAGAGATCCATGGGCCCGATGAAGAGGGCGTCCACCCCGGGCACCTTGCCGATCTCCTCGAGCTGCTCGATGGCCTGGGGCGTCTCGACCTGGAGGATCACCAGGATCTCATCGTTGGCCCGCTTCAGGTAAGCGGCCGAGTCCCGCCCGAATCCCGCCGCGCGGGGACTCCCTGCGATCCCGCGAATGCCGACCGGCGGGTACTTGCAGGCCTGAACGGCCGCCAGGGCCTGTTCCCGGTTGTTCACAGAGGGGATCATGACGCCGTAGGCCCCGGCGTCCAGGATCCGCTTGATCCATACCAGGTCGTTCCATGGCGCACGCACGAGGGGAACGACCCCGTAAGCACCCATAGCCTGCAGTTGGGCGACCAGCGTCTGGAGATCGGCCGGGCTATGTTCCATGTCAATGAGGAGCCAGTCGAAGCCCGCACGGCACAGGATCTCCACGGACGTGGGGCTGCAGAGCTGCGCCCACGCCCCGGCCGTCTTCTTCCCGGTCTTGAGCATGCGCTTGAGGCGATTCTCGAACAGTTGGGTCATGAACGTCTCCTTCCGGGTCCCCTCCCGCGGGGCGCTGGGTGTCTCTCCCCAGCCCGGGCGACCCCCAGGCTAACCGAACCTCGTGGATTCGTCCAGAGGGAACGCCCCGCGGGACAGACGTCCGGACAATCTCCCCCCATCCGCGGAACACGTTGAACCCCCATGACGCCAAGGGTGTCATGGGAGCGGCGCACGCAGAGGGTAACCCGGCAGACCAGCGATCCCGCCATGGGCGGGGCAAGCAGGAGCTCCCAGGTCCCGGCTACCGGATATCCCACCCCGGGGGTGCCCGGTGTGGTGCGCCGGATTGCCCAGTCGCCCGCTATATACGGCGGACCGTTGGCACCCGGCCCAACGGGCAAGCCGTCCGTGTGGGCTGGGTCCCCGGCGGTTGGCTATCTCGGATCGGGGGCAAGAGAGGATTCCGACAGGGAAGGGATGCAGATACGGAAGTGTCAGGCGGGGCGGGCGAGACAGGCGGCCAGGCGCTAGGAGCCGGTCCAGGATCCGTACACCGAGGAATACCCGACGGAGCCGCCGTTACCCGTATTGATGGTAAACGGTACCGGATAGATGCCTGCACCACTGGCGCCCCTGCTGTAAATGTACACGTCATCATTTCCGGGTGGCAAGCCCCCCAGCATGCTCGGGGAAAGCTCGTAAGGAGTCCCCCACGGATCGTTATCGCTGACGTTGATCAACATGGTATCCCGAATCATCTTGATGCTGGTCGGATACACGTTCTTGTCATTGGAGTACACGACCGCCTGCGTGACCGCCATCCGGGTATCCGCTGCGGCCCGGGAGTACCTGGTCTTGCGGTGGGCGTTCATCAGATTCGGAATGGCGATGGTGGCCAAGATGCCGATGATCGCCACGGTGATCAGTAGTTCGATCAGCGTGAATCCTGTGCCTGGCTTAAGGTGAGAGACCCTCACCCGGATGCCCCCTTCGAGTCTGTCTCTGGTCGGCCCGTCGTGAGCCGACCCGGGAAATACTGCCATGGAACCCTGGACCTAACCTCCGTCCCAAGGCATCATTCGTGCCACAACTAGTCGGCCTTAAGGCGAGGCCGTTCAGAGTTCATATTTCTCAATCCTTACAAATAGTTACATACATTATCTGGAATCAGAATGGAGCCGGGTATTCCCTCAAGGGCCGGTCCCAGACATCCCGCTCCGTTCATAAGATTCACCTCCATGACATTTTTCGTCAGCCGAGGCTCGCCGGGTCAGTGAAACGACGCGCCGCATAGCTCGGGCGGCCATCCCGACGAGTGGTGGTTGGAAGTACCCAGCGGGAGCGAATCCGCGCGTGACCGTCAGGGGTCCGCACGGGAAAATTTCTGGCCTTGTAGCACAGGCAATGAGAAGGCGTCAAGATTGCCTGGGGGCGAAATGGAGACTTCCCTTGACAGGCGCTCCACTGCTGCGGCATGCTCGGTGTCCGCAGGGGAGAAAAGGGCTGCAAAGATGCCAGTAAACAACGCGAACCAGGTGGTGGACTTCATCCGGGCCGCGGTGATGGAGGATCTGAAGTCGGGCCGCTACACCCGCGTGCACACCCGCTTCCCTCCCGAGCCGAACGGCTACCTGCACATCGGCCACGCCAAGGCCATATGTATCGACTTCGGGATTGCGGCCGAGTTTGGCGGCAAGTGCAATCTGCGCTTCGACGACACGAACCCCGTCAAGGAGGAGGTGGAGTACGTCGAGTCCATTCAACAGGATATCCGGTGGCTGGGCTTCGACTGGGAAGATCGGCTGTACTATGCCTCCGACTACTTCGAGCAGCTGTATGAGTACGCCGTCACGCTGATCAAGAAGGGGAAGGCCTACGTCTGCGACCTGAGTGCCGACGAAATCCGCGCCTACCGCGGCACCCTCACCGAACCGGGAAAGGAGAGCCCGTACCGCAACCGGACGGCGGATGAGAACTTGGATCTGTTTGCCCGCATGCGGGCCGGGGAGTTCCCGGAGGGATCGCGCACCCTGCGCGCCAAGATTGACATGGCCTCTGGCAACATCAATCTGCGCGACCCGGTCATGTATCGGATCATCCACGCCCCGCATCACCGCACGGGTGCCACGTGGTGCATCTATCCGATGTATGACTTCGCCCACGGGCAGTCGGACTCCATCGAGGGGATCACCCACTCGCTATGCTCGCTGGAGTACGAGGATCATCGTCCCCTGTACAATTGGTTTCTCGACGAGCTGGAGATTTTCCACCCCCGCCAGATTGAGTTCGCGCGCCTGAATCTCTCCTCCACCGTGCTGAGCAAGCGCAAGCTCCTGCGGCTGGTGCGCGAGGGGCACGTGCAGGGCTGGGACGACCCGCGCATGCCCACGCTCTCCGGCCTGCGCCGCCGGGGCTACACCCCGGAGGCCATCCGGGACTTCTGCGCTCGGATCGGCGTCGCCAAGAAGGACAGCATCGTGGACATCGCCTTGCTGGAACACTGCCTGCGCGAGGATCTGAACAAGCGGGCGCCCCGGGTCATGGGCGTGCTCCGACCGCTGCGGGTGGTGATCGAGAATCTTCCCGAGGGGCACGTCGAAGCGGTGGCGGCGGTAAACAATCCCGAGGATGCGGGTGCGGGGACCCGCCCCCTCCCCTTCTCGCGTGTGCTGTACATCGAGCAGGACGACTTCCGCGAGGACCCGCCGCCCAAGTACTACCGCCTGGCGCCGGGACGCGAGGTGCGCCTGCGCTATGCCTACTTCATCAAGTGCGCAGACGTCGTGAGGGATGCGAGCGGGAAGGTGGTGGAGTTGCGGTGCACCTATGATCCCGCGACGCGGGGGGGCGACGCGCCGGACGGCCGCAAGGTGAAGGCGACCATCCACTGGGTCTCGGCGGCCCACGCCGTCCCGGCCGAGGTGCGGCTCTACGACCGGCTCTTCCTCAAGGAGGACCCGGACGATGTGCAGGAGGGCCAGGACTTTCTGGCAAACCTGAATCCCCACTCGCTGGAGGTCTTGACCGGCTGCTGGGTCGAGCCCAGCCTGGCCGACGCCAAGCCCGGGAGCATCTACCAGTTCGAGCGGCAGGGCTACTTCTGCGTGGACCCCGACAGCGCCCGCGGGACTTTGGTGTTCAACCGCGCGGTCTCGCTGAGAGACGAATGGGCCAGGATCGAGAAGGCCCAGCGGGGGGGATAGCGGACAACCGGCCGTGGAGGCAGAAACGCGGGGCGGCGTCAGCAACCCCGCGTTCCAATTGGTGGCCCCAGCGGGATTCGAACCCGCGTTTCAGCCTTGAGAGGGCCGCGTCCTAGGCCGGGCTAGACGATGGGGCCGCGTCGGTCAGGGGATTGGCTGCGGGGCAGGGATTCGAACCCCAATAAGCAGATCCAGAGTCTGCCGTCCTACCGTTGGACGACCCCGCAATCGGGCTCACCGGGAAAGAGATCCCGGGAGATTTGGTCAGGGAAAAGCAACGTCCAAAGGCGTCGCCTTTGGACGCCTGCAGTATCGGCGATCCCCGCCAAAAAGTCAAGGCTCCATCCGCCCGCGGGATGCCGATGCCGACAATGCCCAGCTCCCGCCCTCAGGACCCGAGACTACCGCGGAGGCCCAGCTCGTCGGCGATGCCCTGCATCGCCTTGATGACGAAGGCGATGTGCTCGGTGAGATCGACTCCCAGCGCTTCGGCTCCCTTCACGATGTCCTCGCGGTTGACGTTTCGGGCGAAGGCCTTGTCCTTCATCCGTTTCCGGACAGAGGCGGCCTCCAGGTCCAGGATGCTCTTGGTGGGGCGGATCAGGGCCGCGGCCGTGATGAAGCCGCAGAGCTCGTCGCAGGCGAAGAGCGTCTTTTCCAGCAGCGTCTCGCGCGGTACCCCCGAGTACTCGGCGTGGGAGAGGACCGCCTTCACGACGAACTCGGGGTAGCCCCTCGCCCGGAGCACCTCCGCTCCCTTGAAGGGGTGGCCGGCCTCGGCGCTGGGATACCGCTCGTAATCGAAATCGTGGATCAGGCCTACGATCCCCCACGTTTCAGGATCCTCGCCGAACTTCACGGCGTAGGCCCGCAAGGCCGCCTCCACCGCCCGGGCGTGCTTGATCAGACTTTCGCTCTGCGTGTATTCCGTCAGCAGCCCCCAGGTCGCCTGTCTGTTCATGCGCCCTCCGTTCGGCAGCGCTCACGGCGAGACCGTCTCCGCCGCCAGCTCGTCATGGAGCGTGACGACCCGGATGATCTCGCACCGCCGGCTGCCATTGGGTGTCCGGATATTCACGGTATCGCCCTCTCTCCGCCCGAGCAGGGCCTGGCCCACCGGCGAGCCGGGAGAGATCCACCCCCGCTCGGTATTCACCTCTTCCGAGGCCACTAAGCGGTAGACCTTGTCCTCGCCCGTGTCGGGGTCTTTCAGGTGAACGGTACTCCCAAAGGCAATGCGATCCCGCGGGATCCGGGACAGGTCAATGGTCGAGAGCTCGGCGATCCGCCGCCGCAGGAAGGCGATCCGAGCCTGCAGGAAGCCCTGGCGATCCTTGGCGGTCTCGTACTCCCCGCTTTCCCGAAGATCTCCCAGCTCGCGGGCGTGCCGGATCCTTTCGGGGATCTCCACCTTCAGCTCGCGCTCGAGGCTCGCCAGCTTCTCCTTCAACCCATCTACGATGTGGTTCGTCGGCACCTCTCTCTCCTTCATGCGGAATGTCGAATCCGGAAGGCGGAATTCCGCCGTTCCGCACTCCACATTCCGCACTCCGCATTCGGCAATAGAGGAGCGTTCTAGCCTGCGAGTACCCGGTCCAGCCGCTCCAAGACCACCTCCCGCCCCAGGAGCGCCAGGATGGGGAAGAGGGGCGGGCTGATCGTGCTGCCCGTAAGGGCCACCCGAATGGGTTGCGCCACTTCCAGGAGCTTCTTCCGCCGGGCCTCCGCCACCCGCCGAACCGCCTGTTCCAACGCGTCCGCCGAGAAGTCCGGTGTCTCGGCCAGCACTCGGCGCGCCTCCCGCGCTAGCGCGCGATGCTCCGAATCCAGGAACTTCGCGACGGCCTTGGGGTCCCGCTCCGTCGGCGGGGCGAACAGGAAAGCCATCGAGCGGGCCAGCTCCAGGAGGGTCTTCGCGCGCTCCACGAAGAGGGGCACGGCCTCCATCAGCCAGGTCCGGCCCCGAGCCTTCACCGCCTCGAGGGCCACGCCGGCTGCCCCCCAGAACGGCGTGAGCATGTCCACCAGCCGCTCCGGCGGCGTCTGCCGCAGGTAGAGGCCGTTCAGCCAGTCCAGCTTCGCCCGGTCGAAGATCCCGGGGGAGGCCCCGACCCGCTCCACCCGAAAGGCCTTGATCAACTCCTCGCGCGTGAACACCTCCTGGTCCCCGTGAGACCAGCCCAGTCGCACAAGGTAATTGACCAGAGCCTCCGGAAGATACCCCTGCTCCCGGTAGGCCTGCAGGGCGACGTCCCCGTGGCGCTTGCTCAACTTCTCCCGGTCGGAGCCGAGAACCAGGGGGATGTGGCCGAAGACGGGCCGGACATACCCGAACGCCTCGTAGAGCAGGATTTGCTTCGGCGTGTTGGGGATGTGATCGGCCCCGCGGATCACGTGGGTGATGCCCATGAGCGCATCATCCACGGCGGCAGCGAAGTTGTAGACGGGCGTCTCCCGCTCGTCCGAGCGGAGGAGAATGAAGTCGTCGATCTCCTCCGCCTCCACCTCGATCCGTCCCTGGACGAGGTCGTCCCAGCCGACCGGTCCAGCCGCGGTGACGTGAAAGCGGATGGCCGCCCGGCGCCCCGGCTGCGGCCCGCGGGTCCGACAGGGGCAGAGCTGCCGGGAGGTCCGCTTGGCGGTCCGGGCGGCCTGGCGCCGCGCCGCCAGCTCCTCCGGAAGGCAGGTGCACGGATACGCCTTGCCCTCGCGGACCAAACGGTCCGCATGCTCCCGGTACAGCGCGTACCGTTCCAACTGGCGGTAGGGACCCACGGGCCCGCCCACGTCCGGGCCCTCGTCCCAGTCGAGATTCAGCCACTGCAGGCCGTCCAAAATCGCCGCCACCGCCTCCTCTGTGGACCGCTCCACGTCCGTGTCCTCGATGCGGAGGATCAGGGCCCCCTTCTGGCCCCGGGCGAACAGCCAGTTGTACAAGGCCGTCCGCACGCCCCCCACGTGGAGAAAGCCGGTGGGACTCGGCGCGAACCGCACGCGGACCTTTTCAGATACTGTGGAGGGCGACGGCATCGGAATATCCGTGCGAGGCCAATCGTCCGGTCATCGAACGCTTCCCCGCATCGGTCAAAGGCTTCGGGCTGGCCATTGTTGCGCAAGGAGGCGCAGCGGTCAAGAGGAACCCGACCGAAGAACCGGACGGAAGATGCCGCGGGATCCAGAGTTGCGGCTGGGACCCCCGGGCCTGACACCCCCGGCCAAGGAGGGGGCTACCGAGGGTAGCCGTGTGGGAATTTCGGATCGGGGTTGACAGTCCGTCCTGACCAGGATTACAGTTCCGCCGTGGGAACGCCAGCCGCTGCGGGGACCGCGACACCGGTCGGAAGACTTTTCGCTTGCGTTGGAAGCGAGCACTTGAATAGAATGTAAAAAACGAACCCTCTTGCCAATCGTCAGGACCCTCCGGTCGAAGCCCCGCTTGGCCCTGACACCCCGGGAGGTCTGGGTTCCGGAGGAGGTGCACCCGAATCCCCGAATTCCGGACCGACGATTATCCTGCTGATTAAAGGAGGCGTGCGAGGACCATGGCCCAGGTAACCTTGGAAAACGTGAGCAAGAATTTCGACGAGGTGGTGGCGGTTCGGGACGTCAGCCTGACGGTCCAGGACCGGGAGTTCGTGGTCCTGGTGGGCCCCTCGGGCTGCGGCAAGTCCACGACCCTCCGCATGATCGCCGGGCTGGAGGAGATCACCTCGGGTATCATCAAGATCGGCGACCGGGTGGTGAACGACGTCCCCCCCAAGGACCGCGACATCGCCATGGTCTTCCAGAACTACGCCCTGTACCCGCACATGACGGTCTACGACAACATGGCCTTCGGCCTGAAGCTCCGGAAGTTCCCCAAGCCCGAGATCCAGCGACGCGTCCAGGAAGCCGCCGAGATCCTGGGCATCCAGGAGCTGCTGGGCCGCAAGCCCCGGGCGCTGTCCGGCGGGCAGCGCCAGCGCGTGGCGGTCGGCCGGGCCATCGTCCGGAAGCCCCAGGTCTTCCTCTTCGACGAGCCGCTGTCCAACCTGGACGCCAAGCTGCGCGTGGCCATGCGGGCGGAGCTGAAGAAGCTCCACGACCGCCTGCAGGCCACGGTGGTCTATGTGACCCACGACCAGGTCGAGGCCATGACCATGGGCGACCGGATCGTGATCATGAAGGACGGGCTGATCCAGCAGGTGGGCGCCCCCCTGGAGGTGTACGCGGCTCCCCAGAACCAGTTCGTGGCAGGCTTCATCGGATCGCCGGCCATGAACTTCATCCCCTGCACCGTCACCGCCCAGGATGGCAACCTGTTCTTCAAGGCCCCGGGCCTCAGCCTCCCCGTCCCGGCGGGCAAGTCCAAGGCCATCGCCGCCTACAGGGACAAGGCGGTCACCTTGGGGGTCCGGCCCGAGGATCTGCACGAGGCCACGCCCCAGGACCCGCCGGCCAGCGTGTTCAACGCCAAGGTCGAGGTGGTGGAGCCGATCGGCCACGAAATCTACCTGGACGTCACGGTCGGAACCTCCGAGATCATCGCCCGGGTCAGCCCCGACACGCCGTACAAGATGGGCCAGGCCATCAAGCTGGCGGCGTCGGTGGACAAGCTCCACGCCTTCGATCCCCAAACGGAGCGCGCCATCGGCCTGTCGTAAATCGCGGACGTGGCAGGGGCAGGGCGCGGTCCGGCGTCCATCCGCAGATGAGTCCCGACGCGCTGTGATCCCGCCGGGCGGGATCCGGTCCGTCGGGATTTGTTTTTCTCTTCGGATAGCGTCAAGACAAGTCATGCTTAGCATATCCGATGGCGGCATTCTACTGCCATCATCATGCATTCAATGACGGGGAAAAACTGGTATGAAATCCAGAACGATGGTGTACTTGGACTCCGAGGAGCTTCAGGCTTTGAGGACGGAAGCGAAAACACAGGGCATTTCTCTGGGGGCACTTCTACGGCGTCCGGTGCAAGAGCATCTCGAGAAGCGCCAAGACATGGCCCCCGCCTCACCAAGTGCGTTCATGAGGCTTGTGGGATTGGGCGCCAGCGGGCGGGAGGATATTTCCGAACATCACAACGCCTACCTCGGCAAGGCCCTCCGCCATGCGCGTGCTGGTTGATACCGGACCCTGGTATGCGCTCGCCGACACGTCGGATCGCCACCACGAAGAGGCGAAGGCCTTCTACGCTGAGCAGGCTTCAAGCACCCGCCTTGTGACCACCGCCCTCGTTGTCGCCGAAACCCGGACCCTCCTTCACTCGCACCTTGGGCGGTCGTCTGCCCTCATTTTCTGAGAACCCTGAGGGAAACTCGGACCTCTATCATGAACTTAGAACCCGTTGACCGGGAAGCGGGCTGGCATACCTGCCAGGCCTTCCCAGACCAGGCCTTGAGCTTCGCGGACTGCATTACCTTTGCCCTGATGGAACGGCTGTGAATCTGCATTGCGTTCGCCTTCGATACCCACTTTCTGGTCTATCGATTCAGCCCTGTCCAAGCTCACCCGTTCTCGCGACTTCGCCACCGATGGGGTCCCGGCGCACATATATTGGTGCTCTCGTACGGTCTTTCGTCTTTGAATTCATACCGCATTCCTGCCCGGCCGGCTTAGGCGCGGCTGCCAGCCCGGAGGGCCAGGCGAGCCGTCGAGATTTCCAGTTGACTCTCGGTTTTGAATGCAATACTGTATTGCCAGCTTATACAGCATATGCAGCATGAACCCTTTTGTGGAGGCATCAGGGAATGGCACGGCAAAAGAAGATGGTTTACGTCTCGGAGGAGGCCCATGGGCGGCTCAAGCTGCTCGCGGCTCGCAGTAATCGGCCGATGGGGGAGGTCGTCGAGGACTTAGTCGCGCAAGAGGTAGCTGACCTCGCCAATCCGTGGCTCACCCCGGAGGGCTTGATCCTTCAGCAGAACATGCTAGCCCGTATCTGGGATGATCCAGCCCTGGATGTGTACGAGGATGATTGAACTCAGCCGCGGTGATGTAGTTCTCGTGAGCTTCCCGTTCGTGAGCCCGCGCCAGCTCCACCGCAAGCGACGGCCGGCCGTGGTGGTTCAGTCGGATCGGTATAACCGCCGCCGAGCGGCCGTGATCATCGCCGCCATCACCACCACCCGAACTCACGCGCAACTCCCGTCGAAGGTCGCGGTCGCGAAGGATAGCCCGGAGGGACGGGAGGCCGGCCTCCGACTGGACAGCGTCGTGGATTGCCAAACCTTGGCCACAATCCCTCGGGAAGAGATCGCCCACCGCCTCGGCAGATTTCCCGCCGGCGTGATGCGCCGTCTGGACCAGGCCCTCCAGGATGCCCTCGGCTTGCCGGGTCGCACACACAACTGATCCGCAGGTAGAGTTCCTGTTCAGGTGGGCCGAATTCGAATGCATTCCGCATTCCACACTCGGGTACCCTCGGGCTGTTCCGGATTGAGATAATTCCGCACTCCGCATTTTGCATTTTTGGCGTCGAGGTTCTTTCGAAAGGGAGTACCACCATTGGAAAGTCCTTGCTTGGAGCAAGGAGAGCCCTAGCACTACGGCGTCTCCCACAAAGTAAAGGGAAGGAAGCGGCGGGAGCGGACCTGTAGCCCAGGGGTCGCGCAGCTGGGTACCTGGAGTGCCGGGGGTCCGGTCTGGGAAGCGACGTGGGAGGAGTCGGCGGCGCGGGGGCGCTGCCTGTCGGTCCGAGGGATCGGGGGATCTAGCTTCTGAAGAATGCTCGCAGCGGGCCGGCGCAGCGCTGGAAACTGGATCCAGAGGCTGTGGTGCTCAGAATTTTCGCTCTCTGTGTTCCCAGCGGCCTCGCACCGAGATCCACAGGGACACCGCGATCAGCCGGAGGTCCAACCAGAGGGTGCGGCAGCGGATGTACAGGATGTCGTACCGGAACTTTTGCAGGCGGGGGATGTCGCGGGGCGCATAGATCTGGGCCAGGCCCGTCAGGCCGGGGACGACCGCGTGGCGTTCCGCATACCCCGGAATCGCCTTCAGCGGCACGCACTCGCCTCGGCCATTCACCTCGATCTCGTCCGGTCGCAGCGCCCGGGGACCGACAAAGCTCATCTGGCCGATCAGGATGTTCCAGAGCTGGGGGAGCTCGTCCAGGGCCGTGTCTCGCAGCACGCGACCAACCCGGGTCACGCGGGGATCCTCGGCCCCCGATTGCACCGGGCCCACCACCGCCTCCGCGTCGGGACCCATGGACCGGAATTTCAGGGCCTGGAACACCTTGCCGCCTTTGCCCATCCGATCCTGCCGGTAGAAGATGGGGCCCCGATCTTCGAGCTTGATGGCAAGCGCAATCAGGCCCCATACCGGGGAAGAGACCAGGAGGCCCGTGCCCGCGAGGGCAATATCCAGCGCCCGCTTGATCATGGAGCCGCGCCACCCATTCCATGGAGGCGTCGTGGAGCGGCCGCATCTGCCCCAGGCCCGCGCCCTGCAACCTGCGGGGTTACATCGCTTGCCGCTTGACTATCCCTCCCGGAAGTTGATACGCTCACGCCCGCCGAGGAGTTAGGCTCCCGGGGGGCACGCCATCTCGATGGGCCACGTGGCTTTTCCGAGTTTTGGCAGTCCGTCTGAGTAAAGCTCAGCCCTGGAGTTAAACCCGATCCGAAAAAAGAACAAATAGCAGAATCGGCATCTCCCCTCAATGCGGGGTCCCTTGGAGGAGAACACCCATAGCCCCCTTTAGCTGGCCTGAGGGCCACGCTGACTTTTCCCTTCTCCGGCGCTTTCTCGGCCTCTTCGTGGGGCATTCGGCTTCATCGGAAGTAGAGTCAAAGTCAGGCGCGGTCCAGCCTCCGTCCCCGAATCGGTCGCCGCACGCGGCTACTGGAGACCACGACGGGGCAGGCCGTTTCCCACCCCTGCTCATCGAACCGGACGTGCGGTTTGCCCGCATCCGGCTCTCGGACGGG
>Ga0209172_10000967_pt1 | contig 69579 bp, 61 predicted proteins | sample LarsenN4metaG_FD_184113 | JGI IMG/M metagenome (GOLD analysis project Ga0209172, IMG submission 184113) | Hot spring sediment bacterial and archeal communities from British Columbia, Canada, to study Microbial Dark Matter (Phase II) - Larsen... ...
GTCAGCCCCTCGTCCGTCAACCAGGCGAACGACGGCACGAACTTCGGGACCGGCCGGCGCGTGAAGACGTTGGCCGCCACGCCGATCACGCAGCCGGTCGGCAGGATCGTGCCGATGCCCGTTTTGGCGTGATCGGCGATGAATGAGCCGACGAAGTGCTGGCCGCTCTCGACCGGCCGCCCGTTGAGGCTGACGCGAATCGTCCCGTACGTGTTCTTCAGGTCGCTGGTGACCGTGTCCGCGCCCAGGTTCACCCACGAGCCGACGAAGCTGTGCCCCAGGAAGCCGTCGTGCTGCTTGTTGGCGTAGCCCTGGAAGATGCTGGCCTCGATCTCGCCACCCACTTTGCACACCGGGCCCACGGACACGCCGCCACGCAGCACCGCCCCGGGTCGCACGATCGAGCCGGCTCCGATCGCGCATGGCCCCTGCACGACGGCATTCGACTCGATCAATGCGTCGCGGTCGATGTGGATCGGCCCGCTCTCCGCGTCCAGCACCACCCCGGGCTTGATCCGCGCCCGAGCGGCCACGTGAATGCGACCGGACTGGACCAGGTGCGCCGCGGGGTGGATCTCGCCGACATGCACACCCCCATCGCCGCACTGGCGTCGCAGCTCGGCGTCGTTGGCCAGCACCAGGTCCCACGGGTGCTCGATGAGACGAACCTGGCTCGGCGGTTCTTCGCGCCGCAGCGACGCGGCCCACTCCGCCAGCCGCCTGTCGTCCAGGAACATGTCTGCTGACAGCCGCTCCGCGTCGCCCGCCGACACGGTCGCGGCCAGCAGCGCGCCCGGAGGGTGCCAAGCTGCGCCGACGGGCGGCGGCTTCAGGTCGCCGGTCACAAGCAGCCGCGCGTTCAGCAGGCACCACGGCTCGCTGGGCAGCGGCGGGTCGAGCCGGATGCGCTCGCGCGCCACCGCCTCCAACTCCGGCCGCACGTAGACGCGTGCCAACGGCCCGCCGGCGTGCGCGCGGATCTTGTCGATCAGGCAGTCGCGCCCGCAGCGCAGCTCGAAGCCGGCCCGCAGCCACACGAGCGGCAGGAGCTGACGGTAGCCGCTGTCCTCGAACAGCGCGATGTTCATGTCTGGCACCGCCCACACGCCGCGCCCCGGCTGCCGGTCATGCTATCGGCACGCTACACTCTGAGCCATGGGTCAGCCGCGAGCCCCGCTGCCGGTCAAGCTGATCTGCGGCCTGCTGTACGCCGACGAAGGCATCCCGTCGCTGGCCCGCAAGCTGCTCATGCGGCGGTTCGGGCCGCTGGACATGGAGCGTGACCTCGGCCCGTTCAACAGCACGGACTACTACGCCGACGAGATGGGGCCGAACCTGCGGCGGTGGTTCTACAGCTTCGAGCGGCTGATCCGGCCGGACGCGCTGGCGGATATCAAGCTCCAGACCAACGAAGTCGAGCGCGAGATGGCAGAGGACTTCGCGGCGCTGGGCGTCGCGCGGCCGGCCAACCTCGACCCCGGCTACGTCGACCTGAGCAAGCTGGTGCTCGCCACCACCAAGGACCGCTCGCACCGCATCTACCTCGGCCAGCGAATCCACGCCGAAGTCACGCTGCAATTCGCCGACGGCCGCTGGCAGCCGCTGCCTTGGACTTACCCCGACTACCGCCTGCCGCGATATCACGAGTTCTTTACGCACGTCCGCGAGCGACTGGTTGAGCAGCGCCGCGCTCTCGAAGGGGCCGGCCGGTCGTACGAGGTCGCGCCGTGACCGCCACGACGCTCTGGTCGCTCCTTGCGGCCGCGGCCGCCGGCAGCTTTGCGCTGTCTTTGCTGTTGACCGGCCTGGCGCGGCACAGCGCGGCCCGGATCGGCTTCGTCGACCGGCCGGGCGGACACAAGACGCACCGCGCGCCGACGCCGTACGGCGGCGGGACGGCGATGCTCCTGGCGACCTGGCTGCCGCTGGCGCTGGCGATGGTCGCGGCGCTGCTGGCGCCGGAGGAATGGGTGCGCCAGCGGTTCGGCGAGACGGCGCGGGCGTATGTCGGCGGGCTGCGCGAGCGGAGCGTGCCGGCGGCGCTGATCCTGGTCGGGGCGCTGGCGCTTCACGTGCTGGGATTGATCGACGACCTGCGGCCGCTGGGACCGTGGCCCAAGCTGGCCGCGATCGCCGCCGTGGCGCTGCTCGTCTCGGGCATCGGCGGCGTGCGAGTGGCGGAGCTGCTGGACTACCGCGTGTCGATCCTGCTGACCGCGGCCTGGATCGTCATCATTACCAACGCGTTCAACTTCCTGGACAACATGGACGGCCTGAGCGCCGGGGTGGCCGCGATCTGCGCGGCCTTTTTCGCCGTCTGCGGCGTGATGGCCGGACAGGTGCTGGTGCCGGCGCTGGCGGCGGTCTTCGTGGGTGCGACGGCCGGCTTCCTGGTGTTCAACTTCCCGCCCGCCCGGATCTTCATGGGCGACGCCGGCAGCCTGCTGCTCGGCTACATGCTGGCGATCATCTCGGTCCTGACGACGTACTATGAGAGCGGGCGCGGCGTCCCGCCCTATGCCCTGGCCATCCCGCTGGTGGTGCTGGCCGTGCCGCTGTACGACTTTGTGAGCGTGGTGCTGATCCGGCTGCGGGAGGGCCGCAACCCGCTGCACGGCGACCAGCGGCACTTCTCGCACCGGCTGCTCGAGCGCGGGTTGAGTCGGCGCCTGGCCGTGCTGACGATCTACCTGGCGGCCGCCACGACAGGCCTGGCTGCGACGCTGCTGCCGCAGGCCGGGCTGCGCGAGACGCTCACAATCCTAGGGCTGGTGCTGCTGGTGCTGCTGATCGTCGCGATCCTGGAAGCGCCGCTGCGGAAGCACGCATGAGCCGCAGACAAGCGCCGGCCCCGCCTGACCGGCTGATAGCCGGTCCCACAACTGTGGGACCGGCTATCAGCTCTGTGGGACAGGCTATCAGCCTGTCGGCGTTCTATGCCCTGCTGGGTGTGCTCTGCGCCCGGCCGCTGATCTCGGAGAGCTTCCAGAACGTCGAGTTCTCGTTTCTGTCTGCCCTGGGCGTACCGGCCGGACCGTCGCCCGCGACCACGGCGTGGCTCGACAGCCTACTGCTGCTGGCGGCCGCGCTCGCATTCCTCGTGACGCGAGGGACGCGACGGCGCGATGCCGCGGCGAGCCTCGCAACGGTTGCGAGCGTCCTGCTTGCGCTGGCGGTCGTCGTCTCGACCTGGGCGGCGGACGATAAGCGCGCCGCCGCGAACGCCGGTTCGAATCTGCTCGTGCTGGCGATCGCGGGCACGGCGCTTGTCCGGCTCATGCGCGCCCGCTGGATGCTGCATGTGCTGCTGGCGGCCGTGCTCGCCGGCGGCGGCGTGAACGCCGCCAAGTGCATCACGCAGAAGGCGTACGAGTTCGAGGACGTGCTTCAGGAATGGGAGCGGCAGAAGCCGCAACTGGCCGCGGCCGGCGCCGACCTCGCCGACCCGCTGCTGATCAACTACGAGCGCCGCGTGCGTTCGGCGGAGGCGTTCGGCTACCTGTTCCATCCGAACGTCACCGCCTCGTGCATGGCGATGTGCCTGGTGGTCGCCGCGGCTGTCGTGGCCGGTCTGGCGCTCGGCGGCCGGCGCCGCTGGCTGGCGGCGCTCATGCTTCCGGTCGTCGGCGGGGCGGCGGTCGCCATCGCGTTCACCGGAAGCCTCGGCGCGATGGTCGCCGCGATGGTCGGCGGCGGCGCCCTCGTGCTGTTCGCGACGGCGTCGGTCAGCTCGATCGGAGCCGGGCCAGTCATGGCCCGGTTCGACCGCCCCATAGCTGCGGCGGCTCGCAGGCTCTTCAGCCTGATCGTCGCCGTCTACGTGCTGCTCGTGGCGGCGGGCGCGGCCTACGGTCTGACCCGCGGCACGCTGCCGCACGTCTCGCTTGCGTTCCGCTGGCAGTACTGGACGGCGGCGGCCGACGCGTATCGCCAGACGCCGCTGACCGGGCTCGGCCGCGAGAACTTCGCCGCCGCCTACCTGCGCCACAAGCTGCCGCAGGCGACCGAGGAGGTCCGCGACCCGCACAATCTTTGGGTTTCGCTGCTGGTGGAGCTGGGGCCGCTCGGCCTGCTGGCGGGCATGCTGCTGGCGGGCGTCGCGTTGCGTCGGGCCCTGCCGGCCAGGGACGCCGCCAGCCCGCGGCAGGCGTCAGCCGGCCCGCTTGCGGTCCTGGCGCGCCTCGCGCCGGCCGCGATCGCCGTGCTGGTGGTGCAGGCGTGGTTCTCCGCGACGCCATTCGAGACCCCCGGCGTCGCTGTGATCTGGAGCGTCGAGTTGGCTTTGCTCTGGATCGTTTTGTTCGCGCTGGGCGTGTACGCGATCGCGCGGCTCGATGAACGGCCGGCCGGTGCGGCGTGGCTGAGCGCCGGGGTCGCCGCAGCGCTCTTCGCTGCGCTTGTTCACGACCTGATCGACTTCTCGCTGCTGACGCCGGCCGGGCTGTCGATGTTCGTCGCCCTGAGCGCGGTCGCGTGGGCGCTGGCTTCTCCGGGCGGGAAGTCCGCCGACGACCCGGCGGCAGAGCGCAGGACAAGCGCTGCAAACCGCTCGGGCGCGCTCCCGGCTCGCACGCTCGGGCCGCTGGGGCCCGCAGCGCTGCTCGTCGTCGTCTGGTTGACGCACGGCGGGCTGATCGCCACGCCCACGGCGCGGGCCGAGTTCTGGCGGGAGCAGATGCGCACCGCGTTCACGCAGGCCGCGTCGGCCAGCGACGTAGCCGCTGCGGAACACTTCGGCTCGCTGGCGGCGGCGGCGGACCGCTGGGACGCCACGGCGCTGCAGCTTCTGGCGCAGTACCTGCGGCAGTTCGCGGTCGACGCGCGCACGCCGGCGCAGTACCGCCTGGCGTGGCTGGAGCGGGCCCGCGGCTACGCGGAGAAGGCCCTGGGCCGCAACCCGCGCGACGTCGGCACGCGCCGCACGCTGGCGCGCATCGCGGAAGGGATCGAAGAGATGCACCGCACGGCCGGCCGGGACGCGCAGGCGCTGGCCGCGCTGCGTGCCGCGGGGGAGGCCTGGCGGCGCGTAATCGAGCTGTATCCCAGCGGCGTGCGCGATCTGATGCAGACCGGCCTGGTGTATCTGCAGGTCTGGAGAAACACGCACGACGCGGCGGACGCCGATTGCGCCGGCACGCACCTGCACCGCGCGCTGCAGATCGATGCACTGCGCCCGCCTGCCGACGCGACGAGACTGCGCGAGCGTGAGCGGCGGGCAGTCACGGATGCGCTCGAGGAACTCGATCGCGGCGCGGCGACGACCGGGCCCGCGCGGCCGCGCGAGCCTTGATCGCAGATACCACTGCTCAAGAGCAGCGGCACACGGCACGCGCGCCACGTGCCCGCCCTGACCGATGCCCGCGGGTCGGCTACTCCGTCTGCGATGCCAGGTCGCCGCGCTCGGAGCATGCCGCGGCTCCGTATTGCGGGTGGAAGAAGTTGAGCATCAGGCTGTAGGTGTAGGCCCGCGCGTAGGGCACGAAGCCGACGTGCCCGCCGCCCGGCAGCACCATCGCCGCCACCTGCGGGTTGTCGATCGTCGCGATGAAGTCGGCCACGTCCTGCGCCGGCGACAGCGGGTCGTTGGCCGCGTGCACGATCAGCACCGGCACCCGCGCCGTTTCGAGCTTCTGCCCGACCGTGCGGTCGCGCGACGGCATCAGCCGGAGGTAGCGCAGGCCGTCGGGCACCGCCTGCGGGTAGCTCAGCTCCGAGCGCTCGTACTCCAGCTCGATCAGCCGCCGCAGGCTGCCGGAGACCTCGGGGAACTGCTCGCGCTGCATGCGCGTCTCGATCTCGGTCTGGAGCGTGTCGAGCACGGGGTTCTCCAGCCGCGGCCAGCGGCGCTGGTCGAGCGTCTCGATCATCTCCTCGAAGCGCAGCACGGGCGAGAAGGCCAGGATGCCGGCCTGGTAGTGCCGCCGGCCGTTGCGCGGCCGCAGATACGGGCGCAGCCGGATGTCGATGTCCGGGTCCTCGTCCATCCGTCCGTCCTCCCACGCGCACAACAGCGCCAGGTTCGCGCCCCAGCAGTAACCGATCAGGCCGGTGCGGCGGACCTCCGGGCGGTCCTCCAGCCATTCGCTGACGGCCAGCAGGTCGCCCACCTCGAGCGTGCCGAAGGTGTAGCGCACGTGCGGGTAACGGCGGTGGGTGCGGCCGGCGCCGCGCAGCTCGACCGCCAGGACGTGGAAGCCTGCGGACCGCAGCGCCCGGGCGATCTCGCGCGTGCGCTTGACGTTGTTGTCACCCATCAGCCCCGGGATCAGCACGACGCAGTCGGCGGTGCGGACTTTCCCGCCGTCGCGCGCCAGCCCGAGGCGTGCGGACAGCTCCAGCTCGGCGCGGACCGGGACCCACACGTCCTCAAACCCTGGCCAGGGCGCGGCTGCCCCCTGCGGGCCGGCATCGGCGCCCGCCGCCTGCGCCGTGTGCATCAGCCCGTAGAGGTTGCCGACGATCGTGTGCAGGTTCTCCGGCCGCACGCCGAAGTACTTGAACACGTCGCGCGGCCCTCCGTCGCCGGCGCTGAGGTTGGAGGTGAGCAGCGCCCGCCGCCCATCGCCGTTGGGGATGAGCGAGAGCAGTTGCGGGTGGACGCAGGCCAGCCATGCGCGCGTCGCGCCCGCGTTGCCACAGGCGTCGGGCGGCAGCGTGACCGGGCGGTAGTCGCCGGCCCGCATCGGCACCGCCCGCTCGGAGAAGCAGCCGGTCAGCGCGCTGAGCAGGCCCGCGCAGGCGGCAACCGTAGCGACTGGCCCCCGGGCGGATTGCGGATTGCGGATCGCGGATCGCGGAGAAGCAGGCATCGCTACGCCGTCTGCGGTCGGACCCCGCTGGCTGCCGCAGCCGGCCTCTCGGCAGCGCCGTCGCTCGCCGCGGGCGGCGCCTCGCTCGTCCCCCACGCCCGCCGCGCCGCCGCATCGTCGTATCCGATGGACACGAGCTGGCCGATGTAGCTGTCGGGGAACTGCTCCAGGCCGTCGACGCCGATCGCGGCCGGCCACTGTCCGCGCGGCCAGTAGGCGGTGCCGAAGAGCCAGTCCCAGACGGAGAGCATCGAGCCGTAGTTGGAGCGCTGCCCGCGCTGCTCGGTGGCGTGGTGCCACCAATGCAGCTCGGGCGAGTTGAAGATGTAGTTCAGCGGGCCGATGTAGCTGCGCAGGTTGGCGTGGTGCCAGAAGCCCTTGAAGATGTCGATGGCCGAGTAGGCCACGATGACCGAGTCGGCCACGCCCAGCAGCCGGAACGGCAGAAACAGCAGCCCGTTCTTGACGATGGCCTCCAGCACGTGCAGGCGGAAGACGCTGAGCGCGTCCATCTCGACGATGGTGTGGTGCACGCGGTGAATGCGCCACAGGACGTTGAAGTCGTGGTACCAGCGGTGGATCCAGTAGCGGGCGAAGTCGTTGACGAGGAAGAACGCCGCGAACTGCGCCCACCAGCCCCAGCCATCCATCACGTTGGCCCACGTGGGCACGCGCGTCACCAGCCAGAAGAACGCGATCTTCTCCAGCCCGGTCAGCCCGGGGCCGTTCACCACCGTCGCCACCAGGTCCGCCCAGTAGGCGCGCCGCACGAAGCCCTTCGGATAGCCGCGCATTACCGGCCAGATGCGCTCCAGGCTGTGGAAGATGACCAGCCCGGCCGCGAACACGATGAAAAGCACAAGCGTCCCGGACATTGGCAGCGTCTCTTCGCCTGGCGACAGCCACCCGCTTCTGGGCGTTCGGGTTTGCAGCTCGGCTGGGAGATACAACGAGCAACGCGTCCTTGCTGTCGCGCCGCACGCAGCTTACCGCTCGCGCGGGCTGCGTCAACTCTGCGTGCCGGCCGGCTGGTATCACCGCGCGTGGCTCGATTATGCTGCCCGCCGGCCGATCGGGCGGTGGGACGGTCTGGCGCAGCAGGCCCTGATCTGCCGACTCGGACGTGCGCCCGGCCAAACCATCTCATCGAGGTTGGCGGACATGAGGCGTCGATGCGGTTGGATCGCGCTCTTCCTTGTCGTCGTGCTGGTCCCTGTCTGTATGGCGCAGGTGCGCGAGCCGGGGCCTCAGCGCATCGCCGAACCGCCGCCGCAGCGTGAGGCGCGCCTGGCCTGGTGGCGCGAGGCGCGCTTCGGAATGTTCATCCACTGGGGGCTGTACGCGATCCCGGCCGGCGAGTGGCGCGGCGAGACGAAGCACGCCGAGTGGATCCGCCACACCGCACGCATCCCCATCGACGAGTACGACAAGCTCGTGCCGCAGTTCAACCCCGTGAAGTTCAACGCCGACGAGTGGGTGCGCATGGCCAGGGACGCCGGCATGCGCTACCTCGTGATCACCAGCAAGCACCATGACGGCTTCTGCCTGTGGGATTCGCGGTACACGGACTACGATGTGATGTCCACGCCGTTCCAACGCGACATCCTCAAGGAGCTGGCCGACGCCTGCCGGCGGCAGGGTGTGCGCATGTGCTTCTATCACTCGATCATGGACTGGCATCATCCGGACTACCTGCCGCGCCGCGACTGGGAGCGCGGCTCGCGCTCGGCCGAAGGGGCCGTCTTCGACCGCTACGTGCAGCACATGAAGGACCAGCTCCGCGAGCTGGTGACCCGCTACGACCCCGCCGTGCTGTGGTTCGACGGCGAGTGGGAGGAGACCTGGACGCACGCCTACGGCGAGCCGCTGTACGGCTACGTCCGCGGCCTCAAGCCCGACATCCTCATCAACAATCGCGTGGACAAGGGCCGCGGCGGCATGGCGGGCATGACCAGCGGCGACCACGCCGGCGACTTCGGCACGCCCGAGCAGGAGATTCCGGCCACCGGCATGCCCGGCGTGGACTGGGAAACGTGCATGACGATGAACGACCACTGGGGCTACAACAAGTTCGACAAGAACTTCAAGCCCGCGCCGACGCTCATCCGCATGCTGGCCGACATCGCCTCCAAAGGCGGCAACTTCCTGCTCAACGTCGGCCCGACCGCCGAGGGCGAAATCCCGACCGAGTCCGTCGAGCGGCTGCGCGAGATCGGCCGCTGGATGAGGATCAACAGCGAGTCGATCTACGGCACGCAGGCCAGCCCGTTCAAGTCGCTGCCCTGGGGCCGCTGCACGCAGAAGCGCCTGTCCGGCGGCGACACGCGGCTGTATCTGCACGTGTTCGAGTGGCCGCGCGACGGCCGGCTGTTCGTGCCCGGGCTGCTGAACGAGGCTCGGACGGCGCATGTGCTGGCGGATTCGGCGAAGACGCTGGCCGCCGTCACGCGCGACGAAGACGCGCTGGTGATCTCGGTGCCCACCGCGGCGCCCGATCCGGCCGACAGCGTCGTCGTGCTCGATGTCGCCGGGCCGCCGGACGTCGCCGAGCCGCCGACCATCGTCGCGCAGCCCGACATCTTCATCGACGCGGCGGATGTGCCCGTGAGGAGCGAACAGCACAGCGTTGAGATTCGCTACACGCTGGACGGCAGCGAGCCGACGGCGGCGTCGCCGGTCGCGAACGGCCGCATCCGCGTGACGCAGACGTGCACGGTGACGGCGCGCAGCTTCCGCGGCGGCCGGCCGGTCAGCGGCCCCAGTCGGGCGAAGCTCACGAAGGTGGCGCCGCGGCCGGCGGAGCAAGTCGCAAATCTCTCGCCCGGCGTGCGGTACGAGTACTTCGAGGGCGAGTGGGACAAGTTGCCGGACTTCGACACGCTCACGCCGGTCAAGACGGGCGTCGTGGACGATTTCACGTTCGCGCCGCGCAACCGGCCGGAGCGCTTCGCCTTCCGCTACCGCGGCTACGTGCGCGTGCCGCGCGACGGCGTGTACACGTTCGCGACCGTCTCCGACGACGGCAGCCGGCTGTACATCGGCGGCCAACTCGTGGTCGACAACGATCGTCTACACGCTGCGGCCGAAGCCGGCGGCGTCATCGCCCTGGCCGCCGGCCTGCACCCGATCACGGTGACGTTCTTCGAGCGCACCGGCGGCGACCTGCTGGAGGTCCACCTCGCCGGCCCAGGGCTCGAGAGACGTCGCCTTCCGGCAGACGCGCTGTCACACCCGCTGGAGATGCTCTCGCATCCGCCGGGCGCTCCCCCCGCCGCCCCTTAGGCTTTCTCCCGCCGAATCTGCGGCTCATCCCTTCACGAGCGCCAGCGCCAGCACGCCGAAGGCCGTCCCGTACGGCTTGTGGTAGGCGTGCATGTCGTAGTCCCAGAGGCTGCCGTCGGCCGCCTGAAGCTTGAGCAGCTCGTGCCGCAGCAGCGGGGCGTAGCGGGCGCGATCCTGCGGCGGCAGCGCGGCGATCAGCCGCGCGGCGTAGTAGTGCCCGAACAGGTAGAAGTAGCCGGAGTTCTGGTAGTAGGTCTCGTGCGGGATCGGTCGGTTGCGGGCCATGTCCAGGAAGCGGTGGTAGCGGAAGAAGTCGTCCAGCCCGGCCCGCACGTGATCGTCGGTGGGAATCCATTCCGCGTCCCCGCGCTCGCCCGCATGCGCGAGCCGCAAGGCAAGATTGCACGACTGAATCCGCGACAGCGAGCCTTTCACGCTGTTGATCCGGTGAATGCGGCCCGGCGAGGGGATCACGTCCACCCCGTACGTGTACGCCCCGCTCGGCAGCCGGCAGCGCCGCACCGCACGCACCGCCCGCCGCAGCATCGTCGCCTCCACCGCCAGCCCCGCCGCCCGCGCGTCGCTCAGCGCCACGACCGCCGCCGCGGTCATGAAGCTGGTGGCCCACTGCGGCGGCTGCGTGCGCGGCGCGTCGAACTCCAGATATCCCCAGCCGCCGTTGAGCGACTGGTTGGCCGCCAACCACTTCATCAGCTCGACCGCGACCTGACGGCAGCGCTCGCGTCGCGGCGAGGCGGGGTAACGCGGGTGGGCGTACGCGGCGGCCAGCGCCTGCACGCCGTAGATGTACGCCCAGTTGTTCATGGTGTCCCACTCGCTGGGGCGACGGACGGCGGCGTGGTCGAGCAGGTAGTCGATGCCGCGGTTGGCGGTCGAAAGGGCTGGCTCGCCGTCGCCGGCCTCCAGCAGCGCCAGGCAGCAAAGCCCGGTGGTGGCGACTTTCCACGAACGGTGCGTCTCCGGGTTGGACCACACGCTGCCGGTGAACGTCCAGACCGCGTTGCGCGGCCCGCCCCAGGAGCCGTCGGGGTTCTGATCGGCCAGCAGGAACGCGACGCCGCGCGAAATCGCCTCGCGGGCCTGTTCCGAGGTCGGCAGTGGCGCCGGTGCAGCAGTCTGCGCGCGCGCAACGACCGCACAGACGACCACGAGCGCCGAAGCGCTGAAAACGCGCATGCGGTTCCGAGCCCTACCCATGCTCGCCCTGCTCCGTCGCCAGCTCGCGCTCCTCCTCGCCCACGTCCTCCAGCTCGTGCTCCAGCCGCTGCACCTCCGCCTCGGCGCTCATCAGGTTGATGGTGCTGTCGATGCCGGAGATCAGCTCATCCTGTCTGGCCCGCTCCAGCCCGCGCGTCTTGTCCGTCAGCGCCAGCTCCAGCTCCGCCCGCTCCTGCGGGATGGTCGCCGTCGTCAGCGTCTGAAACTCATTACGCTGTAGATCCAGGCTGCGGCGCGTGCGCTCCAGCTCGCGGCGGGCGCGTTCGATCACGATCTCCCTGGTCTTGTCCGCGAGCTGCTCCTCGCTATACATGATTTCGAGCTGCTGCAGCTCGAGCTCCGACTGCCACAGCAAGTCCTCGGTCGACTTGAGGTTCAGCTCGGCCCGCGCGATGCGCTCGGGCGCGCTGCGGTTCGCGAAGCTGTTCAGCTTCTGGCGGGCGATCTCCAGCTCGGTCTCGGCCTTGGCGATCGCCGCCGTCTGACGCTCCTTCTCGTGCGCGAGCTGCAGCCGCGTCTTGACCAGCTTCTGACGGGCGATCTCCAGCTCGCGCTCCAGCTTGCTGTGCTTGCGGGAAAGCTCCCTGCGCTTCTTTTCCCGCGCCCTGGCGTCTTCCGCGCCGCCGGCTGCCGGCTGCGTCGCCGACGCCACGGGGCCGCCCTGCGCGTTTGCCGGCGGCGCGTTTGCCGGCGGCGCGTCGGGGCGCGCCTGAGAGGCGCCTTGCGTCGCCGCGGACCGAGCCTGCGGTTTGCTCGCCTGGGCCGGGATGGGTCTGGCCCGCGGCGCCACCTGGCAGGCGGTCAAGACCGCGGCACACGCCATCAACGCCAGCGAGACGGTCATTCCTCGTGCGGCGAGCGACTGCATGATGCACTCCTCTGTCAGACCGCGTCGAAAGGGGCGAGCCGGAAGCTTACCGCCGAACACTCACCCAGGCGACGCCGGCCACAGAGGGCGAGGTTGAGGAAGAATGGTCCACCACCGGTTTGCGGGATGACCCGGCCGCCGCGAAGGTGTTCTCTGGTTTTGCAAGGCGATTTTCTGTCCGGCCGACGACTGGCCGGTTCCAAACGTGCACGAGAACCGGCCGCTGTACGTGGCCTTCCTGGACCATCACCCGAACGACCCGCCAAGAACTCCGACCTCTTCGGCATCTCCGTGGCGCGCTCGAAGGAGACCTGGCCCTCGTGGCGCCGAGAACTACGCGACGCGACGACCACGCCGAACGGCCCGGGACGAAGCCCGGCCCCTACAGCGTCCCATGCCGCAGAAGCCCTCTCACCAGCTCGGGCGCGATCTCGCTCAGACGCGACACCACCGTCGCCACGCCGGCAGCACGCAGGCGTTCCGGCGGATGCGTGCCCGCGAAGCCGATGGGCGTCATACCGGCGGCCAGTGCGGCTTGGATGCCCACCGGCGCGTCTTCCACGACCGTGCATTGGGCGGGCGACACGCCGGCCCGCTGCGCCGCCAGCAGGAAGCAGTCCGGGGCCGGCTTGCCGCGCTGCACGTCGCAGCCCGTAACCGTCGCGGCGAAACAGGGGCCCAGCCCGGTCTCACGCAGCACCAGCTCGACATTCTCCGGCGGTCCGGACGTCGCGAGTGCGAGCACGAAGCCGGCCTGCGCGAGGCCGGCCAACGTCTCGCGCGCGCCGATCGTGAGCGGCACCATGCCGGTGATCAGCTCGCGGTAGATGGCTTCCTTTTCAGCGTCGAGCCGGCGGACCTGGTCGTCGCTGAGTCGCTCGCCCCAGAAGCTGCGGAGGATGTCGCGGCTGGTCTGGCCGAACGTGGCGGCGAACTGCTCGTCGCTGATCTCGATGCCGTGCTTGCGTGCCAGCAGCCGCCAGCTCGCCGCATGCGCCGGCCCGGAGGCGACCAGCACGCCGTCCATGTCGAAGATCACGCCGGGCATTCGAGTCCCTGGGGCTGCATGGTAGGGGACCGGCCATTACAGGCACACTCGCAGCAGGTCGCTATAGAACCCGCAGCCTCGTCACAGATGCGCCAGGCGGGTCCAGTAGTACCAGGCCGCCGGGGCGGCCAGCAATGGGGAGTCGAGAATGTCGAGCACGCCGCCCATGCCGGGGATCATGTCGCTGGAGTCCTTCACCGCCGCGTCGCGCTTCAGCAGCGATTCGGCCAGGTCGCCGGCGATAGAGAACAGCGCCATGACGAAGCCGAACAGGGCCAGGCCCCAGCCGCCGGCAAAGCTGCCTTCGCCCAAGTGAATCCAGCCGTGGTGGTGCAGGGAGTTGCCGACGCCGGCCGCGCACGCGACGGCCACGGCGATGCCGCCGATCACGCCCTCCCAGGTCTTCTTGGGACTGAGCCAGGGGACGAACTTGTGCCGGCCGATCAGCAGGCCGGTGAAGAACGCGCCGACGTCGGTCATCTTCACGAGGAAGATCGAGAACAACAGCACCGTGGCCCCCTGCGGCCCGCCGACCTCCATCCGCAGCTTGGTCAGGTAGCCGCCCAGGCCGCCGGCGAAGAAGATGAAGAACAGCGTGACGGCGACGTTCTGGATCACGCGCTCCGTACCGCGCCGCACGGCGTGCGCCCAGAAGGCGTACCCGAGCGCGACGGCCAGCCAGAGCATGCCCAGCGATTCGTCGTAGATGGCGGCCGTGTCGCGGACGTTGTACGAGACGTACGGACCGACGATCAACCCGGCCGCGAACACGTACGTCTCGAAGCGCAGCGGCCGATAGCCCAGGTGCCGCGCCAGACGCAGCAGTTCGCGCACGGCCAGCAGCGTCAGCACCAGCATCGTCAGCGTCACGAGTGCCCCGTGGTACAGCCAGTGCCCGAGGTTCACGCCGCCCAACATCCAGCGCGGCGGCGGCTCGACGCCGGCCAGCCAGCCGTCCAGCGCCACCAGGGCGATGATCGCACCCGCCAGCAGACTGCCGGAGACCAGCCGCTGCTGCAGGGGGCTGCGGTGCGGGGCGTGCACGATCATCCGTTGGACCGGCCGGCCGGGGCGCGCGACAGGCCGCCGTACCGTCGCTCGCGCCGGGCGTATTCCTGGATGGCGTAGTAGAGATGCTTCTCGCGGAAGTCGGGCCAGAGCACGGGCGTCACGTACAGCTCGGCGTAGCTGATCTGCCACAACAGGAAGTTGCTCAGCCGCATCTCGCCCGCCGTGCGGATCAGCAGGTCCGGGTCGGGCAGGCCGGCGGTGTACAACGAAGCGGAGATGGCCTCCTCGTCAATCTGCTCCGGCCGCAGCACGCCGCGGGCCACGCGCTCGGCGAGCCTCCGCACGCCGTCCACGATCTCCGCCCGCGCCGCGTAGTTCAGCGCCAGGCAGAGCTTCATGCCGCTGTTGTTGGCGCTCAGCCGCTCCGAGCTTTCCAGCTCACGCAGCACCTCGGGCGGCAGACCCGCGCGGCGGCCGACCTGGATCACGCGGATGTCGTTCTCCATGATCTCCTGCCGCTCGCCGGCCAGATACTGGGCGTACAGGGCCATCAGCCCGTCGACCTCCTCCCGCGGCCGCTTCCAGTTCTCCAGGCTGAAGCTGTACAGCGTCACGCACTCGATGCCCAGCCGGGCGCAGGCCGTCACCGCCGAGCGCACCGCCTCGGCCCCGTGGCGGTGGCCTTCGATCCGCGGCAGCCCGCGCTGCTGCGCCCAGCGGCCGTTGCCGTCCATGATGATGGCGATGTGCCGCGGCAGGGCGTCGCGCGGGACGCCGAGGACTTCCTGCGGATCCAGGGCCGGAACGGTCGGCATCGCTAGGACAGCCTTTCGTGAACCACGCGCGGGTCGTTTCGCTTCGCTGGCCCGGTCTGGCGCGGCCAAGCCATGTTCGGCGGGCATCGGCACGGCCTGGCTGCGCGAGACCCTGGCACCCCCGGCACGGGACTACGCTAATCCATTCAGGCCTCGTTCTCTACCCGGATCACCTGCTCACGCGAGCGCCCCACGCCGATCAGCAGCAGCGGGGCACGCACGCAGGCGGCGATGCGGCGGAGGTACTGCTGGGCCTGCGGGGGCAGGTCGGCGAAATGGCGGCAGTCGCCGAGGTGCTCTGTCCAGCCGGGCAGCGTCTCGTAGACCGGTTCCACTTCCTGGAGGGTATACGTGTCGGCCGGAAAGGTGTTCAGCCCGCGATCGGCGTGCCGGTAGGAGACGCAGATCTTCAGCTCGTCCAATCCGGAGAGCGTGTCCAGGTGCGTCAGGGCCAGGTGCGTCGGGCCGGTGAAGGTGGCGGCGTACGAAGCGGCCACGGCGTCGAACCAGCCGCAGCGCCGCGGCCGGCCGGTGGTGGTGCCGTACTCGCCGCCGACGTCGCGGATGCGCTGTCCCAGCTCCCCGTGCAGTTCGGTCGGGAACGGCCCTTCGCCCACGCGCGTCGAGTAGGCCTTCAGCACGCCGACGATCGAGCGGATGGCGTGCGGCGGGACGCCGGCGCCGCTGACGACCCCGCCGATGCCGGCGCTGGAGCTGGTGACGAAGGGGTAGGTGCCGTGGTCGATGTCCAGCAGGGCGCCCTGGGCGCCCTCGAAGAGCACGCGTTTTCCGGCCGCGAGCAAGCGCTCCACGGCGACGGTCGTGTCGCACACGAAGGGCCGCAGTTGCTCGGCGAAACCGAGATACTCCTCGGTGATCGCGGCCGCGTCGAACGGCTCGCGCAAATCGTAGAGCGCCGCCAGGTAGGCGTTCTTGTGGGCGACGATGGTCGCCAGGCGCTCACGCAAGCGCCGCGGGCTGTACAGCTCGCACACGCGCACTCCCCAGCGGCGCGAGACCTTGTCCGCGTAGCACGGGCCGATGCCGCGCGCGGTGGTTCCCAGCCGCCCGCCCGGCAACGCCGCCTGCTCCGCCAGCACGTCCTGCCGCCGGTGGTACGGGAACACGAGCTGCGCCCGGTCGCTGATCCGCAGGTTCTCGCCCAGCTCGACCCCGCGCTGCCGCAGCGCCTCGATCTCCCCCAGCAGTACGGCCGGGTCGATCACCGAGCCGCAGGCGATCATGCTGACCACGTCCGGCCGCAGCACGCCGCTGGGGAGCTGGTGCAGCGCGAAGATCTGGCCGTCGACGACGACCGTGTGGCCGGCGTTGGCGCCGCCGCTGTAGCGCACCACCACGTCGAAGTGCTCCACCAGCAGGTCGACGACCTTGCCCTTGCCCTCGTCGCCCCACTGCAGGCCGACCACGCTCGTGTTGCCCAGTCGCTCGAAGATCATTGCGTCCGTCAGCTTCTGGTTCGGCCCAGCTTCCCGCGCCCGGCCGCCGCGCGGCACGGCGCGCCCGCGATGCTTTGTAGCGTCGCCGTTGCGGGGAAGCAAACCGCCCCTTCGCCGCCGAAAGGAGCCGCCACGACCGCCGGCTTCGCGCCTGGATTGACCGCAGCCCGCCGAGGACGCTACAGTGGCCGCAAGCTGGCAGACAGTCACCCCGCTGGCTGGCAGGCAAATCCCCATGCGTCGCACGCGCGGGTTTACGCTGATCGAGTTGCTGGTGGTAGTCGCGATCCTCGGGCTGCTGCTGAGCATCCTGCTGCCCAGCCTGTCGGCCGCCCGCGAGCGGGCCCTGGCTGCGGTGTGCGGGTCCAACCTGCGGCAGATCGGCGTCGCGCTGACGAACTACGTGCACGAGAACGGCTACTACCCCGGGCATCACACGGTAAGCCCCACCTGGGTCGTCTGGCCGCCGCGGCTCCGCCGCCTCATGGAGGGCCAAGTGCAGGCCTTCAACTGCCCGGCCGCTGAGAGCGAGTTCTGGTGGCGGCCGACGTACGGGCGCGGACCGCGGCAGCCCGAGCTGTATGGCTACGACCCGGGTGAGCGGCCGCTGACGAACCGCAGCGGGTTCAGCTACGGCTACAACGACTGGGGCGTGCGGGAGTTCAGCATGCCACACCTGGGACTGGGCGGCCACGTGGATGACCGCAATTGCGCCGGGTGCGACGACGTCCCGGAGGACATCGTGGCCGTGCCCGCAGACATGGTTGCCGTCGCAGACAGCAAACCGGACTTCGATTGGGACACCGCTATCGATCCGGCCGATCTCATCGACGCTGAGTGGCCCAGCGAACGCCATTTCGGTGGTAGCGAGGTGCTGTTCTGCGACGGACACGTGGTATGGATGTCGCAGCCGTCGCTGATCGAGCGGAGCGAGTGGGCAAGGCGGCGCTGGAACAACGATCATCTGCCGCACCGCGAGCTCTGGTAACCCGGCAGTCCGTCGCAACCCGCGCAGACCGTCGGTTGGCGACACTGCAGCCGGAGCAGCGCCCGAGGGCAGGGGTACGCGTGCCCTGGGCAAAGCGCGAGCTTGCACGGTCATACGATGACACGGCATCCACGGGCGGCAATGAGCTCGCGGAGGGCGATTCAGCTCGGCGTGGCGGCGGCGATGCTGATTGCGGCCGGCGCGCTGTTCGTGCGCTGGCAGTCGGCGACCGGCCGCAACGTGGACTTCCCCGAAGGAACGCTGTGGGTTTGTGCCGACGCCGCGTGCGCCGCGGAGTTCAGCAAGTCGCTCAAGGAACTGGCGGCGTTCTATGACGCCAACCCCGACGGCGAGATGCCCTGCCCCAGGTGCGGCAAGCCGGGCGCCGAGCGGGCCTTGCGCTGCCCGGCCTGCAAGCGGGCGTTCGCGCGGTCGGCGGTTCGGCACGGCAAGGCGACCTGCCCGCTGTGCAAGCAGCCGCTGCCGCCGGTGGCACCAGGGTGAACAGCCCAACCCGCGTCGGGGTGGCACGGTCTGACGCGCAGCGGCAGGCGGTGCGGCACATGATCGTGGAGACACGGCCTGGCCTTCGGCCAGTGCCGCCCGGCTGGTGGCGCAGCGCACACAGCCGGGGGGCGGCTGTGCCCCACGCCTCACACGGTCCGGGGTAAACTGTCGGGCGATGGCGATCCAACGGACGCTGCTGGAGCGGATTCGCGACCCGGGGCCGCCGGGCGTGCGCCACCTGCGACCCTCCACGCGCGAGGTGCTGATCTCGATATTGCAGAACCTGCAGAACATCCTGAACACCTGCCAGGGCAACTGCCTGACCGACGAGCGCTACGGCCTGCCGCACCTGTCGGTCATCCGCAGCACCATGCCCAAGTCGCTCAAGACTTACGAGGCGTCCATCCGGGCCACGATCGAGCGGCACGAGCCGCGTCTCAGCGGCGTGCGCGTGCGGCACGCGCCCGGCCGCGACAACGAGACCGAGCTGCGGTTCGAGATTTCAGCCCTGGTGCAGGACGAGGAGGGGCGCGAGTCGGTGCGCTTCGAGACCGTCGTCGACGACCAGGGGCGCATCCGGGTCAAGTAGGTGTGCCGCGGCGGCCAACTGCGAGCGAACCGCACGTGCGCGAGCGCCGAGCAGGACCGAAGCGCCGCGGGCTTCAGCCCGCGCGGTGACGCCGCGCCGACTGAACCTGGCGGCTCGTCTCGGCTTCCGGCCGGCCCGATCTGACGTAAGGAACGTCGTTCGGCATGACGGCTCCGTCGCCCAACGCGGACGCCGCCGGCGCGCGGCGCGGCCCGGCACGTGGTCGACGATTCGCCTTCGGAAACCTGCTTCTGCGCGGCCTGCTGGACGTTGCCCTTCCGCAGTCGTGCGTCGTCTGCGATCGCATCGTCCCCTCGACGGCCGATCCGTTGTGCGACACCTGCCGGCGGGCGATTGACGACCTGCGCCGGCTGCCGTGCTGTCCGCGCTGCGCGCGGACCATGCACCCGGCCGCGATCCACGGCCACGGCTGCCGCGGCTGCCGCACCGAACGGTACTGGAACGTGGCCGGCTTGGTGCGCGTGGCGCCGTACGAGGAGTCGCTGCGCCGCATGCTGATCCGGCTCAAGCACTCGCGCGATGCGCGTCCGGGGGACCTGCTGGGCAGGTTGCTGGCCGAAGAGCTTCGACGGAGGTGGATCGACCAGGTCGAGGCGCTCGTGCCGGTGCCGATGCACTGGCTGCGGCGCTGGCAGCGGCCGCGCGAGCATGCGCTGGCGCTGGCGCAGGCCGTCGCGCGCGAGCTGGGCGTGCCGGTACAGCGCGCGGCCGTCCGGCGGGTCAAGTATGCACAGAGTCAGATGCGCCTGTCGTCGCGGGAGCAGCGATTCGAGAACGTGCGGAACTGCTTCGGACCGGCGCGGCGGCCGAACGTAGCCGGCAAGACCGTGTGCATCATCGACAACCTGGTGGTCACGGGCGCCACGATCCACGAGGTTTCCAAGGTGCTGCGCAGGGCCGGCGCGAAGCGCATCTACGCCGCCGTGGTCGCCCGCGCAACGCCGCCCGGCGGCTGGCAGGCCGATCCCGCCGCCCTGCTCGCCGGTAGCGTCGGCCGAGGCTGAGAAGTTATTGGCGGACGAGGGTTGAGCACTTGGTTATCGCTCGTCGTACGCGGGCGCACCGCAGCGGCGGCCCACTCTTCGTGTCCTAGAACTTCTGTATAGTCAAGGTGGAGCAGACGGAGGGGCAGCCGGCGGGCAAGCCGGCGGGTCTGTCGCACGGAGGCAAGGGCGAGAATGGACGACGCAGGTGGAGCACGCCGGGCGGTGAGGCCCGGCGTTGGCGGTGAACTCCTCGAACTCGTTTCCGATCGGTCTATGGCCGCACTTCGATCGCCACCACCCGCGCGTCGCTCCGCCCGAAGCGGTGCGCCTTGCTGATCGCCTGCACGTCCGTCCGGGCCGGCACGAAGCGGCTGACGCTCACGCCCACGCCGTCGGCGTCGGCCCGCGCGTGGTAGCCGGCGTCGCTGATCGCGTGCACGCGGCTGCGGGCGCGGCCGAAGAAGCCGTCCGACACCGCGTCGCTCACGCTCGTCGCCCGGCCGCCGAAGATCCCGCGGCTGACGGAGCGGCTGTCGCTGATGGCCTCGCCGTGATCGCTGAGGGCGAGCGATGAGGAGCGGCTGGCGGCATGCCCGAAGTACACGCCGTCGGCGATGGCGTCGCTGTTGCTGATCGCTACGCCGCCGATCGTCGCCGCCACGCTCTCGCTGTCCGCGATGGCCGTGCCGCCGAACGACCCGCGCGCGTCGGCGTTGGCGTTGCTGATGGCCAGGCCGTGGTCGGCGACGGCGACCGAGCGGCTGTCGGCGAAGCCGTTCCGCGAGCCGTAGGCCGTGCTGTTGGAAATCGCCCGGCCGCCATTGGTCGCACCGGCGATGGCCAGCGCGTTGGCGTTGCCGACGGCCGTCGCCGTCGCGCTGGCGCTGCCGCCGTTGGTGGCGGTGGAGACGGCGGTGGCCGAGCCGGCCAAGGCGTGCGAACTGAAGGTGAAAGCGAACGCGGCGACGATCGTGAGCGGGCGTTTCATGACGGTCTCCTTGTGCGGCCGGGAGCCACGCTCCCATTGGTTTCTGTTCTGCGGATTCTGACGGCCCGCGTTCGGAGGTTATTCGCGCAGCTTGGGTCGGGCATGACTGCACGGTCCCGCCGGCGCGAGAAACTGAGCGGCCGACGCCCTTTCGGCGCCAGCCGCTGAGAGAACCGCGTCCAAAACGTGACGGGGGCGGAGTCCGATAAGCATTCAGTCCGTTACGTAAAACCCGCCGCTGACCGTGACTGGCTCGTCGTCGTACTTGTGCCAGGCGGCGAGCTCGAAGTCGGCCACCTTGATGTCGCCTGCGGGATTCCGGGTATGAGCTTCAGCAGCTCGACCCATAGGCCGCCAGGAACAGGGTCAGGTCTTCGAGATCGACGTCACCGTCGCCATCGATGTCGCCGTCCGGGTCGCCGCCCGCGGCGCCGTAGTTGGCCAGCAGGATGGTCAGGTCCTCCAGCCCGACCACGCCGTCGCCGTCCAGGTCGGCCGGACAACCGCCGTCGTCGCACACGAACTGCTCCACGCGGAAGTCGTCGATGGCCGCCTCGACGATCGAAGGCGAGCCGAGGTCTGACGCGATGAACCGCACCTGCACCGTTGCGCTGGCCGTGACGAAGTCCGTCAGGTGGAACTCGTGGTAGATCCATCCGCCGGACGTGCCCGACCCCGAAGGCCCGACCGTCTCCACGTTCACCCACGGCCCGCCGTCGGAAACCTCCACCACGAACGTGTCGGCATTCGGATTGGCCCCGGCGCTGTTGGAGTACCAGCGCCAGTAGCTGATGATCGGGTCGGTCATGGTGGACACGTCGAGCAGCGGCGAGAAGAGCGTCGTCTTGCCGTCGTCCACATCGAAATCGCCAATCGTTCCACCCGCGCGCCCATCGGTCACCCAGCAGTTCACGCCGCCGGGCGTGTGGTCGTCCTCGGGCTGAGCCGGCGTGCCTTCGGGGTCCATGCGGGTCCAGACGCCGGTCGTCGCGTCGTCGTCCGGCGCCCCGACCGTCCAGCCGCTGTCCACCTCCAGCGGGTCGTCGACCGTGACTTCGAACGTGCCCACCGCCGCGCTGAACAGCTCGGTGGGTGCACCGTCCGGCAGCGTGCGAAGGGTGCCGCCGTCGCCCTCGGCCGAGAGGTAGAACTCCGGCACGTCCTCGCAGCGGGCGGCCGGCAGTGTGGCGGTGTACAGGTCGCCGCCGGCCGGCGCCAGCGGCGCGCTGACGAACGACCCGCCGTCGTAGCGGTAGTGCAGGGCCGGGCTGCCGGGCACGATGTTCTCGGCGCCCGGCACGATCCGCACGTCGAAGCTGGTCGGCGTGTTCGGCGCCAGGACCGCAGGCGTGCCGTTGGGCACGGACATCGTGAACGCCGGCAGCTCGAGCTGCACCTCGCCCGTGATGACCAGGGCATAGCCCTGCGTGCCGACGTTGACCGCCGCACCCCTGATCCGCACGGTCCAGATACCGCTCTGCGGGTTGTCGAGGTGCACCTGCTCAACATTGTTGCGGTCGTCGGCCGTGCCGCCGGTGGCGGACCGCCCGTTGCTGAAGACGTTTCCGCGGTAGAGGTCGCTAGTGGGCGCGACCACCTCGAGATCGAGGTTGTTGATCCAGGCCTGGGCCGCGCCGGCGCTGGCCGGCGGCTCGGTCCAGACCAGCGTGACGCGGAGCTGCTCGGTCGAGCCGGTGACGGCGATCTGCTCCTCGACCACGTCGTTGGTCGCCAGGCCGTCGGCATTGCGGACGTCCCTGACGACGAGCCCGCGCGCGTCGCCCGCGAAGTACAGCCCACCGTCCGCGCGCACGCGCCCCCAACCCTCCAGGTTGCTCGGATAGCCCGAAATACCGGTCATATCGACGGCCGAGTTCAGCAACGTGGCCTTGATCAGCGCCGCCGACGGGACGAACGAGTCAGGCGCGTTCGCCACGCCCGTCGGGTAATAGCCGTCCGTGTAGTACTGACGCACGAGCAGCCCGGTGCCGGCTACCGCCGGGCTGGCCATCGACGTGCCGGTCAGCGCCGTCGTGTCGCAGGAATGGCCGGCCCAGGACGAGTTCGTCGCGCAGCCGGGGGCGTAGATTTCCGGCTTGCGCCGCAGATCGGACGTTGGCCCGGCGCCGCCGGAGCAGTGGTTGGCCTGGCTGGGCGTGTCCTGCGAGGCGCCGACGGCCAGCAGGTTCTTGGCGTTCTCGGGGTTCTTGAGCGAGCTGAGGTTCGTGACGGCGAACAGGATGAGCGAGTCCTCGAAGTCGTAGCTGAACGAGTCGATGCCGCGGCACAGCCCGTCGTAAGCGGTGGTGCCGTCGTTGCCCCAACTGTTGGTGTGCAGCCGCGCCCCCTGCGTGTGATGCGTGTTGAGAAAGCTGTACATGCCGGATTCGGTGAACGACGGGATCGTGTTGTAGACCAGCCTGGCCAGGTAGGCGATGCCGCGCGTGTTGTCGTCCGCGTCCGCGTCGCCCACGGCGATGCCGGCCACGTGCGTCCCGTGCAGGTCGGCCCCCTGCGAGGTGTTGTAGGCCAGAATCTTGCGGTGGTTCGGTCCGATCGGGTTGTTGGCGTCGCGGAACGAGCAGTGGTTCACGTCCACGCGCCCGTCCATGACGCCGATGATCTGCCCCTCGCCGTGAATGCCGTTGTCGTAGAGCGGCGTCACGTTCACGATATTGCTCTGCACGATCCAGCGGTTGGTGCTGTTGCGCGGCACAACCTCCGGCGCCTCCTCGACGAACTGCACGGCCGCGATCCCGGCAAGCAGCGGCAGGTTGGCCAGCGGCATCGTGAGCGTGACCGTCGGGTTGCCCGCCAGCGTCTCCCGCCGGTGCACCCTCACGCCGTCGATCGCCGCGATGGCCACCGTCGCCGCGTCGGAATCCGCATCCTCAAACAGCGTGACGTCGACCATCACTTCGCCGCGGGCGGCCGTCTGCTGCCGCTCGGGTGTGAAGTACGGGCGGTCGCCGATGCGCGGGGCGATCTTCCAATCCGACCGGTACGTTCCTGCCCAGCGCACGAAGCCTAGCCCGGCCACACGGACGGCCGCCGCCGCGTCCAGCCGCACGATGTATGCGTTCTTGGGCAGATAGTCGCCGAGCTGCACGCCGGCGGCCGCGAGTTGCTGCTTTCGCTGCGGCGTCAGCGGGCCGTCGAGCTGGATAACGTAGTGTGCGTCGGCGTCGTCGAGGACTTCCGAGGGCGTGGTCAGCAGGTTCGCCAACCGGTCCGTGTGTACGTCGCCGGTCTGGAGGTGCAGCGCGGGGACGGCGTTCGCGTTGGTGAACGCCAGGCATGCAGAGGTTGCGGCCAGCGCCAATAGCGCCGGCGACGCGATGCGTGGATGATTCAAGCGCGGTCCTCCCGTGAAGTGCGGTCCGGCCAGCCGCCACCAACCGCCGCCGTCAGCTCCCGAGCAACGATTCTAGAAACCCGCCAACGAAAACGCCAGAGAACTCGATTGGCGAGCGGGGTTCGGCGGGTCAGGTTTTGCCCCCGGGGGACCGCCCTCTGGCCGGGCTTCTGGGGTTCCGCAGCGGGCGAGAGCCTGATTGGCACGCGCATGCGCTTGTGCTCAAGTGCTTGTCGCCGACTTTCCCCTCCCAGAGGCTCCCGCCGGGCCGTCTGCGCCCGGCGGGGCCTCCTCTTGCGGGCAGCCACCGGGCGTGCTTGACCGCTTCGGGCGATCACCGTGGGGCGGGTCCGGTCCGCGCCTGCGTGGGGGCGTTCACTGACCGATAAAGGACTGCGGGTATCGCCCGGTAGCCGGTGCGGGCCGCGCTTTGCCCTGCCGGCGCGCAACTCCAGCCGGCAATGCGTTCGGCCGATGACACGCTCGATCGTCCCCACAGGCGGAGGCGCGCTTGAATCCGAACCTGCTGAAGGCCATCCAGCGCGGCGACGCCATCCCGTCCATGCCGCAGATCGCCGTCCGCCTGCTGGAGATTCTGAGCGACGACGAGTATCGGCACGCCGACGTGGCGCAGCTCCTGTCCAGCGACCCGGCCATCGCGGGCGACATCCTGCGCTTCGCCAACTCGCCGCTCTTCGGCCTGGTGCGCAAGGTGCGTCAGCTCGGTCACGCGATCACGCTGCTGGGCATGAAGCGCGTGCGCACGCTGTTGATCAGCCGCTGCCTGGTGGACGGTCTGGAATTTCGTCGCGGCGGGCCGGTGGACCGCGGCTATTTCTGGCGGCGGTCGCTGATCAGCGGCGCGCTGGCGGCGCACTTTGCCCGGCTTGCGGCCGCGGCCCCGGGTCGCGAGGAGGAGCGCGACGAGGCCTTCATCGCCGGCCTGCTCAGCGACGCGGGCGTGGCCGTGCTGGCCCGCGCCCTGCCGGCCGAGTATGCACCGCTGGGCACGCAATACGCCGCCGAGCCGGCCGAGAAGCTCGTCCTGCGAGAGCGCGAACAGTTCGGCGTCGCACACCCGGAAGTGAGCGCGCTGGTGCTGGAGAAGTGGATGCTGCCGGAGGAGATCGTGCGCGCGGTTCGGCAGCACCACGACGCGGGTGGCACGCCGGCGGCTGCGGCCGATCCGCTGGTACGCGCGGTTGCCGGCGCGGCGGTGATCGCGCCGCTGCTGTGCGCAGAGCCTGGGACGAGCGATCCGATTCTGCCAGCCTGTCGCCGCGGCGCGACGCTGGCCGGCGCCGACGTTTCGCTGCTGCCCCAAATCCTGCACGCGATCGAAGCGGACACGCTGGACCTGGCCGGCATGCTGCGGATCGAGGTCGTTCCCCAGCGCGCCTACGCCCAGGTGGCCGACGCTCTGGTGCAGGAGCTCGCCACGACGACACCGTGAGACCCGTGCCGCGCAGGCGCCTGGCTGGCGTCGCCGGGCTGCGTTTCCACTTCCCGCGCTCGGACCGGGCGGGCGAAATCTCCGCATCCGGCCCTTGGACAAAGCGCACGTCTGGCGGCCGCGCGTGCGATTCCCGTAGCGGAGCGCCCGTGGCACCCGCACTGACCGACTAGCCCGTCTTGCCGGGTCCTTGCCCAGGGCGGGCGGGATGGATACCCTTCTCGGTTCGAGTTCTTTTCGCGAGAGGAAGGGCCATGGCCAAGTTCAAGCCGCACAAGGGGCTGCTCAAGCGCGTCAAGCTGACGGCGACCGGCAAGGTTGTGCGCAGGTCGGGCTTCAAGGGCCACCTGATGAGCACGAAGTCCGGCAGCCGTCGCCGCCGGCTGAGCCGCCCGGTGGTCGTGGCCGGCGCATTCCACGACAAGATTCGCAACGCGATCCGGCGCTGATCGCGAACAGGAGCCAGCCGCATGGCCCGCATCACACCCGGGGCTGCCACCCGTCGTCGCCGCAAGCGGATTCTCAAAGACGCCAAGGGCTACGTCGCCACGCGCAGCAAGCTCTTCCGCGTCGCCAAGCAAGCGGTCATCAAGGCCGGCCAGTACGCCCTCCGCGACCGCCGCGCCAGGAAACGCGACTTCCGCGCCCTGTGGGTGACGCGGATTTCGGCGGCGTCTGAGGCGCGCGGGCTGTCGTACAGCCGCTTCATCAACGGGCTGAAACGGGCCAACGTCTTCCTGAACCGCAAGATGCTCAGCGAGATTGCGATCGCCGACCCGCCCGCGTTCGACAAGCTGGTGGAGCTGGCCCGCAAACAGCTCGCGTCCGTCGCCTGAAGCCGGGGGCGGCGCAATTCTCGGACCCTGCGCCTGCGGGCGCCCCGGCGTCAATCGCCAAGCCGGGCCCAGACGGGATGCTTATACTTAGGAGACGGGCGGCTGGCCTTCTCGGGGGCTCCGAGCGGACGTACCCATGGAGAACGACGACGACCTCCGCACCATCTTGGACCGCGCCAGCGAGTTGTTGCAGGCCGGCCGGCCGGACGAGACGCTGCGCTGCCTCGACGCGATCGAGCCGGAAAGCATGGACGGGGACGACCGCGTCGAGTGCGTGTCGCTGCGGGCCTGGGCGTTGTCGGAGTTGGGGCGGCACGACGAGTCGCTGGAATTGCTCGAGCCGCTGGTCGAGGAGTTTCCGGAATCCGCCCGCCTGCGCTGCGCCATGGGCGTCGTGCTCTCCAACGCCGGCAACCTGGAGGAAGCCTGCGGCGCCCTGGAGGCGGCCGTCGAGCTGGACGGGGAGGACCCGATCACGCTGACCGGCCTGGGGCTGGTCTACGAGCGGCTGCGCGAATTCGACCGCGCGCGGGAACTGTACGACCGCGCCATGGAATGTGGCGCCGAGATCGACTGGCTGCTGCCGCGCAAGGCCGTCGTGCAGCTCGAGCTGGGCGAGGCGGCGGCGGCGGCCAGCACGCTGCGGCGCTACCTGTGCCTGGTGCCGGACGACGGCGAGCAGTGGATGCACCTGGCGATCCTCAACGGCGACCTGCAGCAGTTCGACGCGGCCTTCGAGTGCTACCGCACGGCTGAGCGGCTGGTCCCCGATCTGCCGGCCCTGCGGCTGAACTGGGGCGTGACGGCGGTGCGGGCGGGCGATCTGGAGGAGGCGCGCCGGCAGTTGGCACAGCTCAGGCGGCTGGAGCCGGACTCGCTGCGGCCGGTGCTGCTGCGGGCGCTGCTGGCCGAGGCGGAGGGCAGTGTTGTGGCGGCGGCGCGCGGCTACCGCGAGGTGTTGTCACGCGCGGAGCAGGCCGAGGAGGCGGAGCGGGTCTACGCGATGGAAATGGCGATGGACTTCTACTCGCGGCAGCGGCGCGTGCTGCAATGCGAGCGGCTGATCCACCGGGCGTATCGGGCCAACGCGTGCACGGTGGAGTTGTGCGAGGCGTACCGGCAGGCCGTGGGCGAGCGGCTGGAGCGGGCAACCTGGTACAGCCTGATCCTGGAGGCCGACTACCGCGACGGGCTGTGCGAGGTGCAGGACCGCAGCGAGCGGTCCGCCGGCAGCAACGGACTCTATACGCGCTTCCAGCGCAACTACCAGGTGATCGCCCGCGACCACGACAGCGCCATCGCGCTGGCGATGGAGTTCGCCCAACGGATGGGCGAGAGCCACATCGCGATGCGCGAGTTTGTCAACGAGGAAGCGATGGCGGACGCGTACAGCGGCGTGTACGAGGTCGAGCGCGACAGCCTGGTGTTCGCGGACGACGGCGCCGGTGAGGAATGAGCCTGCGGCCTGAAGCCTGTAACAAACCGAAGAGCCACGGGCTTCAGCCGGCGCGGTTACGCCGCGCCGACTGAAGTCGGCGACGTCTGTTCGCGTTGGCCGGCGCGCTCAAGGGCGCGGGTTCGCGCGCGGCGGTTTCTCGCCCGTCTTGCCGTCGCGGATTTCCTTGAGGATCTCGGTCATCTCCGCCAGCTTCTGATTCGCCGCCGCCAGCTCCTGAATCATCCGGTCGCGCTGCACGCCGCTGTCCGGCGGGCTGGGCGGGCCCTGGGCCAGCGTGGGCGGCGCCGCCGCCAGGTGGGCCCAGAGCGCCGTGGTCGCCAGGGCGAGGCCCAATCCCAACAGGAAGGGGCGAACCGTTCGGGGGACGAGTCCGGCCAGTCGCTGAGACATATCGACCTCCTGTAGACTTTCTTGCTTCGCATCCTATCGGCGGATGGGGCCGGCGTGCTTTGCTGCCGCGCGGCGCGTCGCTAGACTGCGCTCGCGCGCAGCGCGACAGGAGCACCACCATGGGTCTGATGCAGGGCAAGAAGGGGTTCGTCTTCGGCGTGGCAAACGATCACTCGCTGGCGTGGTACATCGCCCAGCGGCTGCATCAGGAGGGAGCGCAGCTCGCGTTCAATCACCTGCCCAATCCGAAGATGGAGCGGCGCGTGCGGCAGCTTGCCGAGCCGATCGGGGCGAAGCTGATCGTGCCCTGCGACGTGAGCGACGACGAGCAGATCAAGGCCGCGTTTCACCAGGCGCGCGAGACGCTCGGGCCGCTGGACTTCGTCGTACACGCGATCGCCTTCGCCAGCCGCGAGGCCCTGAGCAACCCGTTCTACCAGACCAGCCGCGCCGACTTCCTGCAGGCGATGGACATCAGCGCGTACTCGCTGATCGCCCTGTGCCAGCACGGGCGCGAGCACCTGAGCGAGGGGGCGGCGGTGCTGACGCTCACGTATCTCGGCTCGGTCAAGACGGTGCCGGGATACAACGTCATGGGCGTGTGCAAGGCGGCGCTGGAGGCCTCCGTCCGCTACCTGGCGATGGAGCTCGGCCGCGAGAAGAAGGTCCGCGTCAACGCCCTGTCCGCCGGTCCGGTCCGCACGCTCTCCAGCGCCGGCATCAGCGGCTTCGCCAGGATGCTGGAGCACTACCCGGAGAAGGCCCCGCTGGGACGCAACATCGACCCCGACGAGGTCGCCAGGAGCGGCCTGTATCTGCTCAGCGACCTGTCCAGCGGCGTGACCGGCGAAGTGCACTACGTGGACGCGGGGTACAATACCGTAGGCTGGTAAAGCCGGTTCGCTCTCGGAGAGACGCGGCGCGGGCGTGGCGGTCGGCCTCGGCGGCCCCGGCATGCACGAAGCCGTCGCTCACTACCACCTGCTGCACATCGACAAGATCGAGCCACTCAACGGCCGCCGCCGGACGCGCTGACCCCGCGACCGGATCACGCGCCTGACGGCAGTCCGGCCAGGGCCGCGTTGACCAGTGCGCCGACCAGGCTCGCCACCAGCGCGTTCACGACGCTGGCCGTCAGGAAGAACTGCGGGTCCGGTCCCAGACACGCCGTCACCTGTAGCAGCACCCCGCACGCCGCAGTCAGTCCGCCGAAGCGAAGCAACCGCCGCATTGGCTTCTCCTTTCGGGCAAAGACTATACGCGGAGTGCGGTGGACCGTGCACGCGTGCGAGACGAGGCACGCGGAGTTAGAGCGGAGACACGGACTTTGGTCGGGGCGGCGTGGCCGCGCGGGCTGAAGCCCGCGGCTCTGCGGTTGCCTCCCGGACTTTCGAGTGGTCGCCATGTGTCGCGTGGAGCTGGCATCGGATGCGTTCGCGCACCGCGCGCCAGTCCACCCGGGCGATGGGCGGAGCGGACTCGCACACCAGGCGATGCAGTTCCAGCCACACGCGCTGGAGCTGCGCGAGCGCGGCGCAGCTTCTTGCCGCCCGCGCGACGCGCGCCCGCGTACGCCGACACCGCGGCCGGTCCAGCCACTGGCTCAGGAGCCGCTCAAACTGCGGTGGACGCATGGCCGTCTTTCGTCGGCGCGCTGCCGGCTGCCCGCCGCCGGTGCGCTTGCGGCGCGCGCCGGATCGGCGTGCGGTCGCGGCGGCGGGCTTTGGTTCAGACACGCGCGGGCGCTTCAAAGATAGTCGGCGAGTCGCTGCCGCAGCCGGCGACGGGCCTGGAACACGTACCACTTGACCGCCTCGACGCGGCCGCGAAGAACCTCGGCCACGTCCTTCTGCGGCATTTCTTCGAGGCTGAACAGGATCAGCGCGACGCGCTGCGGCTCGGGCAGCTCGGCGATCGCCTGCCGCGCCAGCGCGTGCAGCTCCTCGGCCGCCAGCCGCGCCCCCGGCCGCTCGTCGGGATGCCTGCGGTCGGCCAGCCGCTGGCCGGCCCTGCGCCGCTGGTCGAGCCGCGGGTCGCCCAGCGACACGCGTCGCCGCTCGACGGCGTGGTCGCGCCGCCAGTTCAGCGACAGGTTGGTCACGATGCGCAGCAGCCATGGTGCAAAGCGGCGCTGATCTTCCAGCCGGCCCAGGTTGCGGTAGGCCCGGACGAACGCCTCCTGACAGATGTCCATTGCGTCGTGCAGGTCGCCCACCAGCCGCCACGCGACCGACGTGGCGCGGCGCTGATAACGGCGGACGAGCTGGTCGAAGGCCTGCGTGCGACCGGCCAGCGTTTCGCGGACCAGCCGCGCATCGCTGCGTACCTCCACGCCGGGGCGCTTGAGCGCTGCTCTGCCCGCTGTTCTGGACACGGCCGACTCCTCGACGTTGACCGAGCCGCGCCGCGCGCTGCGCAGAATCTCCCCGGGGCGAAGCGCCGCTTCGCCGCCGACCGTCGTTCAGCGGCCGCAACGGGGATTCCGCGCCGTCGGCTCCGGCCGCTCTCGCCGCCGGGCTGACTCGCGTCGGCGTCTTGTCACGGAATCGACGCACGAGTCGCTGCGGTTATTCAGTCGGTGGTCAGTCTGTCCGGCGTGGGCACAGGTTGCAGGCACAGCCGTGGGCGGCTGTGCCGGCTGTGCCGCACAATCGCCACGTGCTTTCGCCGCCGCGCGCTTTGCGCTAGTATCGGGCGGTTCGCGGCGTCGGCGCGGTCCGTCAGTCCGGCGCGGGTGCGGCCGGGCGGCCGCCGGAGAGCACCGGAATCACTTCATGTTCGAGCAGGTCGCCGTCGCGCTCGTCCTCGTCGCCGTCTTCGCCGGCATCGCGCTGGAGAAGATCGACAAGACGATCATCGCGCTGGCGGCGGCGGTGCTGCTGGTCGTCACCCGGCTGATCAGCTTCGAGCAGGCCATCCACGCCATCGACTTCAACACCATCGGCCTGCTGCTGGGCATGATGCTGCTGGTGGCCTGCCTGTACGAAGTGCGGCTGTTCGAGTGGATCTCGCTTAAGCTCGGCCTGGCGACGGGCGGCAACCCGGTGCTGATCTTCGCCGTTTTCAGTGTCGCCACCGCCGTCATCTCCGCCTTCCTCGACAACGTCACCACGGTCCTGATCATCATCCCGCTGGCCATCGCGCTGGTCCGCGGCATCGGTCTGGACCCCAAGAGCTTCGTGCTGTGCATCATCTTCCAGTCCAACATCGGCGGCACGGCCACGCTCATCGGTGACCCGCCCAACATCATGATCGGGGCGAAGACCGGGCTGACCTTCCTGCAGTTCGTGCAGTACCTGACGCTGCCGTGCGCGCTGTGCGTCGTCGTGGCGATGCTGCTCATCCGCCGCCGCTACGCGAACGTGATCCGCTCGCGGGCCCGCGTCTTCGGCTGGCTGTTCATGAGCAACCTGCTGCTGGAGCAGATCCGCCGCCAGGAGCAGAAGCTGAACATCCCGCGCGCGGTGCTCGTCAAGTCCTGCGTGATCTTCGGCATCGTGCTGCTGGGCTTCTTCACGCACGCGGCCACGGGGCTGAACCCGGCGGTGGTGGCGATCGGCGGGGCGGTGCTGATGCTGCTGGCGTTCCCGCGCGAGCTGGAGCTGCACCACGGACTGCGGCGGGTGGAGTGGGGCACGCTGCTGTTCTTCGCCGGGCTGTTCATCGTGGTCGGGGCGGTGGAGCAGGCCGGCCTGCTCAAGCTGCTGGCGCACGGGCTGGTGTCGCTGACCGACAACCTGTGGGTGCTGCTGCTGATCGTGCTGTGGACGTCGGCGATCCTGTCGGCCGTGATCGACAACATTCCGTTCGTGGCGGTGATGATCCCGACCATCCAGAACCTGATCACCGAGGGGCCGTTCGCGCAGCACCCCAAGGCCCAATTGTTGTGGTGGGCGCTGTCGCTGGGCGCGTGCCTGGGCGGCAACGGCACGCAGATCGGCGCCTCGGCCAACGTGATCGGCTCCGCCATCGCCCGCTCGGCCGGCGTGAACATCAGCTTCGGCACGTTCGCGCGCGAGGCGCTGCCCACGACGTTCGCCACCATCGTCGTCTCCGCCCTGTATCTGACGGTCCTGTATGTCTGGTAGGCCGGCTGACAACCAAGCCCTGGTGCAGACGCTCAACACGCAGCTTCTGGCGTTGGACCGCGCCTACGGCCCGGATGCGATCGCGCGCGACTTCATCCAGGCCCTGGACCGCACGCTCCAGACCTACAAGGGCGATGTGTCCGGCGCCGCGCTGCGGGCCGAGCTGCTGGCTCTGCACGACGTGCTGCTCGATTGCCGCCCGCGCATGGCCAGCCTGATCCGCGACCTGCAGAGCATCATCCTGTTCACGGTCGAGCGGCCGCAGGCCAGCCTCGACGAGCTGTGCCATTACCTGCACGAGCTGCTCGTCATCAAGGACCTCCGCCGCAGCTCGCTCGGACAGCTCGCCGCGCGCCTCTTCGGACGGCCCGCCGCCCTGTTGCTGCACTCCTACGGCGATCTGCTGGCGGAAATCCTGCGCGAGGCGGCGCGGCAGGCGGAGCGGCCGCGGGTCTTCGTGGCCGAACAGGACCCGGAGCGGACGGGGCCGCTGATCCGCTTCCTGCGTGAGGCGGGCTACGAGTTCACCGTCGTCTCGGAGTACTCGGTCACGCACGTGGTGCCGGAGCTGGGCCTGGCCATCTTCAGCGCCCTGACCATGAACGCCCGCGAGCAGGTGGTGCTCGGCCCCGGCTCGGCCGGCCTGGTCGCCAACCTGCACGACGCCCGCGTGCCCACCTACGTCACGCTCACCACCAACAAGCTCAGCTTCTGGGAGGAGCACACCGAGCCGGCCTTCCGCGAGCTGCGCCAGAAGGAATACGACGGCGGCCCGCTCCGCAAGGAGGTCTTCTCGCACGATGTCGTCCCGCTGGACCTCTTCACCGCCGTCATCACCGAGTACGAAATCCTCCCGCCGCCGCAGATGCGCGAGACGTACGAGCGCCTGCGGCAGCAGTTCTTCGAGGACGAAGCGCGCCTCCGCGCGCTGCACGCGTCTCTCCCCGGCGGCAGCCGCGACGGGTGACGCGTCGCCAGCGGCCCAGCCCTCGCTACGGAGGACGCGGGCACCCGCGCCAGCGGCGATCGGCCATACGGCGGAAGTCCGAACCCCGAACGGAAGTGAGGGGCCTTGGCGCGGGGCGCGCCCTTCGGTGTCGGGAACCAGCCGCTGGAACCAGCCGCGCACCAAGACCCGTCGCTGCCGCTCCGGGGCCCGATTGTCCGCGCGATCCGAAGCCCGGCAGCGCCCCCAACGGGATTCGAACCCGTGTCGTCGGCTTGAAAAGCCGATGTCCTGGGCCTCTAGACGATGGGGGCGAAGGGTGCGGGATCATAGAAGTCCACCCGGCGCCCGTCAACGCAAACGGTGATCGCGCCGTTCGGCGCGGGGCGGCGGTAAAACGGGTGAAGGCACGGACAGGCGGCCGCGGGTGCGCCTCTCGCAGCAGGACGGACGCAACGCGCGCGGCGGCTTGCCCATGGCGCCCGGCGACGCGTCCGCGCCGCGGTGCAACGCCGCTATAGTCTCGGCCATGTCCCCACTGCTGGGCGCGGCCCTGGTGGTTCTGCTCGAAGGCCTGGCGACCGCGGCCGTGTTCCCGGTGATGCACGCGTACTGCGCGGCGCTGGGCGGCGGCGAGCTGTGGGTCGGCGTGCTGTTCGCGCTGGTGGCCGGACCGAAGGTGCTGCTGAACCCGCTGTGGGGCCGGCTGTCGGACCGCCTCGGCCGCCGGCCGATGCTGATCGCCGCCACGCTCGGCACGCTGAGCGGCTCGATCGGCTGGGCCGTGGCGCGAAACCTGACGTGGCTGGCTGTCGCCCGCCTGGTTGTGGGCGTATTCAGCGCGCAGGCCGCGCTGGCCCAGGCTGCCGCCGTCGATGTCACGCCGCCGTACCGCCGCGCGCACGCGCTGGCGCTGCTGGGAACGGCGTTCGGGATCTCGTTCACGCTCGGTCCGCTGATGGGCGGGCTGCTGGGCAGTTGGGTCTCGCCGGCCAGCGTGGGCTGGGCCTGCGCGGCGTCGCAGTTGGTCTCGTTGCTGGTCGTATTGTTCGCGCTGCCGGAGACGCGCGCTGAGAGTGCGGTTGCGGGCGCCGCGCCCGCCGCCGTGCCGGCCCCCGTGCGTTTTCGCGATCTGGTCCGCGCGCCCGCCGTCGCGCTGCTGCTGCTGGCGACGCTGGCGATGACGCTCAGCCTGTCCGAGCTGACCAGCACGCTGGGGCTGTTCACGGAGCACGCCTACGGTTTTGACACGGCCCGCACCAGCTACGTCTTCGCGCTGCTGGGGCTGGTGGCGGTCGCGGTGCAGGCCGGCGCGGTGCGCAGGCTCTCGGCCCGCTTCGGCGACTGGCTGGTGGCGGGGGCGGGGATGTTGGCGCTGGTCGGTGGTTACGCGCTCTTCGCCGCGCAACCGGCGCTGTCGGCCTTTCTGGCCGCGACGGTCGTGCTGGGTGTGGGCGCGGCGCTCAGCGTGCCGTGCGTGACGGCCATGCTCTCGCGCAGCGTCAGCGACGCGGACCAGGGCGCCATCCTGGGCGTGAACCAGTCGGTCATCGGCGCGGGCCGCACGGTCGGATACGTGCTCGGCACGTGGCTGTACGAGATGCGCGGCGCGGGGCTGGCCTTCGGCGGCGCGGCCGGCTTGGCGGCTGCCGCGCTGGCGCTGCTGCTGCCGCTGCGACCCTCAGCGCGTAGCCCCCGGGCCGGCGGCGCGCAAGCAGAAGTAGGGTAGGGTAGGTAGCATGGTGGGCAGCGCCCACCCGACAAGGTATGGGCGGCGGGCTCACGGAGTCGCCGGCAGCCGGAACAGCTCCTGCGCGTTTTCGCCCGCGACGCGCGCGAACTCCGCGGGCGCCAGCGCGGCCTGGAGCTGGTCGAGCTGCAATTGCACGCGCGCAGCGTGCTGCTCGCCGTGCACGGTCGCATCGCTGCCGAACAGCACGCACCGGGCGCCCAGGTCCTCCACCGCGGCCGCCACTTCGGCCGCCGATGCCCGCGTGGTCGCCAGGTACAGCCGCGCGTCGCTGCGTTCGATCGAGCGCCGCACGGCGTCGACCGCCTCGGGCCAGTGCGTGTCGCCGCCGGCGTTCAGCAGCACGACCGCGACGCGCGGATGGCGGCGGGCGATGAGATAGACGCGCGTCGGCCGCGCGTTCTCCAGCCGCGCGGTCTCGAACAGCGCCACGCGGTTGAGCTTGCCGACCGCCTGCACGTAACGGTCCAGGCGCTTGTCGTCGGCCGCGAAGTCGTTTCGCACGGGCGAGAACAGCGCCCCGCTGAACGGCTCGGTCTCCAGGGCGCCCGCCAGCGCGTGCACGTTGCTGTCCACGCGTCCGGGCCGAACCCAGTACACGGCCGTCAGCCGCGGTTCCTGGCGGCAGGCCTCCAGCGTGGCCACGTTCGCATCCGGCTCGTCCAGGTCGCGCGCACCTGGGCCGACCGACGCCGCGTCGAGGTTGGACACGAGCAGGCGGTCCACGCCGCACGCGTCGAGATAACGGCGTGCGCCGTCAAGCGAGAAGGTGCGGTCGCCCAAGCTGCCGATGTGCCCGTGGATATCGACGCGCATGGCGGCGGACCTGCCGATTCCCCGATTACGGCGTGGGTGTCTTCCCGGCCGGCTTTTGCGGCTCTTTCAACTCTTCACACTGCACACACATTCTGCATTCAGCTTGCGCGCACTTCCGCCACCATCAGGTGCACGATCTTGCCGGCGAAGCTCATCAGGTCGCGCGCGGCGGCCTTGCCCTCCTCCGACTTCATGGCCGCGTTCAAAGCCGCCTGATCGTCGAAGTACATCTCCGCCACCAGGTGGTAACGCGGCTCGCCGCCTGGCGAGCCCGTCACCGGCGACGCCTCCAGCCGCCGCAGACCGGGCATCTTGCGGGCCAGCGGCGTGTGCACCTCGAAGTAGTGGCGGTCGAAGGCCTGCGGGTCATCCGGCTTGCCGTACAGGGCGATGAGCTTGACCATGCGTTGTCCCCCGGACGAAAAGGGGCCTACCGGTTGCGGAACGGCAGGATTGTAACGCGGCCGGTGTGCAACGAAAACGGCCCGCCCACGACCGTCGCTCAGTCGCCGAACAGGCACAGGTAGCGGCTGGCGGCGCTGCTGGAGGTCAAGGCGACGGTGCGGTGTTCATACGGGACGAGGCGGACGGACTTCGGCGCCGCGATCTCGACCGGTTCGCCCTGCTCGTTCAGGAAGATGATTCGCAGGCGCGCTGTGCGCTCGCGCTGGCGCGAACGGATGTCCAGCTCGACCCGCAAGCGCTCGCCCTCGATCTGGCCGGCCCGGATCGCCAGCAGCCAGTAGCGTGCCCGCAGGTCCTCATCGACCAGGCACACCGTTCCGCGCGGCCCAGGCAGGCTCTGCCCGCGGTACGCCTCCAGGTTGGGCAGCAGCCGCTCCGTGATCTCGCGCTCGTCCAGGTCGATCCGCAGCCTGACCGGCGCGGCGCGCGGGGCCGTGTCGCCGCGCCGCGGGCTGGCAGCGGCGTAGTCCACCCGCTCGTCCAGCAACACCCCACCGGCGCGCGCGTCGCGCAACACGAAACGAATCTGGCGCGCGCGGCCGTCCTCGCTGGCTGAGAACGTAAGCGTGGCCGCCGGCCCGTCGGGCGCGCCGTTGCGACGGAACACGACCGCCCCGGCCAGCCGGTCATTCAGCCCGTCGGCCAGCCGCTGCGCGAAGCGCTGCGCCGTCTCGGCGCTCTCCACGCTGGCCGCATCCACCTGCGGCAGCCCCAGCGTGATGGGCGTGCGGCCGCCGGCCCGCCGCAGAACACCGGGTAGCTGCGCCGCCAGCCGGTTGGCGAACGCATCAAACTGCCTCTCGTTCAGCGGCGCGATCGAGCCCTCGGCGAGCGCCGGCCGCCGCGCCGGCGCGGGTCCCATGCAGCCGCAGAGGGCCGCGCCCAGCAGAAGCCACAGGGTCCGCAGTGCACGATTCAAGTGGCCGCCTTCCTGTGCCGGCCGGCCCGAAGCCGCGCCGAAGACGGGCAGTATGCACGCGACGCGCTCGCGTTTGAACAGGTCCCGATTCCGATTGCGGATATGAGCGCTTGGCAGGCGGGAAGTGCGGTATAATCCACGGCGGCACCCGATCAGGGGTCTGCGGAAAGCCGGATGGCCAAAGGCACTTTTGCACAGCAGGCAGCGCGGGACAAGTTCTCGATCCCCAAGGAACGCGCCCTGCTCGTGGGCGTCTTCACCGACCGCCGCCCGCTCGGTGAGGACCCGCTGGCCGAGCTGTCCGAACTGGTTCGCTCCGCCGGAGCCGTGCCGGTCACGCAGGTGCGCCAGCGGCGGCGGGCCCCGATCGCCGGCACGTACGTGGGCAAAGGCAAGCTGGAGGAAATCCGGCAGCGGGCCGACGCCTTCCACTGCGACGTGGTCATCTTCGACAACGACCTCTCGCCTTCGCAAATCCGCGAGATCGAGAAGGCCACGCAGCGTAAGGTGCTCGACCGCAGCGAGCTGATCCTCGACCTCTTCGCCACCCGCGCTCGCACCGCCGAGGCCCGCCTGCAGGTCGAGCTGGCTCAGCTCGAGTACACCGCCCCGCGCCTGCGCGGCATGTGGACTCACCTGGAGCGCATCGCCGGCACCGGCGGCGCCAGCGGCGCAGGCATCGTCGGCGGCATCGGCACGCGCGGCCCCGGCGAGCGACAGATCGAGATCGACCGACGGATCGTCGCGCGACGCATCCAGAACCTCAAAGACAAGCTGGCCCAGATTGACCGCCGTAAGATGCGCCAGGTCCACGCCCGCAGGGACTGCTTCACCGTCTCGTTGGTCGGCTATACCAACGCCGGCAAGAGCACGCTGATGAACGCGTTGACCGCCGCCGGGGCGGCGGTCGAGGACCGGCTGTTCATGACGCTGGACACGTTGACGCGGCGATGGGACCTGGGCGGCGGACGGCACGTGCTGCTCTCCGACACGGTCGGCTTCATCCGCGACCTGCCGCATCGCCTGGTCGCGTCGTTCAAGGCCACGCTCGAGGAGGCCATCCACGCCGACCTGCTCCTGCACGTGGTCGACGCCTCCAGCCCGCAGGCCGCAGAGCAGATCGCCGCCGTGCAGCAGACGCTGGCGGAAATCGGCGCGAGCGGCCCGACGCTGTTGCTGCTCAACAAGGCGGACGCCATCGCGGACGATTCGCTCCTGACCGTATTGCGGCAGCGGCACCCCGACGCGCTCGTGATCTCCGCCCGCACTGGCGCCGGGCTGGACCGACTGCGGGCCGCGGTCGACGCCGCCATGCAGGGCCGACAGCAGCGCCTGTCGCTGTCCGTGCCGGCCCATGACGGCAAAGCGCTGACGTTCATCGAGCGCTTCGCGGACGTGCTCGAGCGCCGCTACGAGGACGGCCGCGTGATCCTCGACGTGCGCATCCCGCCGCGGGCGCTCCATCAACTCCACGCACTGGCCGCCGACGTGCGGCACCTGGACGGGGAACCCGTCGCGGCCGACCCGCGGCGGTAGGCCGGTCGTCTCGCGCAGCAAGCTCCCGCTCGCCGGGCCTGCAGGTTCTTGCCGTAGCGCGCCGCATTCCTTGCGGAGAATTCACACACCATCTGCGTGAGCTGACGCAGCGGGCCAGAATGACCGACGTGGCGTGCTAACGGCCGACGGCGGACGCCTTCGTAACACTTTGGCGCATCGCAATTTACAGGCGCGGCCACGCAGCGGCGCGGCTGGCACGGTACTTGCAGCGCATCCTGCCGGAAAAGGAGGTGCACGATGTTTTGGAACACCCTGACGCTCGCGAATCAACTTCAGAACTTGCGCCGCGAGATGGACCAGCTCATGGCCGCGTTCGGCCCGGCCGCCACCCGCTGGCCGTTTCAGATCGGCGCGTATCCCGCACTGAACGTCTGGGACGTCGGCGACGCCCTGATGGTCGAGGCCGAGGTGCCCGGCGTCCCCAAAGAGAACCTGGAGATCAGCGCCATCGGCGACGAGCTGACCATCAAGGGCCGCCGACCGCCGCTGGAGGGCCGCAACCTCCCCTACCACCGCCAGGAGCGCGGCACGGGCGAGTTCACGCGCGTGATCACGCTGCCGGCCGACGTGGATGCGGACAAGGTGGAGGCAGTGGTCCGCGACGGCGTGCTGTCCATCCGGCTGCCGAAAGCCGAGCATGCCAAGCCGCGCAAGATCGCGGTGAAGTTGGCGTAGGAACACCCGACAGGGCAGAGCGAGCCCGACGAAAGGAGCAATAGACCATGGCGACCGAAACCACCATCGAGAAACGCGAGACGCAGACCACGCAACCCGAACGGGTGCGCGCCGGACGGACGTACATCCCCAGCGTGGACATCATCGAGCAGCCGGACAAGCTGCTGCTGCTGGCTGACGTTCCAGGTGCGCGACGCGACGACCTGGATATCAGCTACGAGGGCGGCTTGCTGACGATTCACGCCAAGGTGACGCCGCGCCAGGAGCCGCGCAGCGCGACCTGCCTGCTGCGGGAGTACGGCGTGGGCGACTTCTATCGCTCGTTCGAGGTGGGCGAAGGGATCGACGCAAACAAGATCGAGGCGGAGCTGCACGACGGGGTCCTGACGCTGCACCTGCCCAAGGCGCAGGCGTTGCTGCCGCGCAAGATCGCCGTCAAGGCGAGCTGACGCTGCGGCCCCCTGTCGGACAAAGGAGGTGTGCGATGGCAAACCTGATTCCCTGGCGCCGCAAGCGCGAGGAGCGCGAGCTGGCCTGGCCGGAGCTCTCGCTGGCGCGGATGCGGCGGGACATGGACACGCTGTTCGATCGATTCATGCGCGAGCCGTTCGGGCTCCCCGGCTTCGAGCCGGGCCTGGCGGGGATGCCGCGCATGGATCTGGCCGAGACGGACGAGAACCTGACGGCGACGCTCGAGCTGCCGGGCATCGACCCCAAGGACGTCGAGATCAGCGTCGCCAGCGGGCTGCTGACCGTGCGCGGCCAGAAGAAGCACGTGCGCGAGGAGAAGAAGGCCGACTACCACTTCTGCGAGCGGGAGTTCGGCAGCTTCCAGCGCACCGTGCAGTTGCCCAGCACGGTCGACCCGGACAAGGTCGACGCGGCCTACAAGGACGGTGTGCTGACGATCACCATCGGCAAGCACCCGGAGGCGAAGCCGCGGCGGATCAAGGTGAAGAACGCCTGACCGCTGTTGCGCGCGAACCGGCGGCTCCATCGTTCGCGGCCCCGTCGGGCGACGCCCCGCGAAAACGCGGACGATGGGCTATGCGCAGATGGCGCCAGAGCGGCTCAGCAGCAGCGTGAGGTCGGCCATATCGGTGTCGCACTTACGGCGGCTGCGGCTCGCGGCGCCGCTGGAGGAACTCCCGGTAGCGCTCGTCCAGCGCGCGGTCGATCACCTTGATCTTGGCTTTGTCGAACAGCTCCAGGGCGAGCGCTTCCATCTGTTTCCCGGCCGCCCGTTCGCGCAGACTCCGCTCCACCGTCTCGCGAACGTCGTCGAAGCGCACGTCTTCCGGCGGGATGCGCCGCTCGAGCTTGAGGAAGTGGTAGAAGTCGCCGGTGCGCACGGCGGCCCGCGAAGTCTCGCCGGGCTTCAGCGAGAAGGCCGCCTCGCGCAGGGCCGGGTCCAGGTCGGCGTTGAACGCGAACGGCTCCAGCTCGCCGCCGCGGGCCGCCGTCTGCGGGTTGACGCTGTAGCGCCGCGCCAGCTCGGCGAAGTCCTCGCCGCGGGCCAGTCGGTTCTGCACCTCGTGGAGCCGGGCGGCGTCGTGCACGGGGATCTGGATGTGGCGGACGAGCGCCTTCTCGCCGTAGGTGCGGGCGAACTCCTCGCGCAGCGTGGCCTCGTCGATGCGCAGCTCGCGCTCGGCCAGCTTGCGCAGGTGCGCGTTGCGTTCCATGCTCAACATGAACTCGGCCATCGAGATGCGCTTGTTGTCCAGCAGCAGGCGCAGCGCCTCGCGCTTGTTGGCGTCGCTGGCCTCCTCGGGCTGCATCCCGGCTTCCTGGGCAATCTTGTTCAGCGAATACTGGTACTCGGCGTCAACGTCCGCCGGCTTCACGCGCAGACCGCGCCTGGCCGTCTCCTGCTTGGCCAGCTCCAGCACGATGAGCTGCTGCAGCACTTCCACGCCGTACGCGTCGGTCAAGACTTCGCACAGCCGGGCCTGCGAGATCGGCGCGCCATTGACCAGCGCGACCGCGTCGCCGTCAGTGGCCAGAGCGCTCGGCGCGAGCGAGGCGCAAGCACACACGAACGCAGCAACAGTGAAACGCATCAGCGTCCCCCTCCCATTAGTCCGCAAACGGCGTGCAGTCGTCACGGGGAACTGCCGACCGGCCGGAACGGGCACGCATCGCGCTGCGCGACACGCACATCCACGCCCGGCAGGTGCTCCACCAGCCGCGCCCGCAGCATCTCCAGCGCCGGCCGCTCGCTGGCGTAGTGCCCCAGGCACACCGCCGTCACGCCGCGCCGCAGCAGCGCCAGCGCCTGGTGATGCTTCAGCTCGCCCGTCAGCACCAGCGACTGCGGGTCGCGCAGCGCAGCGATGCCGAACGATCCTGCCGCCGCCGTCACGGAGCGGAAGTCGCGCTCGAGCTGGCCGACCACCGTGGCGCGCGATAGGTCGACGCGGCCTTCCAGGCATCGCAGCAGCTCGTCGCCGCATGTTGGCCGGCGCAACGCGCCGACGCGGCCCATGCCGACCTGGCCGCGCCCGACCAGCTCGTGCAGCGGGTACAAGTCGAAGGCCGGCTCCTCGTACGAGTGGTTCGCGTACAGGGCGCGCACGACGTGCCCGACCTTCTCGCGCGGCACGACCATCTCCAGCCGCGTCTCCTCGACCGTTTCCAGCATCTGCCTGCGGCCGACGGTCGGGCTGGTGGTCTCGTCGCCGCGGAACGTCCCGCGCCCGGCCAGCTCGAAACTGCACTCGTCGTAATGGCCGATCACCCCCGCCCCAGCCGCCCACAGCGCCGCGCGCAGCCGCCCGACTTCCGCCGCCGGCACAAACACGACCAGCTTGTACAGTCGCTCTACGACGCGCGGCTGGAGCGGTTGCCGCGATACCGGCTCGAAGGCATCCAGCAGCACGTCGTTCGTTCCGCCGGGCGCCGCATCCAGCGCCGTGTGCACCGCCAGGACGCACGCCCTTGCCGCCAACAGCTCGGCCAGCAATCCGGTCGACGCCTCCGCCGCCTGCGTGACCGTGCGAACGCCCTTCAAGATCGGCGGATGATAAGCGACGACGGCCTGCACGCCGGTTTCGAGCGCCTCGCGCGCCACAGCGTCGGTCAGGTCGATGGTCAGCAGCACGCGGCCGGCGGGCCAATCCAGGCTCCCCGCCAGCAGGCCGACATTGTCCCACTCCGCCGCGTGCGCGAACGGAGCGATCGCGTCCAGCGCCGCGTACAGCTCAGCGGCTGTCGGGGACGCGGCACGGCGCGGCACGGCGGCGTCGCGTCTAAAGGAGCCCCCGGACCGTCGAGCGCCCCGCGCCGCCGACCCGCGTCGCGCTCGCACCCGGCTACTCATCGCCGCACTCCTGGCGGACCAGGTCGCGGTAGGCTTGGGCCAGCCGCTGTGTCAGCTCGCCGGGCTTCTCCGCGCCGATCGGTTCGCGCTCCAGCCGCACGACTGGCACGAGCTCGATCATGCTGTTGGTCAGGAAGCACTCGTCCGCCGCCAGCAGGTCGTCTACGGTCATCGCCTGCTCGCCGGCAGCGATCCCCAGCCGCCCGGCCAGCTCCAGAACGGCGGCCCGCGTGATGCCTGGGAGAATGGGCGTGTCCAGCGGCGGCGTGATCAGCTTGTGGTCGTGTACGGCAAAAACGGAGCTGATCGAGCCCTCGGCCAGCCGACCCTCGCGCGTGAACCACAGGGCCTCGAACGCCCCACGGGCGTGCGCCTCGCGCAGCGCCGCCAGCCGGGCGAAGTAGCTCGTGGTCTTGTGGCCGGTCGTCGGGTCGAAGGGGTTCTGGCGGCAGCTCGAGAGCACGACTGTGACGCCCTTCGCGTACGTCTCCGGCGGGTACTGCATGCCCGGCGTGGCGCTGGCCACGATCGTCAGCTCCGGCTGCTCCTGGTCCGTCGGCCGCAGCGTGCCGGTTGTCACGGTCAGCCGCACGCGGGCGTCGGCCTGCTCGGTCGCCCCGACCACCTGCTCGACGCAGGTCGTCATCCGTCCGACGTCGGGCGGCACGGTCCAGCGCAGGGCCTGGGCCGACCGCGCCAGCCGCTGGACGTGCTGGGCCAGCCGGAACACGCGGCCGTGGTAGGCGCGCATCGTTTCGAACAAGCCCACGCCCTGCATGAAGCCGGAATCAAATACGCTCACGCGCGCCTGATCGGCCGGCATCAGCAGACCGTTGATGCTCACCCACTCGCGCACGTCAGGTCCTGTCACTTCCGACAGCGACCGCCGCGGCCGCATCGGGGGCAGTGCACGTCGCCCCACCGATCGGCTGCGATCCGGCCACGCCCAGCCCGGCGAAGATGCCGCGCACCTTCGCGAGGGTCTCATCATATTCGTCCGCGGGATCGGAGTCCGCCACGATGCCCCCGCCGCCGTACACCCAGGCGTCTGAGCCGCAGAACTGCACCGTGCGGATGGCGACGTTCATCGTCATCCGCCCGTCCAGCCCGAGCGCGCCGACCGCCCCCGTGTACACGCCGCGTGCCGCCGGCTCCAGCTCGTCGATGATCTGCAGCGCGCGGATCTTGGGCACGCCGCTGATCGAGCCGGCCGGGAAGCACGCGGCCAGGGCGTCGAGCGCGTTCAGGCCGGTCCGCAGCCGGCCGACCACGTCCGCCACCGTGTGGAACACGGTCGCGTGCGCCTCCAAATGCCGCGCGTTGCGGACCTGCACCGACCCGAATTCGCACACCCGCCCCAGGTCGTTGCGGTGCAGGTCCACGATCATTGCCAGCTCGGCGGCATCCTTCGCGGATTCCAGCAGCTCACGCTGCGCCGCCGTGTCGAGCAGCCGGTCGCCGCGCCGCGGTCGCGTGCCCTTGATCGGGCAGGTCAGCACGTCGCGCCCGCCGATGTGGAGGAACAGCTCCGGCGAGACCGACGCGATCGCTCCGCCGCCCCAGCTCAGGAAGGCGGCATACGGCGCCGGGTTGACCCGCCGCAGCCGCGCGTACGCCCGCAGCGGGTCGTCGATGCCGCTCAGGCGGAAGCGCTGCGCCAGGTTTACCTGGTAGATGTCGCCGGCGTAGATGTAGTCGATCGCGCGTGCGACCTTGCGCTCGTAGTCGCGGCGCGACATCTCGAAATGCAGCCGCGGCGCACCCGTCGTCGGTTCACATGGAATAGGAACGCAAGTGGCATGCTCCCAGCGCTCGCTCAGCGGCTCCAGCGGCAATGGGGGCAGCCCAAGCGCTTCGCGAACGCCCGCCGCGCACACCGCGAACGCCCGCCGCTCCGCATGGTCGAGCACGATGGCGCGATCGAAGAGCGCCATCCGCATCAACGGCAGGCCGAGGTCGAACGTGTGCGCGCACGGCAGCCGTTCAAGCTGCCGCCCCATCTCAAAGCCGACGTACCCGATCCAGCCGGGCACGGGAGCCGTAGCCGCGAGCGGCGGCGGTGGGAGTCGTGGCACCTGGTCAAACACGCAGCGCCAGAGCCGCCAGCCGTTTGCGTCGACGGCGACGGTTCGCCCGCACACCCGCAGTTCGGCCGGCCGCCCGTCGAATTGTTCGATCCGTGCGATCGGGTCGGCGGCGATGAGGCTGAATGGGCCGCCGCCGGGCGTCCCGCCCTTCGGCCGCGCGACGGGCGCGCACGCCGTGGCCGAATCCAGCCAGGCCAGCTCGTCAGCCGCCAGCGCCGCAACGCTGCCGGCGACGTCGGCCGGCCACGCGGTCTCGCAAATCTTCCAGCTCGGGGTCACGCCGCCTCCGCCCGGTCACGCAGATGCGCTGCGGCGCGAGATGATACCACGCCGCCCGAGCGTGCCCTGCGGGGACGCAGCACGTCGGATAGGCCCTCCGGCACCCGGATCTGCACTGCGAAGACGACGAGATGACAGGTCGCTAAGCTAAGCGCGTCTGACAGAACCGAAGAGCCGCGGGCTTCAGCCGGCGCGGTCACGCCGCGCCGACTGAGTCGGCGGCTCGCCTCGGGCCTCGGTCGGCTGTCCCCCGACCCGCTAACCTCCGCCGGCGGGCCGTGTCTACAATCATTGGTGAACCGGCGGGCCGGTGGCGCGGCCCGCAACGTACGGAGGTGTGTCATGCGCGCTCGCACAATCGCAATCGTCGCGGCGATCGTCCTCGCCGCCGCCGCTGCCCAATCGGCTCAGGCGCACGACTTCGGCATCGCGTTTCACTATTCGAGGGGTCCATCGTATTGCTATGCCCCGTCCTACCCGGTGGTGGCCTACCCGCCGTACGCGGTGACATACAGCCGGGCGTATTATTACCGGCCGTACCCCGTATATCGCAGGTACTCCTACTCCGCGTACCCGTACCCGGTGTACCGCCACTACTACCCGCGCCCCTACGGCCGCCACTACGGCTTCCGCTTCGGGTATGACGACTGACGCGTGATCGAACGGCGGACGAACGACGCGGGAGGGCGAGGCTCCAGGCCAGCCGCTTGGGAGCCGGAGGCGACCGGGCGCTGCCTGAGCCCAGAGCTCCGCACCGCGTGCGCGGCCGAGGCGCCGCGGATGCGCCAACGGTTTTCGATGGCCCGCCAGGGCTACGTAACCTGCGCCACGGCCGGCTCTCATAACGAAAGCGCCCGCGGAGGCCCGACTGTTGGCACGAATCGTCGCGGAACGCCCGCACCGGCAGCGTTGCCGGCCACGGGCCGCCGGGGATAATCCGCGGTGCTGGGCGTTGCGGTTGTGGTGTGCGCGCAGAGGACTGGAGCGGCGTCGTCGCCTATCGCATGAACGCCGTAATCTTCGACCTGGACGGCGTGCTGTGCGACACCGTCAGCCTGCACCTGGCCGGCTGGCGGCGGATCGCGGGCGAGCTCGGCCTGCCGTTCGACCCGTCGCTGAACGACCGCCTGCGCGGCCTGAGCCGCGAGGACAGCCTGGCGCTCGTGCTCGGCCCGCGGGCGGCGCAGCTCAGCGACGAACAGAAGGCCGACCTCCTCCGCCGCAAGAATGAGGACTTCCTCGCCCGCGTCGCGAAGCTCTCACCGCGCGATCTGTACCCGGGCGTGCGCGCGCTGCTGGAGGACCTGCGGCGCCGCGGCGTGCCGGCGGCGCTGGCCTCCTCCAGCCGCAACGCGCGGATCGTGATCCAGCAGCTCGGGGTGACGGAGTTGTTCAGCGTGGTCGTCGACCGCAACGACGTCGATCGCTCGAAGCCCGACCCGGCCGTGCTGCTGACAGCCGCGGAACGGCTCGGGGTGCAGCCTCCCGAGTGCGTCGTGATTGAGGACGGCGCCAGCGGCGTCGAGGCGGCGCTGGCCGCCGGCATGCGGGTGGTCGGCGTCGGCCCGCCGCAGCGCGTTGGAAGGGCCCACCGGGCATACGCTTCGCTGGCTGAGCTCACCGCGCGCGAAGTGTTGAGCCGCTGAGCGCCGCCCGGCGCGTTGCTGGCAAGTCACTGATCCCGCCTTGGCTCTGCGCGGCGTGGCATGCAACCTAATTCAGGACCGACTCTCTGTACTTGTCACCTGTCACTTGTCACGGCGCTCCGCGGCGGCGCCGGCTGCGGCTTGCCGTTCTCCAGGGACGCACGCATCTCCGCCTCCTGGCGCTGGAGGTCGGGCGTCGGCTCGGCGAACATGTGGCGCAGGAACTCGTACGGGTCGTACTGGTAGCGCTCGTACTCCGCCACGCCGCGGTCGAGTTCTTTGCGGATTTCCTCCTCCAGGAGCTGCTCGATCTTGTCGTCCAGGAGGTTGCGGCTGCGCAGGTACTGGCGGAAGCGCGGCAGGGGGTCCTTTTTCTCCCACGCCTTGACTTCCTCCTCGCTGCGGTACTTCTTGGGGTCGTCGGCGGTGGTGTGCATGCCCAGGCGGTAGGTGACGCACTCCATGAGCTGCGGCCCCTGGCCCGCGCGGGCCTTCTCGATCAGCTCGCGGGCGGCGACGACGACCGCCAGGATGTCGTTGCCGTCCACTTGCAGGGCGCTCATACCGTAGGCGAGGGCCTTCTGGGCCAGCGTCTGCGAGCCGGTCTGCTTGCTGCGCGGGACGGAGATGGCCCAGTGGTTGTTCTGGATGACCATCACCAGCGGGACCTTGAAGACGCTGGCGAAGTTGAGCGCTTCGTGGAAGTCGCCCTGGGACGTGCCGCCGTCGCCCACGAAGCACGCGCAGACCGTGTTGTCCTTGCGCAGCTTGCCACCCCAGGCGATGCCCATGGCGTGCTGGCACTGGCTGGCGATCGGCACCGCGATGGGCAGGTCGTTGATGCCGGGCGGGACCTCGTTGCCCTTCTCATGCCCGCCCCACCAGGCGATGTACTGCCAGATGCTCCAGCCGCGCCACAGGAAGGCGGACAGCTCGCGGTACGACGGCACGAGCCAGTCCTCTTTGCGCAGGCAATAGGCCACGCCGAGCGGAATGGCCTCCTGGCCCTTGCAGGGGCCGTAGGTGCCGATGCGGCCCTGCCGTTGCAGGTGCAGGCAGCGCTCGTCGAGCCGCCGCGTCTGCAGCATGGTCTTGTACAGCTTGCGCAGGTCATGGTCCGGGAGCTTCGGCTCCAGGTCCTTGTCCACCTGCCCGTCGGGGGACAGGATTGAGAGCCACTCGACTTTCAGCGGCAGATCGATGACTTTCCGAGGCACAGTGCACCCCTTGCCTGGCCTGACAGCGCGATTCTAGCCGAGCGCACCGAACGTGCCAACACGACCTGCGGCCGCCGGAGAGGTCAGGCGCAGCCGCAGTTCGGGTCTTCACACGTGGTCGTCAGGCCCGACGTGACAAGAAGGCGGATGGCCTCACGAGGGCGTGAAATGGGCCCGGCAGCAGGGTCGGGTCTTACGACCCACCTGCCACGGTGCGCCTCGGCGTCTGCGGCGAGGGGTCAGTCGTCGAAGTCGATGTCGACATCCAGGCCGTCGAGCTCGTCAAGCAACTCGCCGACGGCGTCGGCGCTCGCCGGGTTTAGGTTGCACTTGAAGGATATCGGGCCGAGCAGCAAACCCGCGTTCAGCAGCGTCAGCAGCGCCAGCGTGGCACGCCTCGACATCTCACCACTCCCCTCGTCCGGCCGGCCGGGACCGGCCGCCAACTTGTGAAGGCATCGCGCGTTGCGGCCGTTCCCCCTCCCCGCGCGGCCGAAGACCGCGTTCCTGAGCAAGCATGCAAAATCTGCACGGCGGAGGCAAGTGGGGCATGAGTAACCGTAGGGAGGGTTGTCACTAACCGTAGGTCGGGTCGTCAGACCCGGCGTGGAAACGGGCGGACGGCTCCCGGAGGGCGTGGCGCGGAGCACATGTCGGGTCTTGCGAGCTGGTCTTGCGACCCGACCTGCCACTGCTTCAGTCGGGGCGGCGTGGCCGCGCGGACTGAAGCCCGCGGCTCGCCGCTCGTACGGCGCGATCCGGCGGCGGCCGCGTCACCCGCCGCGTCGCCTGCGCCGCGCACCGACCAGACCGGCTGCCATCAGCGGGAACGCGCCCAACAGGCCGTTGCCGCACAGCAGCGCCAGCGGGTCGGGCGGCTCGGCCTGCGGCAGCTTCGTCAGGTAGCTGTCGGCGACATACTGGCCGACCGACGTGCCGGCCTTGTACGCCTCCTCGAAATCGAAGCGCCAGTGCACGCCCAGGTAGATGCGGCTCAGGCCGTTCTCACGGGCGGCGTCGCTGAAGCTCCGGAACGTTCGCTTCACGTCCCGCACGATCGGCTCGTCCGTGCCGATCGTGAACTCGATCTCGTCCCGCCCATAGAACTTCGCCATTACCGCCGCGTGCGCCGCCGCGAACGTCGCGTGGCCGGAGATGTACGCCGGGAATGGCGGGGTGAAGTCGCCCAGCGGCAGCCAGTTCGGGTCGGCCGCGGTGTCAGGGTTATCGTCGCGGTCGGCCTGGCGAACGCCGGTCACCGGCCGCCAGAACTGCACGCTCATGTCGTACTTGGCGTCCCAGGCGACGATGCCGGCCTCGGCCAGGGCCAGGTTGACCAGCGCGAACAGCCGTGCATTCTCCGCCAGCGTGTTGCCCTGCTGCTGCGCCACCACCTGCGTGAGGTGGTTGAGTTGGCCCGGGGGCTTGAACGTCCCGTCGCGGTCGTTGGCCCAGAACCACGCGATCTGCGTCTGCTCTTGCGTACGCGTCGTGCTGTCGCGCCGCCCGAGCTCCTTCACCTCGTTGAGCGCGGCCGCGTATTCCGCGCTGCTCAGCGCCGGCGGCAGCGGCGGCCGGAACATCGCCCCGGTGTTCATCGTCCAGGGCTTGAGGCGGCCCCACTCCGGGTTGAACGGCGGCTGGGTGAAGTCCGGCGGCGTGGGCACATAGTCGCCCGGGTCGCTGCCGAACTCGAACCCCTCCGGCGCGTTGGAGCCATCGCCGGCCCGCAGGGCAATGATCGCGTCGGCGACCATCCGGCCGAGCACGATGCCGTTGCGCTCGCCGGCCCCGTCGGGCACACCGGCCAGTGAACCTTGCAGGGCGGCATCAAAGACGTCCAGTTGCTGCGGAAAGAGATGGCTGAGCACACGCTGGCCGGCGGCGGCCGCCGCTGCCACGCGCGAGGTGCCGGGCGGCGCGTCGAGCATCACGTGGTAGGGGTAGTGCGTGCGCTCGATCGAGTTCACCGCGTCGTACATCGCGACGTGCGTCATGGCGAAGGCGCGGGCGATCGGGCACGGCGGCCCACCCGTCGCGCGGACTGCGTCGATCGCCACGTTGTTCCAATCGATGATGACGTCGGCGCGGGCCGCCGCGACGAGCGCGGCAACGCCGGCGGTCAGCAGGATGCCGGTGCGGCGCGGCATGCGTGGAGCTCCGAAGCGCGATCGACGCGTACGTGCGGCGCTGTGGCTGAAATCGAATCGCACGACGGCCGACCACGCCCATCGTACGAGACGGGCAAAGGCAAAAGCAAGCCGGGCTGGCATGCGGCGCGACCGGCGTGAGCGTCAACACGCGGCTTTCGCCACCTGCGGATGAGAACCCCCGGACCGCACAGCCGAGGGCGGCTGTGCCACACGCCGCTCGGGCCACGCCGGGTCCTACGGACCATCTTGACGGTGACCCCCGCGATAGGTTGGTCGTTTCTGTCGGGCGCAGCGGGCCGTATCATGCGCCCCGAGCGGTCTCCCGCAGCGGCGGCGAGGGAGGCGAGAGCGGGATGTTCAAGCGGTCTGGACTGGAGCGCGTCCGGCTGATTCCCGAGAGCGGCCTGCTGGCGGTGATCCTGCTGCTGGGCCTGCTGCTGACGTTCGGGGGCGAGCCGATCCGCCTGCGAGACGGATCGACCGTCAACAACTTCCTGCGGATCGACAACCTCGTCCCCAACGTCGCCACGCCGATGTCCTTCATCGGTGTCATGTCCATCGGCGTCACGTTCGTCATCATCGCTGGGGGGATCGACATCTCGGTCGGGTCCATCTCGGCCCTGGCGGCGCTCGGCGCCGCGGCCGTGCTGCAGCAGTTCGACGAGCACGCCTCGGCCTGGAGCGTGATCCCGACGGCGCTGGGCGTGGCGCTGGGCATCGGCCTGATCTGCGGGCTGGTCAACGGTGCGCTGGTGGTCGGCCTGCGCATGCACCCGTTCATCGTCACGCTCGGCACGCTCAGCATCTTCCGCGGCTTCGCGCTGGTGTCCGTGCCGACCAAATCGCTCCCGTCCGGCGACCACACCCTGCCGCTGGGGTTCACGCAGCAGTTCGTGGCCTGGCCGCTGGAGATCGCCCGCGGCGAAGGGCCGCCGCTGATGGTGCAGCCCGTCCCGTTCCTGGCGCTGCTGCTGTGCATGGCGGCGGCGTGGTTCTACCTGACGCACACCGTCGGCGGCCGGCAGGTCTACGCCGTGGGCGGGAACGAGGAGGCGGCCCGCTTCGCGGGGCTGCCGGTGGGCCGGATCAAGCTGCGCGTGTACGCGCTGTCGGGACTATGCTGCGGAATCGCCGGCCTGCTCTCGGCCGGTTACTACGGGTCGGCCAGCACCGCCACCAACGAGGGCTACGAGCTGGTGGTCATCGCCGCGGCCGTGGTCGGCGGGGCGAGCCTGAGCGGCGGACGGGGCAGCGCGCTGGGGGCGGTGCTGGGCGCGCTGGTGATCCGGCTGATCGAGAACGGGATCTTCATCCTCAAGACCATCGACCTGGGCCTGCTGACGCTGACGCTCTCGAAGGAGTACACCAAGATCATCATCGGCATCGCGATCGTCGTGGCCGTCGCCATCGATCGCTTCAGTGAGTACCTTCAGGCGCGGCGTTTGGGTCGAGCCGCTTGAGCGGTGCGCCGGATCCGAACACGAAGCGCAGGCGAGTGCGACGCGCAACGTGCGGAGGTGAGTCATGAGATTCGTTTCGCGGATGCGTCTGGGTTTCGTCGCAGCAGTTGTCGTTGGCGCCGGCGCGCCATGGCTGTGGGCACAGCCGGGCGCGGGCGGGCCCCCCAGGAAGATCACCATCGGCCTGGTGGCCAAGAGCCAGTCCAACCCGGTCTTTCAGGCCGCCTACGCCGGCGCCAGGGACGCGGCCAGGGAGCTCGGGCCGAAGTTCGGCGTCGAAGTGGCGATCGACTGGCAGACGCCGCCGGATGAGGACGCCCAGAAACAGGCCGAGGCGATCGAGCAGCTCGCGCGGGCCGGCGCGCAGGGCATCGCCGTCTCGTGCAGCGACGCCAACACCGTCACGCCGGCGATCGACAAGGCGGTCGAGCTGGGCAGCCTGGTCATGTGCTTCGACTCCGACGCGCCGCGCAGCAAGCGGATGTGTTACTACGGCACGGACGACGAGGTCTGCGGCCGCAAGGTCATGGCCGAACTGGCCCAGGCCATGGACCGCAAAGGCACGATCGCCATCCTGGCCGGCAACCAGACCGCGCCCAACCTCCAGAAGCGCGTGGCCGCCGTCAAGGACGAGCTCAAGAAGCATCCCCAGATGACGCTGCTGCCCGACGGCGTTTTCTACCACGCCGAGACGCCCGAGCAGTCGGTTGAGGCCGTCAACGCCGCCCAGAGCACCCATCCGCAGATCGCGGGCTGGGCGATGGTGGGCGGCTGGCCGCTGTTCACCAAGAACGCGCTGCGCTGGCGGCCGGGCGAGGTGAAGGTGGTGGCGGTGGACGCTCTGCCGGCCCAGCTCTCGTATCTGGAGAGCGGACACGTGCACGCACTGTACGCCCAGGACTGCTACGGCTGGGGCTTCAAGTCGGTCGAAATCCTGCTGGGCAAGATCGTCAAGAACCAGCCGCCCCACAACGAACGCATGATCGACGACCTCACCAAAGTCACGCAGGCCAACGCGGCCGAATTCCGCCGCAAATGGGATCAGTGGCTCAAGTAGCATCGGCGGCGGCCGGGATCGAGTTGCGGGACGTGTCCAAGCGTTTCGGCGGCATCCTCGCGCTGGACCGCGTGTCGTTCTCGATCGCGCCGGGCGAGTGCCACGCGCTGATCGGCGAGAACGGGGCAGGCAAGTCGACGCTGGGCAAGGTCCTGGCCGGCATTCACCGGCCCGACGCGGGCGAGGTGCGCCTGGACGGCCGCAGCCTGCGCTTCGCGTCGCCGGCCGACGCGGCCCGCACCGGCATCGCCATGGTGCATCAGGAGCTGGCCTTCTGCCCGCAGCTCTCGGTCGCGGAGAACCTGTGCCTGGGGCGCTATCCCACCCGCTGGGGCTTCGTGCTCGATCAGCCCGCCATGCGCCGCGCGGCGACCGAACTGCTGGAGCGCGGCGGCGGCCGCGTCGATGTCCGCGAGCCGATGGGCCGCCTGTCCACCGCCCAGCAGCAGCTCGTGCAGATCGCGCACGCGGTCGGCTCCGGGGCGCGCGTGCTGATCTTCGACGAACCGACCAGCTCGCTCTCCGACGCCGAAGTGCGGCGCCTGTTCGCGCTGATCGGCACGCTGCGCGCCAGACGCGTCACCATCATCTACGTCTCGCACCGCCTGCCGGAGGTGCTGCACCTGGCCGACCGCATCACGGTGCTGCGCGACGGCCGCTGCGTCGGCACGTTGGACCGCGCCGCCGCCAGCGAGGAAGCCCTGGTGCGCATGATGATCGGCCGCGCGCTGGCGGAGGTGCCGCGGCGAGGCGACCGCCCACCCGGGCCGGAGGTGCTGCGGGTCGAGCGCCTGTCGTCGCCGGGCCGCGTCTCGGACGTTTCGCTCACCTTGCGGGCCGGCGAGATCGTCGGGCTGGCCGGCTTGGTCGGCGCAGGCCGCAGCGAGCTGGCCCAGGCGATCTTCGGCCTGGATCCGCACGCGACCGGTCGGGTGTGGGTGGGCGCTCGCCGGCTTCATCTGAGAAACGTGCGGGCCGCGCTCCGCTGTGGCCTGGGGCTGGTGCCGGAAGACCGCAAGCGGCAGGGTCTCGTGCTCCCGCTCAGTGTCCGCTTCAACTTCTCGCTGGCCATCCTCGACCGGCTGCGGCGCCTGTTCTGGCTGGATCAGCGCCAGGAGCGCCGCCAGGCCCGCGCGCTGTTCGAGCGCCTGGCCGTGCGCATGGCCGGGCTGGACGCACCCGTCGCCAGCCTGAGCGGCGGCAACCAGCAGAAGGTCGTGCTGGCCCGCTGGCTGGCCCGGCGGCTGCGGGTGCTGATCGTGGACGAGCCGACGCGCGGCGTGGACGTGGGGGCGAAGGCGGCGATCCATGTGCTGCTGGAGGAGCTGGCCGATCAGGGCCTGGGCGTGCTGCTGATCTCGTCCGAGCTGCCGGAGCTGCTGCGCGTGTCGACGCGCATCCTGGTCATGCGCGCTGGCCGCATCGTGCGCGAAGTGCCGCGCAGCGCCGCCAGCGAGGAGACGCTGCTGGCGGCGATGGCGGGCGTGGGATCCGAGCACGAAGCGCCAGCCAGCGCAGCGGGAGCGAATGGGCCGATCAGACCGCGAAGCTCCAGCGAGTGACGATCGAGGCTGTTACGTTCCGGCATGGGTAGTCCGGCGGTACTTTGACCGGTTCGTCCGTGCCTTCTTCGAGGGACAGCGTCGCGCCGACGAGGACAAACCAGTAGTCCAGCGCGGCGTCACGCCGTAGGGGGGTCCGCCGGCCGCTGATCGGCAAGCGTCGGCTCAGGTGAAAGCTGGGGTCTGATAAGCCCTTGGCTGTGCCTATGTAGCCTCATTGTATCTGGCGGTCGTAGACGTACGCATATCGCCTGACTCCGGCCCCTGCCGATAGGCAACCAGAGCGCCGCGCGTGCGACCCGGACGAGACGCGGACCCTCAGCGATCAGGGCAGGTCGGAGATCGGGTCGGTCCGCGATCGACGCGCGCTACGCCGTGGCGGCCGAGGACAGCCCTACCCGCAGGGCGCCGAGGCGCACACAGTAGAAGGAGAACGACGTGGCCGAATCCGTAAACGTCCTGGTCGTGGGCAAGGATCAAGTGGATCAAATGGCCATTCGCCCGCAGCGCGCCCACGACGAGCTCGAGCGGCGCGTCCGCGAGCGTACGGCCGAGCTGGAGCGCGCCAACCAGGAGCTGCGCCGCCGCAACGCCGAGCTGGACGAGTTCGCCTACGTCGCCAGCCACGACCTGCAGGAGCCGCTGCGCAAGCTGAGCGCGTTCAGCGACCTGCTGGCGCGCGATCTGGGCCCCGAACTGCCGGAACAGGCCCGCCGCGACCTGGAGTTCATCAAGGACGCGGCCCGGCGCATGCAGGTCCTGGTGCAGGACCTGCTGGCCCTGTCGCGTGCGGGAAAGAACGCCATGAAGCGCGAGCGCGTGCGGCTGGACGCGTGCGCCGATCGGGCCATGGAGATGCTCTCGGCCCGCGTCGAGGAAGCGAGCGCTGAGATCACCCGAGACGAACTCCCCGAGGTGGTCGGCGATCCAACCATGCTGACCCAACTCTACCAGAATCTGGTGGGCAACTCGCTGAAGTTCGTGGACCCGCACCGGCGGCCGGTCATTCAGTTGACTGCCGAGCGCGTCCGCGGCGAATGGGTGTTGGGAGTGAAAGACAACGGCATCGGAATCAAGCCCGAGTACGCGCAGCAGGTCTTTGCGCCGTTCAAGCGCCTGCACGGCCGCGACGAGTACGAAGGGACGGGCATCGGGCTGGCGATCTGCCGCAAGACGGTAGAGCGCCATGGGGGCAGGATCTGGGTGGAATCCGAGCCCGGCCGCGGGGCGCACTTCAGGTTCACGCTGGGCGACACGATGGAGACTGAGTCATGCGAAGGGATTACGATCCGGCCGACCGGGAGCTGACGCGCCGCGCACTGCGGGACAGCGGCGTTGGCATCGATCTCCGCGTCGTTCCGAACGGGGAAGCGGCGTTGGACTATCTTTATCGCCGAGGCGAATTCGCCGATTCGACGCACGCACCCCGCCCGGATCTGGCGCTGCCTGACCTCAATATGCCCAGGATCGACGGGAGACAGGTGCTCCAGGAAATGCGCGGGCACCGCGAGCTTCGACGGATTCCCGTTGTCGTGCTCACAGCTTCCCAGCACGATGAGGATGTCATTCACAGCTACTTATGACCTCGGCTGAAGCCGAGCGATATCGACCGGTTCACTCCCATCGTGCGCGAGCTGGGCGCGTACTGGTTTGAGGTTGTCACGTTGCCTTCCGAATGAGGCTGACCCCATGAGCAACGTCGCAATGCCGGACAAGCCGCTGACGATCCTGGCCATTGAGGATGACGCCGCCGACGCCGAAATCCTGCAGCGTCAGCTTGGGCAGATTGCGGGCTTCCAGTTCGAGTTCGTGCATGTGCCGGACCCGCAGCGGGCGGTGGACGAGCTGGCGCGGCGCGAGATCGACGTCGCCATTCTGGACTACCAGCTCGGCTGTGGTACGGGGCTGGACGTGCTGCAGCAGATGCGCTCGTCCGGAGACGCCCGCCCGGTGGTGGTGCTGACCGGCTACGGGGACGGCTACACCGCGGCGGAGCTGATGCGCGCCGGCGCGGACGACTACCTGGTGAAGACGGACCTCAGCCCGGAGAGGCTGCAGCGCGCGATCAAGAGGGCGCGCGACCGTTCCGCGCACCGCAAAGCCGAAATCGAGAGCAGCCACAGCAGGAACGCGCTGATGGAGCACATCGCCAGGACGAACATCGAGCTGTCGCTCAGCAGCCGGATTGACGCGTTGACGGGCGCTCTCAATCGTGCGGCGTGGACGGAGAGCATCGCGCTCGAGCACGAACGCGCCGTACGCTATGGCCGTCTCTACAGCGTGATCATGCTGGATGTCGACCATTTCAAGGCATTCAACGATTCGCAAGGTCATCCGGCAGGCGACGAATGCCTGCAGAAGATCGCGCGCTGCCTGCTGGAGAGCTGTCGTGGGGTTGACTCCGTGGGCCGATACGGCGGCGAGGAGTTCGCGATTCTGGTTCCGGAGACGACGATCGAGGGCGCCCAGACGCTTGCGGAGCGTATTCAACGGGCGGTCTGGAATCTGGCGATACCCCATCCGGCCAGCCCGGTCGCCCAGCGCGTCACGGTCAGCCTGGGGGTCGCGGGCGCGCCAGCGGAAGGCTGGGAAGAGGTCGTCCGGCAGGCCGACGAGGCGCTCTACGTCGCGAAGGCGCTCGGCCGAAACATGGTCTGGAGGCAGGGAACGGCTCAACCAGAAGTGGAATCCGACCAGGGCAAGGAGCAGCGCACCGTTCTCATGGTCGACGACGACGCGGCAGACGCCGAGCTTCTCCGTCGGGCGCTTGCGGAGCTGCCCGAATACCAGTTTCAGTTCGTTCATCGGGCGTCGGTCGCCGCCGCCCGCGAGGAGCTGGCGCTGTCGCAGGTCGGGGTCCTGTTCCTGGATTATCGGCTCGGAGCCGAGTCTGGGCTGGAGCTGCTGAGGTCGCTGCGTGGGTCCGGCTACCTCGGCCCCGTGATCGTGGTGACCGGACAAGGAGACGAGTACGCGGTCGCCGACCTCATGCGGGCCGGGGCCGACGATTACATCGCCAAGGCCGATCTGAGCGCCGGGATGCTGCGCCGCGCGATCCAGAACGCGGAGAGCCAGCAATGTCGGCGCCGGGCCGAGGCATGCAACCGACAGCTACTCGCCAAATTGCAGTCGGCCAAGAAGTCGCTGGAAGGGCAGAACCAGCGGCTGGCCGAGCTGTACAAGGCCGCGCACCGCCGGCCTGTGGGTCCCGATCGGTCCCCCGTGTTTACTCCACGGTCCAGGTGTCGCCGGAGCTGAAGAGCTTGTCCAGGTCGCCGTCGCCGCGCTGCTCGCGGGCGGCGCGGATTTGTTCCATGAGCAGGTCTTCGTAGGTGGCTTGCTCGACGGCGCGGAAGACGCCCATCGGCTCGGGCAGCTCCGGGTAGTGCATCTGCGCCAGCAGATACGCCAGTGTCGCAGTGGGAGACTTCTCGTCGTGGATCAGCAGGTCGTCCACCGTCACGCCCTTGTCCAGCTCGACCACCTCCGGCCCGTAGCCGTTCAGGCGGATGCCCTTGTTGCTCTCGCGGCCGAAGATCAGCGGCTTGCCGTGCTCCAGGTATACGATGTGGTCGGCCTTGACCTGCCGGTCGCTGGCGTATTCGAAGGCCATGTGGTTGTAGACGTTGCAGTTCTGGTAAACCTCGACGAAGGCCGTGCCCTTGTGGGCCGCCGCCCGCTTGAGCACCTCCTGCTGATGCTTGACATCCACGTCCACGGTGCGAGCCACGAACGTGGCCCCAGCGCCCAGCGCGACCGACAGCGGGTAGATCGGATGGTCGATCGAGCCGTAGGGCGTGCTCTTGGTCTTCTTGCCCTCCTCGCTGGTGGGCGAGTACTGCCCCTTCGTCAGCCCGTAGATGCGGTTGTTGAACAGGATGATCTTGAGGTCCACGTTGCGGCGGATGGCGTGGAGGAGCTGACCGGCGCCGATGCTCAGCCCGTCGCCGTCGCCCGTGATCACCCACACGTCCAGCTCCGGGTTGGCGCACTTGACGCCGGTGGCGATGCCCGGAGCCCGGCCGTGGATGCTGTGGAAGCCGTAGGTGTCCATGTAGTAGGGGAAGCGGCTGGAGCAGCCGATGCCGGAGACGAAGACGGTCTTGTCCTTAGGCGCCCGCAGGTCGGCCATCACTTTCTGCATCTGGTTGAGGATGGCGTAGTCCCCGCAGCCGGGGCACCAGCGCACCTCCTGGTCGCTCTTGTAGTCCTTGGCGGTCAGCGGCGGCATCGTGCTCACGAGCGCGCTCCTTGCAGCATTTCATTGGCCTTGGCGACGATCTCGCTCACCATGAACGGCCGGCCCTGTACTTTGTGCAGCCCCTCCGCGTCCACCAGGTACTTTCCGCGCAACACCAGCAGGAGCTGGCCCAGGTTCAGCTCGCACACCAGCACCCGCCCGAACCCCCGCAGGAGTTCGCCCACGTTCCGCGGCATCGGATGCAGCCAGCGCAGGTGCATGTGTGACACCTTCCGGCCGGCGGAGCGCAGGTGCTCCACCGCAGCGCGGGCCGAGCCGAACGTGCCGCCCCAAGTCACGATCAGAAGGTCACCCGCCGGATCGCCGAACACCTCCTGGTCGGGGATGTCTTCCACGACGTTGGCGACCTTCTGTGCCCGCAGGGTCACCATGAGCTGGTGGTTGGCCGGCTCGTAGTTGACGTTGCCGCTTACGTGCTCCTTCTCCAGCCCGCCGATGCGGTGCCGAAGGCCCGCCGTGCCGGGGATGGCCCAGGGCCGCGCCCCGTGCTCGTCCCGCAAGTACGGCTTGAATCTGGCCGGATCGGTGGCGTGCACGACTTCGATCGGCTTGAGGTCGGCGGCCTTCGGAATCCGCCACGGCTCGGCCCCGTTGGCCAGGAAGCCGTCGCTGAGCAGGAACACGGGCGTCATGTACTTGATCGCGATCCGCACGGCCTCGATCGCCGCGTCGAAGCAGTCCGAAGGCGAGCGGGCGGCCAGCACCGGCACCGGGCACTCGCCGTTGCGGCCCAGCATCACCTGCCACAGGTCGGCCTGCTCGGTCTTGGTCGGCAGGCCGGTGCTCGGGCCGCCGCGCTGAACGTCGATGATCACGCACGGCAGCTCGGTCATGACGCCTAGGCCGACGGCCTCCTGCTTGAGGGCGATGCCGGGCCCGCTGGAGGCTGTCACGCCGATCGCGCCCGCGAACGAGGCGCCGAGCGCCATGGTGACGGCGGCGATCTCGTCCTCGGCCTGAATGGTGCGGACGTCGAAGTTCTTGTAACGGGCCAGCTCATGCAGCACGTCACTGGCGGGCGTGATCGGGTAGGAGGCGTAGATCAGCGGCTTGCCGGCGAGCCTGGCGGCCGTGATCAGGCCCAGGGCCAGGGCCTGGTTGCCGGTCAGGTTGCGGTACTTGCCGGGCGCGAGCCGCGCCCGGTTGACTTTGTAGCGGACCGGGAACATCTCGGCCGTCTCGCCGAAGTTGTAGCCGGCCTTGAGCGCCAGCGCGTTGGCCAGCGCCACATCAACTTTGCCGGCGAAGTGCCGCTCGATCCACCTGAGCGTCGTGTCCAGCGGCCGGTCGTACAGCCAGAACACCAGACCCAGGGCGTACAGGTTGCGACAGCGGGCGGCGTCCTTGACGCCCAGGCCGGTCTCCTTGAGCGCCTCGAGCGTGTGGCGCGTCAGCGGCACCGGATACACGCGGTAGCGGGCAAGCAGGTCGTCCCCCGGCTCCAGCGGGTTGCGGTCGAACTTCGCCCGCTTGAGGTTCTGTTCGGTGAACTCGTCGCTGTCCACGACCAGGATGCCGCCCTCGAGCAGGTCGCGGAGATTGGCCCGCAGGGCGGCCGGGTTCATCGCGATCAGGGCGTCGACCTGGTCGCCGGGCGTGTAGATGTCGTGGTCGCTGAAGTTGATCTGGAAGCCGGAGACGCCCGCCAGCGTGCCGGCCGGCGCGCGGATTTCCGCCGGAAAGTCCGGCAGCGTGGCCACGTCGTTTCCGAAGACGGCGGAGGTGTTCGTGAGCTGGGTGCCGGCGAGCTGCATGCCGTCGCCGGAGTCGCCGGCGAAACGCACGGCCGCGTGATGAACCTCCTGAACGGGTTTGGGCGAGCCGCTGGTGCGTTCCACGTCTGCGGTTGCGGTGGTCATGGAGCGTTTTTCCACGCTCGCACGCGACGGGCCTACCAGAACTGCGTCCGAGCAGTCCCGGTTCGAACCGCGCCCGTGCGGGAACCCATGAGTTTATAGCAGTTCCGGCGCCCGTGCCAGAGCGCTGCGCTTGAGCCGACGGTCGTCACGCGGCTTAGATGCGGGCGGGTCGCGTGGCCCCTTCTATGCCGGCCGGACCCATCGCATGGCGTGGTGGCGGCCTATTGAGCCGTGAAAGCGACGAGCGTACAATCTGCCCGCCCTGGGTATCGCCAGAGGGCGCGGTGACGAGCGAGCGACGCGGCGAGTGGAAGCCACGCCGAATCCCCGTCCAGGCAGAGGAGTTGCCGCCATGTGTTCGAAGCGTATTCAGATCATCGGTGGGGGAATGGCTCCTGTCGGGTTATCGGCCGTTGCCTGCGGCCTTTGACAGCGCTGAGGATGTACCCGGTTGTGCAAGGCCGCGAGGCGGCCTGAACATGCAGAGCTTCGAGTACACCAACCGCAAGGGCGTCATCTACTACCTTCACGCTCGCCCGGGGCGCGACGGGGCGACGCACTACACCCTGAAACGCTCGAAGGAGGGCGCATTGGGCGAGTTGCCGGCTCGGTACGAAATCGTGGAAAACGTCAACGGCCAGGCCTCGATACGCCGCGTTCGCTCCCGGCAGATCACCGCAGGGGAAGAAGGCGAGGTTCGGTCCAGCCTCACGCAACGCCGTCTCGACGCCTACCGGCTTGAGATCAAAGACACTCAGATCACGATCTTCGAGCCCGACCGCGATCCGGAGGAGATCGCGGCCGAGTTCGACCCGTTTGACATGATGCCGGCAGGAATCGGCGCGCGGGTCAAGGCAATGGCTCGTGAACAATTCGGCGAGGCGGCGCTGGAGCAGTACCTGACCGAGCGCCGAGGGCGCCTTCGACGGCGGATCGAAGAAACGACGCGCTACTCGCCGGTGATGCGCTTCCGCCTGGTCGATCGGAAACGCCGGCTGTTCGAGGTCGCACGCATGACCTACCGCGGCGAGGGCGGCTGGCATGCGCTCGAGGTCATGCCGCTGGCCGCCGCCGCGAAACGGTATGTGAAGCACCTCGGGCGAGACAGTTTCTTCGAGCTGGTATGACCACCGCGCGGCGAACCCGGTCCTTCTTTTTCCTGCCTCCTCAGCAGAATTTGTGGGTGAGTGTCGGCTCGGGTAGTCGTCCGAGGGCATGGTACAGGGCGATTTCGGCGGCTTCGAGCGTGCGGAAGCCATACGCCTTCCTGATGGTCAGTTTCACGCGGTAGTTGAAGCCCGCGACAATCCCGGCGGAGAACTCCTTCTTCGCGGCTGCTCTCGGCCGGCTCGATCCCGCTCAACCTGCTGGAGAAGCGGGTCGAGGCCTGGATCGCGCGGAAGCAGAAGGGACCGGCTGCGGCGGCCAAGCCGGACTGATCGCTCGCTCGGAGTCTGTGGCCGCGTGTCGCGCATCGCGCCGGTATCACCACGGTGCATGAAATCGACCAGGGCGCAACGTGTGGATCAGTGCGAATACGCCAGCGAGGGCGAAGCCGAGCCTACGCCAACTCCCTCGCTTGCGCTTCGGGCACGGATTTCTTGCGCGTAATCGCGCACGGTCATGTAGCAGTGCCGTATTGCCCGGCGTGCTAGCGCCGATTCCCGCCGTTGCCCCTGTTGTACGCCTGTCGCTGCTCGCGTGACAATGCAGTGCCATGGTTTCCGAACCGCCGGCCGGGATCGAGCTGTTCTGCCCCGAGTGCGATTACAACCTGCGCGGGCTGACGAGCGACCGCTGCCCGGAATGCGGGCTGAAGCTGGACTTCATCGACGCGCCCGAATCGCCCGTCCCCTGGGAACGCCGGGCGCAGCTCGGCCGCCTCCGTACTTACTGGCAGACCGTGTTCCTGGTGCTGTTCCGCACCAAGCTCTTCTGCCGCGCCATGTATCGGCCGGTGAGCTACCGCGCCGCGCGGCGGTTTCAGTATGTCACTGTACTGCACACGCTGGCAGCGTTGTTTCTCGGCCTGCTCTCTCTCCAGTGGCAGCGCCCCGACTTGCTCCAGCAACTCTGGCTAACCGGCTGGCCGCTCGTCGCCGTGGGCGCGATCACAGGACTGGCCCTCTTGGCGCTCACCGGTCTGCCGAGCTATTTCTTCCACCCGCGCTGGCTGCCGGTCGAACTTCAAAACCGCGCCGTCGCGCTCTGCTACTACGCCAACGCCCCATTGGCTGCCTCCGCACTGGTGCCATTGGCCTCGATTGCTGCCTACCACGCTGTCGGGCCGCCTCGCGATCTACAGCCCGTGCTCGTTCTGGTGACCGCGCCCCTTACCGTGCTGGTTCTGCTGATGTGGTGGTCCATCTGGAACCAGTTCGCCAAGTACCTGCTGCGCCGGCCGACACGCGTGGCCGTGGTGACGTGGCTGCTACCGCCGCTAGGGCTGTTGCTGACTGCCTTCCTTCTCGCGGTCCCGGCCCTGGTCGCTCTCTATATCGCCCTTATCGTCTCCAGCCTGCGCTGAGGCGGGTTGTGCAAGCTGCGTCGCGGGGCCGGTGGGAATCGGCTTTCGACGCGGACGATCACCGTTGAGGAAGAAGGGCACGTCCTTGACCTCCCAGCCCACGTAACGCCACGCGCACAGCTCGTAAGCGCCGGCCTCGTCCACGCCGTCCGCACCCACGCTATACAGCCGCGGCTGCGGGTCGAAGGGCAGATAGCCGATCGGCCGACCGTCACCGGCGAACGGGTCGCGTGGGACGGTCGGCAAATACTTGGGCACCAGCAGGTCCAGGCTCTGCGGCCGCTGGGCGTGATGCAGCTCGTAGAGTCGGATGGCCAGCGCGGTCGCGGCCATGCGCCGGAGCGCAGTACCATCGAAACGGCGCTCGATCACCCCATCGAGTGACGACGCCACGACATTGCGGCTGAGCACGTGGGTAAAGCCGCGGACCGAAACTTCCAAGGCGGGGTGTGACGGCAGGCGCGCCTTTGCCGCCGGCCAGCTTTCAGCCGCACCGGCTTCGGCCAGCGCGTGGTAGTAGTCCAGCATGTAGATCGCATCCAGTCGAAACATCGGGCCTAGTACAAGCCCCGTCTCCCCGCGGAACAGCAGGCGCGGACCCCCCCAGCCGGAGGCAATCCACGTGGCTGCGCCGCCGCCCGCCAGGTCCGCCAAGCCCGATACCATGAACCGCTCGCTGTACATGACGCGACGCCATTGGTCGGCCAGCTTGGTTTCGTCCAGCAGTGCGGCGACCAGATCGCGAACCTGCCGCCCATGCGCGGCACAATGTGCCTCGTTCCCTTGCTCCGCGTCTGGTACGATCCGGGCCGCCAGCTTGCGCTCGGCGTACCAGCCCCACCCCAGCCGCAGGCCGGCCAGCGCCAGCAACAGCACAGCGCCGGCCAGCGAGAGGCGCTTCAGCCACCGGTACCGCGGCGGGATCGGCACAGCGTCGGCCGACGCCCGCTCGGCATCCAACGTCATGAGCGCACCCCAGGCATGCTACCGCGCGGCCGTCGGCGCAGGCGCACGACGTCGCGATCGCTCCGGCCCCGGAACCGCGCGGCGGCGGAGAATCGGGCGCCGGATCGCGAGCCACGGATCACTCGGCGGGGCAGTCGCTGCCGAAGTGCGTCAGGCAGATCAGCAGATCCTGAATGTCGATGCGGTCGTCGGCGTTCAGGTCGCCATCCGAGCGGCTCAGGCCGCCGCCCAGACCGAAGTTCGTCAGCACGAGCGAGAGGTCTGCCAGATCTACGCGCCAGTCGGTGTTTGCATCGCCCGCACACAGCGAGGACACATAGTCCTCCCGCACCTCGGACGCGTACCAGCTCAGCAGCGCCAGCCGCGGCACGCTCATCTGCCCGACGAACGGAGCCGACCCGTCGGGCGCGTTGCCGAGATAGACCAGCTCCAGGTTCGGGTTGACGGCGACCACGCGATTGGTCGACGCCGCCGCCAGCTCCCCATCCACGTACAGCCGCACGGTCGCGTCACCCTGCGGCCAACCGAAGAGCGTGAACGCGACGTGAGTCTGCGGCTGGTTCGACGGCAGCGGGGCGTCCAGAACGAGCGTCGCACCGTCGGCGGAGTTCACCGTCAGCGCGACCGTTTCGTCCGACAGCGCCAGCCGCCAGCTTCCGGGCTTGGTCGCGATCACCTGCTCGCCGGCGAGCTGCTCAGGACGAATCCACGTCGCAAACCCGAAATCGCCGTCGTGGAAGTCCAGCCGCGTGTCCGGGCCGATCCTCGCCGCGCCGCCGGAGAAGGCCAGCACGTCGCCCGCGCGCACGGCGCCGTCGGACAGCTCCGGCTCGCACGGCACGTCGCCGGTCGTGCGGCGCCACGCGCGGTAGCTCTGCTCCAGCTCGCCGACGAACTGCGGATGCTCGGCGGAACGGTCGGTGGACTCGCCCATGTCGGTCGCCAGGTCGAAGAGCATGCGTTGCTGCTGGTGATAGACCAGCTTCCAGTCGCCGGAGCGGACCGCCCAGGTGTTGAACGCGCCCTCGGGGCTGGGGAAGTAGGCCGAGTCGGCCTTGTTCTCCCAGAACAGCAGCTCCTCGCGCGGAGCGTAGGCCCCGCTGCGAAGCACGCTCCAGAAGCTGCGGCCGTCAAGACCCGCCGGCGGCGCGGCGCCGCACAGCTCCGCCAGCGTCGGCAGCAGATCGAAGCTCAGCACCACCGAATCGTTCACCGCGCCCGCGGGTACGATGTGCGGCCAGCGCACGATCAACGGGACGCGGATGCCCCCTTCGAACACATCCTTCTTGAAGCCGCGCAGCGGCCGCGGGATGCCAGAGTGCACCTGGTCCGCGCCGCCGTTGTCGCCGGCCACAATGACGAGCGTGCGCTCCGCCAGCCCCCAGGCCTCGAGCTGCTCCAGCAGTCGCGCGATCTGCCGGTCGGCATCCGTGACCAGCGCGGCGAACCGCCCGCGCAGCGAAAGCAGGTCGTAGTTCGTGCGGGAGTTGTCGAAGTTCAGGGGCGGCTCCAGCGGCGCGTGCGGGGCGAAGTGCCACAGGCACAGGAAGAACGGCTGCTCCGGGTCTGCCGCGGCCAGAAACTCCAGCGCATAGTCCGTCAGGGCGCGCGTCAGGTGCTCGCCGAACCAGAACTGCTGCGGCGGCCCGTCGTTGAAGCTCAGCTCGTAGTTGTAGTAACCGCCGCCGTCCAGCTTGCGGACGGCGTAGTCGAAGCCGCGCCGCGTGGGCAGGAACTCGGGCCGGTTGTCGCCCACGTCCCACTTGCCGACGAACCCGGTGCGATAGCCGCGGGCGCGCAGCAGCTCGCCCAGCGTGGGCACGTCCGGCGGCAGACCGCGAAAGGAGTCGCGCTGGATGCGTTGGCCCATGTTGAAGCGCGTGTGGTAGCCGCCGCTGAGGATGGCGGCCCGGGCCGGGGTGCAGATGGGGTTGCCGTAGAACTGTGTGAAGCGCATGCCCTGCGAGGCGAGCCGGTCGATGTTCTCAGTGAGGATCTCGCTGGGGACGTACACGCCCAGGTCCGAGTAGTCCAGGTCGTCGAGGAGGATGAACAGGATGTTCGGCCGGCGGGAAACCGGCTGATCAGGCGGCGACGCCGCGGCACACAGCACCGCCCCAGCCCACAGCGGCAGACTAGCGCAAAGGGCTCGTGAGCCAGCGCGAGTCCGGGCCAGGCTGCCCATAAAAGCCCCCGCCGCACAGTGTTCCGGCAGCGCCGTCGCGATGTGAATTCTACTCCTCGAGACACGCCGGACTCAAGCGATGCTGGCGTGGGGCTCGTGGGTCAGTTTGAACGGTTTAGGCGCCAGCGGCGGTTGCTGCCAGTGCGCACGGGCGGACAAGCCGCCCGTGGGCACCGGACGGACCCGCTGCCGGTTTGGTAAGGGACGCAGAACGCAAGGGAGGGTTGCTGGGCCGCGTGCGAGCTCCGGCGTGGCGCAGTTCGGCGGCTACATGAACATCCCCGTGATCACGGCTTCAAAGACCATGGCGTTGTCGACAAAGCCCTGCGTTTCGCAGATGGTGCGCCGCTTTCGCATCTCCAGCGCGCGGCCCACAACCACAAACCGCGCCGGCGGCGAGATGGCCCCGCGGAACTTCACGCCGTCCGCGCCGACGAAGCCCAGGAACCCATGTCCGCCGAGGTAGCGCAGGCTCATGTAGCTGGCGAGCTGGGCGGCGACCTCGATCATCAGCACGCCGGGGAACAGCGGCCGTCCGGGGATGTGCCCGCGCGCCCACCAGGCGTCGGCACGCACGTCGTGGTAGCCGACGAAGATGCGGCTCGATTCGTCCACGTACACGATCGCGTCGAGCAGCGCGAACTCGTCGCGCTGCGGGTTGATGCGCTGGATCTCTTCGCGGTCGGCCAGCGGCCGGCTGAAATCCAGCGTCGAAAGATCGAGGATGACCGGGGGCGGCATGGGCCTCGGCGTCAGCAGATTGGGAGCGACCGGCCGGGTTCCCGCCGCCCGGCCGCAGCGGCTACGGAGGCGGCTTGCTCTCGGCCTCGCTGCCGCGCAGCTCCAGGACCTTCTTGCGCACATTCTGGGCGCAGTTCTTGATCTCCTGCATGGCCCGGCGGACACGCGTACCCGCCGCCTTGTTGCCCCCGACCGCCTTGAGCACGTCGTCGGCTGCCTCGTTGACGAGCTGCTTGAGGCGCTCGTATTCCTCCATGGCCATCGCCGTTCCTCCTCTTCCCCCGGCCCGCCCCGCGCCCTGCCGGCCGGTGCGGCCGTCGGAGTTCCGCTGCTGGCTGCGCGGGGGGTTGTATCCGCGCCGCGGACTCTATGCAAGACCCGGCCGTATAATCCGCTGACATGGCCACGCCGAGCGGTACGGTCCACCCGCGCATCGCCTGCCTGCGCGAGAAGATCAGCCAGTTCCCCAAGACTCCCGGCGTGTACCTGATGAAGGACGCCGCGGGCCGCGTGCTGTACGTGGGCAAGGCCCGCGACCTGCGGGCACGGGCGTCCAGCTACTTCCAGGATTCGGCCGACCTGTTCAGCTCCCGCGGGCCGGAGATCGCGCACATGGCGGCCCTGGTCGCGGACATCGACTTTCTGGAGTGCGAGACCGAGGTCGATGCGCTGCTCAAGGAGAACCGCCTCATCAAGGACATCCAGCCCCCGTACAACGAGCGCCTCAAGGACGACAAGACCTTCCCCTACCTGGAGATCACCACCAGCGACGACTTCCCGGCGGTCTACGTCACACGCAAGCCGCGGCTGAAAGGCAGCAAGCTGTACGGGCCGTTCACGAGCGCGGCGGGCGTGCGCGACGCGGTGAACGCGCTACAGAAAGTGTTCAAGTTTCGCACGTGCGAGCTCGAGATCTGCGCCGACGACCAGAAGAGGCGTTTTTTCCGCCCGTGCATCCTGCACGCCATCAACCAGTGCACCGCGCCGTGCGCGGACCGCATCAGTCAGGAGGCGTACCGCGAGGACATCAAGCGACTCGTCAAGCTGCTCAACAGCAAACGCAGCCTGTTGCTGCGGCAGCTCCGCAAGGAGATGGAGCAGGCGGCCGAGCAGAAGCGCTACGAGGACGCCGCTGTGCTCCGCGACCGCATCCAGGCGATCGAGGCGCTCTCGCTGTCCGGCACGCCGGACGAGGACGTGCAGCCGGAGGTCTTCTTCATCGACCCCGCCGCCGGGCTGGAGAAGCTGCGCAAGCTGCTCGCGCTCGACGAGACGCCGCGGATCATCGAGGGCATCGACATCGCCACGCTGCACGGCGAAGAGTCAGTCGGGTCGCTGGTGTGCTTCATTGACGGGCGGCCGTTCAAGGCCGGCTACCGCCGCTTCCGCATCAAGACCGTCGCAGGCGTCGACGACTACGCCATGATCCGCGAGGTGCTGGCGCGGCGCTACCGCTACGCGGCGGTGGCGGAGGAACTGTTCCCGGACGTGATCCTGATCGACGGCGGCCTGGGGCAGCTTCACGCGGCGCTGGAGGCGTTCGAACGGATGCACGACGCGGTGGAGGCGGACGGCCGCAGGGCCGTGCGGCCGCCGATGGTGATCGCGCTGGCCAAGCGCGAGGAGCTTGTTTACGTGCAGGCCCGCTCCAAGCCGCTAAGGCTGCCGCGGAACGACGAGGCGCTGCGGCTGTTGCAGCAAATCCGCGACGAGGCGCACCGCTTCGGCCAGCACTACCACCACCTGCTGCGCCGCAAGCGCGTGCTGGAGCAGGACATCGCCGCCGGCCGCAGACCGCCGCGCACCGTGCGCCGCCGCAGCACCACGACGGGCGAAACAGCCCGCCGCGTCAAGCAGGGCGAGGGGATCGTCGAGGAGGACGCATCGCAACTCGAGCCCGGCGGCCCCGTGATCGGCAGGCAGATTCGGCGAAGCTGACCGGAGCGGGTCGTGGACCTCAGTCGGCGCGGCCAGACCGCGCGGGCTGAAGGCCCCTGGCTCCTCGGCTGTGTTACAGCCGCCACAGCGCGGACGGCTAGCGAGTCGGTACCGCCGAGTGCGTCCGCCGCCTCGTGTTCAGCGCCTCAGCAGCTCCTCGATCAGCGTCTTCGTCGGCGCGCGCTCGGCAGGGCTGATGGCCAACAGCTCGTATGCACGCCGGCCTTCGCGGTCGAGCAAGAACCGCGCCGGCAGCTCGCTCCGCCAGTCGTGGCCGAGCCAGGCCACGACGGCGTTTTGAGCTTCGCGGTCCTTCATCACCACCGCCGGGCCGCGCCAGCCGGCCTTCGCCAGCGTCGGGCGGACTTGGCTGGCCCACAGCTCCGGGTCGTCGAAGCTGACGGCGATGACCTGCAAGCCGCGCGGCCCGTACTGTTTCTGAAGCTCGGCCAGCTTTGGCAACGCGGCCACGCACGGCGCACACCACGTGGCCCAGAAGTCCAGGTAGACGACCTTGCCGCGGTATCGCGCGACGAGTTGCTTCAGCCCATCTGCGTCGACGATCGGCGGCACACGGGAGTCTTGCGCGGGGTGAGGCTTCTCCGTCGCGAGCGCAGCGCTCGAGGCGGGCGCGACGACGGACGAGGAGGCCGCACGAACCGCCTGGTCGCCGCCCGCGCGACCTCCGTTTCCGTCTGACGGCCTATCAGCGCAGCCCGCGAAGAGCAGTGCGGCCAGCGCCGTCGGCCAAACCTGGCTCCCGGTAGCGCACAGGCGCAGCACACTCACGGCTTGTACTTCACCGAGCAGCCGTACGGGTTGGTCCTGGCGGTGCCGACCGGCTTGCCGGCCTTCAGCTCGTCGAGCGCCTTGGCGACGTAGTTGACGTACTGGTCGCCCTTGGTCTGGTTGTCGAATGCGCCGTCGTAGACCACCTTGCCATCCTTGTCGATGATGAACATGTGCGGCGTGGTGCGGGCCTTGAAGGCCTTGCCGACCGTA
>Ga0209172_10000970_pt1 | contig 69328 bp, 65 predicted proteins | sample LarsenN4metaG_FD_184113 | JGI IMG/M metagenome (GOLD analysis project Ga0209172, IMG submission 184113) | Hot spring sediment bacterial and archeal communities from British Columbia, Canada, to study Microbial Dark Matter (Phase II) - Larsen... ...
TGGGGATATAGGGTTCGATGCATGCCCATTCTTTGTCGGTTAAGTCTGTGGGATAGGGTTTTCGGGGTTCCATGCCCCAATCTTACTATATGGCACTTACCTAGTGGAAACTTTTTAAACACGCTCTCAACAAACAGAGCACCACGCCGCCTTGGCCAGCGCCTTTCCAAGGGGTCGTGAAGGATGATGGGGATGCGCTCATGGTGCCGTAACGCGGTCGCCAGGCATGTTCGCAAAGCTGCCACATCGGCATGGAAGTCGGACAGGATGAAGACGGTGGCAGCATGTCCGCGGAGGTGTGATAAGGCCTGAAAGCCTTCGACAAAATCCGTCCTGGTGCCAGCGAGGGGAGCATGGAGGAGCGCTTCGGGTAGATGGGCTAGATACGCTGTGCTCCGCCGTGGCGGATACACCAGTTCAACGCGGTCGGTGAAGCCGATCAGACCGATCCGATCGCCGAAATGTAAGGCGGAGTATACGAGGCACGCCGCAATCTCCGCCGTAATACTCTCCACCGGCTCGCACATATCCAATTCAGGCTTGCTGAGCATCTCCAGCTCATCTGCCTCGGCAGGATAGCCCACGAGCAATTTCATCAAAAAGCAATCGAGCTGAGCCTCTGGCAGAGGATAGGTGCCCTCCTGTTCGAGCGGATTTTGCGCCGCTAGAATGCAGAAGGGGGTAGGCATGCGTAGGGAATGCATGGATGTGGAACACCGCCCCATCGCGCCACCGGATTTCCACCTCGGGCATCGATTATGCGGCAGCGCTCACGGGCTGTGCTCTGGGGGGAGATGAAGAGTACCACTCGAAGGGCTGCCAAATAGGCGTGTAAATGATGTGCACTCAACTGGAAAGGGGGGAGGTGAAACAGCAAGTTCCATACCGATGCCCGACCATGCTGGCGGGGAGCGGTATGGCGGCTCATGGATGGGCGATAAGCCCCTACACCTCGTGGCCGCGACGAATAGTCGGACGATGAGGCCTTCGAGCGTTGTTTGGTACCAGGCCCTGTCTTTACGCGTACTGGCGCTGTCAATCGTGGGGCACGGCGCAGTAAGGGAGCCCATCTGGTAGCCCGTAGAACCAACGTCCCATTTCTCAAACTGAGAACATGGCTTCAGCGAAAATTTCAGGATGAGAGGAGGGGCAGTCGCCGATGACAGGGCCCATACCCCCCAGCCGCCACCGCTGCGCCTGCGATCGCCCCCGGACGGAGCGAACGACGAGGGTTGAGGGTATCGTGGAAATCCAGCTGACGCCACTTGACATACACGGTGCGTTTCCCTATCGTCATCTTACCTGACATGTACGCCACGATGCCCCTGTATGCCGGGATGTTCCGCCGCCGTGGCTTTCAGGGGGATATGGAACAGGTGACGCAGGCGGCGGCGCGGGGGAGGCTCAGGCGACTGCAGTTGCCGTTTCGGTTCGCCTGGCGGACGGAGTATGCTTGGTCGAGCAACTATCACGCCGTCAGGAACAATTGGCCGCTTGGCGCGAGGCCGGGAGTGGCGTATCCGATCATCGCTCCACAGGCGGTCGAGGAAGAGCGCGCCGAAGAGGTGCGGCGACTCATCGACTTTTGCCCGTCGGTGATGTCTCCCGTGGTCCCAACAACCTTTGGAGGTGTCCTATGGCCCATGCGAAATCGTCTCAATCCGCCGCCGTGCGTGCCAAACTCGACCACCCCGTTATCGATGGCGATGGGCATTGGTTGGAGCCGGTGCCGATTTTCCTCGATTACCTGCGAGCGGTTGGCGGACCATCGCTGGTGGAGCGCTTCGTCGACAAGGCCCGAGACGATGCTTGGTATACACTGAGCCCACACGAACGCTTAGAGAGGCGCCCACGGCGCCCGACCTGGTGGGGAGAGCCGGCGAATACCCTCGACCGCGCCACGGCGATGCTCCCGCGCTTGATGTATGAGCGGCTGGACGACTTCGGCATCGACTTCGCCCTGATGTATACGTCGCTAGGGTTGTTCTACATCAACAATCCCGACGAGGAGCTGCGTCGTGCCGTATGTCGCGCCGTCAACTGCATGAACGCTGAAATGTTCCGGCCTTACGCGCATCGCATTGCACCGGCGGCGGTGGTGCCGGTCTACACGCCGCAGGAGGCCATCGAGGAAGCGACCTTCGCCGTGCGGGAGCTGGGGATGAAGGTGGTGATGATCTCCAACCACGTGCGGCGCCCGATCCCCGCCTTTGCCCGCGAGGCCGTCGATGTCGCCAAGGTGCCGCATTACATCGATCCATTAGCCCTCGACAGCGCCTACGACTACGATCCCTTTTGGGCCAGGTGCGTCGAGTTGAAGGTGGCGGTGACCTGCCATTCGGGCAGTATGGGGTGGGGCGGGCGCGAATCGGTGACGAACTTCACGTACAACCACATCGGGCACTTCGCGAATGCCAACCATGCCTTCGCCAAGGCGCTGATAATCGGCGGCGTGGTCCGCCGCTTTCCGGTCCTGCGCTTCGCCTTTCTAGAAGGCGGCGTTGGATGGGCTTGCAATCTCCTCACCGATCTCATCGGCCATTGGGAGAAGCGCAATGCCCAGGCGATGGAGGCCCACCTACGGCCGACCAATTTGGATGTGTCACAGTTACGCCAGCTCTTCAACCGCTACGGCGGCAAGCCCTACGAGGAGCACATGAGCGAGTTGTTGGATTGCCTCAGCCTGGTGTCGCCGTTCAAGACCGTCGATGAGCTGACCGAGCGCGAGTATAGAGAGCAACTGGATGATTTCGCGGCGGCACGGGTGGGCTCGGCTGTGGAATTGCGTCGGCAGTTCGCCGAGCATTTTTACTTTGGATGCGAGTCCGATGACGTGATCACCGCCTGGGCCTTCGACAAACACGGCAACCACCGACTGCATCCGATCTTCAGCTCGGATGTCAGCCATTTCGACGTCACCGACATGACCGAGGTCCTGGAGGAGGCTTACGAACTGATGGAACACGAACTGATCACGCCGGACGACTTCCGCGAGTTTGTGTTCGCCAATGCTGCCCGGCTGCATACAGCGTTGAATCCGGCTTTCTTCAAGGACACGGTGGTCGAGAAGGCAGTCACCAAGTTGGTCTCAAAGGCCATCCCTGTGGAGGGGCCGCTGGCGACAGGCGACAATTAAGGCAGCTCCCTGGCGTTGCATTGCTCCCTCTCCCTCTGGGAGAGGGTTGGGGTGAGGGAGGTTGGGCACTACCGCAAGGCTTTTCCCCCCTCTCCTGAACGGAGAAAAGGGGCTACCCCACGAGCCGTTGCAAGGTTTTCACGGTCTCTTTGGGGTCGTCGGCGTCCACGCGCACGGTATGCATATCGACGCCCGCCTCCGCCTGGGCATCAAGCCGCTCGCGGCAGGCTTCGACGGGACCAGCGAAGAAGAGGCTATCGACCAAGGCGTCGGGGACAGCAGCAGTACCGGCTACACGACCGCCCTCATCCCAGGCTTGGCGTATCGCTTGCACCGCCTCGCCATAGCCGAGGCGACTGAGCTGCTCGCGGTAGAACTCCCCCATATTCGTGACGTAAAACGCCAGATGTGCCTTGCTCTCGTCGCGGGCTTTATCGATGTCACGCGTCACGATCACGCTGCCCGGCGAGCGGATGACCACGCTTTGGGGATCACGCCCCGCGTCACGGACCAGTTGCCGAAAACCTGCGACCTCTTGCTTGAGACGTTCGATGGGAATCATCACTGGCATCCAGCCGTCGGCGATCTGCGCCGTTTGCGCCACGCTCTTGGGCGTAAGCGAGGCGATGAAGATGGGAATGCGCGGGCGTACGGGCGGAAAGCGCAAGCGGAAGCCGCGTTCCAGACGGAAGACCTTACCTTGGTATTTGAGGGGCTCACCCGCCAGAATCATCCGGATGATGTCGACGTACTCACGGAGCCGCGTCAACGACGGCTGAAACGGCACGCCATGCCAATGTTCGATGACGCGGTGGCCGCTAGTACCTAGGCCGATGAGCATGCGGCCACCCGAGAACTCGTCAAGGGTGGCGAAATGTTGCGCCAGCGCCGCCGGCGTCCGCGAATAGCAATTGACGATGCCAGTACCCAACTTGATGCGTGTCGTCTCCCGGGCCAGCAACGTCAAAATGGTAAAGCAATCGCGGCCCCAGGCTTCGGCCACCCACACCGTGTCGACGCCGGCATCCTCTGCGAGACGCACACGGGTGCAAGCCTCCTGGTAGTTCATCGGCCCCTGCCAATTAAAACTCATCGATAACGTCCGCGGCATGTTCACTCCCTTCGCAAACCTTCCCAGCCTTTAGCACTGCAGCGCGAACCGCTCAGCCCCGATGCGAGTGGGACCGTACCTCAGGCAGCCGATGCTTGCCCCAAGCCTTCCTGCGCGCAGGCGTATCTCCCCGGAGACACGCCTGCAACACCGGTTCGTTCGACTTGACTAGCCAACGGCCAAACTATAGACCTGGCTTGCCCCCTCCGGCAGCGGATTCGCCTTCCAGCTCATACCTTTGTCACGCGAGAAAAACACCTCGCCGCCGCTAGTGGTGCAGTACAGATGTGCCGAATTGCGCGGATCGATCTCCACCGCGAACATCGTACTCTTCGGTTTGGTGCCGAGATCCACCCGGCTCCAGCTCTGACCGCTGTCCTGGCTGCGGAACAACGCCCCTTCCTCGCTGCGGAAGGCGGGGCCAGCCGCCACATACATAGTGCGCGGATCATCCGGCGCCACCAAGATATCGCGGCAATAGGTACCCCGCGGCGACAGCATTTCCAGCGGCACATGCTGCCAGTGCTCGCCGCGGTCGGGGCTGCGCCACATGCCGATGCGGCTGATGGCGAAGACCGTGCGCGGTTGGGCCGCACTCACCGCCACCCCGTGCATGTCGACGGGGTCGTCATTGACGTAAAAGCCTTCGCTGATGCTCTCCCACTTCTCTCCACCATTCAGGCTGCGCAGCAAGCCCCCGACCTCGACGGCGGCATACATCTCCGTCGGATACGCCGGATCGATGGCGATGCCGAGGATGCGCTTGGGGGTGAGGACGGGCCGCACGGTGATGTCGGGGAACGTCACGTCCATCGGCAGACGTTCCCAGCTCTTGCCCGCATTGTCACTGCGATAAATGGCATACGGTTCGTATCCGGCGAAGATGACATCCGGATCGCGCGGATGAAACTGCAACGACCACACGGCCAAGCCCGGCTTCGGGGCGCTGAGGCGTTCCCAGTGGCCGCCATGATCATCGCTACGATAGATGCCATCCTGGGTGCCAGCCAGCACCACGTTGGGCTGCTTGGGGTGCACGGCGAGGGCGCGGACCTGCGGCTCGGACGGCAGCCCAGCGGTGATCGACTCCCAGGAACCCTCGCCCGCCTGGCTCCGATACAGCCCAGTGCGGACCTCACGGCCAGGGACGGTTTCCCCGGCTAAGCCGACGTACACGTAGGACTGTGAGCTTGTGGATGCCATATCGTGTCCCTCCCTAGACATCTGTTCTTCATCGCATCGATCGCACAACCGCGGATCGAACCAGCCCTGCACGCCCTCCATCATCGCTGCCACGCCGCCGCGCCCCAGCGGTGCTATAATACCGCTGCGACACCGATCGCAGCGAGGTCACCATAGGTTGACCCGATTGTAGCAGAGCGATGCCCGGCGGACAAGGCGTGGGTCGGGAAGGCGGGGAAACACTGACGTGGCAGGCGACCGGCACAGGGCCGATCCGATGAAAAGGAGAACCTCATGGTGGATTTACTGATCCAGGGTGGAGAAGTCATGGATCCCGGTCAAGGCCTGCGCGGGCGCTTGGACATCGCCGTGTTGCACGGGAAGATCGTCGAGATCGCGCCGCGCATCGACGCCAAGGCGGCGGAGCGTGTAGTGGATGTCAGCGGCAAAGTGGTGGCGCCGGGCTTGATCGATCTCCACGCCCACGTCTATGCCGGCGTGCGCACGGTGGGCGTTAATGAAAACTGTCTCATGCCCGATCTGGCGGGGGTGCAGTCGGGGGTGACGACGTTGGTCGATCCGGGCAGCGGCGGCTGCTATAACTTCAACGGGTTCACCCGCTTTCTGGTGCCATCTTCGCGCACCCGGCTGTTCGCCTTCGTGCACATCGGCCGCCATGGTCTGTTTACCCAGCCCGAGATCGCCCAGCGCGACGACATCGACCTCGAGGGCACGATCAAGTGCGTGGAGCAGAACAAGCCCACGGTGCTCGGCATCAAGCTACGCATGGCCGGGCCAGTGCTCGACATCTTCGGTCTCGAGGCCGCCAAGCTCGCGAAACGCGCCGCCCGCGAGACTCGCACCAAGTTGATGGTCCACATCGGCGATTCGCGCCAGGAGAGACCCCATGCCAATCACCTGACCCAGCAACTCCTGGCGGAAGTGCTCGAACCCGGTGACATTCTCACGCATCTGTGTACGCATCATGCCGGCGGCGTGATGCGTCAGGACGGTACGGTCATCCCTGAACTCCGCGACGCCATCAAGGCCGGGGTGGTTCTCGACCCGGCACATGGCCGCTTTAACTTCAACTTTGACGTCGCGCGTCGGCAGTTGGATCAGGGGGTCGTGCCCGATACCATCAGCACCGACATCGGGCTGGCCAATTGGAAAGCCACCGTCCATAGCATGACCGAGACCATGTCGAAGTTTCTCGCCGTGGGGCTGAGCCTGGAGGATGTCATTCTAAGGACGACGGCTAACCCCGCTAAGGCCCTCGGCATGGCCGATACGCTGGGGGCCATCGCCGTCGGTCGCGACGCCGACCTCTCGGTGCTGGACGTGGTGGAAGGGGATTGGCAGTTCGTCGACTCCAGTGGTGCACAATTCAAGGGCACCCAAGCGATCGTGCCGGTGGTCACCATCCGAGCGGGCGAGGTGATCGCTCCCGATTGGGGACCACATCCGTGGGGTTGGTTGCCGGCGCCGGGCCCGCAGGGCAGCCGGGGCAAGTGAGGCGCCATGCCCTGGATCCACCCTGGGTGTGCGTCATTGTTTTGCTGCGCCGTTACTCGGCTCATTCCCTCTCCCGGTGGGAGAGGGGGCGAGAATTGCGGCTTCTGGCCTCAGCCGTTATGATAGTGACGGGTTTGCCTCAGACATGAACCGGACGATTATTTGGCTCTCTCTGATCGGCTGCCGCGTGAATGTAGGCATCGGTCATACGGAAATCAATACGTGACATCGCCACTCATCGCCCTCAGCCATGTAACGAAACGCTTCGTCCAAGGGACGAATGTCGTGGAGGCTCTGCGAGACGTGTCGCTGACCATCGCGCACGGTGAGTGTGTGGCCGTCATGGGCACGAGCGGCTCGGGTAAGTCGACCCTGCTCAACCTCATCGGCTGCATTGACCTTCCGACCGAAGGCACCGTCAGCATCGCCGGGCGGCCGACGAGCGGGTTATCGGATGCCGAACTAACCATCCTGCGACGTGACAGAGTTGGGATGATCTTCCAGTTTTTCAACCTGTTGGGGACGTTAACGGCCCGCCAGAACGTCGCCCTGCCCCTCTTACTGGCCGGGAGCCCCCCCCAGGCGGCTTGGGAACGTGCCGATACCTTGCTCGCCTTAGTCGGCCTGAAAGAGCGTGCCACCCATCGGCCCTATCAACTCTCCGGCGGCGAAATGCAACGGGTGGCGATTGCACGGGCATTGGCCAACAACCCCGATGTCCTCCTCGCCGACGAGCCCACCGGCAACCTCGACTCACGCACGGGGAGCGAGATCCTGTCGTTACTGACGGCGTACTGCCGCGACCAGCAGAAGACATTGCTCTTAGCCACCCACGACCACGGGGCGGCCGCCCTGACCGACCGAGTGATCGCGCTGCGCGACGGTGTCTTGCAGTCATGACGGCGTTGCTGCGTCTGGTCACCCTGCCTTACCTCCGACAAAATCCCCTCCGCGTCGCCCTCACGATCCTTGGCGTGGCCTGCGGCGTCGCCGTCTTCGTCGCCATCCGCGTCACCAATCTCAGCACACTGCACGCCTTCACCGAGACCGTGGATGCCGTGTCGGGCCGCACGCAGCTGCAAGTCGTCGGCGAGGTCGCTGGGCTCGACCAAAGTCTCTATGCCCGGGTGCGGTCTATGCCAGGGCTGGCCGCCGCCGTGCCGGTGGTGACCGGGTATGCGGTGGCGGAAGCGTACGACGGGGAACTCCTGTTCGTGCTCGGGGTCGACGTCCTGCTCGATCGACAGGTGCGCGATTATCGCTTCATCGCCAGCCAAGACAACGATCGGGAGGCGCTGCGAGCCCTCTTCGATCCTGCGACCGTATTTCTCAGCGACACGTTTGCCCGCCGCCATGGCCTTGGCCTTGGCGATCCCCTCAGCCTACTGACGCCACGCGGCCGCCATGCCTATACCATCCGTGGCCTGCTCGCCCCCGATGGGCCCGCCAAGGCCTTAGGTGGCAACTTCATCGTCATGGATCTCGCCGCCGCGCAACTCGCCTTTCAGAAGGCGGGAAAGCTGGACCGCATCGACCTGATCCTGCAACCCGGGGTGACGGCGACGGCTATGCAGGAAGCCCTGCACGCCCGCCTGGGGGACGGCGTGAAAGTCGAGCGTCCGTCGTTTCGCACCGCTACCGTGGAGAAGATGCTGCAGTCGTTCCAGGTCAATTTGACGGCGTTGAGCATGATCGCCCTGTTCGTGGGCATGTTCCTGATCTACAACACCCTCTCATCGGCGGTGGTAGAACGACGGCGGGATATCGCTATTCTGCGAGCCGTCGGCGCCAAGCGCGCGGCGGTCGGGGCGCTGTTCCTGATGGAAGGGCTGATCATCGGCATCATCGGCACGGGGTTGGGGATTCCCCTCGGCTTGGGCCTATCGCGTCTGACGCTGTACATCGTCAGCCAGACCTTGGTATCCATTTTCCTGGTCGTCGCCATCGAGCGACTGATGATCTCGCCGGGCATCGTGCTGTCGGCCGTGACCATCGGCATCATGGCCTCGATCGTGTCGGTGATCATCCCCACCCGGGAAGCCACCGGCGTGCAGCCGGTCGACGGCCTCGCGTTGGCCCAATACCAGGTGAAGCCGCGCCGCAATTGGAGGCCGCTCTTTGTGCCCGGCGTGATATGGCTCAGCGTCGGCTGTGTCCTCAGTCGCTTGCAGCCGGTGGGCGATGTGCCGCTGTTCGGGTACTTATCGGCCTTTTCCTTGCTGTGTGGCTTTTCGCTCCTCATGCCGGCCGCCATCGTGGGCTTTTCCTGGCTCCTGCGGGCTTGGTTGTTTCGGCTGTTTCGGGCCGAGGGGGAAGTCGCTGCCGATAACCTGCAAAGTGCCTTGAGCCGGAGTTCCGTGGCCGCCGCGTCGCTGATGACCGGCGTGGCCATGGTGGTCAGCGTGGCCATCATGATCTCCAGCTTCAAACGCACGGTGAACACCTGGGTGGATCAGACCGTCAAGGCCGATCTCATCGTCAGCGCCGCCGACCCCACTTCGGGTATCACCACTGTGCCACTGGCGGAATCCCTCGCCAGAGCCTTAACCGAGATCGCTGGCGTGTCAGAGGTGGACGCCCTACGGGTGCTGTCGTTACAGTTTCAAGGGCGGCAGATCACTCTGAACGTGGGCGACCTCGACGTGTTCGGACGCCACACCGAATACCCCTTTCTCGAAGGCGAGCCTGGGACGGTCTTCGCTGAGGTGACGAGCCACGACAGCGTCATCGTGTCGGAGAATTTTCGCAACCGCTTCGGGCTCGGGCGCGGCGACACGCTGATCCTGCCGACGCCCGAGGGCCCTCGCCGGTTCAGGATCGCCGGGGTGAGCCTCGACTACTCCTCCGACCAAGGCACCGTGGTCATGCACTGGGGGGTTTTCCGGCGATACTGGACCGAGCGCGTGGTGGACAGCGTCGGCGTGTTTCTGCGGCCGGGGGCAAGCCCCGAGGCGGTGGCGACGGAGATCCGACGGCGCTTCGGCAGCGCGCACCGGCTGTTTATCTTCTCTAATCAAACGTTCAAGGCGGAGATCTACCAGCTTATCGATCAGAGCTTCGTCATCACCTATGCGCTTGAGGTGATCGCCGTCGCCATCGGCATTTTGGGGATCGCGAACGCGCTGTACACCGCCGTCCTCGAGCGGCAGCGCGAGATCTCGGTGCTACGTGCGCTGGGTGCATTTCGTCATCAAGTCCGCAAGATTATTATGCTAGAATCAGGCCTCCTGGGGGTCTTGGGGGTGGCAGTCGGCACCTTGTGCGGCAACTGTTTATCGTTGATCTTGATCTATGTGATCAATCGCCAATCCTTCGGGTGGACCTTGCGCTTTGATTTCCCCGGCTGGACGATCGCGGCGAACCTCACTGTGATTTTCCTGGCGGCGCTGGCGGCGGGGGTTTGGCCGGCCTCTCAGGCATCGAAAGTACGTTTGATCGAGAAGCTACGCATGGAGTAAGTGATATGCGGCGTGTGTTGCTTGTCGCCACGGCGGGGGTGGTTGCCGTCAGCCTCATCGTCGGCGTGTCGGCCTTGGCGACGCTGACCGGCTTCGAATTGGCCTTGCCCGGACGTGTGTTGAGCTTTCCCAAGGATCATGCGGCCCATCCGACCTTTCAAACCGAATGGTGGTATTATACCGGCCACTTACGCACCGACGATGGCGAGGAGTATGGCTATCAGCTGACCTTTTTCCGACGGCGCGTCGACGATGGCAGCCTCTTGGCCGGGCCTTCGCAATGGACACGGCAGCAGCTCTACCTGGCGCATTTCTCCATTGCAGACCAACAGCGTCGTCGCCATGTCTTCGCCGAGAAAATCAACCGGCCCAGCCTCGGCGTCGCCGGCGCCGAAGAAGGACGCTATCGGGTGTGGAACGACGACTGGCACGCCGAATTGCTCGGACCTTATCATCATGTGCGTGCCTCGATGGAGGAGTTCGCCCTCGAGCTCATCCTCTTGCCCGAGAAAGGGCCGGTCCTCCACGGCGACGCTGGCCTGAGGCAGAAGGGGCCGGAGAAGGGCAATGCCTCGCACTATTATTCGTTGACGCGGATCAAGACCGACGGCCTGCTGCACGTCCGGGGCGAGGCCAAGACCGTGACGGGGATCAGTTGGATGGATCATGAGTTCGGCAGCTCACAGCTCGGGGCGGCGACGGTGGGATGGGATTGGTTCAGCGTCCAGCTCGATAACCGCTTGGAGCTGATGGTGTATCAGCTCCGTGACGAAGATGGCCGCATCGAGCCGCACTCCAGCGGCACCGTGGTGTATCAAGACGGACGGACTGTACCCCTCCGTCAGGAGATGTTCGAGGTGGTGGCCCAGGGGCAATGGATCAGCCCGCGCAGCGGCGCCGTCTATCCGCATGGCTGGGAAATCCGCGTGCCGCAGGTGGGGCTTCAGCTCCGCCTGACGCCGACCTTCGCCGACCAAGAACTCGATACCAAAAGCACCACACGTGTGGTGTACTGGGAGGGGAGCGTGCGGGTGGAGGGGATACACAACGGCCAGCCGGTCCGCGGGGTGGGCTATGTCGAGCTCGTCGGCTATAAGACCAAAGTCGATCTCTAACGGAGCGCCACCGATGTTTTTCTTTCCCCTTGTCTTCTTGTTCATGCTCGCCTTCTTCGTCGTCCTGGTGCTCCTTTTTATCCTCATCTTCGTGGGAGCTATCAGCTATGCCTTCGACAAGATCGGCATCGATCCCGCCGTCGTCTTCGTCGTGTTATTGGCCTGCTTGATCGGCAGTTCGATCAACATTCCGCTGTACCGTATGCGCAACGAGCAGCTCGTCACGGATCAAATGGTGTCGTTTTTCGGATTCCGGTTCCGCGTGCCCATGGTCACGCGGCGGGAGACGGTGGTGGCCGTGAACGTTGGCGGTGCCATCATCCCGTGCTTGGTGGCCACCTATTTACTGGCGATCACCGCGTATCCTGTCGCCGCCCTCATCGGGGTCGGCATCATCACCGCCATCTCCAAATGGCTGGCGCGTCCGGTGCCGGGGCTGGGTATCGCCATGCCAGCCTTCATTCCGCCGATCATCGCCGCCCTGGTCGCGCTCATCCTGGCGGCAGAGCAAAGCCCGATGGTGGCGTACATCTCCGGCACGTTTGGCGTGCTCATCGGCGCCGATCTGCTCAATCTCAGAAAACTCGGCGAACTGCGCGCCCCCGTGGTGTCCATCGGCGGCGCGGGGACGTTCGACGGCATCTTCCTCACCGGCATCATCGCGGTGCTGTTGGCGTAGCCCTGGGCCTTCGGTCATTGATCGTCAGCTCTCCCCTGTCCAGCCGTCAGAGCCTTCTCACGACCCGTTCTTCGGTTCGCCGCCCGCTCACCTCGAAAAGATGGCTTCGCTACGCTCGCCATGACTGCAGGCGTCATGGCGAGGAGCAGCGCGACTCAGCAATCTGGTGTGTGCGGCATGATCTTGGAGAAACGGTATGCGCCGATGCGATCAAGGACAGCCGATATGGGGGTGTCTCGCTATTCGAGGTGCCCACGTTTATGATCTGCAAAAACTCCCTTGGTTAATCGTCGTACCTCTGTAAATCGATCTTGAATGAAATCATTGATGCTTCCACGAGCAACAGCCTTCCTCCTTTTCTCGACATCGATGAGAAACACTTCTATACGAGGAGCGGTTACGATCAATCTATCTCTACTCGCACGCTCTATGATATCAAGAGAAAATATCAGGACCGTGTTCACCTTTAATTCTTTTCCAAGTCGAGAGATTAGATCGACATCTGGCACAGGACTTCCTGATCGTACAGTCCATATTTTATTCACACCTTTCAATTGTTGAACGCGCGGATCATCAGAAAAGACGATCGGGGGAGATAATGTCGTTTCGTTCAGGACACTGTCGAGGGCCTCACGAACCATATGCCTATAGTTGGCAGCACTGCCTGTCTCATACCACGGGAAAACGGCTAACTTCATGGGTTCCTCACCGCGGCCAAGATCCCATGGCAAGTTCCACCGCGCAAAAGCATCTTTAATGATGTCGATGGACACAGCTTCCGAAACGACGCCAGAGTCTTTGATAATCATGCCGATGACGCCGCTCTCTGCGACGAGGGGTGCACCAGAGGTGCCAGGTTGCACGCTGGCGATCCCGGCGTGAATCCTCCGATCCAAAGTAACAGCGGTGATCTCCCCCGGAGAGGGTGGGACGAACCACTCTTTGGCTCGGCCGATAAACCAGACCGGTAAACCTTCTCTGGCCTGCCCTTGAGGCCCCAACGGTTCTCCCCGCAGCGTGTCCGGCACCTTGGCGCGAAGCACGGCCAGATCATACTGGGGATCGCTCGTTTCCAGCAAGGCGGCCTCATGCGTCCGGCCTTGATCGTGAAAGTACTTCACCGTGACTCGCTTGGCGACGTTGTCCGGTTCATCACTCCGACGGACCACGTGATTGGCCGTGACCACAAACAAATCCTCCTCGCCTTTGCCCACGATGAAGCCGAAGCCATGTTCTACCCAACCTCTGCCTCCTCCCTCAGCGACGATGCTGACCACCTGTTTGCGAAGCGCCAAGGCCATGTCCTGGCCGCCCAGTTGTGCCTGAGTTGGGGGTGAGCCGTTGATCCTCAGCCCGCCCTGTTCGCACCCCGCGGACACGACGAGCATGAGCAGGACCATCAGCGAGGCCAACCAGGGCGTTTGCCTCAGGGGAATAGGGTTTTTCGAACGCTCCATAACAGCCCCCAGAAGAAGAGCACAGCGCTCCAGAAAAAGGCCAGAGACTGCTGATGGTAAAGGTACTGGAGATAGGTAGGCACGAGATTCTGCGCGAAACCTTCCGGTCCGACCTGGATCTGTGCCGCGGTGCCCTCGGAGATCACGTTGATGGCATCCCCTATGCGCAGGTCTACCACGCGCCCATCCACCCCTCGTAGGAAAAGGGGATCGTTCTCGCGCAAGTGCTCGGTCTTGGCAACATCGGGCAGGGTGATGGTACCCTCCTTGATCGCGGACTCGAACGTCACGGAGCCTGGGCCATGAGCTATTTCCCGTGAAAAACCGAGACCGTTCACCTGTAGGCCCTGTATCCTCCAGGATGTTCGGGAACGAACCGTGAACCTGGTAGGCACGGCTTTATTGCCAATGGCTCGAAACGCGATAGCCTCCGGGACTGTGAGTTCGTAGCGCGACTGGCGTCCTGGATCGGCTGTTTCCCTCCCTGCCGTCAGGTGCACGGAGCCTAACACCATCAATTGACCCTGGAATTCCCGACCCCTTGCATACACCTCAAGTTGTCCACTCGGCTTGCGCTCGATGATTAGCACTCCATCTTGTGCCAGGCCCAATCGCGTGATCGAGACCTCGCTCGCCTCGAGCTGGATCCACGATTCGCTCTGCGGGCTCTCGATAGCAAGTCCCAGAGCCGGTGCCTCCAGGGTCGTCAGCCCCTCGAGTCGAATGGGGCTCGCCCCCAGTGGTAGCTCAGCAGGCAAGGACCAAGGGGCTGCCAGCGTCATTGTGACGGCGTCGCTCTGGATCTTCAGGACGAGCTTCGTCGTGGACACTCGCAGACTCCACAATAGCCCCGCGAGGATGACACAGCAGGCCGCTAGGCCTATTGACCAGCCCCATTGGCGCGGGGGCGGCGGCTTCATCGCGTCCAGCAGCTTGGAATACGCCTCGATTCGGCGGAGGCTCTCGGCGATATCTGCATTAGCGTCCGCCAGCAGCCGGTTTGCCGCTTCTCTAATGTCCTCGTCACGCCTGACTTCGAGAGCCTGGCGCAGGTTCTCGTTCATGGCAATTAAGGGCGGATAACTTGGATTTCGAGTCTCGACCACTTCGTCGTATTCTGTTCCTTGGCCGCAACCTCGATGTGCAACATCGCCGGAGCTCCGCCCGGCAGGGCGATAGCCACCGGTTGTCCAGCAGGAACCGGAGACGTCACCGCATCCAACCATGGGGAAGGGGTAGCCCCTCGCTGTCCGACGACAGATGCGCGCCACTTGAGCGTCTCAACCGCTACCGGCGAGCGCACCATCATTTCCACGGCCGCCTGGGGCAGTGATGCTCCTGGTTGCCCGACCTGAAGCGGGACGAAGACCTTCTGTGTCCCAACCTCAACCCAGCCGAACGCGCCGATCATGTGCGCATACAGTTCCAACTCATGCAGCACCTCCCCCGCCCATATCATTCGGTGGCTCGCAGGCAGCACGGCGTCCATGCGGTAATAAGTCTTCAGGGGGAGTGCAACCACGCGCACCCGGATCGGCCCCCGTACCATAGCGGAGACATTCGGAGCCGACGCTTCCAAACGGAGGTCGGGCTGCGGATGGAAATGTAACTTGCCCTTTAACAGGGAGACGAGTTCAAGGCTTGATGCCGCGACGAGCGAGGTATAAAGCCCTTCGCAGCGACCGCCGCGCCAGACGTAGCCCAAATCGCCAGCGATGGGCTGTAAAGTGTTGTCGCATTGGTTGGCCGGTGCAGATGCCGCAACTGACACACCGACGAGTAAGGCAAAGAGCAGGCAGGCGAGCGCGTCCTGAGAAGCTCTTCTTGAGATCATGGTTTGCCCTCACGGTTAGAGCGTCTTGACGACCATCGAAGGGCGCACCTGGTAAGGTCAGGTTTTATGATCTTCCACCCATTCTATGGACCCTCCTGCCTGGTGTACGGGGAGTGAGAGCCTCGCAGTTGCTCTAGAATTTTCCCGAGGGTAGAACCACGACATGACTAAGAGGTATGATAGCTCATGTGGGGATCGGCGGTTTTTTCCTCCGATACCTACCGATCACCTCTGGCTCATAGCCTATATCGAGAGTCGTGTCAAGTTTTTTCCGTTCATGCGGCCGCCCCTTGTGGCAGTGGGGGATCTCTAGAGGTAGTTTTTTGACACGCCTGGTTAGGAGATACCGATGACCGCCAAGCATGGCATTCACCCGCCGCGGTTTCCCTACTTCGATTACCCCCGCGATACCTTCTCGATGGGCGTGGAGAAGGGGGATGGCTGTGGCTCTCAGGGCAGACCGCCGTCGCCTATGATCCGGCGACGGGTCAGATGCGTTGCCAGGGGAGCTTGGTCGAACAGACCCACGTGGTGTATGAAAAGCTACGGCTGACGTTGGAGGCGGCGGGGGCGAGTTTCGCCGACGTCGTGAAGACGGTGGACTATATCGTACCGGCGGCGCGACCGACCTATCGCGACACAGCCGCCGTACGCCGTGAGCATTTCGGCGCCGACTTCCCGGCCGCGCAGATTATCGTCGCACCGCCGACATACGTCGGGCCTTGTTCCGCGAACCTTATCCTGCGGCCACGGGGATCGTCGTGCCACGGTTGCGCAAAGCGGCCGGCTGATCGAGGTCGATGCCCTAGCCGTCGTCGGCTAGGACCCAGTTCTTAGCGGCCATGCTGCGCGGCCCGGCGACTCATATGAATGCCCTGCCATGCCGGTGCAGGTCGAAGTGGCGTCGTCGCTGCACGCTTCACGTCATGGCGAGCGCCGCGACTCTATCGCCGGCAGGGCCTGAGACGCGTATGCGCCATCGGGAATGCATCTCACCAGCGGGCGTCGATCGTTCAGAGCCTCGGGCCTCATGTACCCCTGGCATGACAGACATGAGCCTGCGCGGAAGAGCTGCGAGCAAGGCCTGGCCTGGCCGATGCTCAAGCCCGTGCCGCCACAGGAGGAAGCCATGGCAACCAAGGCGTTGGTGACCCCTGCAATTCAGGTGCTTCTCGGCCAGCAAGTGGTGTTCACGGCGCCTGAAGAGCTCGGCAGAGCGTCCATCCGCAAATTCGCCCTGGCGATCGGCGACTCGAACCCCTTGTACGCCGATGAGGCCTACGCGCGCTCGACGCCCTTCGGCGGCATCGTAGCCCCGTCGACCCTGGTATGCGAGACCTGGCAATATCTGCGGCAGCCCATCGCCACCGAAGGCGGGATCCTGGAGCGTTTCGGGCTCTCCATCCCGCAGGTGATCCGTGGTGGGCATGAGTATACCTTCTTGCAACCGGTGCGCCCAGACGACATCATCACCGCCACCTGGACGTTTGCCGAGGCCTATGAAAAACAGGGCCGCAGCGGTTCGCTGCGGTTTTTGATCTTGGACATCGCTTACACCAATCAGCGCGGTATGGCGTTGGCGCACAATCGTGAGACGTTGGTCTATCGACCCACCCTGGAGCCACGTCCAGAGGGCACAACGGCGAACCCAGCGACCTTCCGTCAACGTCCTATCGTCCCATCGGCAGAGGAGCCGGGCGGCAGCTCGCAAAGCCGAGGCCGACCTCCGACCTTCGACGAGGTGTCAGTCGGCGGTGCCATTCCCGCCCTCTCCCAGAGCTCACAAGGGTAGGTATGTTTCAGGTCTGACGTTGGGCTTGGTGGCTACCTCTCTCTCCCACCGGCGTCATCTTTACCCACAAGTTTCGCAAAGGCTGGAAATTCCTAACTGTGGGGAAAGGGAATCCTGCCGGGAGAGGGCATAGGCGCCAAGTGAAGGCGAGGGCGGCTCCGCGTCTGTGCCACCCTTTGACTTCCCTGACCCCAACCCTCTCCCGGTGGGAGAGGGAGCCTGAACCAAGCGCCTAGGGAGGAAGGGACGCCATGTTGCCATACCTCCCCCCGCGAGCGAAGGGAAAAGGGGAATAGGCTTGCGGCCATGCGATGATATGACAAATCGTTCGCCAGAGCGCGTGTTACAGCCGCGTAAATAGGCCGTCGCACGGCTATCGACGCACGATGAGGCTTGACAGAATTTTTCGTTAGTGTATATTGCACACCAAGCTAGACGCACTGAGGCAACAAAGAGGCGACGGATCAAGGGCAAGTCATGTTGATCACAGCGAAAGTCGCAGTGGATGTGATCGTGTTCACAGTCCGGGATGAGACCTTACAGGTCCTCCTGGTGCAGCTCAAGACGCCGCCCTACTCCGGCATGTGGGCCTTTCCCGGTGGCTTGGTCCCGGTGGGTGAATCGACCGAGGCCGCGGCGACGCGTTTCCTGTTCGAGACGACGGGGGTCAAAGATGTGTACCTCGAGCAGCTTTATACCTTCAGTAATCCCAATCGCGACCCCCACGGCCATGTGGTATCGGTGGCCTACTTTGCCCTGGTTAACCGTGCCCGCATGAACCTACGCGTGCCGGGCACCTGCGTCAACATCGGCTGGTTCTCGGTGGCCAGCCCGCCACCCCTGGCGTACGACCACTCCGAGATGTTGCAGTACGCACTGCAACGCCTACGGTGGAAATTGGAGTATACCAATATCGTGTACAGCTTGCTGCCGCGTGATTTTACCCTGACGGAGTTGCAACGGGTGTACGAGACCATCCTGGACCGGCCACTGGACAAGCGCAACTTCCGCAAGAAGATGATGAGCCTGGGGATGCTGCAAGCGACGCCGCGCATGGCCAAGATCGGCGCTCACCGCCCGGCTCGTCTGTACCGCTTTCGGCGTCGTATGCCGATGATCATCGAGGTGCTCTGAGAGGCGCGGCGGCTTTTTTTTCACCAGACTTCGTGTACAACACACACGAATTCGGGAGGGAAGCCTATGGAGAGGCTCCAAACCATCGAGCAATTTATCGCAGATCGCAACGCGCACGGGCTGCACTACGAGACGTATCGGGCCTTCCTCCAGCGTGTCAACCCGGATAAGTACGACGATGAGCGCTGCCGCCGGTCCTTTGAGCTCTGCGAACGCATCCTCACGCTCAAGCGCGATAAGGGGGTGTGGATCGATATGCACAACTATGTCGACCAGGATATCATCGGCGTCGCCGATGGCATCGGCGACTCGTTCAAGCTCGCCGTCCTGGCGCAGGAGATCCCGCGCGAGCGTGTGACCACGGTGGTCGGCGCCAAAGTTCGCTTTATGAATGAGACCACGAAGATCCTCAACCCGACCCTGCGGGTGATCCAGGCCAATCGTTTCGCGGGCTGTTCCTTGGCCGATTCCATCGATGCCGAGGCCCTGCAGGATGCCAAAGAGCGGCTGCAAAAGAAGTATCCCGATCTGTACGTGATGGCGTACGTCAATACCACCGCCGAGGTGAAGGCGCTGTCGGATGTATGCTGTACCTCGCGCAATGCCGTGACCATCGCCAAGAAGCTGCCCAATCGCACGCTCATGTTCATCCCCGACGAAAACTTGGGGCGCGAAGTGGCGCGGCAATTGGGAGAGGCACCGATTCCGTACTCTAGTCTGCAGGCCGCTCTGCCACAGAAGCAGTTCGTTAGCCCCAATGGCGAGGCGACGTTCGTCCTATGGCAAGGGCACTGCTATGTCCATCAGGATATCAACCCCGAGCTCGTGCATCAGCTGAAGACGGCGTATCCCGGCATCGCCGTGCTGGCCCACCCGGAGTGCACCCCCGATGTCCTGCGCTTGATCGACGACGACAAGATCCTTAGCACCGAGGGCATGATCCAGTACGTGCGTAAATCGCCCCAGACGAAATTCGCCCTGCTCACGTCCTGCGGTTTACCGGAGCTCATCCGGGCCGAGCTGCCGCCGGGCAAAGAGATCTTGTTCGATTTCGGCGCCTGCCGGCATTGCCAGTTCATGGCGCGGATCAAGCTGGAGGACGTGCTGCGCGTGCTGGAAGATGAGCGCGAGGCAGCGCGCAACGAGATCCATCTCGACCCCGAGGTGCTCGCCAAGGCGCGCATTCCGCTCGAACGCATGATCGAATTGTCGCAGAACTAACCCCCACCTCTGTCCCCTTTGCAGCGTCTGAAGCCAGAGCGGGAGTGCTAGGCCCATGGGGTAGCTCCCGCCGCGCACCCCACCGGCTGTTCCGGCCATCGCCTGGAAATCTCCAATCCGCCAGGAACTTATGCTAGGATGGCAGCATCGAAAGATGCTCTGTGTAGCTGCCACACAGCAACCTCTTAGGGTACATCACCGTATGGCTCGTTTCGGCACCATAAGGATCATCGCCGCAGTCTTGCTGGGGCTGATCGCCGTCGGCGCGGCGGCGCTGACCCTCCTCACCGGCAAAAGCCCGCTGGACCCCCTCGGCATCACCTCACGTGCCAGTGCCCCCAAAGTAGAGCCGCCCCAAGGCACCAAACCGCGAGCCATCGCTGTCAGGACGGCGCCGGTACGTCGGGGCACCCTTGAGCGTCGGATCAACCTGACCGGCGACGTCGAAGCCGAATTCGCCGTGCAAGTTTTTTCCAAGGTCGCCGGGGTGCTGGAAGAGTTGTCGGTGCAGACCGGCGATCGCGTCACGGCTGGCCAGTCCTTAGGCCGCATCGAATGGCGGGAGCTGGCGGCGCGGGTGGATCAGGCCGCCGCCCTCGTCAAACGGTAGCGCGCGCAATATGCCCAACTCGAGGCTGGCGCCCGCCCCGAGGAATTGGCGCAAGCACGCGACCGCGTCCGCAAAGCAAAGGCAGCCCTGGATCATGCCGAGCGCACGTTGGGCCGCACCCGAGAATTGGTCGAGCGCGCGTTTGTGCCGCCCCAAGAGCTGGACAACGCCCTCTCGGCGCAGCAAACGGCGCTGGCGGAATATAACATCGCCCGCGATAGCCTGGTCCTCGTGCAGAAAGGCGCTCGCGAGGAGGATCGCCAGGCGGCACGGGCACAGTTGCAGGAGGCCGAAGCGACCCTTCGCCTGGCTCAGGTACAGCTGAGCCATACCACCCTCACCGCCCCAATCAGCGGCGTGATCGCCGAGCGCTACGTCGATCGCGGCGCCTTTATCAGCCTGTCCTCGCCGGTGGTCTCCATCGTCGCCATGGACCGCGTCAAAATCCTCGGGCGGATCAGCGATCGCGAACTCGGGGCATTGCGGCTGGGACAGCGCGCCGAGGTACGCGTCGATGCTTACCCGCAAGAGGTCTTCCTCGGCCAAGTCACCCGCATCGATCCGACTGTAGACCGCGCGACCCGCACCATCGAGATCGAAATCGTCGTCGAGAACCTCGATCATCGCTTGAAACCTGGGATGTTCGCCCACGTCAGTCTCATCGTTGCCACCTACCGCCAGGTCTTACTGATTCCACGGGTGGCGCTGCTCGGACAAGGAGCGGCCGAGAGGGTTTTTGTCCTGAACGAAGGCTCGGCCCACGCCCGACCCGTTAAAACCGGCTTTCGCACCGATGACTGGGTCATCGTCCTCGAACACCTGCACGAGGGAGAGGAAGTGATCGTGGCCGGTCAAGAACAGGTCACCGATGGCGCACCCGTTACGGTCATCGGCGATGGCAGGAGGATGGAGGGGAGAGGACGATGAACATTTCGCGCTTCGCGGTGCGCCGTCCGATTACCACCTGCATGTTCTTCAGCGCCATCGTCGTCTTGGGGTGGATCTCCTTCCAACGGCTGGCTGTCGATCAACTCCCCGATGTCGCTCTGCCGTCCATCACAGTGTCGACGACCTATGAGGGCGCCGGTCCGGCCGAGGTCGAGCGCCTCATTACTGAGTACATCGAGAAGGCCGTCAGCACGATCGATGGCGTGAAAGAGGTACGCTCCACCTCGAAAGAGAACAACTCCACGGTGGTCATCGATTTCACCTGGGATAAAGACCTGACTGAGGCGGTGAACGAAGTCCGAGAAAAGGTCGCCGAGGCGAAACGCCTCCTCCCCGAGGATATCGATGAACCGCGCATCTGGAAATACGACACCTCGGCCCAACCCATCGGCTACCTAGCGCTGCGCGGCGCTTCGGAACGCTTCAACGTGCGGCAATACGCCGAAGATTACCTGGCGTATCTCCTGCAACAAACCGAAGGCGTGGCTGCGGTGGATGTGTGGGGCGGCAATCTGCGGGAAATTCAGGTGCTGGTAGACCGCGGACGACTGGAGGCGACAGGGCTGTCACTGGCCCAGGTGGAGCAAGCCCTGCACGCGGAAAACTTGAGTTTGGCTGGAGGCCATCTGGAAGCCGGTGCGGTCGATTACCTTGTACGTCCCACCGGCGAGTTCGGCGGCCTGGTGGAGACCGAGCAGGCGGTCGTGGCCCTACGGGACGGCATCCGCGTCAGCATCAAAGACGTGGCCAGCGTTGTCGATGGTCTGAAAGACGAACGCACCCGTACCCGCGTCAACGGCGAGCCAGGGGTTATTCTGGCCATCCGCAAGCAGTCGGGGGGCAATACCGTGCGCGTCGCCCAACAGGTGCGGGCCCGCCTGCCGGAGATCCAAGCGCAACTGCCCCAGGGCCTGACCCTTTCCGTGCTGTACGATCGCTCCACCTTCATCACCCGATCGATCAACCAGGTTCAGGACACGGCCATTCAAGGCGGCGCCATCGCTGTGCTCGTCCGCCTCGTCTTCCTGCGCAGTCTGATCAGCACCGTGGTCATCGCGGTCAGTATCCCGATCGCCATCATCGCCACGTTCATTTTGCTGTATTTCTGGCAAATCAGTCTGAACTGGATGTCGCTGGGGGGGCTAGCCCTGGGCATCGGCATGCTGGTGGACAACTCGGTGGTGGTGTTGGAAAACATTTTCCGGCACGCCAAGCTTGGCAAAGATAGACAGCTGGCTGCCATGGATGGCAGCTCTGAGGTGGCGCTAGCGGTGGCGGCTTCGACGCTGACCACGCTGTGTGTGTTCATGTCCATCGCCTTCGTGCACGGCAAGATCGGCGTCATCTTTCAGGAGTTGACCCTCACCGTCACCGCGTCGCTCTTAGCCTCGCTCCTGGTGGCCCTGACGTTAACGCCGATGCTCTGCGGTAAAATTCTGCGCGTGCGCGATGAGCACCAGCCACCGTCAACCGGTCTGCGGCGTTGGCTGGAGCTTCAAGGGGAGCGGTTTTTCAATGCCTTAGATGCCTCATACCATCGGAGCCTGGCCTGGGCCTTGAGCCATCGGGCTCTCATCGTCGTCGTGTCGCTGACGCTGCTGGCCATCGTCTTGCCCTTGAATCGACACATCGGGCAGGAGCTCCTGCCGCCTGTGGATGAGAGCTTGATCTATGCCCGCCTGGAGATGCCGGTCGGCACCCGCATCGACTTGACGGATGAGACGATGCGACAGCTCGAACGGGCTATTTTGGCCAACCCTCTCATTCAGGGCTCGTTTTCGCGCACCGGCCTGACTTCGCGCGGCGGTGGCGGCAGCCCACCGGCTTTATGTTCATCGAAGCCGTCGACCGCACCCAACGCGAGGAAACCCCTCGATGACGTGATGCAGACCCTCCGTCGAGACACCCGTCTGATCCCCGGCGGCAAGATCCGCATTTACGAGCGTCCGATCTGCGGCGTCTCTGGGGCGGCGGCCGTGAGGAGCGCGTCGAGGTGGACATCCGTGGCTTCGATCTTCTCGAAGCAAAGCCTTTGCCGCACAGATCAGCGAGATCATCGCCGGCATCGACGGCGTGTCGCACACCCAATTGACCGTCGACGATCAAATGCCGGAGATCCAGCTGCGCATTGACCGCACTATCGCCTCAGCCATGGGGATTCGCGCCTCGGACATTTTGCACACGGTGAAAACCGCCCTCGAAGGCACTGAGACCTCGAAATATCGCGAGGGTGGCAGCGCCAGTACGACATCCGGGTAAGGCTCCAAGAGGCCGACCGCCAGGCTTGGGACGATCTCAGCCGCCTGTTCGTGCTGGCGCCTTCGGGCCAAACGATCCCACTACGCAACATCGCCACCTTGCATCCGGCGAAAGGCCGCATGCCCATCGAACGCCGAGGACAACAGCGCGTGGTCACCGTCCAAGCGGCGCTGACGGGGGGACGGGAGTTCAGCGGCTTGATGCAGGAGGTGGAGCAGCGGGTACTGGAGGCGCCGAGGCCGGATGGATTGACCATCAGATTTGTGGGCGAGGTGGAGGAGATGAAAGAGTCCCGTAGTGACATCATCTTGGCCTTCGCCCTGGCATTATTGTTGGTGTACATGGTGATGGCCTCGCTCTATGAGTCGTTGCTCCACCCCTTCGTGATCATGTTCACCATCGTCTTCTCCAGCGTCGGCATCATCTTGGCGCTCTGGCTTACCGGCACGCATTACAACATTCCGGTGTACATCGGCATTATTATGCTGGCGGGCATCGTGGTGAACAACGGCATCATCCTGGTCGATTACACCAACCAACTGCGGGACAGCGGTGCAGGCGTTCGAGAGGCCCTGCTGCAAGCCGGCCGTACCCGGTTGCGCCCCATCTTGATCACGACCTTGACCACAGTCCTGGCGCTGCTGCCGATGTCCCTGGGGTACGGAGAAGGGGTGGAGATGTGGTCGCCGTTGGGCCGGGTCGTCGTCGGTGGGCTGTCGGTTTCGACGCTGTTCAGGCTCTTCTTCATCCCCGTGCTCTACAGCCTGATGGAGGAGGTTCGGCGGCATCTGCAGCGCCTTCGGGGCAAGAAGCTCAACGGCGAGGACAACGGCCACGGCAGTGGCGTGATGTAATGGTGGCAGGGACGACGCTGATTTCCCTGGCGTTGCCGGTGTTTCCGTCTTTCCGGGCAAAGACTTTATGCGTGGGTTGACGGTGGGCGCGGTGAAAAGCTGAGCCAGGTGGGTCAGCGGTGTTGCAGGTGATCGAGACGCTCCTGGGCGTACGACAACCAGGCCTCCTCACCCGGATGGCCAGCAGCGAGGTCGATATAGCGTCGCCAGCGGTCGACGGCCTGATCGGGCTCGGCGTGTTCGGCAAGCAGGGCCAATTGATAGGCAGCCGCGGCGAATTCGGGGCGGAGTTGTAGGGCGCGCTCGAATTGCTCACGAGCTGCCTCGTAGGTGCCTTCAAACATGAGCGATAGCCCGAGGTTGTAAGCTAACGTCGCGTTTGTTCCTTGCAAGAATTGGGCACGCCGGAGGGAGGCAGTAGCCGCCGGAAAATTGCCCTGCAGCAAATAGACGACGCCCAAGTTGGCAAACGCCAGTGGGGCATCCGGTTTGACCTCAAGCGCGCGCAGGAGCATCTTGGTAGCGTTCTCATAGTCCTTCTGGCTGACGTAGGCTAATCCGAGGTCGACATAGAGCTGTGCATCGCGTCCGTCGAGCTGCAAGCCCCGTCGATAAGCCTCGATGGCGCGCGGTACGTCGCGTTGGGCGAAATAGGCCTGGCCCAAGAGATGATAAACCACAGCGTTGCGCTTATCCTGCTGGAGGTACGCCTGATACATTTCTGCGGCGCTCACATACTGTCCCTGACGAAAATAGAGGTCGGCCAATTGCCGCAGGGCCATGGCGAATTTGCCGTCCAAGGCGACAGCTTCGCGAAATAACCCGATGGCCCGCTCGATGTCAGCCGTCGTCCCGGTTGGATCGGTCGACATCAAGGCCTTTGTAAACCGTTCAAAGGCCTCCGGCGAGCTGGTGTATCGCTCTCCAACCCGTCGCCCCTCCGGCTCTGACGGGTTGACTTGCAACGAGGCGGCGATAAAACTGGCGATTTTGCTCCCCAAGCCATCCGGGTCCTTTTCGGGTGACTGTTCGATGGTTTTCCCAAGGCGGCGCTGGGGCTGTGTCGACCACACATGCACCTCAGCTCGCAGCACCGTATCAAGCTGATGAAACTTGCCGAATACCACCACGTCATAGCCCTGCCCACGTAGGCGCTCCAAGAATGGAGCGACTGGGTCCCCCTCCAAAGGATGGCCCGGCTGTTCCTCAGCGAGCGCAGGGAGAGATGGTAGAGCGGTGGGGCTCACATGGGGCAACGCTTGTAAGCGAAGGGCCAGCACCCGGGGCAGCCCTTCGCTTAACCACTCCCGCGCATCGGGGTCTACGGGAAATCTAAACGGCGCGATGGCGATGGCTTTCATGGGAGTCTCAGACGACACGCCGGCCCATAATAGGGTCACGCTCAAACATCCCACGGCTAGCCCTAATACCAGAAGCCGTCGGTGTATCATAGCCATCTGTTGTCCTCCATGGTCTCGGATTATTGACCCGAACCGACTCTTGGTCTGCGTCAAGCGGCAATCTACCATGTCAAGCCATGGGGCTCAAGCCACCCGCTCTCCACCTGACCACGCGCTGGCGCCCTTATCCTCTCCCGTAGGGGTTCCTTTTACCCACATTTCTGTAAGCCATTGAAGAATTGGGAGATTTAAAATCCCCCAAGGGCCGCAAAAAAATCAGCATCTCTGAAATTCCAAAAGCTTACAAAAGCTCCCTCAAGGATGTGGGTAAAGATAACCCCGGAGGGAGAGGCATCAGCTCGGGGCATGGCATATACCCCCGGCGTCAGTTAGCTTTACAGGGTCAGAGGCCATAGGTATACTAGAAGTGAAGAATGCCTCCACGATAAGAACTCGGGGACGATCATGCCGACGGAACGATTTTTCAACCCCCCTCATATCGCCGATGCTTTTGGCAGGCCGTTGCGTAACCTGCGCATCTCGGTAACGGATCGCTGTAATCTACGTTGTCTGTACTGCATGCCGGAAGAGGAATATGTCTGGCTGCCGCGTCAAGATCTGCTGACCTTCGAAGAAATCCGCACACTCGTGGATCTCTTTTCCGAGTTAGGCGTTGAGAAAATCCGTCTCACTGGCGGCGAGCCGCTGCTGCGCAAAGATCTGTCTTCGCTAGTACGCATGCTGGCCCAGGTGCCGCGTATCCACGACTTGGCCATGACGACCAATGGCGTGCTGTTGGCCGAGCAGGCCCAAGCCTTGCGCGAGGCGGGGCTACACCGCGTCACCGTCAGCCTCGACACCCTTCATCCCGAGCGCTTCAGGGCCATGACGCGCCGCGACTCCTTGGCCAAAGTCCTCCACGGCATCCAGGCCGTTCGACAAGCCGGCTTTCAGGGGTTGAAGCTCGATTCCGTGGTCATCCGCGGCCAGAATGATGATGAACTCATCGCGTTGATCGAGTACGCCAAGCATGTCGACGCCGAGGTGCGCTTCATCGAATACATGGATGTGGGGGGCGCGACGCAATGGTCGTGGGATAAAGTGTTCTCCCGTGCCGACATGCTGGAACGTCTGCAGCGGCACTATGGGCCGATTGAGCCGGTGATCGAGGTCAGTTCAGCGCCCGCCGAACGGTTTCGGCTTCCCGATGGCACCGTGTTCGGCATCATCGCCTCGACCACCGCCCCCTTTTGCCGCAGCTGCGATCGGAGTCGCCTGACGGCAGATGGCATGTGGTATCTCTGTCTTTACGCCCAGAAAGGCATCGATCTTCGCACACCATTGCGCGGCGGCGCCTCGGGAGAAGAAATAAAAGCGCTCATCACAGGGACATGGCGCCAACGCCGCGACCACGGTGCTGAAGAGCGCAGGGAACTTGGCAGGCGGGGGGTATTGATCCCACTCGAGGGGTTGAAACGCGATCCCCATCTGGAAATGCACACCAGAGGAGGTTAGAAACCGCTTTCGCGTTGCCGCAGCCGAGGGGTCACATGCCGAGTTGCTTGCGAATCCGGCGCAGTTCCCGCGGCGTTTTCTCGCGTCTTTGAGCCATCCGTGTCAGCAGCGCCCGCAACAGCGTACGGCCGTGCGCTTCCTTCGAGGCGGTGGTGGGATCCATACCTTGGAGGTCGCTGTGCGGCTCTTTCAGCCATTGGTCGCACATGAGATTCTCAACGAACCGCTTGATGACGATCCGTTCCACCACCGGGATTTTCGTCAACAACTCGAACCAATCGCGCGGCATACGGCGAGTCGCCACGCGCATCCGAGCCTCGGGGAAAACCAGCTGAATCCACTCGCGGAACGAGCGTTTCACCGGCTCCTGTCCCGCATTGCGTTCTGTGTCCATACGCGTCTCCAGCGGTTTGAGATCGGCTCTGTAGCACGCCCTAGGATGTCCTGACACTTCTAACCAAGGCTGCAGGGCTTGTCAATTCATAAATCACCGGTGGTGGCCGTAGGGCCCCTGCATGAAAGGAGACCAAATGCCCTTCCAGAACCCTGCAGATGAGATGATCCGCACGATCTTGTCCACACCTCAGGCTATCGCCGTGGTCGGGTGCTCTCCGAATCCTGAGCGCGACAGCCATCGGATCGCCCAGCTTCTGCAAAGGAAGGGACACCGGGTCATCCCCGTGAATCCCGGACAGCGGGAAATCCTCGGCGAGACGTGCTATGACAGTCTGAAGGACATCCCCACGCAGGTCGACATGGTAGATATTTTCCGGCGCTCAGAATTCGTGGCCCCCCTCGTCGATGACGCCATCGCCATCGGTGCCAAGATCGTCTGGATGCAGTTAGGCGTGATCGATGAAGAGGCGGCACAGAAGGCGCAGCAAGCCGGGCTGACCGTGGTCATGGATCGCTGCCCGGCGATTGAATACCGGCGGTTATTCTGACGACCGCTGCCATTGGCCATTATCTGCCATCAGGAGTGACTCGGCGATGGCGCGGGGGCACGACGGGGAGGGGAGGATACAGCGGTGTTCACAGTGGCAGTGTTGACTCTGAGCGATAAAGGATCTCGCGGCGAGCGGGAGGATACCAGCGGCAAAGTGTTGGCGGAGATGATGGCGAGCATCGAAGGGAAGGTGGAAACCTACGAAGTCATCCCGGATGACCGAGCGCTGATTCAAGAAAAGCTCGTCTTCTATGCCGACCAACTCGGCGTGGACGTGATCGCCACCACTGGGGGCACTGGGGTCGGGCCTCGCGACGTCACCCCCGAAGCCACGCTGGCCGTGATCGATCGGCAAATCCCCGGCATGGCTGAGGCGATGCGCTTGGCAGGCCTCAAGAAAACGCCCCTCGCCATGATCTCGCGCGCCGTCGTGGGCTGCCGCGGCAAAACCCTCATCATCAATCTCCCGGGAAGCCCGAAAGGCGTGCGAGAAAATCTGGAGGCGATTTTACCGGCGATTCCGCATGCGATCGAGAAATTGAAGGGTGACCCGACTGAGTGCGCCGTGCCAGGAAGTTAGCGAGAAAGCGGAAAGGGGGAGGGACGTGTGTTCCGTGGGGATGCTAGCGGACTTTGATGCGCACCCGAATGGTGAGTTGGTTGTAGGCAAGACAGAGGCGCTGTGTGGTTCCTGAGGCTACACCCGGCGGAATGGTCAGGGAGATACGGCGCTCCCCAAGCGCAAATCCCGATCCGCGGCACCCGTTGCAAATCGAGAAGGGGGCGAGACCGGTTCCATGGCACAACGGGCATTGTTCCTTCCACGGGAGATCGACCGGGATCGTCACACCGGTCCGTGCCTCCTGACTCGTGAGAACGATCTCCAGTACCCGGTCATCACGGTCGGGCGTCCATCCTCCCCAGCCCTGAAAGAATTCTTCCAGGATATCTTCGAACGGCCTTTGGGGACGGGTAAACCCCGAACGCGGAGTGCGTGACCTGCGATCCTGTGACGCCGTCGCCTGACGTTCCGAGGCCGACAATGTCCGATCATACTCAGCCCGCTTCTCTGGGTTACTCAGTGTCGCGAAAGCTACCGCTACGGCCTTAAAGATTTCGGTGTCACGGGGATTATTTTGCGTCCGATCAGGGTGGTGACGCTTGGCGAGTTGGCGGTATGCCTTCTTGATCTCTTCAAGCGAGGCATCCTGCTGTAATCCCAACAGTTGGTAGAGATTTTGTTGCCTCATCGACCCGTCTCGCGAACGTAGCGCAGGCGCAGATCGAAGAGCAACTGTTGCAGCAGGCGGTCCTCGTCGCCGTTGAGATTGCCCTTCGTTTTCGCCTGCAGCATGCCGAGGAGATCGATCAAGTGTTTAGCGGCGGGGAGGTCTTTTTCGCGCTTCTGGTTCATCGGGTTTGGGATGTCGCCAAGATGCATAAAGGCTTGAGTGCCCAGCGACACGATGAAAGACGCGAAATCAATGCCCGCGGGTGAGGCCGACGGTCGCGCCTCCGACTGGGGTTGTGTACGCGGTTGTTGCGCCGTTGATGAGGCGCCCGTTTGGGTGTTCGCAGCCGCAGGCTCTGCCGACTCACGCCGCGCCGAGAATCGTTTATCGCTAACGGTAAAGGCCCTTTCGCTCTGCTCCTCCGCCATCTCCCGCTCCTCGCTGCTCCCTGATAGCAGCCGTTCGTCTCCTCTTGGCGATCGATCTCCCTGAGGTGCGTTTCGCCGTCCTCGGAGGTCATCCAGGGTCCTACAACCAGCGAATCTGGCTGGCCTCTACGAGTATTGTATCACCCAAACAGCTGAAGTCAATTCCCCCCTCAAAGGTGCACATCAGCGACTACCATCCGCCCCGACGGGGCCTGCCTGGATGGGTTTCCCTAGGAGGGAATTGCCAGCTTGGAGAAAGGGGCGGGCCAGCCTACGGGCACGATGCACCGTCTACCCCCACGTATCCCCAAACCATACGCCATTCAGCAAGCTCCCCTAGCTGGGGTGGTTTGGGAACATGGGTCGTTGCAAACGGGGTTAAGAAGACATTTTGTGCCAGAAATTCCACAAGAAGCCTTTCTCCGTCTTTTCTTCCACGTTACCATTCGAGGCCGCTTCCAATTCCCGGAGCAGTTCTTCCTGTCGAGGCGTAAGGTTCGTCGGGGTTCGGACGACCACACGGACGTATTGATCGCCACGACCGTAGCCGCGAAGATGACGAATCCCCTCGCCTTTCAACACGAACACCTCGCCTGATTGTGTTCCCCGAGGCACGGTGAGGGTGCGCTTGCCGTCAAGGGTGGGGATCTCGATATCCGCGCCGAGCGCCGCTTGGGTGAAAGAGATGGGGACTTCACAGATGATGTTATTATCTTCGCGCTGGAAAAACTCGTGGGGCTCCACATGGATGAACACGTACAGATCACCAGGCGGACCACCTCTGACGCCTTCGCCCCCCTCACCCTGGAGGCGCAGCCGAGAGCCATTGTCAACCCCCGCGGGAATTTTGACATGGAGGCGACGCTTCGCGAGCACCCGACCCTCAGCTTTACACGTCGGACAGGGATTGGTGATGACCTGCCCTTCACCGCGGCACTTGGGGCATGTCGTGCCCACAGTCAGAAATCCTTGCGTGCGCAGCACTTGCCCACGGCCTTGACAGGTCGGGCAGCGGGATGGGCGCGCGCCATCTTTGCCGCCTGACCCGCCACAGCTTTGGCAAATCTCCGGGCGGTCGAACTCGATGTCGAGTTCTTTTCCCAGGCAGGCCTCGAGGAAGGAAAGGGTCAAATCGTAACGCAGGTCGGGACCGGGTTGAACATATGACCCGCTACGTCGCCGTGGGCCGAAGCCGAGCAGATCCTCGAACAGATCGCTAAAGGCGGCAAAAATGTCGCTGGCGGCACCGAAGCCCTGATAGCCAGCGCCTTTCAATCCCTCAACGCCATAACGATCATATAATTCGCGCTTCTCGGGATCGCTGAGGACTTGGTAGGCCTCTGATGCCTCCTTGAATTTCTCCTCAGCGGCCTTGTCACCTGGATTGCGGTCGGGATGATATTGTAGGGCCAGTCGTCGATAGGCTTTCTTGATCTCTTCAGGTGTGGCGTTATGCTGGACTCCTAACACCGCATAGTAATCCTGAGTGGTCATGCGTCCTCATTCCTCCGCCAGCTTCTTTCCCACGGCAACTTTGGCAGGCCGCAACACTTTGTCATGCAGGGTATATCCTTTTTCCCATTCTTGCAACACGAGATTATGCTGGCTCGGATCTTCCACCTGAATCGTCGTGATCGCCTCATCGAGGCTGGGATCAAATGGTTGGCCACAACGGTCGAGCGGCTTCAGCCCATGACGTCCGAGCACGTTCAGGAATTGCGTGCGCACCAGACGGATACCTTCTAGCAGCGGCTCCACACTCGAGTTCGAGTCAGCCGCTTGAAGCGCCCGATCGAGATTATCGAGGACGGGGAGGAAATCGCTCAGCAGCTCCCCGGTCGCCAACTCAATCCGTTGCTCAAGATCACGGTTGAGCCGGCGCCGCAACTCCTCTTGCTCCTGGCGGATCTGTGCCAGATGCGATTTCAGCTGACGATCCTTCTCTTGGAGTTGCTCCTGGAGTTGTTCCACATAGGTGGGCAGACGCAATGGAGGGGCCGAGGTTTCCTCCCTCTGACCATCGCCTTCTGCCTCGCGTGTCACCCAAAAGCGTTTATCGATGACGCTGAACTGGGGGCGGTCATCCGCCTGCTGGGCGGGTTCCGCTCCCCTGTCCGGCGTGGCATTGTCCTTGATCGGTTCATGCGCCATGGTCATCTGCAACTTCCCTCCGTCGCCTACATCCGGCGCAATCGGCGAATCCGTTCCTCAATCGGTGGATGGGTGCTAAACAGGTTCAGCAACGACCCACCCGTCAAGGGATTGACGATGAAGAGGTGGGCGGTGGCGGGATTGGCCTCCATGGGCACCCGCTGCGAGGCGTAGTGCAATTTCTCCAGAGCGCGGGCCAGGCCGCGCGGCGAACCAGCGATCGCCGCCCCTGTGCTATCGGCAAAGTACTCGCGGGAGCGCGAGATCGCCAGCTGGATGAGGGTCGCTGCGATGGGCGCCAGAATCGCCATGAACAGCAGGCCGAACACGCCGCCGTTCCCTTCATCATCGCGTCGGCCGAGGCCGCCGAAGATCGCCCCCCATTGCGCCATATGCGCCAGCATGGTGATCGCGCCTGCAAGCGTGGCCGCTACGGTCATGATCAGCGTGTCGCGGTTGCGGATATGCCCAAGCTCGTGCGCTAGCACCCCGGCGAGTTCGTCCTCGTCCAACAACCGTATAATGCCCTCTGTCACCGCCACCGCACCATGCTGCGGGTTGCGCCCGGTGGCGAAGGCATTGGGCGCGTCACTGGGGATGATATACACCCGGGGCATCGGGATGCCGGCGCGCTGGGCCAAACGCTGCACCAAGCGATGCAGCTCCGGAGCCTCGCGCGGGCTCACCTCCTGAGCCCTATACATCGTTAGCACGATTTTATCGGAGAACCAGTAACTGCCGAAGTTCATCAGCAGAGCGAAGATGAAGGCCACGAACATCCCTTGATTGCCCCCGATCGCCCCGCCAATGACGATGAAGAGGGCCGTTAACGCGGCCAATAGCACAGTGGTGCGCAGTACACTGCTCATGAAGCTGCCTCCTTTACCCTGGCGAGTTTCGTCGATGCCATTCGCACGGGGATAGGCATGTCCCGATGATCCTGACGCAGCGCGGCCTCACGCATGACCTCCTGGTGCACCTGCGTGACAAACTCCTGGAACTCACGCTGGAGGGCGCGCATGCGATCTCTCATACCAAGAATGATTTCCACACCGGCCAGATTCACGCCCAACTCCCGCGTGAGGCTCAGAATGATCTTCAACCGCCGCAAATCCTCCCGCGAGTAGAGGCGCCGATTACCTTCTGAGCGATGTGGGATCAACAGCCCTTCGCGCTCGTATAAGCGCAGGGTTTGCGGATGAATACCGTACATCCGCGAGACAATGCTGATGGTAAAATATTCCCCTTGATCCTCATTATCCGTCTCGTCAAGGCGAACGAACTCATCCCATACCCCTCGCTGTCTCTCCATGGTATCACCTCATATATGTGTCAATGCGCGGGTTATACGGATTCAACCGCTCGAAATCGCGCAAGAGTTGCTTTGAGCGTTCATCCAGGTTCCGAGGTAACACGATCTTCACGCGCACGAATAGATCCCCGCGACCTTCACCCTTGAGATGGGGCATCCCTTTGCCAGAGAGACGGAAGGTTTGCCCGCTCTGTGTCCCGGGCGGGACTTTCATCATCACCGGGCCCTCAAGCGTTTGGACCTCGATCGACGCCCCTAAGGCGGCTTCGGTCACTGTAATCGGCAGGTCGAGATAGAGATTATCCCCCTTCCGCTCATACAGCGGATGCGAACGGACTTTAGTGATAATGTACAGGTCGCCTGGCGGACCACCATTGCGACCCGCTTCCCCCTTCCCAGCCACGCGGATTTTCGAGCCGGTATCGACCCCTGGCGGGATTTTGACGTTGATGCGCTCTGTCAGCGGGATAGCCCCACGCCCACGGCAGCGCGAGCATGGTTCCAGGGCGATCGCGCCCTTGCCGTCGCAGCGGGGACAGGGTTGTCCGAAACCGAAGAAACCTAGGTTGCCAGATCGCTGGCCGCTGCCGCCGCAGTCGGGACAGGTTTGCCGTCGCGCCGAGGTACGTTGTCCGGAGCCAGCGCATTCGGGACAAGTCTCGCTGCGGCTGATCGTGATGGGCGTAGTGACCCCCCGCGCCGCGTCTTCGAAGCTGATCTCCATGGTATATTGCAGGTCTTGCCCATGGCCAGCCGAGGTCGTCTGCGTGTCGCGCCTCTGGCCGAAGAGGTTTTCGAAGAGGTCGCCGAACCCTCCCCCCCCTCGGCCAAATCCAAAATCTCGCGGGTCGAAGTTTCTAAAGTCGAAGCCCTCGAATCCAGTGCCGGCTCCCCCTCCAGCCTCAAAGGCGCGATGGCCGAATTGATCGTACTTCTTGCGGAGTTCAGGGTTACTCAGGACATGATAGGCCTCCGAGATCTCCTTAAATCGGCGCTCGGCCTCCTTGTTGCCCGGATTGAGGTCGGGATGGAACTCCCGCGCTAGGCGGCGATAGGCCCGCTTAATCTCCTTGTCGGTCGCCGAACGCTTTACTCCCAGGACTTCGTAAAAGTCGCGTTTCATCGTTGATCCGGTTGCCATAACTGTGTCCCCAGCCCTCTCGAACTCCGCCCAACCGAGTCAATGGCCGGCCTTCGTGGGCTTCCCTTGGAAGGCCGGCGCCGCGGTCGGGTCGAATGATAGAGCTCTTGCTCTTGCTATCGAACCTCGACTTGGACTCGTTTGGGCCTGGTTTTTTCCTCTTTCGCCAGCGTGATTTCCAGCACGCCGTTCTTCAGATGGGCCTGGATCTGATCCTGTCGAACCGTCATCGGCAGCGAGAAAACCCGTCGGAAGTTTCCATAGGGCCGTTCGACCCGATGATAGTTACGTCCTTGTGCCTCTTCGAACTTGCGTTCGCCTTCGATGATGAGGCTATTATCTTTGATCTCCACGTTCAAGGCCGGCTGCTCGATCCCCGGCACCTCGGCGCGGATGACGATGGTGTCCGGTGTCTCGAAGATGTCGACGGCGGGCGCCCACTGCCCGGTGCTCATCTCTTCGTCTTCGCCGCCTCGGCGGGCGCGCGCGGCGCCTTCAAATAAACGGTTCATCCGATCCTGCAACGCCAGAAGATCCCGAAAGGGTTCCCAGCGTGTCGTCGCCATGATCGTTTCCCTCCGAGTCCGCCTCGTCGAGGCGGCCTGCAGTGATAGATATGTTAGCGTCGATCGGACTTGTCGGTTTCTTCAAACTCGGCATCCACCACATCGTCGCGCCCGCCGCGCGCTTGGCCCGCGGTGGTGGCTTCGGAGCTTCGCGGTTCGCCGTCGCCCGAGGCTTGAGTGCGTTGCGTGCGTTGGTACATCACTTCACCCAAGCGGAAGGACGCTTTCTGCAGCCGTTCAGAGGCCGCCTTGATACGCTCGGCGCTACCTTCCTCCAGAGCGCTTTTGGCCTCTTTCAACGCCTCTTCGACCGGCTGTATATCGTCGCTGCTGAGCTTATCGCGGTTCTCGTTCAACAGCTTCTCGGTTCCGTAAACATCGGCATCCAGCTTGTTGCGCAGCTCGATCTCCTCCTTCCGCCGTGCGTCCTCCGCCGCATGCGCCTCGGCTTCCTTCACCATGCGGTCAATCTCATCCTTGGTGAGGCCTGTAGATGCCGTAATGGTGATGGCCTGCTCTTTGCCCGTGCCCTGATCGCGCGCTGACACGTGGAGAATCCCGTTCGCGTCGATGTCGAACGTCACCTCGATCTGCGGCACACCCCGCGGCGCCGGGGCAATGCCCACGAGATGGAACCGACCCAGCGTGCGGTTATCGCGCGCCATGGGCCGTTCCCCCTGCAACACGTGAATCTCCACGCTGGTCTGGCCATCGGCCGCCGTCGTGAACACTTCCGATTTGCGGGTTGGGATCGTGGTGTTGCGGGTGATCAGCGTCGTCATCACTCCACCCAACGTCTCGATCCCTAACGACAGCGGCGTCACATCGAGGAGCAGGATATCCTTGACATCGCCCGCCAGCACACCCGCTTGCACGGCAGCGCCGAGGGCCACTACCTCATCGGGGTTGACGCCCTTATGGGGTTCCTTGCGGAAGAGGCGCTTCACCAACTCCTGCACCTTGGGCACCCGCGTCGAACCACCCACCAGCACGGCCTCATCGACTTGCTCCGGCGACAACCCACTGTCCTGGAGCGCTTGCCTGCATGGACCCTCGGTTTTGTCGATGAGGTCTGCCACCATCTGCTCGAAGCGGCCGCGCGTCAGTTTCATGCTGAGATGCTTCGGACCACTGGCATCCGCCGTGATGAAGGGCAGGTTGATTTCCGTCTCCAGCGTCGAAGACAACTCGACTTTCGCCTTCTCCGCCGCTTCCTTCAGGCGCTGCATGGCCATTTTGTCTTTCGAGAGATCGATCCCCTGATCTTTTTTGAACTCTGCCACCAGCCAATCGATGATGCGTTGGTCGAGGTCATCCCCTCCCAAATGCGTGTCACCGGCCGTGGCCTTCACTTCCACAACATTGTCGCCGACTTCGAGGATGGAGATGTCGAACGTCCCACCGCCGAAGTCGTAGACGGCGACGACTTCATCTTTTTTCTTGTCGAGCCCATAAGCCAGAGCCGACGCGGTCGGCTCATTGATGATGCGGCGCACATTCAAGCCGGCGATTTCACCCGCCTCCTTCGTCGCCTGCCGCTGTGAGTCATTAAAATAGGCCGGTACGGTGATCACCGCTTCGGAGACCGATTCGCCCAGGTAGTTCTCGGCCGCTTTTTTCAGCTTTTGCAGGATGAAGGCCGAGATCTGTTGCGGGGTGTACTCTTTATCGCGTACGACCACGCGCACCGTGTCGTTGGGGCCGCGGACGACTTTATATGGTACGCGCTTGATCTCCTCCTGAACCTCCTCCCAACGGCGTCCCATGAAGCGCTTGATCGAATAAATCGTGTTCTCGGGATTGATGATGGCTTGGCGTTTCGCCACCTGGCCGACCAGGACTTCGCCCTCTTTCGTGAAGGCGACCACCGAAGGGGTCAAGCGACTCCCTTCCTCGTTGATAATCACCTTGGGCTCCCCGCCTTCCATGATCGCGACCACCGAGTTCGTGGTGCCCAAGTCGATGCCAATGATCTTCTTAGCCATGAACCCTTACCTCCTTTGCCATGCGTGCGGAGCATTCACCAACGTCGACGCTGCGCCCTCAGCCGTCAGTGCCCATGCCGTCTGTTGCGGCGGCCGGCCTGTTGCACGCGCCTTGGTTACACCCGATTCTCCCCGCGGCCACTGCCAGAGCTGGCCGCCATCCTGCCACTGACAGCTCACACGATTCGCTCTCGTGCGCTTGCCTCCTTGCTTGTTCATCTTGTCACGGTGCCGTACAAAGACTCGCTGCTGTGCCGTTAGCCTGGATATGGCGCTTTCTCGATCTCCATGAAAATCGAGCCATTCTTGAAAATGCGCACGGTGCCATTCGACTCCGAAATGACGATCGCTACCGCTTCAGTTACCGCCGTGATCCCTGCCGCGGCCACATGGCGGCTGCCGAGGCCGCGCGGCAACTCCCCTTCCTCCAACGCCGCGTTGAGGTGGCGCCCTGCCGCCATGACGACGCCGTCATCGCGGATGACAAATGCCCCATCGATGGCGGCAAACTCGCGAAAAGTTTCGCGCAGATTGGGGTCGAGGATATTGCGCTCTTCCTCTGGATAGCCTCGAAAGGGGTTGATCACCAGCTGCCGGGATAATTGCAGGACCTTCTCGTGATCGCCCAGCGTGAAAATCGTCCCGACGGGTTTTCCTTCACGCCCGAGATTGGCCAGTTCGACGGCGAGGTTGAGCACCCCTTCAAACACTTCAGGCCGTACTAAACCCGTCATATCGACCCCGGCTTTCGTCGTGAGCAGCTCGAACTCTTTGCTGAGGTCGAGGACCAGAATGGTATCGAGGTGATGCAGCCGTGGAAGCCCGGTCACGCAGACGATACGATCCTTGGGACTGACGATCCCAGCCGAAAGGCCCATTAATACGGCGATCTTGATCCGCCCCATGCGCGTCAGGTTGATCTTTGGCGCATAGAGCAACGTCTTGACCTGCGGCCACTCCTCGGCGACGTCATCGCTGCGTCTGGTCACCACCACCAACTCTGTTTTATCGAGCAGCCGTTCGACGATGCCCACGTGCTCCGGAGAATCGGAGCACAGGAAGAGCGCCTGCGCCTTCACAGCATTGGCGACCGCGCATGCTGTCTGCAGCATGATCTGGTTGAGAGATTGACTCCGTTCTCCCACCGCTGAGCTACCCTCCGACCGTGCTACCCCTGAGATACGATCGGCACTAAACATAATACATGAGTCTATGATTGTCAAGTAACCTGACAAGCCAATCCGTAAAATTTCCCATCTTGCGGCGAAGAGCCGGGAGAAATCCAGGGATGAGGTCAAGACGAGTTGATGCGGCAAGTATGGCGAAGGAAAGGGCTACGACCCGAGGCTTTGCTATCGACCTGAGCCACCGCTGCCGCTCACGGCACGCAAATAGCGGACACGAAGCTGGTCGACGTCGGCTCTGCGCTGCTCATAGATTTGATCGAGTAATTGGCAGCGGGCGTAGGCGAGGGTGTTCACCTGTGCTGCCTCCGGGTCGCGACAGGCATTGATACGGTTTTGTTGCACGCGCACCAGTTCTTCTTCCCAAAAGCGCAGATCCGCCTGTAAGCCCGCCAAATGCTGGTCGCGCGGGATCGCCTGTTCGGGCCAGCTGGGAGCGAGCCGTCGATCCACACCGACGGGATCCGCTGGCGGGACCGAGAGGTAGCCAGGGGACGAGCAACCCCACAGGATGATACCGATCGTGCCCAAAAGTGCCAAGACGCGCATAGTACCCCCTACCCTCAAGAAGGTCTGAACTTGCTCCCAACATAGTGTGTCATGGGGCCGATGTTGTCAACGCCTAATCTGCGAGCGATTTGACCACCAGAGCGCGTAGGCCGAAGACCGCCTTCTTGGCGTGCCAAATCTTACGGCGACGCCCGCCCCAACGCTCTGCGGCCGCCGACGAAGAGGGCTTGACGAACCCTGCAGATTTTGGTACATAGAGACATCGCCCCCGACGCCAGGCCTGGCCAATGCTCTCGACAGCTAGCCTTGGTGATGAAGCTTTCTGATCAGGGGCTGAGGAGGGGCGTTGAGTGAGCCGGTGGTCATCTCCGATCCCGCATCCATTCCCGCATTTGGGCCGACGTAGCTCAGCCGGCAGAGCAACTGATTCGTAATCAGTAGGTCGGCGGTTCGACTCCGCCCGTCGGCTCCAGAATAATCAAAGAGGTAGAATAGCCTACACAGAAAGGCAGTTCATTTGTCTAAACCCCGTGTAGACACTAGGAATGGCTCTGGAATGGCACTTGACCAGCTCAAAAGCCCTGTCGTTTACCTCTCCAAGAGACCCTCCGCACAGATTGCCAGTGTCTCTTACCCTGACCGTTTGCCGGCGTTACGCGTGTTGGTTACCAAGGCAGGATCGTGGTTACCCTCCTCCAATTCGCTATTGTATGCCGGCCTTGGAAACAGCAGTGCCTGTTGAATCAGCTGTTCGGAGAAGATCTTGGTTTTCTCGCTTGCCGACCATTGCGCAAGCTCAGCGGGGGCTGCTGGGCGCTGATTAACTCCTGCCAGAGGTTTGCGAGCATCGCCTCGCGGTCCCAAGTAGCCTCGAGAGGGGAAAGGGCAGGTACCGCTTTCGCACGCTTGAAGGCTATATCATGCGCTGAGCTCCCTTGATCGTCTACACCCTGCATGACTACCTGTTTTCGAGCTTTATATGAGAGCCGCACCTGCCGAAGCCGCACGCTCGGGGCCTCCAGTTGAACCCTTTCCTCTATCGCTCTCGACTGCGCAGACGGGATGGCAGGGCGACTAACGGACGGAGTAGGTAATGCCTTTCCCATGCTGTCCATGGCTGCAGCAATGCCGCGGCGCCACATGGCATAGCCTGTAAGCAACGATGCGAGCCCTGCCACGAGTAGGCCGCCTAGCGACGCCACCAGGATCCAGCTGAATGTCCGCGGCTCATGGAGACGTTCCGCTCCAGCCCTCTCCGACAGACTCGCCAACGTGGCGACATGGTCGGCCACTTGCTGAATCTCACCCCGCATACCTGCCATCTCTCGCTGCAGAACCGCGATCGACGACCGTAAAAGGCCAGCGTTTTCGATGCCTGGGGCTTTCGCCGTCTGATCGTGATCCCGCCTTGTGCCTGATAGCATGCGGGCGCGCGCAGCCTGTAGCTCCGTTTTCAACAAGAGGCGGTTAACCGTTTGACCGGCATGGCTGACCTCCAACTCAACGTCCGCCAGCTCGAGCAGATGCAGCTCAAGTGTGTTGTTGGCGACGAACCAGAGAACAGTGCCGGGCCGCCGCACGACCACCGTCGGCGTACCGAGAGGATTATGCGCTGGCCGTAGGATGGGGAGCTGAAACACCAGGGCAGAGCCCCGACTTGGAACCGCACGGACGTCGCCCAGCTCAAGGCTGGCTTGGCTCTGCGCTCGTCCCGTTCCCGAGACGATGGCTGCCACCAGCGCCAGAGCAATGGCGGTTCGTTGCACGCTCAGCGCGCATATCCCTCTGGCCGTTGCGCCACGTCGTCGTACCCCCTTCGACCGCCAGCATCGCATCGGTGTCAAATCCTTTCAGCGGCTCCGCTTTGAACGGGGAGGGTCGTCGGCAGCAACCGCGACACGTTCCTGGGCGGAGGGGTCTGTGGCGAGCATTTCCCAATCCGCCTCAACGGCATCGAGCGCGATAGCAAGCCCACCATCCGAGCCGGCGAAGATGGGATCTTTTACGACCTGCACCTTGCCCCCACCGACCTTTGCTAACACCTGTTGCAGGCTTTCTCCTAAACCCGAGATCAGCGAGCTCCCCCCGGCCAAAATGATGTGATCACGCACTTTCTCCTGGTATTCAGGCTCGACGTGGACGAGGAGCTCGATCATGGTTTCGGCCACAGGAGGAAGGAGGACTTCGCAGGCACTGCGCATCTCATTGGTAATGTCTAGTTGCGTAGGCGTGCCGTCGATGGGCACTGTCACCACCACCCGCTGCTTGGGTTCGCCGACGAAACTCCAGTGCTCCTTCCACTCGCGGACCATATGGATCGAGAGTCGGACTTCGGGAAAACGCTCCCGAATCAGGGTGATCAGCTGCTCGTCGACGACATCACCGGCGACGGTGAGGCTCCGCAGCTCCGATTCGGTGGGGTAATGACCGTTCATCACACAGAAGTCGGTCGTTCCGGCGCCCATGTCGATGATCATCGTATGCAGCAGAGCCTCTAACCCGTAGGCGACTGCGAATGGCTCTGGGACGATGATCAGGCTATCGGCGATGCCCTTCAGCGCGTGGCGGAGGCGTTGCTGTTTGCCGACCAGTGCTCTCGCAGGCACTCCGACGACCGCACGCACCGTTGGTCGCTGTTTGTCGACGGGGTCTACGCCAGCCAGCACAAGCAGGTAACGCAGCAGTTCGCGGACAGCTTCCTCATCTTTCTCAGATCCTTCTTTAATATACCCCGCTTCCAACGGGCGGTGCAGGTCGAGCATCGGACGGTTATCAAGGGCTTCGCGACCGATCAGGACCCGCTTTTTCACAAGCTTACGCGCGACGCTGTCCACCGGCCACCCGACATAGCTATCGATGACATGCCGTTGGCCGTTTGAGGCCGAGATCGAGCTTCGAGAGGTCCCAAGGTCGATGCCCACGTAGAGGACTTCGCGTGTGTCACCCATAGAGCAGCTCCCTTGCGTATTGGAACGGTTACGGTCACGATGCTCCTGTCTGGCTCTGCGAGGCCGAGATGGCAGATAGCTTCACTATCGCCGCGGATGAAGATGCCGGGCACGCCTGGAAGCGAGCAACACGCCTGCGCTTCATCTTGCCCCAAGGTGCAGGCGGGCACTTGCTTGACACCGGTCTCCGCTTCCTCATGACCTTAGAATCCTGCTGTATGAGATGGAACCGCTCGGCTTGTGTCTAGCTGGGCCAGCCATGCTGATCGTACCTTCTTCTCCAGTGACGGTTCACTTCGTCAAGCGAGCACTTTCTAGTGGCTGCCTGCAACCCCGAGCCGCCCAAACCGGGGCAGCTGGTCTCAAGGCTCTGCTCACCCCAGCATATTACTTCCGCGGTAGATTCGTATCAACTAGAATCTTTCACTAACTTTGTTCTCACATAATGCTTCATGCGGCGCGTGCCGACTCTCGGCGGTGGAAGGTTTCGCCGGCGGTTTCTGTGGGGTTGACGTGCTAGCGCATTTCCGGCGAGAGCTCGCCGCAATGGGGGTGAAGTCCTGCGTCGGAAGCATGGATGCGGGCCTAAAGCGTCGCTTGCCCACACAGCTTTCTCAGGTGGCATACATGGGGCGCCCAGCGCTCAGGCGCAGCCAGCCGCGCCCGATGCAGTAGATCAGCCAGAGCGTCAGCACGATCAGGATGGGCACACCCACCACCGCACCGATCAACGTGAAGACCAGGACCCAGCCGATGATCGCCCACAGCAATGCGAACCAGAACGTGCGGATTTGCCATCGATAGTGCGACGCCGTCCAGGTGCCGCGTGCGTCGCCACGCTTCACATAGTTCAGAATGACGGCCACTAGCGAGGGAACACTGCCGACGAAACTGCCGATGACGGTCGCTGCGCCGAGGATGCCGATGACGATGGCGACGGTATGCAGCGCATATACGAGATGCGCGACAGTGAGCACGGACCGCAGGGGCTCACCAGTGGCCGGAGGATCGAGTCTCACGATGTCGTCTCCTCCTGAAGGCAGGCTTCGGCGAGCGCGGCGGAATGCTTTCAGCCATGACTTTGCGCCCACTCCGCCTTCGCGGCAGCGAGGAACTCGGGTTGGGTGAGCAGCTCATAAGTCGTCAGCGCCATGGCTTTGGCGGCGCTCAGCATGGCTTGATAACCACGTGGATGGTTGGCCCACTCGACAAAGGCGTCTTGGTGGCACATCGCCTCGCCGATGTCGCAGATGGCGAGGTAGGGATGAATGGCGGGCATGGCATAGCTGACGTCGCCCATATCCGTGCTGCCGAAGCCGGCGCTGGGGTCGCGTTCCTGGAATGTCACCCCGAGCGTCCGCAGGTGTTCCCCGAAGCGTCTCGCCATGGTCAGGTTGTCGCGCATGTCTTTATAGCCGCGTCGCACGTCAACGTCGACCCGCGTCCCCGTCGCCAGCGCCGCCGCCTCAGCGCACTTGATCACACGCTCCGAGACCTGCGCCAGGGAGTCCACCGTAAAGGCGCGCACGGAGAACATGGCCTGCGCCGTCTGGGGGATGATGTTAACGGCTTTGCCCCCGTCGGTGATGATGCCGTGGATGCGCGTGCCATCGCGAAAATGTAACCGGGCGTTGTCGATGAGGTTAAACGTTTGGATGACCCCCGACAGGGCACTGTAGCCATCCCAGGGGGCGGCAGCGGCGTGACTGTTCTTGCCGTGAAAGGTAAACGTGATCCACTGATTGGCCAGGGCCGGATTCACCAGGAGCGTGCGGTCGAAGGGATGAAACATCATGGCAGCGTGGATGTCCGCGAAGGCACCCTTTTCCAGCATGATAACTTTGCCGCCGCCGCCCTCCTCTCCAGGTGTTCCCATCAGCACCACCTGACCGGGGAGGTGATCGCGTACCGCCGCCAGGCCGACGACGGCAGCAAGGGCGGCACCAGCGATCAGGTTATGTCCGCAGGCATGGCCATTCGGCAGGGCGTCATACTCGGCGAGAATGGCCACTTTGGGTCCACCTCCCCCCCCAAACTCGGCCCGGAAGGCTGTCTCCAGGCCGCCAATGGGCGTCTGGGCGTGGAGCCCGAAGCCGGACAGCGCTTCGGTCAAGGTTTTGACCGCAAAGTGCTCCTCAAAACGCAATTCTGGCTGATCGTGAATCCGACGGCTGACATCGATGAGATGTTCCGCCGCGGCGTCGATAGCCTGGAGAATACGGCCGGGGAGAGACATGGATTCCTCCTTCAGGAGAAGGCTGAGGGGGCCTTTTACTCAGCACTCAGTCCTCAGCACTCAGCACGCTGCTTTTACACTGGCCATTGGACAAGGCGATAAGCATCATCCCAGAACAGGTATTCATAGCGGCTGCTGAGGGTGAAGTGCTCTGTCATACGCGTGTATTCATGGGCTGGGGCTCGCGCCCCGAGGCGATCGACCAAGTCGAGCTGCTGCTGTACGAGCGCAACAAATGCCTCAGCGCCGTAGGCCTTGATCCAGGCTTGATAGATAGGATCTGTGGGCTGGCACTTCGAGAGCTGCAGACCGACTTCCCAGTAGATCCAATAGCATGGCAAGACCGCTGCCACGATTTCGCCCAGCGTGCCTCCACGAGCGACCGCCAACAGATGCCGTGTGTACGCCTGCGTCGTCGGAGTGCGCTCGGTATGCTGCAGCGCGTGCAAGTCGACGCCCAGGCGCTCGGCGAATCCGGTGTGCATGGCGCGCTCGACGGCCACTGTGTTCGCCGCATGCTTGGCGAACATCTCAAGTGTGTCGAGATCTTCGGCCTTGCTGCCGCCCAAACAAAGAACGCGGGCGAAGTCGAAGAGGTAGAGATAGTCTTGCCGAATGAAGTAGAGAAAGCGATCGTGTGGCAAGCTCCCCTCGCCCAGCTCTTTCAGAAACGGGTGGGCGAGAATCGCGTCCCAAATCGGCTGCGCCGCCCGTTTGAGGGCATCGTGGCAGGCCGTGCTCATGGTCGTGCCTCCTCCGTTGGTCAAATCGCCTTCTGTGCGTGCAATCGCTCGATATCCGCCGTGCTAAACCCCAGATCTCTCAGAACCTCTTCCGTGTGCTGCCCCTTCAGCGGCGGCGCTAAGCGAATGTCGCCGGGCGTTTGGTCGAGCTTGATGGGAATGCCAAGCAATTTCAGATGCGGGATCAGCGGGTGCGGTACATCGATCACCATCTGACGCGCCAGGGTTTGTGGGTCGGTCAGCACGTTGTCCAAAGTGTTCACTGGAGCGCACGGCACGCCGGCCTTATCGAGGATCTCGTGTAACTCAGCGGTCGGGTATTGGCGGATTTCCTCCTGCAGGATCGGGACGATGATGTGGCGGTGGTTGACCCGCTCGGCGTTTGAGCTGAAGCGCGGGTCTTGGAGCAGGTCTCCCCGACGCAGCGCTTGACACAACAGCGTCCAGAGCCGCTGATTGGAGCCCGCAATGAAGATCTCGCCATCCTGGGTCCGGAATACCTGATAGGGCACGATCATCGGGTGGCCGGACCCCTGGCGCTGCGGCACTTGGCCTCCCAGCAGATAGCCCACGGCGTGGTAGGACATCAGCGACAAGGCCGTCTCGAACAACGACACTTCGAGCTGTTGCCCCTGCCCGGTGCGCTCGCGATGAAACAGCGCGTTCACGACGCCATAGGCCGCCATCAAGCCGGTGCTGAGGTCGATAAATGACACCCCACAGCGCAGTGGCGGACCCTCGGGCTCGCCGGTGATGCTCATCACACCGCTGAACGCCTGCATCAGCGCCTCATAGCCGACCTTATCCTTGTAGGGGCCGGAGCGCCCGAACACCGAGACGGCGCAATAGATCAGACGTGGATTGATCTGCCGGAGGACGTCATACCCGAGGCCGAAGGCTTCCATCGTGCCGGTGCGGAAATTCTCGATCACGACGTCCGCGGTTGCGACTAATCGCTTGAGAACGTCCCGCCCTTCAGGCGTCTTCAAATTCAGCGTCATATCGCGCTTGTTGCGGTTCATACTGAGATAGCCAGCAGCCTCGCCGGCAGCAAAGGGCGGCCAGGTGCGGGATTCGTCACCCCCGTCCGGCTCCTCGATCTTTAGCACCTCCGCCCCCATATCGGCCAGCAGCATGGCGCAGTACGGGCCCGCCAGAACTCGTGAGAGGTCGAGTACTTTCACCCCTGCCAATGCAGATGTCATGTGGTCCTCCAGAGGGTTGAGCCTTAGGCGAGCGGTCCTCCACGCAGTTGCGTGACAGCGATCGGACCGACCCCATTCTAACACAAATAACGTTGGCCTCGGCGCGCTTCGCCCCACTGCCGGGGCGTTGACTCGATGTTCCACCCCCTGCGGCTCGGAGGGTAGGCAAAGGACTGCGCTTGTAGTCCCCCTTTCCCTAAATGCTCACTAGGGGACGCAATTGGCCCCTCCCCCTCGATGGGGGAGGGTGCGGGTGGGGGTGGAAGTAGCGCTGCGGGAGCGAGATGTGCAGTCGCCAGACCTCCTCCAGTCAAACCCCTGAAAGGGGGTGTGGCCGATGCCGTGGCAGGTCCTGCCCTGGAACCATGAGCACGTGGTCAAGATTCTACAATGGGGTGAGCATGGGGACGTCAGCCGGACCTACTGAGTCCACCTGAATGACTTGATGGCGTTGGCCGAGGACCTAGGCACGCGTACGGAATTGACTGGGATGCAAGTGGGCGGCGCACAAATACCTTGAGCCCCCAGCGCCGGTATGACCCCAGGAGGTATTTCCGTGTCGTTTTCGTCCGTGCCGTCTGGCCTGACGACAGCCATCCATTGACACCGGGAAAGTTCCCGCCTGGCCATGATGACCGGGCGTCGGCCTCGCGCTCCTGCGGTGTCGATGCCTTCCCGACATCAGGCCGGGGGTCGGGCACGAAGCCGTCGCGGTTCGGCGTCTTGATCAGCGGCAGGGTCTTCGCGTCCAGGACATCCGACTCGCCGATGATGCCGTTGAGGTAGAGCAGGTGGGCGGTCACTGCGTACACCTGGTCATCCGTGAGGGAGCCGGGTTCGTCGAAGGGCTGCGTCCGGCGGATGTAGCTCCAGAGTGTGGTGGCGTATTGCCAGAAGCTGCCGATCGTCAGGATGGGCTTGTCGGTGGCCAACGTGCCATGACCGCCGACAAGGCGGAATGACCACCTGGGCTGCGGCGACCAATGCCAGTCCCTTTTCCTCAGCTAGGGGGCGCAGGGAGGAGGTCACGGTCTCGACGATATCCCGCACCGAGTATTCGGCCGGATTGAACTCGACGCGCCCGGCTTCGATCCTCGAGCGATCGAGGACATCGTTGATTAGGCCAAGCAGATGGCGCCCGTTCTGCTGCACACGCGCCAACACGTCCCGGATCTTGGCCGGCACCTCGCCGTAGATCTCGTCCTGGATCAGCTCGGTATGGCCCAGGGTGGCGTTCAAGGGCGTGCGCAACTCGTGACTCATGCTGGCCAGAAATTCCGATTTGGCTTGGCTAGCACGCTCAAGCTCGTCGTTGAGCGTCTGCAGTTGCTGCGCGGCCTGGCGCTGGTCCGAGTACAGGCGGTGCAATTCCCGTAGGAACGCGCCGAGCAGTTTCGCGTGCACCGAGGCCTCGATCCCCGCGACCCAGCGAACCAGCGGCCCCAGAGGTGAGCGGGTCAGCAGACGGTGCACGATGCGTTCTCCGAGGCCCACCGGCGATGAGGCGGCAGATACCTGAGCGCTGAGCATCGATACCTCCCCTGCGCTATCGCCCTATGGCTCCCAGTCACCCAACACGCGACTTCGGCCAATCGCACTTTGGCTTGATGATAGAGAGCTTTACGCCAGCCGTCAATTATCTTCTTCTCCGCTTGAGGTTTTGGATTTGCCGCGGATCTACTGAGGGGATCGACATATGCATCGTGTGTGGTACGCCTCCCCGAAAAGGGTGCGCAAGAGGAGCGGGCACAGCTGTCTTGGCGCCGAGAGAAAGGGGGCACGACCTTACAACGGGGCAGGGATGATGAGTCGAGTCTGACCGGCTGGCGCCGCGATCCTTGGCGTTTGACAGGCAGAGCAGGCAATGGCATACTCGGGCCGGATAGGTGTTCGGCTGCGGTGGCGTGGACCCCAACATCATCCAGGACGCTCGCGTGGAAGGTCGATTTGTCTATGAGCATCGGCCTGTTCGTGAAGGGGCAGTATTAACACAAAAAGGGGTGATCGGCCGTCGCCTACCCATGGACGAAATTGACCATGTCTTCACGCTGTTGCAGCAGGGTGACGTGAAACGCAGCATGGTTCTATACGACGTAAAGCATGAAGGGCACCGAGGGCTGAGTATGGAGGCTTGTGGTTCCTACACTCGGCATTCAGCCATGTGCTAGCGGAGGATGCGCATGCTACCTGCAGAGTATGACATTACCGGCAAAGTGGCCTTCATCACCGGGGCTGGACGCGGCATCGGCAAGGGCATCGCCCAGGTATTGGCCGAGGCCGGGGCCGACATCGCCCTCAACGCTCTGACGCCCCGTTACGTGGAGAGCACCGCCGCTGAAATCGCCAAGGCTACCGGCCGGCGTGTGGTGCCAGTGATGGCAGACGTCACCAAGGTGGACGATGTCCAGCGCGCCATCGAGCAGGTGCTGAAAGAATTCGGCCGCCTCGATGTGTTGGTCAACAACCTCGGTGACGCGATCCGCAAGCCGTTGGTGCCGCTGCCGGGGAGGCCGGATGCCGCCACAGCGCTGACCGATGATGAACTGAAATTCGTCATGGATGTTAACCTCACCGAGGCCATCCTTTGTACCCGTGCCGTTGGACCGCATATGTTGGAGCGGCGTTCGGGGAAGGTGATTAATATCTCGTCGTGGACGGCGCGCCAAGGGGGTGGGGAGATGGTGGTGTACACCATCGCCAAGACGGCCCTGGTCGGCTTCACGCGAGCCCAGGCCCTGGAATGGGCGCCATATGGCGTACAGGTCAACGCCATCGCTCCTGGGATCTTTCCCGACCCCGTAACAGGGGGAGAAGAGCGCGCCCGCCAAACGGCGGCCCGGGCCGCCCAGACGGTACCGTTGGGACGTGCCGGCAAGCTCCGCGAGGTGGGCTTGCTCGCTCTCTATCTGGCCTCCGCCGCGTCGGACTATATGACCGGCCAGACCATTTTTCTGGATGGCGGCATGAGCTTATAAGCCGCCTTCCCTCAGCTGCCACGTGGAGGATCACCATTGTCGTTCCCTCTCCCGCTGGGAGAGGGTCAGGGTGAGGGAGGGTATGATCTATGAAAGCGGCAGTCCTATACGATGTCGGCAAACCCTTGGCCATCGAAGATCTGACGTTGTTACCGCCGAAGGAGGGCGAAGTACGCGTGCGCTATGTCGCCAGCGGCGTGTGTCACAGCGATTTGCATTATATCAAAGGTGATCGTCCCCATCCCAAGCCTGTTGTCCTGGGGCATGAGGGTGCGGCTGTTGTCGAGGAGGTGGGCCCGGGGGTGACCTATGCGAAGGCGGGCGATCACGTCATCCTATCATTTGTGCCAGCGTGCGGGCGCTGCTCCTACTGCGTCAACGGCCAACCGAATCTGTGCTCGGTGCGGTACGGCTTGAACGGCAATCTCCCGGACGGCACTACACGACTGCGCAAGGGCGATCAGGAGATCAAGCACTTCGCCTGCATGTCATCCTTCGCCGAGTATGGGGTGGTGCCAGAGGGGAGCCTGGTGAAGGTGCCGGAGCACATCCCCTTGGACAAAGCGGCGCTGGTCGGCTGCTGCGTGACCACAGGCGTGGGGGCGGCATTGTGGACGGCGAAAGTCGAACCCGGCAGCAGCGTGGTCGTCATCGGCTGTGGCGGTGTCGGACTGAACGTCATCCAGGGGGCAGCCTTGGCAGGCGCTGAACAGGTCATCGCCGTCGACGTGCTGCCCAACAAGCTGGAATATGCCAAGCAGTTCGGGGCGACGATGACCATCAACGCCCGGGACGCTGATCCTGTCGAAGCCGTGCGCGAACTCACCGGGGGCGAAGGGGCGGATTACGCCTTCGAGGTCATCGGGCTGACGGAGACCGCCCGACAAGCTTTACTGTGCACCAAACGCGGCGGCAAAGCGGTGATCATCGGCGTCATTCGCCACGGCGAGCAGCTCACCATCGACCCAGACTTCCTGCACCAAGATCGCATGCTGATGGGGTGCACCTACGGCTCGGCCAACATGCGCGCCGCCATGCCCAAGCTCATCGACCTGTATCTGGCCAAAAAGCTCAAACTCGACGAACTGGTCAGCCGTACATATCGTCTGGAGGAGATCAACACGGCCTTCGATGCCCTCGAAAAGGGAGAGGTGGCGCGCAGCATCATTCGCTACAACTAGCGGACCTCTTCACCTTCTCTCTTCCGGCGAGCGATGGGTATGCTTGAGTCCCAGCCTTGCTCAGGCGTGACCGACGATGTGGGACGCAGGCTTTCAAAGCCTGTGCCGGCCGGTGCCGCGCATTGCCATGGACCCTTGACCGCGGCGACGCCCCAGCTCCTCTGTTTCGTTCTCGCCATCGTCGGACTGCCGCTCATGATCTCCCCCACCACCGCCGCGCCGGAGGAGGGACCACCAAGCGTCTGGCTCGGCACAGCGCCGTTTTGTGCCGCAAGCCACCGGGACTGTGAAATCCTCGGCCTCAACTATCTCCGCAGTGACACCTCCGGCGATGGACTGCCATGCCTGTGCGGCGAAAAGGTACTGTGTGAGGTGCCGGAGACCGCCGTGACTCCCGCCGCATCCGACCGAGTCACCGGCTTCACGGTTGTGCAGTATAACATCATGGACAGGCCATTCTGGGTCGGTCAGGAGGGCCAGCGTGAGCGTGTATGCCGCATTCCCCAGGCCCTGGCCCGCCTCGCTGCCAGCGAGACCATCGACGTCATCGTCTTCAATGAGAGCTTTGTAGGCGTTTGTGCGCCGGGGCTGAGGATGAGCGATATGCTTGCTTACTATGGATGGCACTACTCTCTGCCGCGCCTCTCCACCTGGTGGAAGCCCAGCAATGGCGGCATCTTTATCGCCTCGAAGTGGCCCATCGTCGCCTCCCAGAACATGGTGTATGAGGCCTGCTCCGCCTCCGACTGCTTGGCCGCCAAAGGTGTGCAATATGCGAAGATCGAGAAAAACGTGGGTGGACGATCGAAGACCTTTCACGTGTTTGGCACCCACCTGCAGGGGTATCGCGGCACGAATGTCGCGGGGGTGCGGCGGGAGCAACTGCAAGAAATGGCTGAGTTCGTCACGCAGCAGCGCATCCCCGCCGATGAGCCGGTGCTGCTGGCCGGGGATTTTAATATTCGGGGACCCGCAGGCGTGAGCTTTCAGGAACTCGTCGATATCCTGAGGGTGACCGTCCCGACCGTTGTCGGAGGGCGCCGGGCGACGATGGACGTGGACAATACGCTCTTTGGCCGGGGCCCTTGGTGGGTGGATTATGTGCTGCCTTCTGCCATTCACCAGCCGCCCGATACGGCTGCCATGGAGATCATTGCGCTGAAGACGGAACAGGAGTTTGCCATCTGCGCCCAGGCCAGGTTTCGGCCCTTTTACGTCAGCCCGCGGTCGTCCAGTTGCGCCAGAACCGTGTGGGTGCGCGATTTATCAGACCACTATCCAGTGATCGGACGCTTCGCCTATCCACGTTGACAAGGTGCCGCCCGTCGTGCCTGCCCCCTTTGTGTGCGGGGCGCGGTCCTCCGTGCCGCCCCGCAGAGTGGAGACGGGACTGTGGTGTCCGGCCGTGTTCTCAGGACGGTAGCTGACAAGGCGGGCAGCGGAACGTTTTCGGTGTCCGAGGGATAGCGGCGGAGGCAGCAGGCTTCGTTGATGGTGGCGGGGCCAGCGAGGCGGCGGAAGTGCGGGGAGATGTGGTATCTTCTCCTCGACGTAGAGCAGGAGATATCCGAAGCCATGCAGACGGGAGGTGGAGTCATCCCCATGCAGACTGAATCAGTCGAGATCGAGCAGCGCGTGCAGCGGGTATTGGATGACCTTGGCGTCGCTTACGAAGCGATCCCGATCGATGCGGATTACGCTGATACCGCGGCCTTCTGCGAACGGTATGGGTTTCCGCTGGACCATTCCGTCAACACCATCATCGTCGGCTCGAAGAAAGAGCCCAAGCGCTACTGCGCCTGCCTTGTCCTGGCCACGACCCGCCTGGATGTCAATCATACGGTGCGCCAGCTCATGGGCGTGTCGCGGGCCTCTTTTGCCTCAGCAGAAGATACCATGGCGCTTACCGGCATGATGATCGGCGGCGTCACGGTGTTCGCGCTGCCGCCGGAACTGCCAGTGTATATCGACGCCAGGATCATGGCGCTGGACTACGTCATCCTGGGAGGCGGCAGCCGGTCGTTGAAGATCAAAGTGCAACCTGAGGTGCTTAAGCGTCTGCCGAACACCACCATCGTTCCCGGCCTTGGCGTGTAGCTCGGCGTGCGACGGCCACGATCTGGGGGCAGCTGCTGACCGACTGATTTATGGTGCGCAGGCCTGCAGCGCCTCGATCACCATCTGTTTGGGGTTCGGCCCGCTGGGGCGCGGACTGATGATCGGTAGGGTGATGCCCGAGCGGCGATACGCCTCGACGCGCTCGCGACACTCCGATGGCGGACCGCTAATGGAGATGGCCTCGATCAAGGCATCTGGCACCATCCGCGTGGCGGCCTCGAGCCCGGCTCGGTCCCAGGCTGCTTTAATGGCGTGGGCGGCGTCTGCGAAGCCGCTTTCCGCCATCAACCGATTGTAGCGCGGAAAAAACCCCCCGTAGAAGGCTACGGACGACCGCATGGCGTCGAAGGCTTGCCGGCGATCGGCGGTGACGTAGCAGGGTAAGAGCGAGGCGATGTCGACCTCCTCCACCCGTCGCCCGACGCGTTGAGCTCCGATGGCGATGTTCTCAGCGGCGCGCCGCCCTGCCTCCAGCGTGCTCCAGGTTAAGATCACCCCCTGAGCGATCTCGCCGCAGACCTGCAGCATCTTGGGGAAGAGCGCCGCCAAATAGATGGGGATCTCCGGCCGTAGCGGCGTGAACCAGAGATCGAAGCGCTCGATGCTGATGATCTCACCTTTATACGACACCGAGCCATGGCGCAGGAGGGTGCGGATGATCTCGACGCTCTCGCGCAAACGTTGAATCGGCTTGCGATAGGGAATGCCATGTTCCGGTTCGACTTGTACCCGATGGCTCGATCCCAGCCCCAGAATGAAGCGTCCGTTGGAGAGTTGGTCCACGGTCGCGGCTGCCATGGCGATGGTGGGAATGCTGCGCACGAACACGCTGCTGATGCTGGTGCCCAAGCGGATCCGCTTCGTGGCCATGGCGCAGGCCGACAGGATGGCGAATTGATCCCCACCGTGGCCTTCTGCCACCCAGGCGGACTCATAGCCCAGCTCCTCGGCGAGCTTGACGCATTCCACGATGTCGCTGGGTGGTAAGCCGCGGCTCATAGCAAAGCCAATACGCACCATCGATCGCCTCCCTATGCCATGCCTTCTAGCCCAACGGGCTCGGTGTTCCCCGCACCGGTTCTTCCTCTTGTGAGTTCACAAGGGGAGAAATGGCACCGAGAGAGCCGAGGTGAGGGGACAGAGGACGAAGCACCGACCCCGAAAATCCAGTAGGCACAGGCTCGAGTGGACGAAGAAGCCGGGGCACCGGTGAAAAAACCCCCTTATGGTTGGCCTGCATCGAAGAACAGCGGCGGTTCGAGATCCTGCAGCTCGGCATCGGGGATCTGAGCCAGATCGCTCAGCATGCGATTGAGTTGCGGCGTGAGCTGTTCGACTTCCTCTGCACTGAGCTCGATGCCAGCCACCTCGCGCGCCATGTGGGCAACGGTCTCTTTCGTGACGTGCGGCGCCTCGGCCATCGTTTGTCCCCCTTGCTCTATGGTTTACCCTGTCGCCCCTTGGTAGGAGTGGGAAACCGGTTCGTGACTTGTCGCCTCTCAGCATCCTAAGACTGGGACGCAGGACCATTCCCCCAGGTTGGGAAGTTCGGCAGCGGATCGCGACGCACTGCGTCAGCTCAATGTGGGCGCAGCGAACGCGCCACCAATCCCAACCCACCTGCCAAAAGGCCCAGCATGATGATCGTATTGAACAGGCTTGTCGGCCGGAAATACACCTGAAGGTTCGTCAAGATGCCAGCGAAAATGATCAGGGCGCCGAGGACGACCAGCAACCATCCGATGCCTGAGCGGCCATCGAAGAACAGCCATCCAATGCCCACGAGCAGCGGAATAAGGCTCAAACCGAAGGCGTTATAGCCCCACAATATCCAGAAGCCCGTGCTCACCGTCACCTGTTGCAGGAAGAGATAAACCCCGACCACCACCATGGCGAGACCGATGAGGAATTCACCGATACCGCCTGAGGTGCCGCCCGCGCCCTGGAATCGATGCTGCGGAGCTTCTCCCGTCGCTGACACTCTCTCCTCTAGCGGCTTTGAAGCATTGCTGTGCCCGGCGATCGACGACGCCGGGCCACCCATGTCATGGGCTCATGGACCGGCGTGTCCAGCTCTGGGTGTGTCTTCGTCCCGCAGTGGTGCCCACGCGCGTCATCCCCTTGACGGACTGCCTTCTACCATAGGCCGCGTTGGAGGGCAAGGGAAATCATGGGACTGCTGACGACTATTCGTCTTCAGGGCGTAAGCGCGTGCGCCGTTGCTTGATCGAACTGCGTCGGCGCTTTTCCTCCAGACGCTGTTCCTTGGCCTGCGGTGGCGGGCGTGTCGGACGTCGTCGCTTAGGGATGTGGAGGGCCTGTCGCATCAGATGCTGAAAGCGCTCGATGGCTTCAGCGCGATTGCGATGCTGACTGCGGGTCGTCTGCACCGTGAGATGAAGCACCCCACGGCTATCGATGTAGGATTTAAGCACCGTAAGGACACGGGCGCGTTGCTCGTCATTCAGGCTGGGCGAGCTGGCTACGTCGAAGCTGAGCTCGACTTGCGTCTCCGATCGATTGACATGTTGGCCGCCCGGGCCGCCGCTGCGGCTGAACTGGAAGTGCAGCTCCGCCAGGGGGATCGCCACGGTATCGGTGATGGTTAAGACCGTCTCTTGCACCATAGGATTTAGGGTGCATCCGTCCATACAAGCCTGAAGCAGGGCGCCTGGTTGTGATCGGTTTGACCGAATCGCGGCTTGCCTTTTCCAGGACCATTCAGTACGATGTTCCCACAGCTATGCGGCTGAGATGATCGCTACGATGTCCGGCGGGGGACAAAGCGAAGCATGCCATTATCCCGTAGCGCGCGTCGGGTCGCAGTTTTGTTCATCGTCACCGTGGACAAGGCGAAGGAAGCGATTACCCCGTAGTGTAATGACTCTGCGCTGCGGCGGCAAGAGGACCCGTGGTGCCGTGCCGCATGGGTTCTCGGTCTTGTACGAGGCAGAGGGCCGCGTATTTCTCGCAAAGTGAACCGAAGCGCGATGGCACATCGCTACAAGTTCATCCTGATTACCGTTGGGATCATCGTTTTCTGCGATCAACTCAGCAAGTTGTACGTAGATGCGGTCATGCTGCCGCATCAGTCCATCGCCGTCATCGAGAACTACTTCTCGATCACCTACGTGCGCAATCCCGGCGGGGCTTTTGGCCTGCTGGGCCAAGTCGATCGTCGCGTCATGCGTCCGCTGTTGCTTGGATTGTCGGCGGTGGCCATCGTCGTCCTGGTGCTCTTCTACCGAACGACCCCGCAGGACCGCCTGTTGCCGCGCCTGGCGTTTTCCCTGATTTTGGGCGGTGCCGTAGGCAATCTGATCGATCGTCTCCGCTTCGATGAGGTGATCGATTTTCTCGACGTGCATTGGTATCAGTACCACTGGCCTGCCTTCAACGTCGCCGATGCGGCGATCACTATCGGCGTGGGCCTACTGTGTTGGGAGTTGCTCATTGGCAAACCCGCCAAGCCTTGACCGAGTGCCATGCCCGAATTCTGCGTGACCTCCAGCGATAGCGGCGAGCGCCTGGATCGTTTTTTGGCGCGCCAGCTGCCCGAGTATTCCCGCGCCTATCTGCAGCAACTTATCAACCGCGCGCACATCCTCGTCGGCGGACATGTCACCAAGCCTGGGTACCGCCTGCGTGATGGCGATCGCATCACGGTGGTGCTGCCGCCTCCCCAGCCGGCTGGGGTGCTTCCGGAGGCGATCCCACTAGAGATTCTCTACGAAGACGCCTATCTGCTCATCGTCAACAAACCAGCGGGAGTGGTGGTGCACCCAAGCCCTGGCAATCCCTCAGGTACGCTCGTCAATGCGCTGTTGGCGCACTGTACGACGTTGTCGGGCATCGGCGGTGTGGAGCGTCCAGGCATCGTCCATCGCCTGGATAAAGAGACGTCGGGCGCCATGGTCGTGGCGAAGGACGATGTCACGCACCGCGGGCTGGTGCGCCAATTCGCCGAGCGGCGGGTGAAGAAGCTCTACCTGGCGGTTGTGCGCGGCGATATCCGCAAGGACGAGGGGATCATCGACGCGGCTGTGGGACGGCATCCGGTGTACCGGCAGAAGATGTCCACGCATACACGGGCTGGACGTGCAGCCATCACAGAGTTTCGAGTGATCGAACGGTTTGGGTGCTACACCCTGGTCGAGCTCCGCCCCCGCACCGGCCGTACCCATCAGATTCGGGTGCACATGGCAGCCCTGGGGCACCCCCTGCTCGGCGATCCGACCTATGGGCGCTCCCGCAAAGATTCAGCTCGATGTCCTCTGGCCACCAAACTGGCGTGGTTTCGGCGCCAAGCCCTGCACGCCTGGGTGCTCGGGTTTCAGCATCCGCACACGGGGGAGTGGCTCGAACGCTGCGCGCCGCTCCCGGCCGATATGGAGCGCCTCCTCGACATGCTGCGACGCGAGCAATGTCCTGGAGGAGAATCTGTGAAAGGATGATGCGATGACCGAAGGACCCGCATCAGAGCAACCGGCTATTCTGGCACTCGTCAACGACCTGTTCTTCGCGCTGAAGATCGAAGACACCGCCAAACATCTTGGCGTGCCGATCGTGGTCACCAGCAGTGCTGCGGAGTTCTTCGCTCGGCTCCAAGGCCTGCAACCCGCCCTGGTAATCGCCGACTTGACCTTGGCCGGTGTGGATATGGCGGCGCTCCTGGAGCAGTGCGCTGCTGCCCCGCAGCGTGTGGCGGTGCCGGTCCTCGGCTATACCACGCATGCCGATTGGAAACGCACCAACCAGTTCCACGACAAGTGCGCCAAAGTCGTCACCAAGGACACGCTATCCCGCCGCCTTCCAGAGTTGATCCAGCAATTGCTCCATGGGCGATAATGGCTGACCTGCTTTCTCAGAATTTCCCCCCTCCTTGATGGGTATTATAAGCGCCAAGTTCAGGCTCCCTCTCCCGCCGGGAGAAGGCCGGGGTGAGGGGAACCAAGCCGGTGAGCGGTGGTTGGGGCCACCCTCACCCTCTCCCAGGGGGAGAGGGGACTATTCGTGTCTCCCACAGCTTAACTTGGTGCCTATGCCCTTGATGACGGAGGGCGTGGTTGGGAGGAGACTTTCCCGAACCTGGTGAGCCACTTGCGGGGGAGGATGCAGGTGGGGGGTGGGCGCCATGGAGACTAGGTGAAGAGTTCTCGTTAGCCAACCGGCGGATGCGTGGGCTGATCACGGTTCAGGCGATAGCGCCACAACGAGCCCGAGGCAGGGTCGCGATCGGCTTTGGTGAGATAACCGTCGCGCGCCCAAATCATCACGTAAGGACCCACACTTGCCCCCAGGGTGGCCTGCAGCTCGGCTACCGTAAACGGTTCTCCCCGCCGTGCGCGGATGGCTTCCCACACCTCTTCCGGGCGAGCGGTGGAGAGCAGCGGGCCTGTGGGGACGGAAACGATCGGGGAGGCTTTCTGTGGGCTCGGCGAACGCGCTCGCTTGCCGGAGCTGGTGCGTTTCTGGATGGGCATCTGGGGTGGAGGGGCCGCGGTGCGAATGGCCTCGAGCAGGCCCGCAGCATCCGTATGGCGTTGCAAGAGGGCGACAAGGTCAAGCTGGCGCTGCGGCCAGTGCGAAGGCGGATCTCCCGGCTCCACCGTCAACGTCAGGACGTCGGCGTCAACAGCCGCTGTGACCCCTTTCTGACGCGCCATCAGGTTCATCAACGGAAAAGGGGTGTTGATGTGCAGAAACGACGGTGCGATCCGAACCGCCGCCAGCCAAGAAGGATTGATGCGTGTTTGAAACTGAAAGATCTCACTCACCCGTCTGATCCCTCGCGTCGTAACGGTGGCCAGGTTTGCCCAGGCTGTGTCACGGGATGATGGCCACGGTTCTCAGGCTTGAGCTTTTCCCTAACTGACGCACAACCTTACACAGTGCCACGCGCGTTGACAACGGGAATTTTGACAGCGGCGAAGGTCACTGGTTATAATCGCGCTACGCCGATTTCAAGGGCCGTGAGAAGGGTTGGGTCCGTTTGCAAGTGCGCGACATGCGACCCCCACGACGATGTGCCGCCTGGCGTCAGCCTGACCGCCTGCGAAGCCTCGATGTTCCCAGACAAGGAGGGACCTCATGCAGGTCTATTATTTCAGCGAGTTTCCCTACCATGAATATCCCGATGAGGAGGGAGAGCGCTATCCGTCGCTGCGCTTGACCTTTCCCAATACCTTCTACGATTCGCGCACAGCGCATGCCTTATTCCACCGCTATCTGGACGAGTATCAATACTGCGAAGAGATGGGTTTCGACGGCCTGATGCTCAATGAGCATCACAACACCCCATCCTGCATGAACTCGACGATGAACTTGGTCGGCGCCATCCTCGCCCGCAACACGCGACATGCGCGGATTTTGTTGCTGGGGAATATCCTGCCCATCTGGGAGAATCCGGTGCGGTTGGCCGAGGAGATCGCCATGCTCGACGTCATCTCGAATGGGCGCATCATCTCTGGCTTCGTGCGCGGCACCGGCATCGAAACCCTGGCGACGAATGTCAATCCGGTCTACAACCGCGAGCGCTTCGAGGAGGCCCACGACCTGATCGTCAAGACCTGGACGACGCCCGGACCGTTTCGCTGGGAAGGCAAACACTTTCATTTCCGCGTGGTGAATCCCTGGATCGTGCCGATTCAGAAACCCCATCCTCCCATCTGGGTGCCTGGGACCTCTAGCCCGGAGACGGCCGAATGGGCAGGCCGGCATGGGTATACGTATGTCGCGTTTCTGACCGCCCTGGACGTGACCGATCAACTGTTCGATATCTATCGGCGCAGTGCACGGGCGGCGGGCATCGAGCCGGAACCGCGGCATTTCGGCTATCTGCTGTGTTGCTATGTGGCCGACAATCAGGCCAAAGCCGAAGAGGAGGCGCGGCACTTCCTCTGGCGCATGGGGCCCACCCTGCGGGGGCCAGCGGAGTATTTCGCACCGGTGGGCTACCGGAGCAAGGCGGCGGACCAGATCGCTGCGATGAGACGTGGCGCGAAACCGTTAGCCCAGCAGTCGCTGCAGGAGCTGCAGGACAATTATCACATCGTGGCTGGCACGCCGGATACGGTGCTGAAGAAGCTACGCTCCATCAAGGACCGCCTGAACATCGATCACCTGATCTACTACGGCCAGGAATCGCGTATGTCGCACGACGCCACCATGCGTTCGATCGAGCTGTTCGCCAAGGAAGTGCTGCCGGCGGTGAAGGAATGGTAACATGCGGGGACTGCAAGATCGACTACCCCATCGTGATCCCCTCTCCCCGCGGGAGAGGGTCAGGGTGAGGGCGGCAGGGCGCCTCCAGCCGGGTGGGCTCCTCTCACTCCGGCCCTCTCCCACAGGGAGAGGGGGTACGGGAACCACCCAGCTACGACTCAGCCCGGCGCTTCGCCGACTTGCCCAAGGCCACCAAGAACATCACGCTTTTGTCGGCGGCATGAGGCGAGAAGAAGTGGGTGACATCGTCGTCGAAAAACGTCAAGCCGCTGGCTCCAAGTCGCTGGGCATAGGCCGCGAGATAGAGTCTGCCGCCGATGAGGCCGGCTTCCAGTTGCGCGGCTCGATAGCCCCGGTTGCCGAAACGCTGCAAGATCGATCGCAGATCGGTCAGGAAAAAGACATCGACGCTGGCATCCGCCGGGATGTCTTGCATGAGCCCGAGATGGCCGGCCTCGCGGCGGAAGCTTCCCTGGCGGAGCAGTTCGAGGGCCTGGCGATCGGGGCGATACACATAAGCACCGCTGGATATGCCCTCCACCGCATTGACGATGAGATAGAGATCGTTCACCCTCGCTTCTGGCGGCTCGAGGAAATCGGCGGAAATCGCACCGGTGGCCCGCTGCAGCATCGTTGAGAGCTGCGAGAAGCTCAGTGACTCGCGTGCGAAGCGGCGCGTGGAGCCACGACGGAGGATGACCTGTTCAATGCTGTCGGTGGCCACCTCGCCCTCACTCAGCGGTTGCAGTGGGACGACCTTGCCTATGGGATCGGGCCACACATGGGCGGGCGTCCGACCTCGCCAGGCGGCAACCTCAGCCTCATCGGCAAGCGATGAGGCAGCATGCATGGCGCGGATGGCCGGATAATCCACCTCTTTGTTCGACAATGGCACCGTTTCCAGCACAAGAGGCTCCGCAGCTGGGGGTGGACCTGGTGGGTTGTCCGGGGCACGTCCTAGGGCCACCAGCGCTACCGCCACCTCGCGCTCGACATCCAATCCAAGCAGGTGATTCACCGTCGCGTCGACGAAGCCCATGACGATGCGGGCCGGCACCTGGTGGGCGGCGGAGACCGCCAGCAAGTTCGCCACGATCGTACCGGTATCCCAGAAGCAGTGGCGATAGGTGCGAGCCCGATACTTCCAGGCGTTGCGCCAGAAGGTGCTGGTGCAGATCATGGTGACGGGGGCGGCGGCGACCGATGGCTCGCCCCCTGTGGCCTGCACCAAGGTGCCGCGATAATCGCCCTGGCGGAGGCGGCGCAGCGCAAAATCCCCCGGTGCGAAGTGATAGACCCCAGCTTCCAGGTCGGGTAGGTCGCCGCAGACCAGATACAATTCGATGTGATACAACGCCCCCGTGCAGGCGGCGGCTCGGAATAGGATCTCGCCCCCGGGATACGTTTTGCGCTTCGTAATGCCAGCGCTGAAATACAGCAAGCTGGCCAACATGGGCAGGGTGGGAACGACGGATGCGCCTGCCGAGGCTATGGGGGCCGACAGTGCTGTTAGTGCCGGCACGCCCGACGACAGCAGATCGCGCGGCAGCGGTATGGGCTCGAGGTTCTGATAAACTTTAAATGGCAGGGGCTGATTTTCCCAGTCGAGATAGTGCGGCTCGGCGTACAGGCGTTCGTAGGCATGCTTAGTGCCATCATGGTAGTCCCAAGCGGCCTGAATGTCGCGATTGGCCATAACGGCTCTCCTCATATACTCTCTCTCCTCTTCCCGCCTCCTGCATTTTCTCCACCACTTCCTTGCCCTCATAATGGCCACAGCGCTTGGGCGTGACCTGATCCTCCAGGTGGAAGGCCGCCACGCCGACGCGTTCGAATTCGCGCACCGCCTGCATGACATTGAGCGCGTTGCCGGAGCCGGTATCGCAGTCGCCGATCACCGGCAACGTGGTGGCTTCCACGATCCAGCACAGATGCATCACTACTTCGGTCATGGTCAGCAGGCCGATGTGAGGGTATCCACAGGCCCGCGAAATGCCTTCCCCCGTGGCACCGACCGCATCGCCCCCTACCTGTTCGATGAGTTTTGGCGGAGAGCCCATCGAAAGCGCCCGGTGCCACGATCAATCCGGGTTGCGCTCAGGCGTTGACGCAGACGTGTCGTCGGCTTCATAGCGTGTCCTTCTCTCGAAAGCGGCCCGATTCCATATCAGCGACTCTATCGTTCAGCATACATGACTGGCCAGTGTAGGCCAACCGGAATCTATCCGGGCCGCTGCCTAGAATTGACGGTTGACAGAGGCCGTGACGCGGGTATGATAGGGCTTCCGGCTGCTGCGCCGCGGCTATGGTGTTTCCCGTGTGACAAACACGGTGCAGCGAGCGTTTGGAGGCCGGACGGGCTCTGAATCGAGGCAATGAGCGACAGTCCGCATTGGCGACGATAAGGGGTAGAGACGCATGATCAAACATTTCTCCGTGCTGTATGTCGGGCACATCGAGATGGAAAACGTCGGTCAAGACGGCACGCCCGCCGACGCGCGGCGGTATCCTAACGAGCGCCTGATCGAGTGCTTCCGCCTGGCCACCGACGTGGCCAAGGAGATGGATCGGTTGGGGTTCTACGCTCTATGGATGGCGGAACACCACTTCCAGCACGAAGGCTATGAGTGCATCCCCAACCTGATTTTGCTCGGCACCCATTTGGCATCCCAGACGCGCCGCTTGAAGTTCGGCTGCGCCTTCAACATTGTACCGATGTGGCACCCCATTCGCTTGGCCGAGGACTATGCCATGGCCGATATCCTCACCGGCGGCCGCGTCATCTTCGGCGTCGGGCGTGGCTATCACACCCGCGAGGTCGAGACTTTCGGCGCGCCGATGCTCGACAACAACGCCAATAAGGAGTTTTTCGAAGAGCAGATGGAAGTGATTCTCAAGTGCTTTAACGAGGAATCGTTCTCGTATCAGGGCAAACACTACACCATCCCCGCCCGGGTGCCGTACCGCGGCTATGATTTACAAGAGATCACCGTTGTTCCACGGCCGATCCATCGCCCGGTGGAGATTTGGCAACCCATCGTCAGCGGCCGCACGCTGCAATATGTGGCGAGAATGGGGTTCAAGGGAGTGGTGGGGTTGACCGGCGAGAAGCTCGCTGCGCAACTCTTCGAGCAATTCCGCGATGCGGCTCGGCAGCATGGACGCCAGCTCGAGCTGGGTCAGGATCTGGCCTGGCAGGGAGGATTCTACCTGGCGGACAGCCAGGAGGAGGCCATCCGTCGCCTGCGACCGTACCACGACGAGCGCTACAAGTGGTTTGCGCCGTTCGGCTTCGTGCGCTACACCGATGCCCAGGGCCGGCCGTGGGGCACGCCGGGGGCGCCAGCGCGCTTGCCGTTGCTGGAGGACGGGGTCGAACAGAAGGTCTGGTTCTGCGGTCCTGCCGACCTTGTGATCGAGCGCCTGAAAGAGTTAGAAGCTAAATATCCTGGCTTAGAGCACGTCTGGTTCCACTGGCCGGAGACCATGCCCTTGGCGGAATACGTCGAGCAGTTGCAGCGCTTGGCTGAGGAGGTCATGCCGGAATTTGTCGGCAAGGCTGCCGCGGCCGCCGCGCCGGCCGCCGGCCGATCAGCACCGGCTGAGGGACGGTAGGGATGAAGGGTGACCATCGCCTATGTCATGCGGCCTTCAAACACCTCCGCTGACTCATACGCCCTCTCCCGCCGGGAGAGGGCCGGGGTGGGGGCAGTCCGAGCGCTCCATCAGACTCTCCCGTCCTCACCCTGTCCTCTCCCATAGCGAGAGGGGCGCTTCGCTCCTACCCGTCGTTACCTCCCACTTTGGCATCGAGTTCTCCCAGCGCCCGTCCTATCGATCGGGAGACCAGATGCTCGCTGCATCATGGGCGAAGTCCGGGTTCAAGATGAGTGTGCACAGACTTTGACGCCTGGTTAGGCGAACCAGTTCATCGCCAGAGTGTGCTGCGCTCCATTCACGCTCGGGCTACGCAGGCAGGGTCTCTCCTTCCCCTACAGGCTCGAGCGACGTGGAGAGAGTGCCGTCTTCGTGGAGAAACACAGGCGTCCCATGCCGCAGCAAAGCGAGTATGCCCGCGAACATTGCCAATGACCGGTCCATTTGCAGGAATCCACCTCTAGTGATGAAGTCCTCACCACTGATGGGATTGGGATCGCCAAACGTCATTCGTCCTATGCGCCTGATGTTTCCACGAACATTACCCGCTCCCTGCGCCAGACCTTCGATACCTTCCAACACAACCTCAGCTCTGTCTCTTTTAACGGACACTTGGTACCGCTTGACTTCGACTGGGTAAACGACGATAACTGACATCGTTTGTTCCTCTGTTCCTCCTGTGTTTAGAGATAGCCTAGACGCCAGGCCTCAGGCGCGGCTGGCGAGGGAGCACTGCGGACGCTGATTCAGCTGTCGCCTGCATGCCGTTGTTCAGCAAGCCCGATACGGTCCACCACCGTTAGCTGTGTGGGATCGCCAACGCTATCTCCCTTGCCGTTGGCGCGTGTTACTCATGCACCGCTTCTTTTTCGTGCTACTGGGAGCTTAAGCCCCCGAGCAAACATAAATGTCAGATGCGCTCCAGGAAACCGGCGGAGGCAAAGCCATCGACTTGGCCGTCACCCTCCACATCGACGCGAGCCCATCCGTCGCTGATTGAGACCACGAAGACGATTTGCTCCGGGTGCAGACCGCCGACGATATCGAATTGAGTGCCAGGGCCTTCGCGCAGGCGTAATCCGTTACGCGCCATTACCCGATGCCGCTCGCCGACAGTGGCGACTGGGCCGGGCCGCGCCGTGTCGTCATCGATAGTGAATGCGCCAAAATCGGGGCGATCTGGGTTGGAATCGTTGAAATCAACGCCAAGTCCGCAGAGCGTCGCAGCAGGGGCGCGCTGAGCCAGGTGAAATTCGCCTGCGCTCAATGCTTCTCGGGTGCCCCGAAAGCCGCGCGACATCGCCAACCACGTGAGCTCAATGAGCCCCTTCTCGGTAAGAGTGGTGCAGACAAATCCTGATCCGTAAGCGCCAAGACGGTATTCAGGGTTTCCTCCGCTCTCTTCAGCGAAGGCGCGCTTTACGCCCTCAAAGTAGGGCGCGATATTGTTCTCGAGTTCGCTGCGGCTTGCGTCAAAATCGACCGCGAAATAGATTCCTGAGCCGGCTGGTTGGCCGATATTATCCTGCGCATGGCGATACGCTCGACGACCGGCGGTGAGTCCTTTCAATGCCGTGAAATCTTCTACTCGGTCGTGGCGCTGTTGGAAGATGGCAGCGATCTGTATGCCCTGGGCTGCCAGCGCTTGGGCTTCGGCAAGCTCTAAGCGCTTTGCGGCTAGGGTTCGTGAATTGCTGAAGTTGTAATAGCGGATCACGGTCTGTACGCCTTGTGATAACAGACAAGGGATCTTGGATTCCGTGTTGAACGGGGTATCGATAATGCTCATCTTTCCGGTACCTCTTTAGCGGTGATTCGCGGTGTGCACCCTACGTTAGACAATCAGAACATCGGTCAACCTAATCGCAGCGGCAACCCCAATCTAACGACCTCTAATGCGTATCGAAAACGCCTAATGCGTGGTATGAGGTCTGCATAGTCTTGTTCATATGTCTCGCCATCTTGAGCCTTATGTTGATTATGTCCCGATAGGTCAATCTGTATGATTTTCGGCGCATTCCACGAATAATTGCTGAGTTCTATTCGTGGTGGTGGAACGAGGGTTCCCCACGTAGACCGATAAAGCGATCATTCGTTCGGCAATGCGGTGCGAGGAGACCCCAGTTCATCCTTGCAGGGTATAGAGGCGTGTGAGGAGTTGCGGCCTCGCCAGAAATTGGGGCTGCGCCAGACAGTATATCACGGGGGAAATGTGGCGAGCTGGGTTGAAGGAGCGGGCATCATCGAGGTCTCCCTGGTGTGTATGGGATTCATGTCTGTGCGCAGAGATGAGGGAGCCCATATAGCGTCTCACCGAGATTCGCGAATTTCCCCTGTGTCAGTTGTTCGCGATGCCTTGGCTGATGCCTATAAGCAAGAGTGATACCTAGCTGTGTCCCCTGTCGTCAGTATCGGGAATACCAGACCGGGCATCTGGTGCAAGCTCACCAGATCAGTCCATCCAAGTGTGCAAGACTATACAGCGGAGGACATCGGCAGTAGTGGTTGTGCGTGTTAGGTGTAGTGTGCAGCGAGCTTTGCAGGCTGTTCATTTTTGCACTCGATGGTCGAGCCTCTACAGCCTGGAGACAGAGCTGAGAGTTGCATCGGGAGTTGCACCGCTACGAGGGAGCAGGATCGGGGATGGAGACACACGGCGAGAAACTTAAGGGCAGGAGCGATACCCGCCTGCCGCATCGACGTGCTCTTATGCTATGCCAACAACAGGGTCGACCGCAGTCATGGTGATTTGGCGCGGGCGTCGTTGGCCTACTAGGGCAGGCGGATCGATATGCTACGGACTTCAAACCCCGGGCTATAGGACATTCCAGAGCATATTCGCCCTTTTCGATAAAAGGCGCAAAGCCACCTCGGGACGATTAGCACGGGAACGTGCTCAGAAGATCGCGTCATGAGCCGCTCACCCACCTGCGCCGGATCTCGCACGGCTGCAGTGCGGATAAGCTGCAGCGTCCGTGAGAAGTGTGCCGCGCTCACGCCTCCTTCTTGGCCAGGTGCGGATGCTGAAAGCGGAAGTCGTCCATCTTGATGAGCTGGAAGTAGGAGCCAAAGCGCTCCTCTGACTTCTCATCCACTTGGTCTAGTGGGTCCACGGGGTCGTCAGCGGGATTGTCGAAGACGCGCTTCAGGGTATAGGTGGTGTGGCGCTCCGCCGGCACTCGACCCGCCTCCCGGATGAGCTGGCGGAATTCCGCCGGCCGTACCAACTGCCCGTACTGCGCCCCGGCCGAGGTGGAGATGCTCTCGTTAATCAACGTCCCCCCCATATCATTGACTCCGGCCGTCAGCAAGACCTGGCCGAAGCGCTGCCCTTCCTTGACCCAGGAGACTTGCAGGTTGGGGATCCAGTTATTCAGCATGAGCCGCGACACTGCATGCACCTTCATGACCTCGACGCCCGTGGGGCCGGAACGTATCCCACCCAGTAGGCCCCGCCTATACATCGGGGCTTCACTGGCGACGAAACTCAAGGGGACAAATTCGGTGATCCCACCAGTGGCTTTCTGGATGTCGCGGATGAGGGCGAGATGACGCGCTTTATGCGCGTCGCTCTCGACATGGCCGTACATGATGGTGGAGGTGGTGGGAATCCCCAGCTCATGGGCGGTGGTGATGACCTCGATCCACTGCTCGACGCTGATGCGTCCCGGCGAGATGCGGTCGCGTACCTCCTGGTCCAAGATCTCGGCGGCGGTACCCGGCAAACTGCCAACGCCCGCCTCCTTCAGGGCCCTCAAGTAGTCCCGAATGGTGCAGCGCGAGCGGATGGCACCGTAGAGTACCTCCTCCGGGGAGAACCCGTGGATGTGAATTCCGGGAACTTCGGCTTTGATGGCCTCGCACAGCCGGACGTAGAGGTCGCCCTCCATCTGCGGCGGCAAACCGGCCTGGATGCACACTTCCGTGGCCCCCACGTCCCAGGCTTCTTTGGCGCGACGCACGATCTCGCCCACCGGCAGGAAGTAGCCTTCCTCCTCGCGGTAGCCGCGGCTGAAGGCGCAGAACCCACAACGCTTGATGCAGACGTTGGTGAAGTTGATGTTGCGGTTGACGACGTAGGTTACGACGTCGCCCACGCGCCGCCGGCGCAATTCGTCGGCGGTCATCAGCAGCGCATGCAGCTCCAGTCCAGAGGTCTCGAATAGGGTCACGGCATCCTCAGCCGAGATATCGTGTCCTTCGAGGGCCTGACCCAGGATCTGGGCGACGGCGGGGTCGATGGCACTGAGCAACCGTTCCAAGGGTGTTTTCATCGTTCCGTCAAGAGGTGCCGGCATATCGTTCAATACCCCCTTTCACGTATCCCGCCCCGTCAGCCGTGGACTTGATCCGTTCTTTGAGGGATGAGGGCAGGTAGTCGTCCCACTCCACAATATATTCAGGATAAACTGGTAACCTTGGCCGCAACGTGAAGCCCAGCGCTTCGGTCCTACGGCGCAGTTCAGCGATTTGCGGCCAGGGGGCCTCTGGGTTCACGTAGTCGATGGTCAATGGTGAAATGCCGCCCCAGTCGTTGATGCCGGCGGATAAGAAGAGCGGATAGTCTGTCGCATTGAGATTGGGCGGCACCTGCAGATTACAGTCTGGTCCCAGGATGAGACGGGCAACGGCCACGGTCCAGAGCAGGTCATGGGTCGTCGCATCCGCGTGCCGGCCCATAGGCGTGTTGGGTTTGGCCCGGAAGTTCTGGATGATCACCTCCTGCAGGTGACCATAACGGCGGTGCAGCTCGCGTATGGCGAGCAGTGATTCCACGCGCTCTTGCAGGGTTTCGCCGATGCCGATCAGGATGCCTGTGGTAAAAGGAACCTTCAGCTCCCCGGCCACCTCCAGGGTCTTCACACGCAAACGGGGCCACTTGCTGGGGGCGGATTGGTGCGGCCCGCCGCTCTCACTCAGGCGTGGGCTGATGGTCTCCAGCATGATGCCCATCGAGGCGTTGACGCCCTTCAAGTGCTCCATCTCTCTCCGGCTCATGGTGCCAGGGTTGCCATGGGGGAGTAAGGAGGTCTCCTGTAAGACCAGCTCACAGGCGGCGTGGAGGTATTCTAACGTGGTGCGATAGCCGTGCCGCTGCAGCCAGGCTTTGGCCTCGGGGTAGCGCTGCTCCGGCCTCTCGCCCAACGTGAACAAGGCTTCGATGCAACCGAACTGCTCCCCGCCGCGCGCCACCGCCAGGATCTCTTCCGGGCTCATGTAGAGGCGATCGGCCTCGGCAGGGCTCTGGCGAAAGGTGCAATAACCGCAGAAGTCGCGGCATAGCCTGGTAAGGGGAATGAACACTTTGGGGGAGAAGCTAATGGTGCGCCCTTTGCCCCTGTCGCGGATGATAGCGGCGGCTTTGCACAGCGCCGGTAACTCTTCCGGGGTGGCGTTGACCAGACGATGGGCTTCCTCGCGGGAGAGCGCTCCGCCTTCCAGGACGCCGCTGACCCCTCTTTTAAGGTCATCGGTCAACAGGCTCAGAGGGTTTTGAAGGCTCTGGAGCGTTTCTACCCAGCCATCCAGCCAAGCTTCTGAGGTGATCTCGCCCGCGATGTATGGTCCCATACTCCGACCTTTCGGGGATTCACTGAGGCGCCTAGGCAGCGATTAATCGGCGTTTGGGCGAACTTAGGTTGCCCCATGTTGTCCCCATTGTCAAGCCTAATCGCCTGCCGGAGTGTGTATCACAGCTTGGCGCCGACCTTGGTGGTCTCTCCGCTCCGCTTTCCCTCCCCCAGTCCTTTCTCACTGGGCTGATCTCTCCCCACACATGCCGCGAAGCGCACATTGGCGAACCCCTCTCTCTTCTTCCCCCCTGGCGGGGGAAGGGCTGGATAGGGTAGACGCGCCAGGGGAAGGCCGCCTCTCACTTCGGGAGAGGATGGGGCTAAGGGAAAATGACATCCTACCCCCCTCCTGAATCTTTCCCCAGCGGGGGGGAGGAGACGCGCAACCGAGGCATCTGCAGACCCCGCTGCCGCTGTGGCTGTGTGTCGTGTGCCGATTTGCCTTGATCATGGTGGCTTTTTCCGTTAGAACAGGCACAGGATCTTCGAGGGTGCGGGGAGATCCCGCCCGAGCAACGCCAGAGCAAACAGGGCGATGCTGGCAGACAGAGCGACGGGACAGATGCAATACGGTGACAGGTCGGAGGTGTGGAATGGCTCAGGTGTATATCCTCGGTGCTGGCACGCCCACGCCGACACCGAGCCGATTCGGCTCGGCTCATGTCGTCGAAGTGGCTGGCGAGTATCTCATGTTCGATTGTGGCCCCGCCGCTACCTACAAGTTGGTCAAGGCCGGGCTCTTCCCGACCAAAGTGGACTATTTGTTTTTCACCCACCATCATTTCGATCACGA
>Ga0209172_10000973_pt1 | contig 69084 bp, 70 predicted proteins | sample LarsenN4metaG_FD_184113 | JGI IMG/M metagenome (GOLD analysis project Ga0209172, IMG submission 184113) | Hot spring sediment bacterial and archeal communities from British Columbia, Canada, to study Microbial Dark Matter (Phase II) - Larsen... ...
ACGTCCTTCTCCGGCTAGAGAGAACTCACGGAAGATGCGCGATGGCCGACTCCGCTGTCTACTCGGGCGGCCTTACTGAATTTCCACCACGTGCTGGGACTCTAACCGGCGAATCCCCTGCCCTTGTCGAGCGTGAGGGTGAGATTCGCCGCCTCGATCGCCAGATTGCGATCGAGAAAGCCTACGCCCAGCCCGCCTCGGAGCCACATGTTCGACGTGAGCCAGTACTGCCCAGCTCCGGCAAACACGATGGATGTCAGGGAGCTCGTGCTCGAAGCGAAAGTCACCCGCCTCGGACCGACTCGAACCTCCCCGTCCACCGAGTCCGTGCGAGAACCGGAAGTGGCGACCTCGAACAGAAGGGCCGTTCGAGGGCTGGAGATGGCGCCGAGATACATGTTGACCGCGAGGTCTAGCCGCTGATCACCGCCCTGGCGAACGATTCCGACGGCGGGATCAGAGCTCATGCCACCGAAGCCCAAAGAACCAGCGCCCAACGAAAGCCCTCCCATCAGGCCCGACCGTTCCTGCGCTGTCGCCTCACCGATGCCGATCGCCATCAGTGCGACGATCAGCAGAGCGAACGAGGGCACCTTTGTGAACAGAAGCACTCGAGCCTTCCAGTCCGCAGGTCGGCCAGGTGCGGCGCTATCCCGCCACGCGATCAGCGACCCCTGGAAGCCCACGTAGCATCGAAACACCGCATTCTTCGGTGACCGACACGTTACGGATTGAGCGCAAGCTGGAGCCTGAACGCGATCCGCTCGATCGCGGCGCCGCGAGACGTCCCTAGAACCGCGGTCCTCACCATTGACCTGCGCGCAGGAACCGCTTCAGGCGGTTGCGCGCTGGATGACTCCGGCTGAGAACGTTGCAAATTCAGAGTGTAGTTGGCGCTCGACGTCGCCGTCATCACCCCGATCTCGCATGGGGAGTTCGGGAGGACGCCCGCCTCGAGCCGGGCAAACCGATCGAGCAGACCCGACGCTACTCCATAGGGCAATTCTTCCCCTTCCACCGTACAAACCAAGATCAGCAGCAGTTGCGCCGAGTTCGAGTCCCACGAAAGTGTGGCGAGAAGCTGGCCAGGCGCAGGCGGCGTAAACGCGTACCTGTTGATGAAGCCGGGCTCAACCCGACCGCTATGGGTTTGGTGCAGACTCTGGCCGAGGCCGGGAGCCGCAAGCAGATTCAAGACCGTGACAGCTAGCACGAGCCGTCGCAATCTGATCTTCTGGAAACGCGACGTTGTCGGCTGATTCCAGTCGAGGCGAGGAAGAAGGAGATCCATATGCCCTCCGCTGTGGAGTCGCTACCTGCGTCAACGTCTTGGAGCATCGAACCGAACGTGTCCGGGGGTTTGGCGTTGCATGCCCTGAATCACCTCGCCCTCGCATTCGCTGTGATCTTCGAGGCCACGATCGTGCGCTTGAAGCGCGAATACCCGGGCTGGGGCGCCCCGAAGATCCGCGAAAAGCTTCGGCAGCAGTTCACCGGTCCGCACCTGCCCGCCATCAGTACCGTTCATGCGGTGCTGGATCGCCACAATCTCGTGCACCGCCGGCGGCAGCGGCGGCCGCGCGCGGCGGGGACCGAGCTCTCCCGGCCGACCGACCCCAATGCGCTGTGGTGTGCGGACTACAAAGGCGAATTCCTGCTCGGCAATCGCAAGTACTGCTATCCCCTGACGGTCACCGACTTCGCCAGCCGCTACCTGCTGACGTGCGAGGCGCTCCTGACCACGCAGGAGACATTCGCGTTCACCGTCTTCGAGCGGACCTTCAAGGAGTTTGGCCTCCCGCAGGGGATCCGGACCGATCACGGCGTCCCCGTTCGCGTCCGCGCACGCCCTCTACGGCCTGAGCAAGCGCGAAGCGACCAAGCCGGCCGCCGCGAACGTGCTCCAGCAACAGGCCCGGTTCGACGACTTCATCACGCGCTACAACACCGACCGACCGCACCAGGCGATTGGGATGGCAGTGCCTGCAGGCCTCTACGCGCGTTCACCGCGCGTCTATCGGGGCCTCGAGGAGCTGACCTACCCGTTTCACGATCAAACGATCATGGTGACCCGCTGCGGCCGGATCTGCTTCCGCGGACGCAAGGTGAACTTCAGTCACGTCTTCGCCGGCCAGAGCATCGACGTGACGCAGCTCGGCGAGCACATCTGGCTCGTCACCTTCATGCAGTACGACTTGGGATATTTCGACGATGAGACGTGTCGGCTAGAGCCGATCGAGAATCCGTTTGGACCGAAAGCGTTACCCATCCGCTCGGAATAAATTGCTACCTATCCGACCAGAATGGACCCCGCAAGTGTGGCGCGCCCTGCAGGACTCGAACCTGCGACCTCCTGGTTCGTAGCCAGACGCTCTATCCAGCTGAGCTAAGGGCGCGCGGGCAGGTTTCGGCGCGTCGCCCTGCGTAATCCGCCACAGGACGCGCGAAATTCAACTATAACACTGCTCTACTGCACGTCGAGCAGCTCGACGTCGAACACGAGCGTCGAGTTCGGCGGAATCCCGGGCGCGCCCTGCGCACCATAGGCAAGTTCCGGCGGAATGACGAGCCGCCGCTGGCCACCGGCGCGCATGCCGGGAACACCGCGCTCCCATCCCTGAATCACACGCCCGCCGCCAAGGACGAAGGAGAACGGCGCGCGGCCGACCGAGCTGTCGAACTGCTGCCCTTTCTGCTCCGGCTGCGCCGGCGCGTACAGCCATCCGGTGTAGTGAACGGTCAGCGTGCGTCCCGCGACCGCCTCCGTCCCGGTCCCCACGCGCAGGTCCGTTTGCGAGAACGGGGCGCTCGGCGTCGACGGCGACGACGGCGTGTCGTACCCGCCGCCGCAGGCCGCCGCGGCGACGGCACCGAGCAGAACGAATGCCGCCGCGTAATGAAGCGTGCACATGACCTTCTCACAGTATCATCAGCGTCCATGCGCAAAAAGGCGGATCCGGTGGGTGCGAGCGCAGTCGAGCACAAGGCCCACGCGCCCGCCTCGGTCGCCTGCTACGTGCTGACGGTGAGCGACTCGCGGACGCCGGCAACCGACACGGGCGGCCGCACGATCCGTGAGCTGCTCGAAACGGCCGGCCATCGCGTCACCGGCCATACGATCGTCAAGGACGAGCCTGCAGACGTGACCGCACGCGTCCGCGAACGACTGACCGACCCGCACACGCAGGTCATCATCACGACGGGCGGCACGGGGATCACGTCGCGGGATGGTACCTTCGAAGCGATCGACGCACTCCTCGAGAAACGGCTCGACGGCTTTGGCGAGCTCTTCCGGATGCTGAGCTTTCAGGAGATTGGCGCGGCGGCGATGATGAGCCGCGCGACGGCCGGCACGGCGGCGCGGAAGGCGATCTTCGTCCTCCCCGGATCGCCGCACGCGGTACGGCTGGCGATGACGCGCCTGATCCTCCCGGAGCTCGGACACGTGGTCCAGCAGTTGAACCGATGAAGAAGACGCTGATCGTCTTCGCCATCGTGCTCGGGGGCGGCTGGTACGTCGTGACGATGCCGGCCTCGGACGAGGTGTCGATCACCGACTTCGACCCGTACCGCCTCGCCGATCTCGAGCTGCAGATGTGGCAGGCCTACTACGACCGCGACACGCCTCGCCTCTTCCGGCTGCTGGTCGCGACGATGCGCGAGCAGTACGACTTGTCATGGCTCCACGCGACGTCGACCGCCTTCGATCTGGCGCAGGCGGCCTCGACGTTCGCGGAGTTGCAGTCAGACTATCAGAGCGTGCTGCCTGACCTGGAGGCGGCGTATACGACCGTGCGCGACTCGGTTGATGCCGGCTTCGACCCGGCGGAGGTGGCACGCGCGGAGCTCGCCTGGTGGGTCGCCCGCCGCATCGAGGGCAAGAACAGCCCGCAGCAGGTCGGTGCGCTCATCGCGGAGGAATATGCGCTCCTCTACGCGGTGCAGCCCTCGAGGGTGCTCCGCGCGGCGGTGTTGCGGGCAGAGGCGGCCGCCCTCCGCGATCGCCAGGCGGATAACCCCGACTGGACTGGCATCGCCACGATGCTCGTCGGCTCGTACTCCGAGCTCTATTCCGCGCTGAACCGATGAGCGCCGTCGCTGCCCGCCAACTACGGCCTACTGCCTACTGACATGGCTACAAAAATGCGGCCGATCCGCAGCGTGATTGCGCTCGACGAGGCGAAGGCGCTCGTCGACGCCGCGGTCCGCGCGATCGACCGCACCGAGCGCGTGCGGCTTGCCAACGCCGACGGCCGCGTCCTCGCCGAGCCCATCGTCGCCATGACCGACGTGCCGCCGTTCGCCCGCGCCGCGATGGACGGCTACGCCGTGCGCGCCGCCGACACCGCCGGCGCCACGCGCGAGCGTCCGCGCACGCTTGCGCGCGTCGCCACCGTGTTCACCGGACAGATCGCGGATCGCACCGTCGGCGAGGGCGAGTGCATCGAGATTGCCACGGGCGCCCCGATGCCGGACGGCGCCGACGCCGTCGTCATCGTCGAGGAGACCGACGGCGAAGCATCCGGCCGCGTGCAGGTGTTCTCGCCGGTCTCGCCCGGCCAGCATGTCGGCCCGCAGGGCGCCGACATGCGCCGCGGCCAGCAGGTGCTCGGCGCCGGCACCGTGCTGACACCGAGCCGCATCGGCGCCATCGCGGCCCTCGGCCTCGCCGAGGTGCTCGTCTACGCACGGCCTCGCGTGGCGATCCTCTCCACCGGAAACGAGATAGTCGATCCGGGCGCGCCGCTCGGCCCGGGGCAGATCTACGACATCAACCGCTTCACATTGGCCGCCGCAGTCGCGCGGCACGGCGGCGTGCCCGTCCCGCATCGCACGGCGTCGGATTCACTCGCCGACCTGTCGCGTGCGGTGGACGAATGCCTCCAGGACGACGTGCTGGTCTTTTCGGGGGGAAGCTCTGTCGGCGAACGTGATCTGATTCTCGACGTGCTCGCCGCCCGGGGCGAGATTATCTTCCACGGCATCGCCGTCAAGCCGGGCAAGCCGACCGCGTTCGGCCGCATCGGCGGAAAGCTCTTCTTCGGCATGCCAGGCTATCCGACCTCGTGCCTCTCCAATGCCTACGTGCTGCTCGTGCCGGCGCTGCGGCGGATGGCGCATCTGCCGCCGCACACGACGCGCTCGCTGCGGCTGCCGCTCAGCCGTCGCGTGACGTCGGCGCCAGGCCGACATCAGATCTATACCGTGACGATCGCCGACGGCGCGGCGGTCCCCGCGTTCAAGTCGTCAGGCGACATTACGAGCATGTCGGACGCCGATGGCTACATCGAGATTCCAGCTCACACCGAAGCGGTCGAGGCTGGGACGATCGTCGAGGTCACGTTGTTTGACTGAGAGCCAGCGGGAGGTCGCAGCATCGATCGGCGTGCCCGTCGCGCGGCGGCACATCTTTCTCTGCTGCGACCAGACGACCCCGCAGTGCTGCGAAAAAGAACGAGGCCTGGCCGCCTGGGAGTTCCTGAAACGGCGGCTCAGGGAGCTGGGCCTCTCGGAGCAGGGCGGCATCCTCCGGACGAAGGCCAACTGCCTCCGCATCTGTGAAGGCGGCCCCGTCGCCGTCGTCTATCCGGAGGGCGCCTGGTACGGGGCCTGCGACGCGCCGGTGCTCGAGCGGATCATCCAGGAGCACTTGATCGGCGGCCGCCTCGTGGTAGAACACCTAATTGAGGCCCACAGACTGGACTCCCCGAGATAGAGACTACGGGTTTGGGAGGAGATATAGAGATATAATTGTTGGGCTTCAGACCAGTTAGGCTTCCGACCCTATACCACCGCCATCTCCTCTGCAGGTTCCCCGTTGAGCCTCGGAGCTGGATAGAAGAATGTCAGTAACCGCGTCGGCCGTACAAGACACCCTCCCGCAGGCGCGCCCCGCGCGCATTGTCAACGATTTCGCCATTCAAGTCGCCACCGTCAACGGATCCGGCAGTCAGACCGCGAACCTCGTGCTGCTGCGGTCGATCTTCCAGATGGGCGTGCCCGTGTCGGGCAAGAACATGTTCCCGTCGAACATTGCGGGCCTCCCCACCTGGTACACCATCCGGGCGAGCTCGAAGGGCTACATCGGCCGCAAGAAGGAGGTCGACTTCCTCGTCGCCATGAATCCGGAGACGGCGCGCGAGGACGTCATGACGCTGCCCGTCGGCGCGGCGGCGGTCTACGACGAACCGCTTCGCCTGAAGGAGCTGCGCAGCGACGTCATCTTCTATCCGGTGCCGTTCGACAAGCTCATCACGCCGATCACGCACGACGCCAAGCTGCGCCGCCTCGTGCGCAACATGATTTACGACGGGGTGCTGTCGCGCCTGCTCTCGATCGACATGGAGCAGATGGAGAAGGCGCTCCGCAAGCAGCTCGGGAAGAAGGAGAAGGCGATCGCGCTCAACATGAGCGCGCTCAAGGCGGGCTACGAGTACGCGGAAGCGAACCTGCCGAAGCTCGATCCGTTCGTCATCGAGCCGATGGACAAGACGCAGGGGATGGTCCTCATCGAGGGGAACGCGGCGGCGGCCATCGGCTGCATGATGGCGGGAGTCACCTTCGTCAGCTGGTATCCGATCACCCCCTCGTCCTCGCTCTGCGAGTCGCTCATCGACTATCTGAAGCGATACCGGAAGGATCCCGAGACCGGCAAGGCGACCTATGCCGTCATCCAGGCGGAAGACGAGATTGCCGCGCTCGGCATGGTCATCGGCGCGAGCTGGGTGGGCGCGCGCGCGATGACGTCGACGGCGGGCCCGGGCATTTCGCTCATGGCGGAGTTCACGGGTCTTGGCTACTACACGGAAGTCCCCGCCGTGATCTTCGACATCCAGCGCGTCGGGCCGTCGACGGGGCTGCCGACGCGCACCGCGCAGCAGGACGTGCTCGCGGCGGCGGTCCTCTCGCACGGCGACACGCAGCACCCGATGCTGCTCCCCGCGTCGGTCTCCGAGTGCTACAGCATGGCGATGGACGCCTTCGATCTCGCGGAGCGGCTGCAGACGCCGGTGTTCGTCCTCTCGGACCTCGATCTCGGGATGAACACCTGGATGTCGTACCCGTTCGAGTATCCGAAGCAGCCGCTCGATCGCGGCAAGCGGCTCGACGAGGCCACGCTCAAGCGCATCGGCGAGTTCGCGCGCTACCGCGACGTCGACGGCGACGGGATCCCGTATCGCACCGTGCCCGGCGACGGCATGCCTGCGTACTTTGCGCGCGGCTCCGGACACAACGAGAAAGCGCAGTACAGCGAGCGCGCCGACGACTACGCCAACAACCTCGACCGCCTCGCGCGCAAGTTCGAGACGGCACGGACGCTCGTGCCGAAGCCGGAGGTCGACATCGCCAGCGGCGCGCGCATCGGCGTCATCGCCTACGGCACCACGCACTGGGCGATCGTCGAATCGCGCGACCAGTTGAAGGCCGAGCGCGGCATCGACATCGCGTACCTGCGGCTGCGGGCGTATCCGTTCACCGCGGAGGTCTTCGACTTCATCGACCGCTGCGATCGCGTCTATCTGGTCGAGCAGAACCGCGACGCGCAGATGCTGTCGCTGCTCAAGATGGAGTGCTCGCCCGCGCAGTTTGCCAAGCTCCGGAGCATCCGGCACTATATCGGGCTTCCGATCGACGGCCGGTCGGTGACGACGGAGTTTCTGAAGCAGGAGGGGTCCGCCTGAACGCGGACCACGTCGGTGGCGGCCGGCGTCAGCCGGCCCAGGAGAACCAATGTCCACGGAAGCAGCAGTACCAGGCAAGAAGATCAATCGCATCGGGCTGGAGCCGCTCGCCTACCGCGGCGGCAAGACCACGCTCTGCGCCGGCTGCGGGCACAACGCGATCACCGAGCGCATCATCGAGTCGTTCTTCGAGCTCGGCATCGACCCGACGCAGGTGATCAAGCTGTCGGGCATCGGCTGCTCGAGCAAGGCGCCCGCCTACTTCCTGTCGAGCGCGCACGGCTTCAATTCGGTGCACGGCCGCATGCCGTCGGTCGCGACCGGCGCCGTGGTGGCCAACCGGAAGATGATCGCGATCGGCGTGAGCGGCGACGGCGACACGGGCGCCATCGGCATCGGCCAGTTCGTGCATCTCATGCGCCGCAACCTGCCGATGGTCTACATCATCGAGGACAACGGCTGTTACGGCCTGACCAAGGGACAGTTCTCGCCGACGGCCGACCTCGGCTCGACGCTCAAGACCGGCGTCGTCAACGACCTGCCGCCGATCGACACCTGCGCGCTGGCGATCGAACTGGGCGCTTCGTTCGTCGCACGGTCGTTTTCGGGCGACCCGAAGCAGCTCAAGGCGATCCTGAAGGCGGCCATCAGCCATCGCGGCACGTCGATGATCGACGTGATTTCCCCCTGCGTCACCTTCAACGACCACGAGGGGTCGACCAAGAGCTACTCCTACGTGAAGGACCACGACGAGCCGCTGGCCGACGTCAGCTTCGTCCCCTATTTCGAAGACATCACAGTCGAGTATGATCCCGGCACCAGCACGGCGGTCATGCTGCACAACGGGTCGAGGATCATGCTCACGAAGATGGCCGAGGACTACCAGCCGACCGACAAGATGAGCGCGCTGCGGCTACTCCACGAGACGATGAGCCGCGGCGAGTACGCCACCGGCATCCTCTACATCGAGCCCGACAAGCAGGACTTCCTGGACCTCCTTGGCGTGACGGATGAGCCGCTCGCCATGCTGCCCGAGACGAAGACGCGTCCGGGCCAGGCCGTTCTCGACGAGATTATGGACACCTTCCGGTAGGGACCCAGGGTGACCGGCTACGCCCCCGTCGTCATCTATCTCGTCATGATCGTCGCGTTCGCCATCGTCTCGCTGGCGGTGGCGCGCGTGTTGAGCCCGGCGCGTCCGTACGCGTCGAAGCTCCAGAGCTACGAGTGCGGCGCCGAGCCGTTCGGGCAGGCGTGGGTGCAGTTCCCGGTGGGCTTCTACCTCGTCGCGCTCCTCTTCATCGTCTTCGACGCGCTGGCGGTGTTCCTCTTCCCGTGGGTGCTCGCGCTGCGCGCCCTCGGCATGACCGGCGTCGCCACGATGGTGGTCTTTCTGGCCATTCTGGGACTCGGGTGGTTCTACGCGTACCGGGAGCGGATCCTCGAATGGCAGTAAAGGAGCCCCAGATCGTGCCCGTCTGGCGGAACTTCAAGGACCTCACGGAGTGGGAGCGGCTCCACCAGACGCGCCCCGAGGGCGATAAGCACTCCGATCTGTTCATCAGCCTCACCGAAGGCATTCACAACTTCCCCGGCGGCTTCGCGGTGACGACGGTCGCCGACGCGTTTCTCAACTGGGCGCGGAAGTCGTCGGTCTGGCCGGTGACGTTCGGGCTCGCCTGCTGCGCCATCGAGATGATGGCGACCTTCGCCTCGCGCTTCGACGTCGAGCGGCTGGGCATGGTGCCGTGGGCGTCGCCGCGGCACGCGGACCTGATGATCGTGTCCGGCACGGTCACCATCAAGATGGCGCCGATGCTCAAGCGGATCTACGACCAGATGCCCGACCCGAAGTGGGCAGTCTCGATGGGTTCGTGCGCCAACTCGGGCGGGCCGTTCCGGCACGGGTATCACGTGGTAAAGGGCGTCGATCGCGTCATTCCCGTCGACGTCTACGTGCCCGGGTGCCCGCCGCCGCCCGAATCGCTGCTGAACGGGCTGCTGCTGCTCCAGGACCAGATCTCGCACTTCCGCCGGACGGGCCAGCGCGCCGAGCCGAACCCGAAGGTCGACTGACGCCATGACCATCGAGCAGGCCCGCACGCTGATCGCCGACCGCTTCCCCGGCGCCCAGATCGCGGGCGAGGCTCCGCTGGTGGTGAGCGTGGCGCCCGACGCATGGGTACCGCTCGCGCGCGTCGTCAAGGAGACGCTCGGGGCCTGGTTCTTCTCGTTCCTCTCCGCCGTCGACTGGAAAGACGAAGGCCTCGAGGTCGTCGCCAAGGTCGACAACATCGACGGCAAGCTGTCGCTGCTGCTGAAGACGCGCCTCGGGCCGGGCGTCTCGGCATGCCCCTCGCTCACCGGCATCTACAAGGGCGCCAACTGGATGGAGCGGGAGTGCTACGACATGTTCGGCATCCGCTTCGAGGGCCACCCCGATCTGCGCCGCATCCTGCTCGGCGACGACTGGGAAGGCCATCCGTTGCTCAAGTCGTATCCCGTGGACGCACCGTATCCGCCCTTCAGATAAATGAGCACCATCGCCCCTGCCACGCGCGTCGAGCTCGATTACACGGGCAGCGAACGGCTCACGATGAACATGGGGCCGCAGCACCCGTCCGCGCACGGCGTGTTCCGGGCCATCCTGACGCTCGAGGGCGAGGAAGTCGTCGGCGTCGACGCGGTGATCGGCTACCTGCACCGCTGCCACGAGAAGCTCGCCGAGACGCTCACCTACGCGCAGTACCCGTCGATTGCGTCGAAGACCGACTACGTCGCGGCGATGACGAGCGAGTTCGCCTACGTCCGCGCGGCGGAGATGATCGGCAAGATCGAGGTGCCGAAGCGCGCGCAGTACCTCCGCGTGATCGCGGCGGAGCTGCAGCGGGTGGCGTCGCACCTGCTGTGGCTCGGCACGTGGTGCCTCGACATGGGCGGCGCGCTGGGCGGCGGCGCGACGATCTTCCTGTACTGCATCCGCGAGCGCGAGCTGATCCTCGATCTGTTCGAGTCGCTCGTCGGCGCGCGGCTCCTTTACGGGTTCTACCAGGTGGGCGGCGTGCGCTACGACCTGCCGCCCGGCTGGGCCGAGCAGTGCCGTGAGACGGTCGACCTGATCGACCGGCGCATCGACGAGTACCAGCGGATGCTCGAAGAGAACCCGTTCTTCCTCGTCCGTACGCAGGGCGTCGGCGTCGTCTCGCGCGCGCTGGCGCAGGAGGTCGGCATCAGCGGACCGCTCGTCCGTGGCTCCGGCGTCAACTACGACATCCGCCGCACCGATCCGTACTCGTCGTACGAGGATTTCGACTTCCACGTGCCGGTCGAGACCGGCGGCGACTGCTACGCGCGCTACCGCGTCCGCATGGTCGAGTTCCGCGAGGCGTTGAAGATCGTGCGACAGGCGCTCGACAAGCTGCCCGACGGACCGATCTCGTCGCGCCCGGGGCTCAAGTCCGTGGCGCAGATTCGCATCCCGAAGGGCGAGGCGTATGCGCGCGTCGAGGGCGCGCGGGGCGAGGTCGGCTGCTATCTCATCGCGGACGGCGGGCCGAAGCCGTATCGCATGAAGTGGCGCGGCGCGTCGTTCTCGAACCTCGCGATACTGCCGCACATCATTCCCGGCCACAAGGTGGCCGACGTCGTTGCCATCATGGGCTCCGTGGATCCGGTGTTCGGCGAGGTGGATCGATGAAAACTCCCAACTTCCAAAACGCCAACTCCCGAGTTCTTGGGAGCTGGGAGTTGCGTAGTTGGGAGTTCCAGAGGCGGAGGCTCGCGCATGCCTGAGTGGATCGCGCCGCTGATCGCCCCGTTCATCGTGCTGAACGCCATCCTCGGGATCGTCACCTACGTGACGCTCCTCGAGCGGAAGTTCGCCGCCCGCATGCAGTCGCGCATCGGGCCGTATCGGGTCGGGCCCCACGGGCTGCTGCAGCCGATTGCCGACGCCATCAAGCTGATGATGAAGGAAGACGTGGTGCCGACGGCCGCCGATAAGCCGGTCTACAACCTCGCGCCGATCGTCTTCCTCATTCCCTGCATGCTGATCTTCGCCACGATTCCGTTCGCGCCGGGACTCGGCGTCGCGGACCTGAACATCGGCATCCTGTTCTTCCTGGCGGTCTCGTCCATGGAAATCGTCGGCCTGTTCATGGCCGGCTGGGGATCCAACAACAAGTACGCGCTGCTGTCGGCGATGCGCGCGGTCAACCAGGTGATCTCCTACGACCTGCCGTTCATCTTCGCGGCGCTCGTCCCGGTCATGCTGGCCGGCTCGCTCCGGCTCTCCGACATCGCGGCCGCGCAGGCGGGGCTCTGGTTCGTGTTCTATCCGGTCATCGGCCAGCTCGCCTTCATCGCGTTCATCGTCTCGACGGTGGCCGCCGAGAACCGCGCGCCGTTCGACATCCTCGAAGCCGAGTCGGAGCTCGTGGCGGGCTTTCGCGTCGAGTATTCCGGGATGAAGTTCGCGATCATCCAGCTGGGCGAGTACGCGCACGTGATCGGCGCGTCCTTCCTGGGCGCGCTGCTGTTCATGGGCGCCTGGGCGGGGCCGGGGCCCGAGTGGATGGGGCCCGTCTGGTTCCTGCTGAAGGCGATGTTCGTCTTCCTGCTCATTACCTGGGTGCGCTGGAGCTTCGTCCGCATCCGCGTCGATCAGATTCTGGCGCTCTCGTGGAAGGCGCTGCTGCCGGCGACGCTCGTGCTGCTCGTCGGGACGGCCGTCGTCGTCGTCTGGAGGGGCACCCCCGGTGTCTGACGGTCACGTGCAAACTGCCGCCGAGGTCCGCGCGCTCAACGCCGCGGCGCACCACGCCCCGAACGACGTGCGCGTCATCATCCGCGCCATCCTCGGCGCGATGCGGGTTACGCTGCGGAATCTGTTCCGCAGACCCGTGACGGTGCACTATCCGGACAAAGAGCGCGCGTATCCGGATCGGTACCGCGGCCTGCTCGCGCTCGTCTACGAGAAGGATACAGGCGAGGAAGCGTGCATCGGCTGCCGCCTGTGTGAGTACGTCTGCCCCCCCGCCGTGATCAAGGTCGAGATGCTCAAGGGCGAGAAGCGGAACTACGCCAAGACGTTCACCCTCGAGCTGTACGCGTGCGAGTTCTGCGAGCTGTGCGTGCAGGTCTGCCCGACCGACGCCATCGTCATGATGAAGTCGTTCGACATGGCGACGACCGACCGCCGCGAGCTGCTGCTCGACAAGGACAAGCTTCACGCCATCGGCAAGCAGTTCGAGCAGTCGTGGGCGACCGGCAACAAGCTGCGCGACATGCAGGGGCCGCCGAAGATGGCGCGCCCCGCCTCCGCTGAAGCTGCGGCGGGCAAGGCCGACCACGGGACCCAGGAGGCCGCGGGCGCATGAGCGGCGAGGTCCTGGCCTTCTGGGCGCTCGCGATCGTCCTCGTCGGGTCGGCGCTCGCCGTCGTGCTGACGAAGAACCTCTTCCACGCCGTGCTCTGGCTGGCGCTGGCGCTCACGGGCACCGCCGGCGTCTTCCTGCTGCTCGAGGCGGAGTTCCTCGCCGCCGTCCAGCTCCTGCTCTACGCGGGCGGCATCGTGACGATCATGGTGTTCGCCATCGTCGTCACCGAGCGGCTGGTGGGCGAGCGGATCTCGCAGACGAGCCGTCGGATTGGCGCCGGCGCCGTGGTCGCCGCCGGCCTGCTCGCGCTGCTCGTCCGGACGGTGGCGCAGCAGCGCGTGCCGCCGACGCCGCCCGAGATGCCCGGCGAGCTGACGCGCACGATCGGCCAGACGGTGCTGACGCAATTCGTGCTGCCGTTCGAGCTTCTCGCCGTCCTGATGCTGGCTGGGCTCATGGGCGCGATATACTTCGCGCGCCCCGACGACTAAAGAGACACGGGATGGGCCTGCAAGCGTACCTGACGCTCGCCGCGGTGGTGTTCTGCATCGGGTTGTTCGGCGTGATGACGCGCCGCAACACGATCGGCATCCTCCTCGGCATCGAGCTGATGCTCAACTCCGTCAACATCAACCTGGTGGCGTTCGCGCGCTACCTCGGCGACGTGACCGGGATGGTCTTCACCGTCTTCACGATCTGCATCACGGTCGCGGAGGCCGCGCTGGGCCTGTCCATCGTGATTCTCCTTTTCCGCGTCCGCCGTACGGTGACGGCGGATCAATTGGACCTGCTCAAGGGCTGATGGCGGGCAACGGCACCCTCGCACTCGCGGCGCTGCTCCTTCACGCGTTGGCGTTTCTCGTGCTGGCGATCGCGGCGCCGCTGCGCCGTCTGGGTCGGCCGGCGGGGTACGTGTCGATCCTCTGTGCCGCGGGATCGCTGGCGGCAGCCGTCCTCTCGTGGCGCGCCCACGCCGGCGAAGCCATCTCGCGGCTGGTCTGGACGTGGCTGCCGTCGGAAGGGCAGACGCTGGCGACGGTCGGCGTGCTCGCCGACGCCGACTCCACGCTGATGCTCGTGCTGGTGGCGCTCGTCGCGCTCCTCGTGCAGGTGTACTCGCTCGGCTATCTTCACGACGAACAGCCGCCGGCGCTCGGCCGCTACTACACCTACCAGTCGCTCTTCGCCTTCTCGATGATGGGGCTGGTGCTCGCGCCGAACTTCGTGCAGCTCTTCATCTGCTGGGAGCTCGTCGGCCTCTGCTCGTACCTGCTGATCGGCTTCTGGTATCAGCGACCCGCGGCGCAGCGCGCGGCGCTCAAGGCGTTCTGGATCACCAAGGCCGGCGACGTCGGCTTCCTCATCGGCATCGTCATGCTCTGGCGGCACACCGGCACCTTCGATCTCGCCGAGATGCGCGTGCTCGCCGAGAACGGCGCCATCCCGCTGGCCGGCCTCGCGGTGATGACGTTCTGCATCTACCTGGGCGCCGTCGGCAAGTCGGCGCAGTTCCCGCTGCACATCTGGCTTCCCGACGCGATGGAAGGCCCGACACCCGTCTCTGCGCTGATCCACGCCGCGACGATGGTCACCGCGGGCGTCTACATGCTGCACCGGACGTCGTGGCTCTTCGCGCTGACGCCCGACGTGCTCGCAATCGTGGCGTGGGTGGGCGCCTTCACGGCGCTGCTGGCGGCCGTGCTCGCGTGCGTGCAGAACGACATCAAGCGCGTGCTGGCGTACTCGACCGTCTCGCAGCTCAGCTACATGATGGCGGCGATTGGCGCAGGTTTTTCGGCAGCCGGCTTCCTCCATCTGCTGACGCACGGCGTCTTCAAGGCGCTGCTCTTCCTCGGCGCGGGCGCGGTCATTCACGCCGTCGGCAGCAACAACCTGTCCGACATGGGCCGGCTCGCCCGCCGCATGCCGCAGACGGCGGCGGTCTTCACCATTGGCGCACTCTCGCTGGCCGGCGTGCCGTTCCTCGCCGGCTTCCTGTCGAAGGAGGAGATTCTCGGCGCGACGCTCGCCGGCGGCTTCGTCGGGCCGTTCGTCCTGCTGCTGATCGTGGCGTTCCTCACGGCCTTCTACATGTTCCGCGTCGTCTTCCTGGCGTTCTTCGCCGAGCCGGTCGTGGCGCCTGCGCACGCGGCGGCGGGTGTCGCCCGCGTCGCGCATGCGACCGCGCACGTCGAGACGGTCGTCGAAGGCGCCCACGCGCACGAGGCGCCGCACGCCCACGAGCCGCCCGCCTCGATGCTCGCGCCGCTGTGGGTGCTCGCGCTGCTGTCGGTCGGAATCGGCCTGTACTTCACGGTCGTCCATCCGGAGCCCGAGTTCACGAGCCCGGCGTGGCTGATGCCGATTGCCGTCGGCTCCGCGCTGGCGGGCATCGGGCTCGCGTGGGCGACGTATCAGCGGCGCGCGATCGATGCCGCGAGCCTGGCCGCCGCGTTCGGACCGATCTACCGCGGTGCGCTGAACCGCTTCTGGATCGATGACGTCTTCGAGCGGGCCTATCTGCTCGGCATCCTCGGCTTCTCGCGCCTCGTCGGGTGGATCGATCGTTATCTCGTCGACGGCGTCCTCAACGTGCTGAGCGCCTGGACGGTGACCGCAGGCGAGGACCTGCGGACGATGCAGTCGGGACGCGCGCAGGATTACGTCTACGGGGTTGCGGTCGGGGTGCTCGTCATTCTCCTGTGGGTGCAGTTCGGCTGATGGACAGACTTCCCCTGCTCTCGATCATGACATGGGCGCCGTTCGTCAGCGCGCTCGTCATCATGTTCTGCGCGCGCCGGCGCCCGCTGCTCGTGCGGTGGACCTCGGTCGTCGGCACCGGCATCTCGCTCATCGCGTCGATCTGGACCTACTGGGCGTACGACCCGGCGGCAGCCGGCTTCCAGTTCCAGGAGGAGTTCGCACTCGTCCCCTCGCTCGGCATCTCGTACCTGATGGGGATCGACGGCATCAGCGCGCTGATGTGCCTGCTCACGTCGATCATCATTTTCGCGGGCGTCTTCGCCTCGTGGACGACGAAGGAGCGGAGCCAGGAATTCTACGCGCTGCTGCTCGTGCTCGTGACGGGCGTCTACGGCGTCTTCGTCACGCTCGATCTCTTCATCTTCTTCCTGTTCTACGAGATTGCCGTGCTGCCGATGTATCTGCTCATCGGCATCTGGGGCTCCTCGGGCGACGTCCGGCCGCAGGGCATCTTCGGCTGGGCGATGGGGCGCACCGGCGTCGGCACCAAGGAATACGCCGCCATGAAGCTGACGCTGTACCTGCTCTTCGGGTCGGCGTTCATCCTGGTCGGGATCCTGGCGCTCTACGTCGCGACCGGCTCGCGGACGTTCTCCTTCCTCGCGATGGAGACGATGAACTTCGACCCGACGATGCAGACGTGGGTGTTCCTCGCGTTCTACGTCGGGTTCGGGATCCTGGCGGGCATCTGGCCGCTGCACACATGGTCGCCCGATGGCCACGCCTCCGCGCCGACGGCCGTCTCGATGCTTCATGCGGGCGTGCTGATGAAACTGGGCGCCTACGGCGTCGTGCGGATGGGAATGGGGCTGCTGCCGGACGCGGCGGTCGACTGGGCCTGGCTGGTCGGCACGATCGGCTGCATCAACATCGTCTATGGCGCGCTGAGCGCGATGGCGCAGACGGATTTGAAGTACGTCATCGCCTACTCGTCGGTGTCGCACATGGGCGTCGTGATGCTGGGGGCCGCGACGCTCACGCCGAACGGCCTCAACGGGTCGGTGTTCCAGATGTTCGCGCACGGCATCATGACCGGCCTCTTCTTCGCGCTCGTCGGTCTCGTCTACGAGAAGGCGCACTCGCGCGAGATCTTCAAGATGGGCGGCTTCGGCACGATGATGCCCGGCATTGCGACGGCGTTCACGATTGGCGGGCTCTCGTCGCTCGGCCTGCCGGCGACGGCCGGCTTCGTCGCCGAGTTCCTGACATTCCTCGGCGCGTGGGGCTCCGCCTACCAGTGGTGGCTGTTCCCCGCCGTCATCGGCGCGTTCCTGACGTCGATCTACGTGCTGCGCGTGGCCGGTCAGATCTTCTGGGGGCCCAAGAGCGCGGACCCGCACTTCCAGCACCTGCCGGACGCGCAGGGGCCTGAGTGGGCCGCGCTCGGGATCCTGGTCTTCGTCCTGGTCCTCTTCGGCGTCGTGCCGTCTATCGCGATCGCGCCGGTCGATACGGCCACGGGGCCGCTCCTGCTGCGGTTGACGGGGCAATGACCGGGATGCTGCTGCCGCTCCTGCCGGAACTTGCACTCTTTGCGCTCGTGGTCGTCGTGCTGCTTGGCGGCGCCATTCGCCGCGGCGTGGCGATGGGCTGGATCACCGTCATCGGCCTGGTTGCAACGTTCGTCCTGACGTTCTTCGTCGAAGAGGGCGCATCGCTGCTCGATGGCGCGTTCGTGCAGGACAGCCTGGCGCTCTTCTCCAAGCGGCTCTTCATCGGTTCGGCCCTGATCAGTCTGCTGGGCTCGCTGACGCTGCGCGCCGCCGCCTTCAGCCGCCGGTCAGCCGAGTATCACTTCGCGCTCGTCGTCTCGCTGCTCGGCATGTCGGTGCTCGCCTCGGCCCGCGAGCTGATTCTCCTCTTCGTCGCCTTCGAGGTGATGTCGATCCCGCTCTTCCTGATGACGGGGTTCCTCAAGCGCGACGCCACGGCGCCGGAAGCCGCGCTCAAGTTCTTCCTCGTCGGCACGGCGTCGTCGGCGGTGATCGTCTACGGCATGTCGTTCATCTACGGCGCGGCGGGCAGCACGATGCTGTCCGAGATCCCGCCCGCACTGCGCGAGGGCCCGCCGGTGATGATGCTCGGCATGGGACTGCTGCTCGCCGGGCTTGGATTCAAGATTGCCGCGTTCCCGTTCCACATGTGGGCGCCCGATACCTACGAGGCGGCGTCGACGCCGTTCGTCGCCTGGCTGTCGGTCGCGCCAAAGGCTGCAGGCTTCGTCGTCATCATCCGGCTGTATCTCGCCGGCGTGGGTACGGCGGCGCTCATCTGGGCGCCCGCCATCGCGGTCCTGGCGGGCATGACGATGGTGACGGGGAACCTGATGGCGATTCCGCAGCAGAACATCAAGCGGCTGCTCGCCTACTCGGGAATCGCGCACATCGGGTACATGCTCGTCGGGCTTGCGGCGCTCTCGAGCTCCGGCGTCGCAATGATGCTCTTCTATCTGGTCGCCTATACCTTTGGGAACATGGGCGCGTTCCTTGTCGTGCAGGCGGTCGCGCAATCGGAGCAGTCGGACAGCATCGAGGCGTACCGCGGTCTGGCGCAGCGATCGCCGCTCCTCGCGCTCGCGATGCTGATTTTCCTGCTGTCGCTCGGCGGGATTCCGTTCGTCGCGGGCTTCTGGGCGAAGCTCTATGTGTTCTGGGCGGCGGTCGAGCGTGGGATGTACGGGCTCGTTTTCCTGGGCGCCGTCCTCACCGTCGTCGCGCTTTACTACTACCTGCTCGTCGCGCGCCGGATGTACATCGAAGCGCCCGCGCGTCCGCAGCCCGTGCCGGTGCCGCGGCTCCTTGGCGTTGCCATCGCTGCCTGTGTGATTGGCGTGGTCGGGATGGGTCTCTATCCGGCCCCGTGGGTCACGCTCGCCCAGCGCGTCGCTTCGACGCTCTTCTCTTAGTCGGTCGCCGGTCGTGGTAGTCGTAGCGTGCAGGCTTCAGCCTGCGCGACTCATGCCGCGCGGTTGCGCGACTTCCGGTCCTTCCGGCGTCCCAGCCAGTCGAGAAGAACAATCACGCCGGCGACTCCCGCGATGCCCCAGAGCAATATCAGCGCATTATCCATCGCCGTTCTCCTCGAGAACGAGCGCAAGACCCACGAATACAAACCATACTGCGACCCCTGCGGCGAATCGCCACCTCGAAACGGCGCTTTCTCCAACAAACTGGCCGAAGACGAGGGCGGCGACGCCATAATTCGCCAGTTCACGGAACGTTCCCGCCAAAGCACCGCGCTGGCGTACGGTCAATCGTACCATCGTCCTTCTGGGCACCACATGAAGCCAGACACGTACCCGCGCGAATCTCGAGGAAAACGTCGCAGCGGCATTCCGACGTACGCAATTGCTGCCACCTCCGATGGCGATCCGCGCGGCAATTCTGAACACCCGACGATGGCGGCTATAATCCGGCGCGGCCCCGACCAGACATGTCGCTGACCACCGGCACAGCCGTCGGCCCGTACGAAATCACCGGCCTACTTGGAGCCGGCGGCATGGGTGAGGTCTACCGCGCGCGCGACCCGCGACTTAATCGCGACGTTGCGATTAAGGTCTTACCTGTCGCCCTGGCCGACGATTCGGAACGGCTCGCCCGTTTCGAACGAGAGGCGCAGGTGCTGGCGGCGCTCAATCATCCGAACATTGCCGTCATCCACGGACTGGAAGAATGTCCGGCTGAAGCCGGACGCCATCGACGCGCGCTGGTGCTCGAGCTGGTCGAGGGCGAGACGCTGGAAGATCGCATCGCGCGCGGGCCGCTACCGCTCGACGAGGCGCTCGCCGTCGCGCGGCAGATGGCGGACGCGCTCGAGGCCGCGCACGAAGCGGGCGTCGTGCACCGCGATCTCAAGCCGGCCAACGTGAAGATCACGCCCGCGGGACTCGTCAAGGTACTCGACTTCGGGCTGGCCAAGATGCGCGAACCGGCCGTCGGCAGCCCGGCGCACTCGCAGGCGCCGACGCTTACCTCGCCAGCTACGAAGACCGGCGTCGGCGTGATTCTCGGGACAGCGGCCTACATGAGCCCCGAGCAGGCGCGTGGCAAGCCCGTGGACCGGCGCACTGACATCTGGGCGTTCGGCTGCATCCTCTACGAGATGCTCACCGGGCAGCGCGCGTTTGCCGACGAGGACGTGTCGCTGATGCTCTCGAAGGTCCTCCAGCGCGAGCCCGATTTCGATGCGCTGCCCACAGCAACACCTGCCTGCATCCGCCAGACGCTGCGCCTGTGCTTCAAGAAAGACCCGCGCGACCGCATCCAGGCGATCGGCGATGGGCGGTTGGCGTTGGCCGGCGCGTTCGAGCACATACCCGATCGCTCGGCCATTGCCATACGGAGCGACCGGTGGCGTCGGCCCATTGCGATGGCAGCGTCGGCGCTCGTGCTCGGCGCGATACTTGCCGGAACCGCGGTCTGGTTCGCCACGCGCGCCGCCCCGCCGCTGCCCGTCAGGACCGAGATCGTCACATCCGGTGGCGCCGCGCTGAGCATGACGGGTGCGGAACGAGACCTTGCCATCACGCCCGACGGCGGACGTATCGTGTATCGCGCTGCCGGTGGGCTTTTCATCCGTGCGCTGGACCAGCTAGAGCCGGTCGGACCGATTGGCGGTGTGGAGGACGCGCGCAGCATTTTCGTGTCGCCCGACGGCCAGTCGATAGGGTTCTTCGGAAACAACTCGCTCAATACGATCGCCGTCACAGGTGGCCCTCGGTTGACGCTCGCGACCTTCGTAGCCTCGAACGCGCCTCGCGGCGCCACGTGGGGCCCAGACGGGACCATTGTGTTCGCAACGGCAGCGGGTACGGGGCTGCACCGCGTCTCTGCGCAAGGCGGCGAAGTGAGCGTGCTGACGACGCCTGACCGGACGCGCGGCGAGGCCGATCACGTCTGGCCAGAGTTTCTGCCGGACGGCCAGGCCGTGCTCTACACGATCCTGCCGACCACGGGCGGGTTGGACAACGCGCAAATCGCGCTGCTCGATTTACGGACGAGCAGTCAGACCGTACTGGTGCGCGGCGGCCATCATGCCCATTTCGTTGGCACGGAGCATCTCGTCTATGGCACGGGGAACACCCTAAGCGCCGTGTCCTTTGATCTCGCACGAAGGACAGCCACCGGAGCGCCTGTGCCCGTCCTCGAGCAGGTGCTGGCGACTCCCTACGGAGCGGTAGGCGCGGCGGTCGCTGAGAACGGCACGCTCGCATATGTCAGCGGAACATCCGGGCTCGCCAAACGAAGAATTGTGTGGGTGAATCGTGATGGATCCTCCGAGCCCATCCCCGCAATCGATGCAGACGACTACAGAAACGTACGGCTATCGCCCGACGGCCGGACTGCAATGGTCGCGCTGAATGGTGACCTGTGGATATACGAGCTCACCTCGGGACGTCGGACGCGGCTGACGCGCGACGGTTCGGCCGGCAGCCCGATGGCGTGGCATCCCAACGGCTCACGAATCGCGTTTACGTCTCGTCGCGGTGGCAATGCGGCGCTGAACGCCTGGGTGCAGGCTGCCGATGGCAGCGACTCGCCGCGACAGGTCACAAACCTCGAGGGGACGGTCGATGTGGATGAATGGTCGCCGGACGGGCGTGTGCTGGCCGTGCATCATCACCGCCCGGACGGTGGCCAGAGCATGCTGATGCTCAGGATGGACACGGCCGATGCGACAGCCGAGCCATTCGTAGAGGACGAGCCGTGGGCAGAGGGAGCAACGTTCTCGCCCGATGGGCGATACGTGGCCTATACGGCAGATGAAGACGGGCAGCGCGAAGTCTACATCAGGGCATATCCGCGCGCGGGTGGCCGCATTCCGGTGTCCGTCGGCGGAGGCCAGCAGGTCATGTGGGCCCCGACGGGGGAGATTTTTTACCGGAATGACGCTGGCGATCGTCTGATGGTGGTGTCGGTGACAACAAAGCCGACGCTGCGGGTCGGCGTACCCAGAGAGGTGCTGAACACACCGTTCAGCGTCAACCCGGGCCTCGCGCCGCGGCCGCTCTATGACGTCACCGCCGACGGACGCCGCTTCCTGACAATGCAGGATGCAGCCGACGGGTCCGAAAAGCCGTCGGTGCCGCGGCTTATCGTTGTCCAGCACTGGCTGGAAGAGTTGAAGCGCCTCGTGCCGGTGAATTGAGCAGACGCGCACGCTGAAGCGTGCGCTCTACCCATGTCACGCCGCGCGGTTGCGCGACTGGCGATCCTTGCGCCGGCCCCACCGATCGAGCAACACGATAATCCAGGCAACGAGCGCGATCCCGAACAGAATCCCGAGGGCATTTTCCATCACGCTTCTCCCATAGCCCATAGCCCGGCCGAGATCAGAATCAGCCACCCGCCGACGCCCCCACACACCACGATCCACGAGGCGGGCTGCCGACCGACAAACTGCCCGAAAACCAGAGCGGCCGCGGCAAAATTCGCCAACTCTATCAGGCCGTGACCAAGTGCGGCTCGCTGCGGTCCGGATAATCGTACCATCGTCACTCCCGCTCCAACGTGAAGCGAGGGACGTGCCGGCGAGGATCTCGAAGAAAAACGCGCGATTCCGTCGCGGAGTACGCAGTCTTTGCCACGCTGATCCGCGATCGGCGCAGCAATTCTGATCACCGCGAGCTCGTATAATTCGTCGGACCCGGAAGCCGCATGCGCTGGCCTCACCGTCGCCCCGGCGTCATTACGATTGCGTGGATGGCGGTGGTATTGGGGCTGTTGCCGATGCCCGGCGAGTACTACATGCTCGTACGGATCTTCTTCTGCGGCGTCTGCATCTACTTCCTGACGAAGCCGGCGGGCGTGCGGGATGCGGAGAAGTGGGTGCTGGCGGCGCTGGCGGTGGTCTACAATCCGCTCGTGCCGATCGAAGTTGGGAGGACGGTGTGGGGCATCGCGAGCATCGCAACGGTGACGTACTTTCACATCCTGAACCGACGCGCGGCGAGCGCGCCGTTATGGTAAGGGCTGGTCCGGCTAAGGCCGGACGGTCGATACGCGAGGCACTCATGCCGCTCCTGTTGATTGCACTGCTCGTCGTCATCGCATTTCCAACGACCGCGGCGGCGCAGGCGAAGTTCATCGGCATCGACGACGACCCGCAGCTCGGGAAGTCCGACGCGAAGGTGACGATCATCGAGTTCGGCGACTATCAGTGTCCGCTCTGCCGGGCGTTCTGGCGGGAGACGCTGCCGCGCATCAAGAAGGAGTACGTGGACACCGGGCGCGTCCGGATCGTGTTCAGGGACTTCCCGATCCAGGACGTTCACCCCGAGGCGCTCGTGACGGCCATGGCGGCCGAGTGCGCGGAGGACCAGGGCAAGTTCTGGGAGTTTCACGACAAGGCCTTTCGCGAGCAGGACCGCCGCGGCCGCGACGTCGTCCGCTACAGCGTCCGCGATGTGAAGCGGTGGGCCGCCGAGATCGGCCTCGAGGCGGCGGCCTTCAACGAGTGCCTCGACTCCGAGCGCCACAAAGCCGAGGTGCAGAAGGATTACAAGGACGGGGCGGACATCGGCATGAACGGAACGCCCGTCTTCTTCATCAACGGCCGCGCGCTCGTCGGGGCGCATCCCTTCCCGACGTTTCAGAAGATCATCGAGGAAGAACTGAAGAAATAGTGTCGCGGCTCAATGGCTTCCTCGACGGCGTGCGCGTGCTCGATCTCACGCGGCACCTGCCGGGCCCCCTGGCGGCGCAGCTGCTGGCCGACATGGGCGCGGAGGTGCTCAAGGTGGAGCCGCCCGACGGCGATGGGATGCGCGACATGGGTCCGCGCCGCGCCGACGGCCAATCCGCCTACTTCGCCGCCGTCAATGCCGGCAAGACCACCAGACGCCTCGATCTGAAGCGCGCGGATCAACGCGCCGCCTTCCTCGATCTGGTGAAGACGGCCGACGTGCTCGTCGAGTCGTTCCGGCCCGACGTGATGGCGCGGCTCGGCGTCGGCTGCGAAACGCTCAGGACGCTGAACCCGCGGCTCATCTACTGCTCGCTGAACGGCTTCGGTGCCACCGGGCCGCTCGCGGCCATGGCCGCCCATGATCTGAATTACGTCGCGCTCGCTGGCGCGCTGCCGCCCGTCGGCAGCGATGGCAGCCTGCCCGACACGCCGCTCGCCGATTGCGCCGGCGGCCTCTTCGCGGCACTCGCCATTGTCGGCGCGTTGCACGGACGCGCCCGCGACGGCCGCGGATGCCACATCGATCTTGCGCTCGTCGACGCCGTGATGCCGCTGCAGATCCTGCCGCTCGCCGCGCTCGGCGCCGCCGGTACCGCCGCGCCGCCCGCCGAAGGCCAGTTGAACGGCGGCGCCGCCTACTATCATGTGTACGAGACCGCCGACGGGCACCATGTGACGCTCGGGGCCATCGAGGCAAAGTTCTGGCGGGCGTTCTGCGCCGCCGCAGGACGGCCCGACTGGGAATCGCGCCACGCGGAATCACTCCCGCAGCGCGCGCTCATCGCGGAGGTGGCGTCGCTGTTCCGCCAGCTGACGCTCGCCGAGTGCGAGCGGCGGTTCGGACCCGCGGACTGCTGCTTCGCGCCGGCGCTGGACCTGGCCGACGCGATCGCGTCGCCGCACATGCGCAGCCGCGGTCTCGTCCAGCGGACGGCCGGGGGCGAGCTCCAGGCGCTCTTTCCGGCGGTCGTCGACGGCGAGCTGCCAGCGCCCCGCGCGCCGCTGCGCGAGCAGCAGCGCGGCGGCTCAGCCGGCGCGCCAAACGCTACGCTATAATCCGCGCCATCAGCGAGGCACGACCATGAAATGGATCTACGCAGCCGTCGTCGCCGTCGTTCTCGGCGCCGCGCATCTCGCGGCCCAGGCGACACCGGGCACCCAGGAGGTGTTCGTGCGGATTCCCGCCGAGGGGACGAAGAACCCGCTCGAGGGCGATCCGGAGGCGATCAAGGCCGGCATGGGCGCCTACCGCGTCCGCTGCGCCGACTGCCACGGGATGGACGCGCGCGGCATTCGCGGCCCCGACATCACGCAGGTCTGGGCGCGCGGCCGCACCGACGACGCGCTGTTCCGGACCATCCGCCACGGCGTGCCGAACACCGAGATGCCGGCGTTTCCCGCCCCGCGCACCTCCGACAACGACATCTGGCGCATCCTCGCCTACCTGAAGACGATGGCAACGCCCATCGCGGATGCCAGTCGCGGGAGCAGCGTGGCCGGCGCACGCGTGTTCGAATCCAACTGCCTCGCCTGCCATCGCGTGAACGGGCGCGGCGGACGGCTCGGTCCCGACCTGTCGCGCATCGGCGTGGCACGGACGCGCGCCCACATGGCGCGCCAGATCCGCGGCGAAGTACCCGATTTCCGCACCGGCTACGAGCCGGTCGTCCTCACGACGCCCGCCGGACAGCAGATCCAGGGCGTGAAGAAGAACGAGGATCTCTTCTCGGTCCAGATCATGGATACGCGCGAGCGCATCCAGGGCTACCTGCGCGAGGACCTCAAGGGCGTGACCAACGTCAAGATCTCGGCGATGCCGACGTTCAGCCGTGACAAGCTGAGCGACGCGGAGCTCGACGACCTGCTCGCGTATCTGTCGGGGCTGCAGGGTTCCGAGCCGCAGGCCGCCAACGAGAATCGTTAGGAGAGGCGTATGTATCGAATGCTGGCTCGTCTCGGTGTCGTCGCGCTCGGGGCTGCCATGCTGGCTGCGTCCCTTGCGGCGCAGGGCGGGCCGCCCGCGCCGCTCGTCAGCAATCAGGAACTGCTCGCCGGCCTGCCCGCAGACGGCTCGCGCTGGCTCGTCTTCGGCGGCAGCTACAACAATCACCGCCACAGCCCGCTGACGCAGATCACGCCGCAGAACGTGAACCGTCTGATGCCGCAGTGGATCTTCCAGACCGACACGCTCGGCCGCTTCGAGACCACGCCGCTGCTGCGCGACAACGTGCTGTACGTCACCGGGCCGCTCAACAAGGCGTGGGCGATCGACGCGCGCACCGGCCGGGAGATCTGGCGCTACGTCAGGGAGCTCCCGCCGACCGGGTCGCTCACCGCGTGCTGCGGCCTGGTCAACAAGGGATTCGGCGTTCTCGGCGACAAGCTGTTCATGACGACGCTCGACGCGCACGTCATCGCCCTCGACATCAAGACCGGCGCCGTCGTCTGGGATACGACGATGGAGGACTTCCGCAAGGGGTATGCCTCCACGATCGCGCCGCTCGTCGTCAAGGACAAGGTGATCGTGGGGGTCGCGGGCGGCGAGTTCGGGATCCGCGGCTTCATCGACGCGTACGAGGCGAACACCGGCAAGCGCGCGTGGCGCTTCTATACGATCCCGGGGCCAGGCGAGCCGGGCAACGAGACCTGGGCGGGCGACTCGTGGCAGCGCGGCGGCGCCAGCGTCTGGGTCACCGGCGCCTACGATCCGGAACTCAATCTCGTGTACTACGGCATCGGCAATCCGGGACCGGATTATCACAGCGACAGCCGCAAGGGCGACAACCTGTACAGCGACTCGATTGTCGCGCTCGATGCCGACACCGGCCGGCTGCGCTGGCACTATCAGTTCACGCCGCACGATCTGCACGATTGGGACGCGACCGAAGTGCCGATCCTCGCGGACCTGACGATTGGCGGCCAACTGCGGAAAGTCGTGATGTTCGCCAACCGCAACGGCTTCTATTACACGCTCGACCGGGCGACCGGCGAAATCCTCGTCGCCAAGCCGTTCGTCGTCACGACGTGGGCCAAGGAGATTGGCAAGGATGGCCGTCCGGTGCTGCTGCCCGGCCACGTGCCCGACGAGCAGGGATCGACGACCTGCCCCGATGTGACCGGCGCGACGAACTTCTGGCCGCCCACCTACGACCCCTCGCAGCGGCTGTTCTTCGTGAACGCGCGGGAGGTGTGCGCCACCTACTACGCGTGGAAGCAGGAGTACGTCCCTGGCGAGCGGTACACGGGCGGGGCGGGTCAGCGCGCCAAGGGTCCCGAGTTCCGCGCGTATGGCGCACTGCGCGCGCTCGATCCCACGACCGGGGACCGGAAGTGGGAGTTCGAGTACATCACGCCGTCCACATCGGGGCTGTTGTCGACGGCGTCCGGGCTGATCTTCAGCGGCGACGCGGAGGGGAACTTCCTGGCGCTCGACTCACGGAGCGGAAAGCTCCTCTGGCGGTTCCCGATGGGATCGGCGCTGCACGGCACGTCGGCGATCACCTTCATGCTCGACGGGCGGCAGCACGTGGTCGTGCCGGCCGGTACGAATCTGATCGCCTTCGCGCTGGGAGACGTGCCGCGCGTGCCCGCGACGCGGTAGGGCCTTACGACTCCACGATTCTCCGCCGGGGCTGCACACCGAACGCGCCGACGATCGGTCTGACCAGGTCGGCGAGGTCGCCGTAGTGCATGCAGATCGACTCGGTGTGTGTCCCCGCGTTGAAGACCATCTCGGGCTCGCCGACGAAGCATCGCTCCACGAAGACGCGGTGTCCGTAGAGCGTGCCGAACGGCGGCACCGCCCCTACCTCGAAGTCCGGATACCACGCGGCGATCTCCGTCTCGCTGGCGAGCCGCAGCGTCTCGGCACCGGCGAGCTGCCGCAGCCGCTCGAGATCGACGAGATAGTGGGCGGGCACGAGCGCTTGGAGCGGCTGGCCGTCGGCCACGCAGATTACGACCTTGACGGCCGACCGTCCCGGCACGTGCGCGACGGCCGCCGTCTCCTGCGCGGTGTAGGCAGGCGGGTGGCGAAAGACGAGGTAGGGCATGCGCTCCCGTTTGAGCACGTCCGCCAGGCACGAAAGTAACGCCACGGTGCCTTCCCTTCGATAAACGGAAAGAGGCCGCTTTTCCTGGGTAAATAGCACGGCCGCCGCCCGCCGTCCACCGTTCTTTTCGGGCTAGAATGAGGCCGTCCCGGGATGCTCGGAAGTCGGCGTATCCTTGGAATATCTGCGGAAAATTTCGCGCCGAGCCGAGTCGGGAGGTCGTGTGATGAAGGAAAGACCTCGTTACCCGGGGATTCGGGTTACCGCCAACGGGAACCAGCTGGTTTCATACCACACGGAGGCCCGCATCGCAGACGCGGGCGTCTTCTATCCCATCACACCATCAACGGAAGGCGGCGAGCTGTACCAGCAGGCGTACGCCGAGGGCAAGGTCAACGTGTTCGGTCAGAACACGATCGCGATCGAGGCGGAAGGCGAACATGCGGCGCAGGGCGGCGCCATTGCGCACTCGGTGTGCGGCAAGCGGGTGGTCAACTACACGTCGGGCCAGGGCGTGGTCTACGGCGTCGAGCAGTACTATCATGCACCCGGCAAGTGTTCGACGATGGTGCTCGAGGTCGGCGCGCGCGCGCTCACCAAGCACGCGCTCAACGTGCACTGCGGCCACGACGACGTCTACGGCGCGCTCGACACCGGCTGGATCATCGTGTTCGGCAAGGATGCCCAGCAGGCCGCCGATCAGGCCCTGATCCTGCGGCGGGTCACGGAAACGAGCCTGACGCCCGGGATGAACGTCATGGACGGCTTCCTGACGACGCACCTCGAGCGGACGTTCTACAAGCACGAAGCCGAGCTGATTCGCGAGTATCTCGGCGCTCCCGACGACATCATCGACTGTCCGACGGAGAGCCAGCGGAAGCTGTTCGGGCCGCGCCGCCGACGCGTGCCGAAGATGATCGACCTGACCAACCCCGTGCTCCTCGGGCCGGTGCAGAACCAGGAGCACTACATGCAGGGCGTGGTCGCCCGCCGCGACAACTTCGTCGAGCCGATCCTCGAGTTCTTCGCGGCGGCCTACCGCGACTTCGCGGCGCTCACGGGCCGCTACTACGGTCTCGTCACCCAGTACAAGTGCGACGACGCCGACACGGTGTTCGTGTCGCTCGGGTCGGCGGCCGAGAACATCGAAGCGGCGGTCGACTATCTGCGCGCCACGCGCGGCGCCAAGGTCGGCTCGATCCATCCCAACGTCTTCCGTCCCTTCCCCGAGGCGGCCATCGTCACGGCGCTGACCGGGAAGAAGAACGTCATCATCCTCGAGCGGACCGACGAGCCGATGGCGGGCGACAACCCGATGGGGCGCGACATCCGCACGGCGCTCAACAAGGCGCTTCAGGGCATCGAGGGGCTGCCGAAGATCACGCCGGATCAGCTGCCGCGGCTCTTCGGCGGCGTCTACGGGCTGGGCTCGCGCGACTTCCGTCCCGAGCACATCATCGGCGCGTGGGAGTTCGCCACGGGGCAGCGGGCGCGCAAGGACGGCAAGAAAGCGTCCGACGGCGCCTCCTTCATCGTCCTCGGCGTCGACCATCCGTACGAGGTCAAGTCGGACGACACGCCGTCGCTCCTCCCCGAGGGTGCGATCGCCGTCCGGTTCCATTCGGTGGGCGGTTGGGGCGCCATCACCACCGGCAAGAACCTCGGCGCCATCATCGGCGACCTCAACGACCTGCTCTACGAGCGCGACAAGGTCGTCGATGAATTCGGCAATCCGAAGGAGATCATTCACGTCAGCGCGAACCCGAAGTACGGGTCCGAGAAGAAGGGCGCGCCGACCTCCTACTTCATGATCGCGGCGCCGGAGCGCATCCGCGTCAACTGCGATCTGCGGCACGTGAACGTGGTGCTCTGCTGCGACCCGAAGGCGTTCACCCACACCAATCCGCTCGACGGGATGTCGGAGGGCGGCAGCCTCGTCTGGGAGTCGGAGGAGGAGGGCAGGCAGGCGTGGGAGCGGCTGCCGCTCTGGGCGCGCCAGGAGATCATCCAGAAGAAGATCCGGGTGTTCACGCTGCCCGGCTTCAAGATCGCCCGGGAGGCGACCGACCGCGGCGACCTCCAGCTGCGCATGCAGGGGAACGCGTTTCTCGGCGCCTTCTTCGCGGTGTCGCCGATGCTCCACGACTTCGGCATCACGCAGGAGCAGTTCCGCGAGGCCGTCTACAAACAGTACGTCAAGAAATTCGGCAAGCTGGGCGACGCGGTCGTCCAGTCGAACATGCAGGTAATGACCAAGGGGTTCGAGCTGGTCCGCGAGATCGACATCGGCGAGCTCGAGGCGCCCGACCGATCGACGCTGCGGGGCAAGGCGCTGCTGCCGGTCGTCATGCCGCAGAGCATCGCGGCGGCCGAAGGATGCGGCACGGGCTGCCGGACGGTGCCGCCGCCGCCGGAGCAGCCGGAACGCCCGCCGCTCACGCGCGTGGAGGAGTTCGACCGGCTCTTCCGGTCCAAGTACGGGTACAACCAGCCGGCGAACGCGTACGCCGCGCTCGGTATCATGGCGGCCGGCACCGGCGACACCGCGTCGAAGTACGTGGCGCGCCGCGAGACGCCGCTTTACATCCCCGAGAACTGCACGCAGTGCATGGAGTGCATCGCGGTCTGTCCGGATACCGCGCTTCCGAACTGCTCGCAGGACCTCGAGACGATTCTGCGGACGGCCGTCACGAACTACGTCCGCAACGCGGGCGAGCGGCAGAAGCTGCTCGGCCTCGTGCCGGAGATCGAGAAACGGACACGCGCGATCATGCGCGAGTCGATCGGCGGCAAGGAGGCGCGGCCGCTTCCCGACATCATCCGGTCGGTCACGCACGAGGTCGACGGCTTCATTTCCTCCGAAGCGAAGGAGCAGTTCTTCGACATCATCGGCCGCGTTCCGATGGCGTACCAGAAGGCGAACGCGATCTTCGCGACGCCTGAAAAGCGGACGCCGGGCGGCGGCGGCGTCTTCTCCATCTTCGTGTCAGACCTGTGCAAGGGATGCGCGGCGTGCGTGACCGCGTGCGGCGAGCATCAGGCGCTAAAGATGGTGCAGGAGACCGAGGAGGTCAACGCCGAGCACGAGACCGGCACCGCGTTCCTCAACCTGCTGCCCGACACGCCGCCGAAGTACCTCGGCCTCTACAACGACGTGCGGCCGCAGGACTCGAAGACGGCGACGCTGCGGAACATGCTGATGGTGCGGCGCAACTACGATGCGCTCGTCTCGGGCGACGGCGCGTGCGCGGGCTGCGGCGAAAAGAGCATCCTGCGCTCGGTGGCGGCGGTGACCGAGGCGTTCATGCGTCCGATCTACCACGCCAAGGCCGACCGGTTCCGGGCCAAGGCCGACCGTCTCGAGAAGGAAGGCGTCGCGAGGCTTGCCGCGCTCAAGGAGCGCCATCCACAGGAGTACGAGCTGCTGCGCCAGGCGATCGCGCACCTCCTCATGGGGCTCGGCGGCGAGGACGACAAGGACACGAAGAAGCGCATCGCCGCGCACGGCCCGATCTCGGAGCGCGACCTCGTCGACGCCATCGCCGCCGTGATGCGGCAGGAAGCGTTCATCCACAAGAATCTGCAGGCGGTCGACGGCCGGCTCGCCAACGGCCTGTCCGTGATGGCGATGGCCGCCCACACCGGCTGCAACACGGTCTACGGCTCGACGCCCCCGAACAACCCGCACCCCTATCCGTGGATGAACTCGCTTTTCCAGGACGGCATGACGATCGGCTGGCTGATGGGCGAGAGCTTCATCGTGGACCACGGCCGGCGGTCGGTGATGCCGGAGCGGCTCGCCGACGCGATCATGGAGCGGGCGTCGGAGGTCATCACGCCGCGCGAGTACTACGAGTTCGTGCACTTCAGCGATGCGCTCATGACGGACCAGGAGATCCTCGAGCTCCCGAAGGTATGGGTGGTCGGCGGCGACGGGGGCATGGGCGACATCGGCTACCAGAACGTATCGAAGGTCATCCTGCAGAACCGGCCGAACATCAAGGGCGTGATGCTCGACACCCAGGTCTACTCGAACACCGGCGGGCAGAACTCCGACTCGACGCCGATGCTCGGCGGCAACGACATGAACGTGTTCGGCGCCGCGACCCAGGGCAAGAGCCACGAGAAGAAGACGGTGGCCGAGACGTTCCTTGCGGGCCATGGATCGCCGTTCGTCGCGCAGGTCTCCATCGCGAACGCGCCGAAGCTGTATCGGGCGATTCTCGACGCGCTCGAGTACCGCGGCACGGCGTTCCTGCAGTGCTTCACGACGTGCCAGCCCGAGCACGGCGTCGCCGACGACCTCGCGCTCATCCAGGCCCAGCGCGTGCGCGACTCGCGCGGCGCCCCGGAGTTCGTCTTCAACCCGCGGCTCGGCGAATCGTACCAGGAGGCGCTCGACCTCAAGGGCAACCCGTCGATCGACATGGACTGGTACGAGACGAAGTTCAAGGCGACCAACGAGCCGTACCGATACACGGTGGCGCACTGGTGCGCGACCGAGGCTCGCTTCCGCAATCACCTGAAAAAGATCAAGAAGGAAGAGGCCGAAAAGCTCATCCCGCTGGAGAACATGCTGGTCCGCATCACCCAGCAGGACGTCGTCTATCGGCGGTACCTGCGGCCCGAGCACCGGGCGTACGTCCCCGATTTCGGCGTCTACATCCGAGTGCAAGGAAGCAACGGCGCGGCCGAGTACCGCGCGATCTCACGCCAGCTCGTGCTCTTCTGCGTCGAGCGCCGCAAGGCGTGGCGGATGCTGCAGAGCAAGGCGGGGATCGAGAACCGCGAGTACAAGGCGCAACGCGCGTTGCTGGCCGACGTCGACGCGGGGAAGATCTCGAAGGAGCACTTCTTCGCCCACGCCGAGCTGCTGCTGAAGGAACGGATCCCGGCGCCCGCCGGGCACAAGCCCGCGGCACCGGCCGTGGCGCCGCAGGTGGCCGCCGCCGCCGCGGTCGCGACGGCCGGCGCGGGGGCGACCACACATTGACGGATCGACGAATGGACGGATTCATGATTCGTCAATCCGTCCATTCGTCAATTACAGGTTCTTGTTCACCTCCGCCCAATTCACGACGTTCCACCACGCCGCGATGTAGTCCGGGCGGCGGTTCTGATACTTCAGGTAGTAGGCGTGCTCCCAGACGTCGAGGCCGAGAATCGGCGTCTTCCCGTCCATGAGCGGGTTGTCCTGGTTCGGCGTGCTCGTGATTGACAGCTTGTTGCCGTCCTTGACGACCCACGCCCAGCCGCTGCCAAAGCGCCCTACCGCCGCCTTCGCGAACTGATCCTTGAACGCGTCGAAGCTGCCGAACGACGCGTTGATCGCATCGGCGATCTTGCCGGTCGGCGCGCTACCCGCGTTCGGTGCCATCCACGTCCAGAACCGGCTGTGGTTCCAGTGGCCGCCGCCGTTGTTGCGGACGGCAGTGCGGATGTCCTCGGGCACGCTGTTGATGCCGCGGCACAGATCCTCGACGCTCTTCGACTGCAGGTCGGGGTGCTTCTCCAGCGCGGCGTTCAGATTGTTGACGTAGGTCTGATGGTGCTTCCCGTGGTGAATCTGCATCGTCTGCGCGTCGATGTGCGGCTCGAGCGCGGCAAAGTCGTACGGGAGCTTCGGGAGTTCGTGCGCCATGCGGTCCTCCTCGGAGGTCGGATGGGAATCGTACTCGGTGGCTACTGAATAGACAACATGCGATCGAGCGCCACCTTCGTCCACTGCTTCTGCTCGTCCGGGACGACGATCTCGTTGTGCACGCGCCCGTCGACCAGCTCTTCCAGAATCCACAGCAGATGGTTGGGCGAGACGCGGAACATGGTGGAACAGAGACAGCCGAAGCGGTCGAGCGACACGACGGTCCGTGCGGGCGCGAGCTGCTGGGCGAGACGGTTGACCAGATGGACTTCAGTACCGATGGCCCACACCGAGCCGGCCGGGCTGTGCGTGACGGTCTTGATGATGTGCTCTGTGCTGCCGATGTCGTCGGCAGCCTGCGCCACCTCCCACGGGACCTCGGGATGGACGATGACGCGGATGCCGGGATGCTGCCGGCGCACGGCTTCGATTTGCGCCACCGTGAACCGCGTGTGCACCGAGCAGTGTCCCTTCCACAGCAGCATGCGCGCGCGCGCCACGTCGTCGGGCGCAAGGCCGCCAAAGATCTCGTCCAGGTCCCAGACGACCATCTCGTCGAGGCTGATGCCCATCCGGTAGGCGATATTGCGCCCCAGATGCTGGTCGGGCAGGAACAGCACCTTCTCGCCGCGTGAGAAGGCCCAGCGGAGTGCCGCCGCCGCGTTCGACGAGGTGCACACCGTGCCACCCCGCTCGCCGACGAAGGCCTTGATGGCGGCTGCGGAATTGACGTAGGTGACGGGCACGACGCCGCGCACGTCCATCCCCATCAGCTCGTCCCAGCAGCGCTCGAGCTGGTCGGGCGCGGCCATGTCGGCCATCGAACAGCCGGCGGCCAGGTCCGGGAGGATCACCCGCTGATGAGGCGCCGCCAGGACGTCGGCGCTCTCGGCCATGAAGTGGACGCCGCAGAACACGATGTACTCGGCATCGGGACGCGCGGCGACGTGGCGCGCCAGGCGGAAGGAATCGCCGGTGTAGTCGGCGAACTTGATCACCTCGTCGCGCTGATAGTGATGGCCCAGGATGACGACCCGGTCGCCAAGAGCGTGGCGCGCCGCTGCGATGCGAGCGTCCATCTCCGCGTCCGACAGGCCGAGGTACCGCTCAGGCAGCGCCTGGCGCTCGCCGATGTGCTCCTTTTCGAACTCGGTAAGAACCGGAATGAATGACGCCATACCCGACCGACTTTGTGAAACTTTTCGCAATCTTTGGACGTGAAAAAGGCCAAACCCCCCGCGCGGCTGTTGCCTGGGAAGCTTGGTCTTGATCAGCAGTATAGCGTGTTCGGCCGCCCTGCGGCACGCGGCATTCGCCGATGCCTGGACGGCGTTCGCCGAATACACGGCCCCTCGGAGCTCTCCTGCCCGTATCCATGGTCCCCATGGTTCACGGATACAGACATCGTCGTCGCCACGGCGGTCGCCCCCCGTCGTCATGGGTGTGCTCCTCGTGACATGGGGCGTCCTCGCACTCCTCGACCGTCTGGAAGTCGTCGAGCTGCGGACCGTGCTCCGCACGTCCTTGGCCCGTATTGATCATCGCCTGGGGGCTAAGCACGGCCCTCTTCAGTCGCACTCGCCGCGGGTTTGGGGCGCTGGTGGCGCTCGCCGGCACAGTGATGCTGGGGAATCAGTTGCTGTGGTGGCGGATGCCCTGGTCGACACTCTGGCCGGTTTTCATCATCGCCGTCGGACTGCACCTGATCTTCCGCCGCCCGCAATGGAACCGTACGGAGTCGGAGGGCGCCGCCGCCGTGAATGCTTCGCCAGCGACCGACGCACCATCGCGCTCCGACACCGCTGACGCTGGGACGTCGCGGGGCGCGACACTCCGCGAAGTGGCGATCCTCGGCGGCATCGAGCGGCGCAACGTCTCGCAGGCGTTTCGCGGCGGCGAAGCGACCGCGGTCCTCGGCGGCGTTGAGCTCGACCTGCGCGACTGCCGGATGGCGGGCACCGAGGCGCACATCGATATGCTGGCGGTGCTCGGCGGCGTGTCGCTGACGATTCCCCGCGACTGGACCGTGGAGTCCGAGATCTCGGCGATTCTTGGCGGCGTCGACGACCGATCCGCGCCGCCGGTGGAAGACTCCTCGTCCTCACCGGGCAGGCATTCCTCGGCGGCGTGGAGATCAAGAACTGATGCATCCGATTCTGTCGTATCGGCGGCGCTGCTTCGCCGCGATCTGGGTCCCCGTCGGAGCGCTGGCCGGTGCGTTGCCATTCTGGGCGGCCGGCGGGCGCGTCGCCGACGTCTGGCCGCTTGTCGTCTGGGGTGAAGCGCTGGCGGCGCCGGTGCTCGCGTCGTGGTGGGTGTGCCGGTTTGCGCCGATTGGCGCCGGTCCCGGCCGCGTCTTCGCGACGGTGGGCAGCGCCGCCGTGATCACAGCAGCGCTGTGGCTCGCCGCGGGCCGCGTCTGGATCTGGATGGTTGCCTCCGCGGCGCCGACAGCCGATCTGCTGTTTCTGCGCGTTGGGCCGGTGGCGTCTCGGTCGCCGCAACCGTCTTCGTTGTGATGAGCGCCGTACACTACACGCTCGCGGCGGCCGACGAATCGCAGGCGGCGAGGCGCCGCGCCCTCGAGCACGACATCACGGCGCGCGAAGCGGAGTTGCGGGCGCTGCGGGCGCAGATCGATCCCCACTTCCTGTTCAATTGCCTGCACTCGATCAGCGCGCTCGTCGGCCGCGAGCCATCGGCTGCGCGGCGCATGTGCCTGGAGCTCGCCGAATTCTTCCGGGAAGCCTGCGCGTCGGATCGCAGCCCCGCATCCGGCTCGGCCTCGAGGCCGCGCTCGTCGAGCGGTACCTCGGCATCGAACAGATTCGCTACGGCGATCGGCTGCCCGCCGCCATTACGATCGCGCCCGAGGCCGAAGACGTGCTCGTCCCTCCGCTGCTGTTGCAGCCGCTGGCCGAGAACGCGGTACGCCACGGCGTGGCGACGCTCCTCGAGGGCGGCGAGATCACGATCGCGGTCGCCCGACGGGGCGAGTACGTCGACGTTCGCGTCGAGAACCCGTACGACGCGACGGACGCGCGTCCCGGTGCGGGTGTCGGCCTGACCAATGTTCGCGCGCGCCTCGATGCCACCTACGGAGGCCGGGCCCACTTCCGCGTCGCCGCCGACGGCCCTCGTTTCACGGCCACGCTGTCGCTGCCCGTCGAGGGCGAGGCCGCATGACGCCGCTCCGCGTGGCGATCGTCGATGACGAGGCGCCTGCTCGGAGTGTGCTGCGCGAGTATCTCGAGGGCGAGCCGGACATTGAGATTGTCGCGGAATGCGCCAACGGCTTCGAGGCAGTAAAGGCCGTGACCGAGCTGAAGCCCGACCTGCTGCTGCTCGATGTGCAGATGCCGAAGCTGGACGGCTTCGAGGTGCTCGAGCTGGTGGGTGACGAGACGGCCGTCGTCTTCACGACGGGCCTACGACGAGCACGCGCTCCGCGCGTTCGAAGTACACGCCGTGGACTACCTGCTGAAGCCGTTCTCGCATGAGCGGCTTCGAGAGGCGCTCGCCCGCGCCCGTCAGCGGCTGTCGCCGGCGGCGGCGGCCGTCGAAGACGTTCCTCAAGGAACAGACGCTCGCGACGATCGAGGCGCAGCTCGACCCGCGGCGCTTCATTCGGATCCACCGCTCGTACCTTCTGAATCTCGACCGCCTCGTCACGCTGGAGCGACCGGCGAAGGATCGACGTGAAGCCGTGCTTCGTGATGGGACGCGGTTGCCGGTGAGCCAGAGCGGATACGCCCGGCTCCAGGACCTGCTTTGACAGGGGGCTGGGTTGCTATCCGGCTACTTCTTCTCTCACGTTGTAGAAGGTGTCGCGCTCGAAGGGTTCGCGCCCCGCCGCCCGCACGAGGCGCGACAGCTGCCCCATCGACAGCCCTTCGGGCGTCGGCGAGCCGGCCATGTGGTAGATCTTCTCCTCCTGCACGGTGCCATCGAGGTCGTCGACGCCGAACCACAGCGCCGTCTGGGCCACCTCCACTCCGGTCGCAATCCAGAACGCCTTGATGTGAGGAATGTTGTCGAGCATCAGGCGCGACACGGCATGCACCCGCAGCGTGTCGGCAGCGCTCGGCGCCGGAAGCTTCCGCATCTGGTTGTTGTCGGGATGGAACGCGAGCGGGATGAACGCCTGGAAGCCGTTGGTCTCGTCCTGCAGCGCGCGCGCCCGCAGCATGTGGTCGACGCGTTCGTCATACGTCTCGATGTGCCCGTAGAGCATCGTGACGTTGGTCTTCATCCCCATGCGGTGGGCAATGCGGTGGATCGACAGGTATCGATCCGCGTCGCACTTGTCATGGCAGATCTTGCGGCGCACGCGCTCGGCGAAGATTTCGGCGCCGCCGCCCGGCAGCGAGTCGAGGCCCGCGGCCACGAGGTCCCGCATCACCTGCTCGTCGGTCATGCCATAGAGATCCGCGAAGAAGGCGATCTCCACCGCCGTGAAGCACTTGAGGTGGATGCCAGGGCGGATTCGCTTGAAGCCTCGCAGCAGCTCCGTGTAGTAGCTGAACGGCAGATCCGGGTTCAGACCGTTGACGATATGGATCTCGGTGAGCGGCTGGTGCGCGCGCTGCCGCAGCTTGTCCCACGCCTGCTCGAGCGACATCGTGTACGCGGCGCTGTCGGTCGGCTTGAGCCGTGCGAACGAGCAGAAGAGGCAGCTGGCGACGCACACGTTCGTCGGCTCGAGCCGCAGGTTGTAGTTGAAGTAGGTGCGGCGCCCGTGCCGCTTCTCGCGCTCGCGGTTCGCCAGCCACCCGACGGCGAGCAGGTCCGCGCACTCGAAGAGGCGCACGCCGTCCGCGAGATCGAGCCGTTCGCCCGCTTCGAGCCTGCGGGCGATGTCCGCCAGCCCCGCCGCGTGAATGCGTGAATGCACGCGAAAACCCTCCGAAATTCTAGCGTGCTATACTCGCCCCAACAAACCGACACCGCCGGGTGATCAGGGGAAGTGGGTGCGAAGCCCACGCGGTCCCGCCACTGTAAGTCGCGCCGAAGCCCGATAGGGCGACGGCGGACAAGTCAGGAAACCTGCTCCGGCGCATGTCCCCTTGATCCGGCGCGAGCGACGCCGGGAGGAGACGATGGTCCTCCAAGTCCGACAGGTTTCATTCAGCTACGAAGCAGGAAACGGCTTCTCGCTGCGCGACGTATCGCTGACCGTCGAGCGCGGCGCGCTGACGGGCCTGCTCGGCCCGAACGGCTGCGGCAAGACGACGCTCCTCAAGCTGATGGCCGGCGTGCTGTGGCCCGAGCAGGGGACGATCGCGTTCGCTGGGCGCCGTCTGACCGACATTGCTCGGCGGGAGCTCGCGCGGCATGTCGCCGTCGTGCCGCAGGAGACCCATCCCGCGTTCGACTACCGCGTCATCGAGATGGTGCTGATGGGCCGTCATCCGCATCTCGGCGCGTTCGCGCTCGAAGGCCCCGACGATCTCGCGATTGCGCATGACGCGCTGGCCGCCACCGGCACCGCTCACCTGGCCGCGCGCGCGTACATGTCGCTGAGCGGCGGCGAAAAGCAGCGCGTCGTCATCGCGAGCGCGCTCGCGCAGCAGCCCGAGGTGCTCCTGCTCGACGAGCCGACCGCCTCGCTCGATCTGGCCTATCAGCTCGAGGTCGCGGCGCTGCTCTCGCGGCTGAACCGCGAGCGCGGCGTCACGATCGTGCTGGCGACTCATGATCTCAATCTGGCCGCATCGATCTGCGGGACGCTCGTGCTCGTTCGCGAAGGGCGCGTGCTGGCCCAGGGCGCGACCGAGGCCGTGCTGAACGGCGACACGATTCGGGAGCTGTACGACGTCGATGCCGAGGTCCGCTTTCATGACCGGTCGGGACATCTGACGGTCGTGCCGATCGGGCGAGTCCGATGACGACCACATCGTCGGTGGCGGCGCCGGTCGACAGCGGGCTCCGGCCTATTCGGGTGCGGCTCGCGTTGATCCTTCTCGGCTACGGCGCGGTGGCGCTCGCCGCGTGCCTGCTGGCGCCGCTCGTCGGCACCACGTCCATCAGCCTCGCCCGCGCGTTCGATCGGTCGATTCCATTTGCCGACAACCTCGACGCGCAGATCTTCTTCCTGGCGCGGCTGCCCCGCGTGCTGGCGGGTGCGGTGGTCGGCGCGGCCTTGGCGGCGGCGGGCGTCGTCCTTCAGGCCCTGCTGCGCAACCCGCTGGCGACGCCGTTCACGCTCGGCGTCTCCGCCGGCGCGGCGCTCGGCGCGATGCTGGCGATCTCAGCCGGCGCCGCGGTCGGCATCGGTGCGCTGTCGCCCGTGCCGCTGGCAAGCCTGACCGGCGCCTTCGTGGCGGCCGCGATCGTCTATACGCTCGCGACCAAGCCCGGGCGGCCAATGTCGACGGCGGTCCTGCTGCTCGCAGGCGTCACGCTCAACTCGTTCTTCTCCGCGCTGATTCTCTTCGTGCAGTACATGTCCGATTTCGCCGAAGCGTACCGGACTGTGCGCTGGCTGATGGGCGACCTCGACGTCGGCGGCGTCGCGCCGATCGCCGCCGTGCTCCCGCTCGTCGTCCTCGCCTTTGCGCTCTTTGCCGTGCTTCCCTCGTCGCTCAACCTGCTCAGCGTCGGCGCGGACACCGCGGCCACCCGTGGCGTCGACGTCGCCCGGACGCAGCGGATCGCGTTTTTCGGCGCGACGCTTGCCACGAGCGCCGCGGTCGCGCTCGCCGGACCGATTGGCTTCGTCGGCATCGTCGTCCCACACCTGGTGAGGCTGATGACCGGCGTGGACCATCGCATCACACTGCCGGCGTCGGCGCTGTTTGGCGCGGCGTTTCTCGTGGGGTGCGACCTCGTCGCGCGCACGGTGCTCGCGCCGGTCGAAGTCCCGGTCGGCGTCGTCACCGCCATGATTGGAGGGCCGTTCTTCCTGTGGCTGCTCGTGCGAAAGGCCTGATTCTCGTCGCACTCGCGGTCGTCGCGATTTCTGCCAGCCAGCGCCCGGCGACGCGCATCGTGTCGCTCGTGCCCGCGCTGACCGAGATGCTCTTCGCCATCGGCGCGGGACCGCAGGTCGTCGCCGTCAGCAGCTACGACGACTTTCCTCCTGAAGCGGCGCGGCTGCCGCGTGTCGGCGCGCTGCTCGATCCCGACGTCGAGCGGATCCTCGCGCTCCGCCCCGATCTCGTGGTCACCTATGGATCGCAGGACACGCTCGAAACGCAGCTCACGAATGCCGGCATCCGCACCTTCAGTTACCGCCACGGCGGCCTGGAGACCATTCTTACGACGCTCGCGGAGCTTGGGGCGGCGACCGGCCGCACAACTGACGCCGCTCGCGCGGTGACGAACATCAGACAGCAGCTCGACGCGGTCCGGACGCGGGTACGCGGCCGTTCGCGTCCGCGCGTCCTGCTCGTCTTCGGGCGCGAGCCTCGGTCGCTCCGGCAGCTGTACGTCAGCGGCGGCGTCGGATTTCTGCACGAGATGCTCGAGACTGCCGGCGGCATGAACGTCTTTGCCGACGTCCGCCGCGAATCGGTGCAGCCGTCGTCGGAAACGCTGCTCGCGCGGGCGCCCGAGATCGTGCTCGAGATCCACGAGAACCGTACGATTGCCGGAGCCGAGGCGGACCGCGAGCGTGCGGTGTGGGGCGCGCTGGCGTCGATTCCTGCCGTCCGCAACGGGCGGATTCATTTTCTGAACGGCGACTACATGACCGTTCCCGGGCCGCGCGTCGGACTTGCCACCGAGGCGTTCGCGCGCGCCCTCCATCCTGCCGCTTTCCAATGAAGATTCTGCTGTCGTGGAGCTCGGGCAAGGACAGCGCGTGGGCGCTCCACGTGCTCAATCAGACTCACCCGGGCGCGGTGACCGCGCTGCTGACGACGGTGAATGAGGCCGTGGATCGGGTCGCGATGCATGCCGTCAGACGCGCGGTGCTGGAGGCGCAGGCCGCGGCGGCGGGCCTGCCGCTTCGCGTCGTGCCGATTCCGCATCCCTGCGTGAACGAGGTGTACGAGGCGCGGATGCGCGAGGCGGTCACCGCGGCCGTGGCGGATGGCTTCACCCACGTCGCGTTCGGCGACCTCTTTCTGGAAGACGTGCGCCGCTACCGCGAGGAGCGGCTGGCGAGGAGCGGCCTGCAGCCGTTGTTTCCCGTCTGGGGCATCCCGACGCCGGATCTGTCCATGCAGATGCTCGACGCGGGTCTCCGGGCGCGCATCGCGTGCGTCGACACGCGCGTGCTCGACGCCTCGTTCGTCGGCCGCGAGTGGAACCGGGCGCTGCTCGAGGCGCTGCCGGCCGGGATCGATCCGTGCGGCGAGAACGGCGAGTTCCACACGTGCGTGTACGCGGGGCCGATGTTCCGCACGCCGCTGGCGCTCGCGTGCGGCGAACGCGTCACCCGCGATCCGTTCGTATGGTGTGACCTGGTGCCGTCATGAGCGTCTACCCGTCCCGCATCGTCTGCCTTACCGAAGAGACGACCGAGACGCTGTACCTGCTCGGCGAGGGCGACCGCGTCGTCGGCGTTTCCGGCTACACGATCCGCCCTCCGGAAGCGCGGCAGAAGCCACGTGTGTCGGCGTTCCTCAACGCACGCTTCAGCAAGATCGAGGCGCTCAAGCCCGACCTGGTACTGGGCTTCTCCGACCTGCAGGCCGAGATTGCCGCGGAATTGATCCGCCGCGGATATCCCGTGGCAGTCTTCAATCAGCGGAGCGTGAAGGACATCCTCCAGATGATTCGCGTGCTGGGCGGAATGGTCGGATGCGGCGACCGTGCCGATGCACTCGCCTCACGGCTCGAGCTCGAGATCGACGCCGTGCGGGCCGCGACCGCGGGACTGCCGCGTCCGCGCGTCTTCTTCGAGGAATGGGACAACCCGCTGATCTCCGGCATCCGGTGGGTCGAGGAGCTGATCGAGATCGCGGGCGGCGACCCGATCTTCCCCGAGCTCCGCGACGCGAAGCTCGGACGCGACCGCATCGTCACCCCGGACGAGGTCGTGCGGCGCAACCCGGACGCGATCGTCGCGTCGTGGTGCGGCAAGGCCGTTCGGATGGAGCGGATTGCGACGCGCGTCGGCTGGAGCGAAGTCGCCGCCGTCCGAAACGGCCATATCTACGAGATCAAGTCCGCCTACATCCTCCAGCCCGGCCCTGCGGCGCTCACCGAGGGCTTGCGCCAGCTGCACGACATCCTCGCGCGCGTGCGGTCCGGCTCGCGGCGGCTCACTCCGCTGTCGACGGATCGATGATCGCCCGCACGGTGCTCACGGTATTGGCCGGAAATCCGCCCTGCTGCGCGTGCTCGCGGACGGCCTGCTCGTCGTCGGCGATGTAGATACAGACGATCTTGCTGTCGGTGACGTAGCTCTGCTGCCACTGGATGCGGGGGCCCATCCCGCGCAGCACGCCGCACGACTTCTGCGAAATCGCCTTCAGGTCTGCCGCCGAGAGCTTGCCCGCTCCCGGAATCTCCCGCTCGATCAGAAACTTTGGCATCGCGCTCTCCTTGTCGTAGGTATGATGTCGCAGCAACAAGCATACACAGGGGGGCATGGAAGGACCATGACCCTTGGCGTCGCCGAGATTGCCACCCGCGTGGGGTACGCGTCCGAGGCGGCGTTCAGCCGCGCGTTCAAGCGCCAGTTCGGCGCCGCGCCCGCTAATCTAGGCGGCGCGCGCGACTACAATGCCCCGCGTGAACAGGAGGTAGACGCCCGTCATGAGGCACATCCTTCCCGTATCCGTTGCCTGTGTGATCCTCGCGGTGATCCTCGCGGCCCAGACGCAAAGCGGGCAGGCCCCGCCCCAACAGGGCGTCGACCCGTATGCGAACAACCCTGCCGCGGGCGCGACCGCATTTCCGCTCGCGGCTCCTGCCGGAACCGACAGCAACGCGAGAACGACCGCCCCGGCTGGAGCCGTCAACCAAGGGCCCTTCGACGCGGCCGCGTGGAAGTACGGACCCGCATTCGATGCGCCCGCGGGCGCCAAGATCTGGAATCCGGTGCGGCTGAAGCTGATGCAGGGCGGCAAGGTGACCGGCGGCACCGTCTTCAGCGCGACCGATCCGGCCGTCTACTGCGCGATGGCGAACGCCGGCTACGACTTCATCTGGACAGAGATGCAGCACAGCGAGCGCGACTGGCAGGCAGCGGCGCGCATGTGGCGCACCTGTCCCCATGCCAGGGCCGTCCCCGGCGTGCGCGTGGCGTACGCCGACGAACGGGAAATTCAGCACGCCCTCGATGCCGGCGCGCTCGTCATCGTCGTGCCGACGGTCGACACCGTTGAAGAGGCGACGGCGGCGCGGAACTGGACGTACTTCCCGCCGCTCGGACGCCGCAGCGCCGGTGGCGGTCAGGCGTTCGACCCGGCGATGTGGGGTGCGGTGCCAGGCGGCTACCGCAACACGATCAACGACAACGTCGTGCTCATTCTGATGATCGAGACGCTCGAAGGCTTGAAGAACGCCGACGCCATCGCCCGCGTGCCCGGAGTGCATGCGCTCTTCGCCGCGAGCGGGGACCTCGGCAACTTCACCGGCTATCGCCAGGGGACGCCCGACTACGAGCGCGCGATCAACATCGTCCACGACGCGGCGATCAAGGCGAAAGTCCGGCTCTGTGGCCCTATCGCGTGGCGCGATCGGCCCGACTTCACGTGCTTCCAGGCGGGAAGCGAGCTCGCCGCGATCACGAGAGGCGCGGCAGCCGAGCTGGGGCCGCTGGCGAATACCCAAGCGAAGCCCGACGTCGGCCCGTTTGCCGGCCGCTGAACAAGTCAGAAGTCACAAGTCACAAATGACAGTCGATTCTGACGTGTGACGTGTGACTTTACGAGCCGACGACGGGATTGGTCAGCGTGCCGACGCCGTCGTACGTGCACACGGACCGATCGCCAGCCTTGAAGTAGACCGGCGGCGTCCGCGCCGATCCAACGCCGGCGGGCGTCCCGGTCGCGATGATGTCGCCGGGACGCAGCGTCATGATGTGCGACGCGTACGCGATCTGCTCGTACACGTTGTGGATCATCAAGGCCGTGCTCGCCTGCTGCATCACCGTCCCGTTCAGCGTGAACCTGATGGCCAGCTTCTGCGGATCGCCGATGAACTCCTTCGGCGTGATGTACGGTCCGAGCGGGCCGAACGTGTCGTGGTTCTTGGCGATGAGCCAGTCCGTGCCGTAGCGGGTGTCGCCGCGCCCGCCGCGATCCGAGACGTCGTTCTGAATCGTGTAACCGAAGATGTAGTCGGCGCTCCGCGCGAGAGGCACCCGGCTCGCCTGCCGGCCGATCACGACCCCGAGCTCGCACTCCCAGTCGACTTGTGTCCGTCCGGGCGGCAGCCGGATGGCCTCGCCCTCGGCGATGATCGTCGACGGCAGCTTGATGAACATGTACGGGTTCCACCGCGTGTCGTTCGCCGCGCGCTCCCAGATACCCGGCGCGCTGCGAGTGCCGGGGAGCGCTTTGCCTAGCGTGACCGGCGCCGCCGTCGTGACCTGTTGACTGAGCAGCGCGGCCTCCCGGTCGTGCTCGGCGTAGTTCACCGCCACGTTCAGCATCGTCGCCGGCATGACCGGGGGCAGGATCTTCACCGCCGAGACGTCGAAGACGTACGCGGGCCTGCTGGCGCCGGCGGCCTCGACGCTGCGGACGATCTCGAGGATGCGGGCGCGGAGCCCCTGGTCGTAGCGGACGATCAGATCCTTCATGTCGACCGGCGGCGTGGCGGTGGATGCAGGCGCGACCGCCTTGTGCGCCGCGGCAAAGTCGATCACCACCGCCTCGCGCAGCACGATGCCGACGAACGCACGGCCGCCGCGCTCGAACGTGCCCAGCTTGAAGGGCGTGACCGCCTGCGCGCCTACAAATGGTTCGGCCAGCAGGGATGCGGCGAGTACGCCAAGAACGATGCGCGTCATGTACGCTCTCCTCGTCGTCAGTCTACATCCGTTGAAGCCGCATGCCGCAAGCGCTACACTGCTGCCTCCGATGACCGCAGTTTCACTCGCCGTCGGTGAGGCGCCGCTCGCCGGCGCCTCGGCCGATGCGCGTGCCTACCGGCTCACCAGCATCGATATGCTGCGTGGGGTCGTCATCGTGATCATGGCGCTCGACCATGTCAGGGATTATGTGATGCTCGGCGCCGTGCAAGATCCGACGACGGATCCGAACGTGGGCGCCGCTGTGTTCTTCACCCGCTGGATCACGCACTTCTGCGCGCCCGTCTTTGTTTTCCTTGCTGGCACGAGCGCGGGGCTGATGGCCGCGCGAAAACCCGCGTCCGCTCTCGGCCGGTTCCTGCTGACGCGGGGGTGGTGGCTGGTCTTCATCGAATCGGTCGTGATTTCCACCGCGTGGAGCTTCGCTCCCTGGGGCATCGATCAGCTCGGCGGCCGCACGGTGGTACCGCTCGGGGTCATCTGGGCCATCGGCGCCAGCATGATCGTACTCGCGGGTGCTCAGCTGCTGGGAAGGCACGCCTGCTTCTGGATCGGCGCCGCGCTGCTCCTGGGCCACAACGGGCTCGATCCGATCTGGCCGTCCACGAACATCCTCGACGAGAGCGGTCCGTGGTGGGCGGCGCTGCACTCGCAGGTGCCGCTGGCGGCAGGACCGTTTCTCCTCGTCTTCGTGTACCCGCTGCTGCCGTGGATAGGCGTGATGCTCCTCGGCTACGGGACGGCCGCCGTATTCGAAGAACCACCGACGCGCCGCAACCGCCAGCTTGCCGCGTGGGGACTGCTGCTGACGGCCGCGTTCCTCATCCTGCGGGCGGCGGGCGTGTACGGCGACCCGAACGCGTGGCAGGCCGGCGGCGGAACGACCCGCACGGTCATCGACTTTCTGAACACCACGAAATATCCGCCGAGCCTGTTGTTTCTCCTGATGACGCTCGGACCGGCCGCGCTTTTCTGCTCGCGCGCGGATCGCCTGCCCGATGCGGTGCGGCGGCCGCTCATCGTCTACGGCCGCGCTCCGTTCGCCTTCTACGTGGCGCACCTGTATCTGATCCACGCGCTCGCCGTTGCGCTCGGCACGATTCAGGGATTTGCTCCGCAGCAGCTGTTGACGCTGATGTTCTTCTTTCCCGAGGGATACGGAATCGGGCTGCCGGGCGTCTACCTCGTCTGGATCCTGGTCGTGGCGGCGCTCTATCCTTTCTGCCGATGGATGGCTGACCTCAAGGCGCGCCGCCGGGACTGGTGGCTGAGCTATGTCTAGATGGATCTGTGCGATCGTGCTGCTCCTGTCCGCCGCGCCGGCGGCAGCCGCGCAGCGGGGGCCGGTGCAGTCCGATCAGGACATCCTCATCGCGCTCGAGCGCGGCTGGAACGACGCGTTCTACAGGCGCGACGTCAAATTCATCGAGAACCTGCTCGCCGACGAGTTCGTCGCCACCTACGACGACGGCACGCGCGGAGACAAGCAGAAGGAGCTGGAGCTCGCAGCCACGTTCAATCAGGCGGTCGAGTCGGCCGTCCAGGACGACTTCGTCGTCAAAGTGTACCGCGACACCGCGGTCGTCTGGTTCACGCTGAATATCGTCGGGATCAAACAGGGGCAGCGCTCGCCGCTGACCCTGCGCTACACCGACGTGTGGGTGTTCCGCGACGGCCGGTGGCAATGCGTTTCGACACACAGCACGCGGGTGGTCCAGCGCTGAATCGAGGTCCGGTTGGAGCCGGACGCGACCTACTATGACGAGGCGCGCTGGTAGGCGTCGATAATCTCGCTGCCCGTGGCAAACCAGACGCGCTCGTGCTTCTTCATGTGCGCGAGCGCCCGCGCAAGATAGCGAGTCCGCAGCGGCTGGCCGATGATCATCGGGTGCAGCGGCAGGCCGAGCACGCGCGGGTGCTTCGCGCTGTCGGCGTAGAGCGCGTCGAACTGGTCGACAACCGACTGCAGATACTGCTCGCCGGTGTACCCCTTCCGCATGAACAGTGGGATGTCGTTGATCTCCATACAGTACGGGATCGAGAACATCCGCCCCTGACGTACCTTCATCGGGTACGGCTGGTCGTCGTTGTTCCAGTCGCCGCAGTAGATCACGCCCTCTTCGGCCAGCAGATCGAGCGTGTTGTGCGTCTCGACGAGCCCGGGTCCGAGCCATCCGCGTGGCCGCCGGCCCGTCGCCTGCTCGATGGTCCTGAGCACCGTGTGAATCAGCGCGCGTTCCTTCTCGAGCGGCAGCCCGGCGAGATTCTCGCTGTTCGTGATGCCGTGGCCCATGAACTCCCAGCCGCGGCGCTTCATCTCCTCGATGGCCTTCGGGTGCGCATCGACGACGGCGGAGTTGAGCGCGACAGTCGCGCGGACGCCGGCCGCGTCGAGCACGTCGGCGAGCCGCCAGAGGCCGACGCGCATGCCGTACTCGCGCCACGCGAAGTTGACCACGTCGGGGACGTTGCCACGGTCGTTCGGCGTGATGGCCTGGCCCGATGCCGAGTCGTAGCGCCAGACCTCCACGTTGGGGATGATCCACACGGCGAGCGTCGCGCCACCGGGCCACGTGAACGGCCGACGCTCGAAGATGAACGAGTCGTCGTAGCGGTCCGACCGCCGCACGGGCGGTGACGGCGCCTGTGCGAGCGCACGCGTCGGCGCCAGCCCGGAAAGCAGTGCGCCGGCTCCGGCAAGAGGGAGGCTGCGGCCGAGAAAATCGCGTCGACTGGGCGGCATCGCGTGGGGTGGATTATGGAGCAGCGGGCCCTGTGGCACAATGCCCGGCATTCGGGCTGCGGACGGGAGGCTCGCATGAGGAGAGGGGCGCGCATCGCGGCGATTGTGCTGGCTCTGTGGGCGTTCGGCACCGGGATGGCCGCCGCTCAGGCGGCGAAGGCCGTCCGGGTAACCGTGCTTTCGACGATGCTGGCCGGGAACCGCGGCGCAGGCATCGGGGAATGGGGCTTCGCCGCGGTGCTGGACGTGGACGGCCGCCGGCTCTTGATCGACACCGGCGAGCGGCCTGAGACGGTGCTCCGCAACGCCGCCGAGCTTCGCATCGATCTATCGGACATCACCGACGTCGTCGTGACGCACAACCATGGCGACCATACGGCGGGCCTCGTCACGCTCCGCCGCGAGCTCGCGAAACGAAACCCACGCGCGCTGTCACGGGCGCACGTTGCGCGCGGCATCTTCTATCCGCGGCCCGGCACCGGCGGCGCGGACGAGAACGGCCTGTTGCCGCTGAAGGCGGCCTACGAAGCGGCTGGCGGCACGTTCGTCGAACACGAGGGACCGACGCAGATCATGCCGGGCGTCTGGTTCACCGGGCCGGTGCCGCGCATCCATCCCGAGCGCAACTGGACGCCTCGCGGTCAGGTGCGCACCCCGACCGGGCTTGCCGAAGACACGGTGCCCGAGGATGCCTCGGTCGTCGTGGATTCGACCGAGGGACTCGTTCTCATCAGCGGATGCGGGCACGCCGGCATCGTCAATACGATTGAGCACGCGCGCAAGGTCGTGCGCGCCGCGCCGCTCCATGCGGCCATCGGGGGATTCCATCTGTTTGCCGCGAGCGACACGACGCTCGAGTGGACCGCCGGCAAGCTCCGCGATTTCGGGTTGCAGCATCTGCTCGGGGCCCACTGTACCGGCATCGAAGCCGTGTACCGGATTCGCACCCTCGCGGGGCTCACGCGGCGGACTGCGGTCGTCGGCGCCGTGGGATCGAGCTTCACGCTCGGCAAAGGGATTGCGGCGCTCTCGATCGCCGGGTGACGGAGCACACGCTCATGGTCGCGGTGATCTTCGAGGTCTGGCCCGCGGACGGACGCCGGCAGGAATACCTCGATCTGGCGGCCGCGCTGCGGCCGCGGCTCGAACAGATCGACGGCTTCATCTCAGTCGAGCGGTTCGAGAGCCTGTACGAGCCTGGCAAAATCTTGTCGCTCTCCTTCTTCCGCGACGAGGAGGCTGTTGCACGGTGGCGAGCGGTCGAGGAACACCGGACGGCGCAGGCGAAAGGGCGGGCCGGCATCTTTCGCGACTATCGCCTCAGGGTGGCGGCGGTGATCCGCGACTACGGAAAGGTCGATCGAGCGCAGGTCCCCGACGACAGCCGGGCCGTGCACGGGTAGGTCCGGATGAAGCCGGACGCCACGGACGCTACGCGCTGAATTCGACGTCGATCGGCTTCGGAATGAGCCGCTTCTGCCACGCGTCGTCGAACAGCCGCTGCACCGCCGCACGGCCGCGATCGCCGTAGTCGAGCGTCAGTTCGTTTACGTACATCCCGACGAACCGGTCGGCCTTGGCGCGGTCGAGGCCGCGGCCGAACTGGAGGGCATAGTCGAGGGCTTCCTGGCGGTGCGCGAGTGCGTAGGCGATGCTCTCGCGCAGCAGGCGCGACACCGTGGCGATCGCCTGCGGACCGAGATCGCGGCGGATCACGTTGCCGCCGAGCGGCAGCGGCAGCCCGCCCGTGCGCTCGCCCCACCAGACGCCGAGGTCGACGATCTTCTTCAGCCCTTCGTCCTGGTACGTGAGCTGACCCTCGTGAATCAGCAGACCCGCCTGCACCTCGCCCGCACGGACGGCCTCCTGGATCCGATCGAACGGCATCACGACGTACTGCACGTTCGGGTCGTAGAGCCGCAGCGCCAGGAAGGACGTGGTGAGCGGGCCGGGCACCGCGACGGTGACGCCGGCCAGCGACGAGGGGCCGCCGGCGCGTGCGACGACGATCGGGCCGTAGCCGTCGCCCATGCTGGAGCCATGTGGCAGCAGCAGGTACTTGTCCGTCAGATACGCGTACGCGTTGAACGAGACAGCGCTCACCTCGTACTTCCCCTCGAAGGCGGCGCGATTGAGCGTCTCGATGTCCGCGAGCAGATGGTCGAACTCGATCCCGTTGGTCGGTACCCTGCCGCTCGCGAGACCATAGTGCATGAAGGCGTCGTCGGAATCCGGACTGTGGGCGACCGTGATTCTCATTAGGTAGCTTGGGTGCTGGGTTGCTTGGGTAGCCGGGCGGCCAGGTAGCTGGGCTACCTTTTTGCGCGCTCGGCGAGCCAACGAACGAGCGCGCCGATATCGGCGGGCTGCCTGCGGAACTCCCGCGGGGTGACGTGCTCGATCATCTCGCGGTGCGTCGGCGCGCCGTACGGCACCGGCCCGCTTTCGAGGTTGGCGCCAGGATCGAAGAGCACGATCGGCGGCGCCTGCCCGTACACCTCGACGGTATAGCGGAGGTTCAGTCCCTCCCGTTCCTCGCGAACGGCCGACTCGCGCAACCCGCGCTGGATCCGCTCGAGATTCACCGGTAGACGGCTGACGTCAATGGCGTTCTGCGCCACGGCAGGGCTCGCGAGCCCTGCGGCGAGCAGGAGCACAGCCGTCATCCGCACTGCCATGATCGCCATTATGTCCTTCACTCCGCGTACCAGCTAGCGAACGGCCGCAACCCCGGCCTTGGTCTCGCGCTTCTTCTGGTAGTCGGCAATCGCGGCTTTGATGGCGTCTTCGGCGAGCACCGAGCAGTGAATCTTGACCGGCGGCAGCTCCAACTCTTCGGCGATGTCGCTGTTGGAAATCGCAAGCGCCTGGTCGAGCGTCCGCCCCTTGAGCCACTCGGTGACGAGACTCGAGCTGGCAATGGCCGACCCGCAACCGAACGTCTTGAACTTTACCTCGTCTATCACGCCGGTCGCGGGGTTGATCCGGATCTGCAGCTTCATCACGTCGCCGCACTCGGGCGCGCCGACCAGGCCGGTGCCGACGTGCGGATCGTCCTTCGGGAGCGAGCCGACGTTCCGGGGATTCTGGAAGTGGTCGATGACCTTGGGTGAGTACGCCATTACAGATTCACCCCTTCCTTCATCAGCTCGTACAGCGGCGACATCTCGCGCAGGCGCCGCACAACCGCCGTCACCTTCTCCGCCACGTAATCGACCTCCTCCTCCGTCGTCCAGCGGCCGAGGCCGAAGCGGATGGACGAGTGCGCGAGGTCGTCGCCGGCGCCGAGCGCCTTCAGTACGTAGGACGGTTCGAGGCTGGCCGACGTGCACGCGGATCCGGACGACACGGCCACGTCGTTGATGCCCATGAGGAGCGATTCGCCTTCCACGTAGGCAAAGCTGACGTTCAGGTTGTGCGGGAGCCGATGCTCGAGCGAGCCGTTGACGTAGATGCCGTCCAGGCCCTGATGGAGCTTCTCGCTGAGGCGGTCGCGCAGCCGCCGCAGCCGCGGGCCTTCCTCCGCCATCTCCAGGCGGCACAGCTCCGCCGCCTTCCCGAGCCCGACGATCCCCGGCACGTTCAGCGTGCCGGAGCGCATGCCGCGCTCGTGGCCGCCGCCGCTGATCTGTTCGGCGAGCAGGACGCGCGGATTGCGCCGCCGCACGTACAGCGCGCCGACGCCCTTCGGACCGTAGAACTTGTGTCCGCTCAGCGAGACCAGGTCGGCCTTGACGTCGTCGACGTCGAACGGAACCTTGCCGATCGCCTGCACCGCGTCGGTATGAAAGAGAATGCCGTGCTCTTTCGCGATCGCCCCGACCTCGGCGACCGGCTGGATCACGCCGATCTCGTTGTTGGCGGTCATGATCGAGATCAGGATCGTCTTCGGCGTGATGGCGGCGCGCAGCTCGCCCGGATCGATCAGCCCGTCGTGCTCGACAGGCAGATAGGTGACGCGGAACCCCTGCTTCTCGAGCTGATGACACGGATCGAGCACCGCCTTGTGCTCGGTCACGCAGGTGACGATGTGGTTGCCCTTTTCGGCATACATCGCCGCCACGCCCTTGAGCGCCAGGTTGTTCGCCTCGGTAGCGCAGCTCGTGAAGACGATTTCCTTCGCCGTCGCGCCAACGAGATCGGCAACCTGCTGGCGCGCCTGCTCCACCGCTTTCTCGGCCGCCCAGCCGAACGCATGATTGCGGCTGGCGGCATTGCCGAACTCCTGTGTGAAGTACGGCAGCATCGCTTCGAGCACCCGTGGATCGACGGGTGTCGTCGCGTGATGGTCCATGTAGATGGGCAGCTTCATCGTCGTAGCACCGCGGCACGAGCCACCGACGGCGGCCGCGGGGATGCGTCCGCGGCGGCGATCTCCGCGATCGTGACCGTCTGCAGCGTGGACGCAATGCGCTCGCGAATCCGCCAGAGCGGATCGCGAATGCTGCACTTGGTGAACTGATCGCAGTTGTGCTCGGTCGGAGAGCAGGCAGTGATGCCGAACGGACCGTCGATCGCCTGAATGACGTCGGCGACCGTGATGGCGGCGGCGGGACGCCCCAGCGCGTAGCCGCCGCGCGTTCCCTGCGTGGAGACGAGCAGCCCGACGCGGACGAGCCGCTGGAGCACCTTCGCCATCAGCTCCAGCGGGATGTCGTACTGCTCGGCAATCTCACGCGCGCTCGTCGAGGACGAGGGCCGCACGGCCAGATGCTTGACGGCCATCAGCGCGTAATCCGCCTTCTTCGAGAGCCTGAGCACTAGTACTTCGGCTGCGACGGATCGACCTTGTCGATCCATTCCAGAATGCCGCCGCGGAGGTTCTTCACGTTCGTGAACCCGACCGTTCGGAGGTAGTCTACCGCTTTCGCGCTCCGCCCGCCCATCTTGCACTGCGCGACGATCTCGCGATCGCGCGGCAATTCCTGATACCGGCGCGGCAGCTCGCCGAGCGGAATCAGCGTCGATCCGGGAATCCGGTTGATCTGGTACTCGTTCGGCTCGCGCACGTCGAGGACGAACAGCTTCTCGCCCGCATCCAGCCGGCGCTTCAACTCGACCGGCGTGATCTCCCACTCGTTCACCGCAGCCTCCGTCTGCACCTGCGGCTCCGGCCGCAGGCCACAGAACTGCTCGTAGTCGATGAGCTTCGTCACCGTCGGATTGGTCCCGCACATGGGGCACTCGGGATCCTTCCGGAGCTTCAGCTCGCGGAACCGCATTTTCAGCGCGTCGTAAATCAGGAAGCGGCCGATGAGCGGCTCGCCGATGCCGAGCATCAGCTTGATCGCTTCCGTCGCCTGGATGACGCCGATGATTCCGGGCAGCACGCCCAGCACCCCTCCCTCCGCGCAGCTCGGGACGAGCCCCGGCGGCGGCGGTTCGGGATACAGGCAGCGGTAGCACGGCCCGTTCTTCACGGCGAACACCGACGCCTGTCCTTCGAACCGGAAGATGCTGCCGTAGGCGTTCGGCTTGCCGCTCAGCACGCACGCGTCGTTGACCAGGTACCGCGTCGGGAAATTGTCGGTACCGTCGAGAATCACGTCGAACGGCTCGAACAGCTTCAACGCGTTTTCCGACGAGAGCGCCGTCTCGTACGTGTCGATCTGGATGTTCGGGTTGAGCGCATGGAGCCGCGTCTTCGCCGATTCGAGCTTCGACCGCCCGACGTCGGGCGTCCCGTGCAGCAGCTGCCGCTGCAGGTTGCTGAAATCGACGACGTCGAAGTCGACGATGCCGATGCGGCCGACGCCGGCCGCGGCGAGGTACATCGCGGCCGGCGAGCCGAGTCCGCCGGCGCCGATGCAGAGCACGCTCGACGCCTTGAGGCGCCGCTGTCCGTCCATGCCGACCTCCGGCATGATCAGGTGCCGGCTGTAGCGCTGGATCTCGTCCTGCGACAGATCGGGCGCGGCCGGCGCCGTGACGGTCGGGGCGCCGCCAGCCACCGACGGGACGATGCTCAGCGAGTCGCCCGGCTTGACCGGCGTCTGCTCGCGCTGCAAGTACCGGATGTCTTCGTCATTGAGGTACACGTTGACGAAGTTCCGCAGCCGCCCCTCGTCGGTGTACAAGTGTCTGCGGAGTCCCTCGTACCGCCGCGTCAGATCCGCGAGCAGCTCGCCGACCGTGCCGCCGCTCGCCTCAACCGATTCCTTCTTGTCGGTGAACGGCCGGAGCGGTGTGGGAATGTGAATCGTAGTCGCCATAGGTCAAGTCTTCCTGGTCGAAAGCCGATCGATCGTCGCGCAGACGCCACGACGTCATGTCCTGCGGCACCCCCGCGCGGACCGCAACGATCAGGTACGAGAAGAACGGCCACGCATGATCGAGATCGTACTGCGACGGGCGCGCCGGATGATCCGGATGCGAGTGGTAGAACCCAAGCAGCTCGGCACCCTGCTCGGAGGCCCGGCGCTCGGCGTCACGGTAGTCCTGCGGCCGCACGCGGAAGCGGCGCCGCGGACCTTCCTCCGTCGTGTTCGGCAGCGGATGCGCGCTCGACACGAGCCCGTCGCGCCCGATGAGCGCGCCGCAGCACTCGTTCGGATAGGTGTCGGCACCATGCTGTCGAATGGCCGCCGCGACGCCCGGCTGCAGCACGAGACTCATCCCTTCTCGTCCCAGAAGCGCTCGGAGAGGTACTTCTCGCCGCCGTCGCAGAAAACCACCACGATGACCGCATCGGAGGCGCGCCGGGCCACGTGCAGCGCGCCCGCCAGGTTCGCGCCGCTCGAGATACCGACGAACAGACCCGTCTGCGCCAGGCGGCGCGTCAGATCGTAGGCCTCTTCGGTACTGACGCCGATGTCCTCGTCCGCCACCCCGGGGTCGTAAATCCCCGGCACGATGGCGGTCGCCATGTGCTTCAGCCCTTCGAGGCCATGCAGCGGCGAGTCGGGCTGCACCGAGATGAGACGAACCGCCGGGTTCAGCTCGCGCAGCCGTCGGCCAGTCCCGACAAACGTGCCGCTCGTACCGAGACCCGCCACGAAATGGGTAATGCGCCCCTCGGTCTGCTCGAAGATCTCGGGCGCCGTCGTGTCGTAGTGCGACAGCCAGTTGCCGTCGTTGTTGTACTGATCCGGATAGAAATACCGATCCGGGTCCGCGGCATACAGCGCCTTCGCCTTGAGGATCGCGCCGTCGGATCCTTCCATCGGATCGGTGAAGACGATCTCCGCGCCGAAGGCGTGGAGGATCCGCTTGCGCTCGGGCGTCACGTTCGACGGCACGCACAGCCGCACGCGGTAGCCGCGCGCCGCCCCGATCATCGCGTAGGCGATGCCCGTGTTGCCCGACGTCGCATCGAGGATGATCGTGTCGCGCGTCAGCGCGCCGGAGCGCTCGCCGTCCAGAATCATCCGCGCCGCAGGACGGTCTTTCACCGAGCCGCCCGGATTCCGCCATTCGGCTTTGGCCCACAGCTCGACGTTGCGGAGCCCCCGCTCGAAGCTCGACAGACGGATCAACGGCGTGTTGCCGATCAGGCCGAGGACAGACGGCGAGGTACGCACGATGCCGGGGGTAACGGCGGGCATGTCCGACTGCTTCAGTCCGATTTTAGCAACTCCCAGCGAGCCACGGCAAAACGCGGGCGCCCCCCGACCGACTGTAGTAGACTCCCCCGCAGTTTCATTCCGTCGCCTCCCGCTCACTTCCCGTCTCCGTTTCGTCGAGCTAAGTCCCCGAACCCCAGCGGCCTGAAACCTCGTCTGATTGGGAGGCGCCATGGAGGGACGTTTCGCCGGCTCGCTGTTGCTCCTGTCCATTCTCATCTCACCGGTTCCTGCCGCCGCGCAGGTGACGAGCGGCGCCATCTCGGGGGTGATTGCCGACGCGCAGGGGGCGGTGCTGCCGGGCGTCGCCCTGACGCTGCGGAATACCGACACCGGTTTCACGAGAACGGCAATCACCGAAGACGAGGGCCGCTATCGTTTCGCCGGGCTGCCACCGGGCCGGTACATGCTGCGCGCCGAGCTCGCCGGCTTCACGACGGTCGAGGTGACTGACATCACGCTCACGATCGGTCTCGAGGTGAGCCGCAACATCACACTGCAGCTGGGCAGCCTCCAGGAGTCGCTGACCGTCACCGGCGAGGCTCCGGTGGTCGAAACGACACGGACCGATGTCTCCGGCGTCATCACGCAGCGGCAGATCGAGACGCTGCCGCTGGCGACGCGCCAGCCCGTGGCGCTCGCGCTGCTCATGCCCGGGACGAGCCAGGATGCGGTGCGGCCCCGCAAGTTCAACGTGAACGTCGGCGCGGGCGCGTTCACGCATGCGGCGGCGCTCCTCGTCGACGGCGTGTGGAACAAGGAAGGCAACACGGGAGAGCCGCGGATGGATCTGCCGCAGGCCGCGATCCGCGAGTTCAAGGTCTACATCAGCCAGGCTCCGGCGGAGTACGGCTGGACGGCGGGCGGGGTCGTGACCTTCGAGACCAAGAGCGGCACCAACCTGTGGAGCGGCGAAGTGTTCGAGTACTTCCGCGACAAGAGCCTCAACCGGATGAACCGCTTCGAGCAGGAACGCCACGCCACGCGCGGCACGCCGAAGCCCGACTTCCGGCGGAATCAGTTCGGGGCAGCGCTCGGCGGCCCGATCGTGCGGGATCGCATTCACGTCTTCACCACGGCCGAGCGGACGAAGACCAACCTGTTCGCCACCGTGACCACCGGCCGGCCGGAGTTCTACTCGGCGCTCGAAGGCACATTCCCGATTCCCGAATACAGCAACATGGTCTTCACGCGCGGCGACGTGCAGCTCAATCCGCAGCAGACGGTGTTCGGGCGGTATGCCTGGCAGGACTCCGATTTCACCTGCGAAGGCTGTGGCGGCAGATTCGCGATCTTCTCCGGCAGCGGCATCCAGCAGAAGCGCTATTCGTGGGTCGGCGGCCATACGTGGGTCCTGTCCTCGCGCGTCCTCAACGAGCTCCGGGGCCAGGCGACGAACGTCCATTTCCGCCAGCACCCGCCCGGAGTGAGACCGGCCGAGAACCTGTTCGACAACTCGCCCGCGCGGACCTCACCCCTGACGCCGATCTACAACTTCCCGAGCCTGGTGTGGGGCGCAAACGCCAACGCCTACTCGCTGCAGACCCAGCGGCAGATCAGAGACGACCTGTCGATCGCGGCCGGCCGGCACACGTGGAAGATCGGAGGCGGCTATCTGCGCATCCCGATCGATGGAGACGTGAGAGAGGTCCCCGGCGTGTGGACCTTCACCTTCGATCAGCTGTTCGACCCGACGAACCCGGCCATCATGGCGAACCTGCAGGGCGCGAGGCTGTTCACCGCGGTCCTGCGGAATATCCGGCGGTTCATCCCGAACGAGTACTGGGACGTCTACGTGCAGGACGAGTGGAGACCGGCGTCGACCGTGACGCTGACCCTCGGGCTGCGCTACGAGTACCAGGCCAAAGCGTTCGGCCAGGATCTCGACCTGAACGACCGGGAGCTCTTCCCGACCACCGGGACGCCCCTCCAGATTCCCTTCGTCGACTTCAGCCGCCGCGGCGACAAGAACAATCTGGGACCGCGCCTCGGTCTGGCCTGGAACATCGACGACGGCCGATCGGTCGTACGGGCGGGCTACGGCATCTATTACAACCCGATGAACCTGTTCGTGACCAACGGCGAGTGGACGAACTTCCGCCAGCCGAACGTCAACATCACGAACCCCTCCTATCCCGATCCGTACGGCGGACTGAACCCGGAACGGTTTGCCTCGACGGCGCCGCAGAACATCCTCATCTCGGCCAACGACCTCGAGAACGTCGAATCGCACGCCTCCACGATCGGGTTCTCGCAGGAGCTGTCGCCGACGCTGGCCGTCCATGTCGACGGCGTCTACAACCGGATGATCAAGCTGCCGCTGACGGTGGACATCAACCCGCGGAGCGGTCTGACCACGGGACCGCGCCCGCTGCCGCAGTTCGCACGGATCGATCAGAACCAGTCGATCGGCGAGCTGACGTACCGGGCGCTGATGCTGCGGCTCGACAAGCGCTTCGACAGCCGCTACACGTACCTGCTCTCGTACACGCTCGCCAAAGCCGACGGCAACCTCGCGTCTCCCGGCATCTCGTCACGCGTGACCCAGGCCGAGGCCCCCGCGCTCGACGACGGACCGGCGGCGAACGACCGGCGCCACGTGCTCGTGGCGAGCGGCTCGGTGCTCCTCCCCTGGGACGTGACGCTCGGCGGCGTCTGGACGCTGCGATCGACGATGCCGTTCAGCGCGGTCGCGGGGCGGGATCTGAACGGCGACGCGATCGTCACCGACTACGTGCCCGGGACCACGCGGGCGATCGGCACCCGCGACAACCTGCGCATGATGGAGGCGGTCAACGCCTGGCGCGCGTCGAACGGCCTCAGACCGCTGCCCGCGTCGCAGATCGACACCAACCGGTACAACGGATTCGACATGCGGGTCAGCAAGGCGTTTCCGTTCGGCGGCGTCCGCCGGCTGGAGCTGATCGCCCAGGTGTTCAACGTCTTCGGCACCGACAACCTGGACGCCGCCTGGAATACCAACGCGCTGTCGGATTCGTTCGGACGGATCCTCCAGGCCTTCAATCGCCAGCAGGCGGAGCTGGCCATGCGGCTCGCCTTCTAGCCAGCGTCGCCTAACTCACCAGACGACCCTCGGCGTCGCGGATCTCCGTGGCGCCGAGGTCGAGCTTCCGCAGGTCCGCCTCGATGGCTTTCCTGTCGCCGACCGCAATCACCACGAGCCGTTCCGGGACGAGATATTTGCGCGCGACCGCCAGCGCCTGCTCGGCCGTCACGGCGCGTACCTCCTGGGCGTAGCGCGTGTAGTAGTCGAGGCCGAGGTCGTAGATGAAGATGTTCGAGAAGCTGTTGACCGCGTTCACGCTCGTCTCGAACGCCCCGGACAGCGAGTTGGCGAGCGCCTCCTTCGCGTTCTGCAGCTCCTCGGCGGTCATCGCCTTGGCGATCATTCCGTTGATCTCGTTGAAGATCTCGGTGACCGCCGGCGCGGTCGCGTCGGTCCGGATGCCGCCGGCCACGAGGAACGGCCCGGGCTGGCGCAGGAACACGAACTGCGATCGCGCGCCGTAGCTGTAGCCGCGGCGCTCGCGCAGGTTCATGTTGATGCGGCTCGAGAAGAGCCCGCCGAGCGCGTTGTTCATCACCTGCAGCGCGCGGAAGTCGGGCGAGGAGCGGGGGGCGCCGATGGACGCCACGCGGAGCTGCGTCTGCGGCGTGCCCGGCTTGTCGACGATGACGAGCCGCGCGCGCGTGGTTTCGGGCGTGCCGAGCGCCGGCCGCGTCGGCGCGCCGCGCTGCCACGACCCGAACGCCGTCTCGGCAAGGGTCCGCAGCTCGCCCATCGAGATGTCGCCGGCGACGACGAGCGCCGCGTTGTTCGGCACGAAGTGCTGTCTCCAGAACGCCAGCATCTCCTCGCGCGTCATGGCCTTGTTCGCGGCTTCGGTGCCGAGCTCCGTGTAGCCGTACGGATGCCGCGGACCGTAGAGCGCGGCCGCCATGACCTGCCCCGCCACCTGCGCCGGGTTGTCGCGCTGCTGCACGAGCTGCGCGAGCCGCTGCGCACGCTGCCGTTCGACCTCGTCGGCCGGGAACGAGGGACGCAGCGTGATGTCGGCCATGAGGTCGAGCGTCGCCGAGAAATTCTTCGTGAGCGACCGGCCGCTGATCGTCGTCGCGTCGGTGCTGCTCCCGGTCGTCAGCGACGCTCCGAGCCGCGCCACGTCGTCGGCAATCTGCAGTGCGCTTCGCGTGGCGGTCCCCTCGTCCAGCATGGCGGCGGCGAAATTGGCGAGCCCTGGCCGGTCCGCGGGGTTGGCGTCGCTGCCGGTCTTGAACACGAGATTGGCAGCGACCATCGGGAGGCCGCGCCGCTCGCTCAGGATCAATGTCAACCCGTTCGGGAGGACGACTGATGCGGGTGTGGCGACCTGGAGCGGCCGCGGTGGACCTGGCGGCGGCACCTGGCTGCGCCACGGCTCGTCGGCGTTGATCGCCTGGCCGCCCTCGCCGCCCTGTGCAGCCGCCTGCGGCGCGGCCGGCGTGGGCGGCGCCGCGATCTGCGGTTGTCCCGGCACCGCATGCACGACCACACGCGCGGTGTTCGTCAGGTGCTCGCGCACGAACGCCTGCACCGACGCCGGTGTCACGGAGCGATATCGCAGGATGTCCTTCTCCAGAAAGTCCGGCGTGCGGAGGTAGTGGTTGTACAGGTTCAGCCGGTCCGCCACGCCGCCAAATCCGCCCAGCCGCTCGAGGCCGCCGATAATCCCGGTTTCGATCGTGTTGCGGGCCTGCTCGATCTCGGCCGCCGAGGGCGGCGCCGCGCGAAGCGCCGCGAGTTCCTCGTCGATCGCGCGCTCGAGCTCCTCGGGCGTATGGCCAGGACGTGCAGTCGCCTGAATGCGCAGCACCGAGCCGAGCATCAGCGATTCCTGAAACGCCGCCACGTTCTGGGCGATCTGCCGCTCGTAGACGAGCTTCTTGTAGAGACGGCTCGCGCGCCCGCCGCCGAGGATCTGCGCGGCGATGTCGGCATCCGCGTCGCCCGGCTGGAAGATGGGCGGCGTGAGCCACGCCACGTACACGCGCGGCAACTCCACGCGCGACGGCACCACGCGGCGTCGCTCCGCGGTAATGCGCGGCGTCTCCGCCTTGATCGGCGGCACGGCCGGCCCGCGCCGGAGCGTGGCGAAGTACTTCTCCACCAGCTTCTTCGTCTCGGCGACGTCGATATCGCCGACGATGGCGAGGCTGGCGTTGTTCGGCGCGTAGTACTGCCGGAAGAACCGGACGACGTCGTCGAGCCGCGCGGCCTGGATGTCCTCGTGCGATCCGATCACGTTGCCGTAGTAGGGATGACCCGGAGGAAACAACGTCTGCACGAGCGCCTCTTCGGCCAGCCCGTACGGCTGGTTCTCGACGCTCTGGCGGCGCTCGTTGCGCACGACGTCCTGCTGGTTCGAAAGCGCGGCCTGATCGACCTTCTCGAGCAGATAGCCCATGCGATCGGACTCGAGCCACAGCGCAAGCGAAAGCTGATTGGCCGGCACGGTCTCGAAATAGTTGGTGCGGTCGTAGTCGGTGGTGCCGTTCAGGCCGGTTGCCCCGGCCGCTTCGAGCAGCTGCACATGACCGTCGTCGGGAACGTGCTTCGATCCCTGGAACATCATGTGCTCGAACAAGTGCGCGAAGCCGGTCCGCCCCGGCTCCTCGTTCGCCGGACCGACGTGATACCAGAGGTTTACGGCCACGACCGGCAGGCGGCGATCCTCCCGGAGGATGACGTCGAGTCCGTTCGGCAGCGTGTACTTCTCGAACTCGAGTCGTGGAATGTCATCCTGGCGCGATGCGCCCTGACTATGTACGTAGTGTCCGGCTTTAGCCGGACCAAGAACGACCAGCGCGAACATGAAGACGACGAGCGCGCGCGTACGCATCGACCTACTCCTTCAGCGGAACGATTTGCACCCCGCTATTTGAGGCTCGCCCAGAGATACCAGCACGCGACCGAGCGATACGGGCGCCACGCCTCGCCGAGCCGCAGCAGCCGGGCCGGCGTCGGCGACGTGCGCAGACGATACGCCCGCTGCACCGCTTTGACAATCCCAAGGTCGCCCAGCGGCAGCACGTCTGGACGATGGAGACGGAACATCAGGAACATCTCCGCCGTCCACCGCCCGATGCCCTTGACCTCGGTGAGCGCGGCGATGACATCGTCGTCGGGCATGCGATCCAGCTCCGCGAGCGGCAGCGACCCGTCCGCCACGCGGCGGGACAGCTCGCGGACATAGCCGAGCTTCTGGGTGCTCAACCCGATGCCGCGGAGCTGCGCGTCGGAGGTCGCACCCACGGCGGCCGGCGTCGGCGCCCCGTCGAAGAGCGCGGCGAACCGCCGCTCGATGGTCGCGGACGCTTTCGTCGAGAGCTGCTGCGAGATGATGGCGTGCACGAGCGCGCGGAACGGGTCCGTGTGCTGGGCGTCGGCCAGACCGCACGGGCCGTAGCGGCGCATCAGATCGCGCAGGACCGGATCGCGCCGCGCCAGCAGTCGCCGCGCTTTCGTGTAGTCGATCGACACGCTACTGGAGCTCCACGGTCAGCGTGACGTGCCCGCGGAACTCGAGCTGCCCGGCGGCAATCGGCGGGGCATCGGAGGCCTGGAGCGCCGCCTCGCGCGCGGCGAGGACCGGCACGGGGGGACGCGACACGACGCCATGTTCCTCGATGCGGACCACGCGGCCAAGCGTCGTGATGGTCCCACCCAGCCCGCGCGCGGCCGCGGTCGCTTTGCCGAACGCGTCTTCGACAGCCAGCCGCAGCGCCTCGCGCTCGAGCTTGGCGCGATCCTTCACGTCGAACCGGACGCCGCCGACCGCCGTCGCACCGGACTCGACGGCCACTTCCAGCAGCTCACCCACCCGGTCGACCGCGTCGACGCGAACCTCGATCGTGTTGCGCGCGACGTAGCCGCGCGAGACGCGCCGGTTGTTCACGAAATCCCACTCCTGCTGCAGATCGTACGCGATCGTCCGGATCGCCTCGGCGGGTACGCCGGCAGCCCGCAGCTTGTCCTGCACGGGCTTCATGGCGTCGGCGTTCCGGCGCTGCGCCTCGCGCGGGTTCGCGGCGCGCGATTCGGCCGTCACCGCGATCCATGCACGGTCGGGCGCGGCCTGCACCACCCCTTCGCCGGTCACCACGATGACGCCTGCGGTGCGCGGCGGCTGCTGGGCCGCGGCAAACGCCGGCGCGCCGAGCACGAGCGCGAGCGCGACGGCGTGGAGATATGGTCGGGTCACGAGGTCCTCGCTTTCGTCCAGGCCGGCACTCTCTATTGTGACGCGCAACCGGCTGCTCAGGTCGGGGGCCATGCCACAATGGCGGCGTGGAAATCTCGCAGGTCCGCAGAGAGCTGGCGCGCGCGATCGCCACCGCACGCGAGCGTGCGAAGCGCCGGCGGGAGCACACGGCCGAGGCGGAGACCGCCTACGCCGCCTTTCTCGAGACTGTCGCGACGCCGGTCACGCGGCAGCTCGCCAACGCGCTCAAGGCCGAAGGGTATCTGTTCACCGTCTTCACGCCCGGCAACGGCCTTCGCCTCGCATCCGACCGCGGCCGCGACGATTACATCGAGTTCGCGCTCGACGCCGCGGCTGACCCGCCGCAGGTCGTCGGCCGCATCAGTTTGACCCGCGGCTCGCGCGTGCTCAGCGACGAGCGCTCCGTCAAACCGGGCGCGTCGCCGGCAGGGATCTCGGAAGACGATGTTCTGGCATTTCTGCTCGACGCGCTGCAGCCCTGGTTAGAACGCTGACGCGCAGGCTGAAGCCTGCGCGCTACACCTGTACATGTAGAGCGCACGCTTCAGCGTGCGCGTGATGGTTTGTGCGCCACGTGGATTGCCATCAAGCCACCGAGCACTGGAACCACCCGCACTTGGCCGAGTCCGACGTCCTCCATCAGGCGCGCAACGCCCTCCGCACCGGGATAAAGGCGAATCGATTCGGGAATGTAGCGGTAGGTATCGGGGTTGCCGTGCAGCAGCAGGCCGAATGCCGAACCGACGAGCGTGAGGTATGTCAGGTACGCGGCCCGCACGATCGAATGCCGGGGCCGGTTGAAATCGAGCGAAAGCACTCGCCCGCCCGGCGCGAGCACGCGATGAATCTCGCTCAGCGCGGCGCGAAGATCCGGCACGTTGCGCAGGCCGTAACCCGTTGTCACCACGTCGAACTGCCGGTCGCCGAACGGCAGCGCGAGCATGTCGGCGGTGACGAGACGTAACGGATCCCTGACTCCCGACCTCCGAGCCCTCGCCTGTGCCAGCTGCAGCATCCGATGGGTGATGTCGACACCGACGACGATACGCCCGCGATCCGCAGCCGCAAAGAGGAGATCGCCGGTTCCGCAGGCCAGGTCGAGCACGCGATCGTCGGGACCGATGGCCGCGACGTCGATCAGGCGCCGCTTCCAGCGCCGATCGCGGCCGTACGAGAGCACGACAGTAATAAGGTCGTAGCGGTCGGCGATCGTGGCAAAGAGCCGCCCCACGTAGCGGCGCTTGCCTTCGGGAGTGGAGATTGTCGAGCGAAGCGTCAAAACACGCGGATGGTACCGCGCATCATCAGCTGGTGGGGACGACAGACGTACGCGTACGTCCCCGGCGTCTCCGGCACGTCGAAGACGACAGTATCGGTCTGGTTCCAGCGGATCGGGTCGATCGCGGCATCGATCGCCGGCACGGCGAAATCGTGCATCATCCCGCGGTCTCGGTTCTCGAGCACGACGCGGACGCGCTCACCCGCCTTGAACTCGAGCGTCGGGTTTGGCGTTCTCGGATCGTCCTTCAGATAGAACGCCATGCCGCGCACGACGAGCGTGACCTCCCGCGTCGGCGTGCTGCTCAGCGCCGGCAGCAGCGCCACGAGCAGCATCAGCAGCGCCAGCACGGCGACGGCCCGTCCCGAAATGGGTCGACCGAAGATGCTCATCCGACCAGCATTCCTGTCACATACATGACGGCAAACCCCGCGAACAGCCCCGCCAGCACCGGCGCTGTCGCGAACGCGCGGGCCACCGTCCCCTCGCGCGTCATCTGCCGCACAATCTGCCCCACGACCTGTGCAATGGCGCCCACGCCGATCGCGAGGAACACCACCGACCACACCGGCGAATAGACCAGCCCGCCAAGCCAGGCGCCGCCGATCGTCGGCGCGCCGCCGATCGCGCCGAGCGCCGCCAGGCGGCCAAGCGCCACGCGCTGCCGCTCCCGGGCCAGCGGCGCCACAATCGCGAGCCCCTCGGTCGTGTTGTGCAGCGTGAAGCCGACGATGAGGAGCGTCCCGAGCGCCGCCTCGCCCAGAGCGAACGCCGACCCGATCGCGAGCCCCTCGCCGAAATTGTGCAGCCCGATGCCGACCGCAATGAGGAGCGCGAGCACCCAGCCGTATCCGCTATCGGCTGCGCGGCGGCGCCCCTTCAGCCAGGCGCCGATCGCTTCGAGCACCAGATACGCGCCGGCCGCTGCAAGCGCAAACAGCACGGCGCCCTGGAACGACTCGGGAAGCAGGCCAGCCGCCTCGAACCCTTCGCTGGCGCCGTCAACGAGCAGAAACACGAGCAGCCCGACCGTGAGCGCGAGCAGAAAATCCATCCCGCGCGCGGAGAGACGCGTCATGAACGGAAACCAGAGAAGGCCGATGACGACCGGGATGACGCCCACGTAGAGGCCGATCAGCGTGAAGACGCCGAAGAAGCGCGCGTTGGGCGTGGGCGTCTCGACCGCGACCGGGATCTCGTGCTCGAACGCGGTGCCGGTCGACGTCAGCACGCGCACGACGTGCGCCTCCCCTTCGACCCACGGATACGGAATCCGCAGCGTCGTCCGACCGAGATGCCGCAGCGCCGCGCCGTTGTCCGCCGTGAACGTCCAGAACGCGTCGTCCACTTGTACCTGGGCGATCGTGAGCGCATCCGGGCCGTCGTTCATGAGGCTGGCGACGATCGCTCCTGGTTCGAGCGTGACGCGCTGGAACGTGAGCCGCTCGACCGGCGGGAACTGCTCGCCGCGGACCGCGTCCGCTGGGCCCGACCGCACGATGACGGCGAGCAGCGCGCCGAGCAACACGAGCGGCAGCAGCGCGAGCAGCAGGCGGCGCGTCATGTCGTCGGCGCCCCCTCTGCGCGGAACAGCCCCATCCAGCCGAGCTCGGCGAACTCGCTCTGGTGCGCGTGAAACATGAAGTCGCCGGGATACCGGAACATCGTCTCGAGAATCGCGCGCTCGCCCTGGCAGAGCATCAGCGTGTCGGTCTTTTCCGACGGCGTGAGCGACGTCCCCGTACGATAGACGTCGAAGAACATCCCGTGCAGATGGAGGCTGTTCACGGGATCGAACTCGGTGAGGTTCACCAGGTACATCCGGACGAGCTGACCGACGCGTACACGAATCGGCTCGTGCATATACGCGTTGGCGATCGTGTTGACCGCGTACATCTCGTTCTCGACGTCGAAGTTCGTGTCGAAGGCATTCATCACCATCACCAGTTCGTCGGCCGGAGGACGACCCTCCTTCGGATCGATGATGAACGCGCCGTACAGCCCTTTGTGGATGTGCCGCTTCAGCGGAACCGTGTGGCAGTGATAGAGGTGCAGGCCGAACGGATCCGCGTCGAACTCGTAGACGAACGTTTCCCCGGGGTGCACCTCCTGCCCCGCCAGTGCGCCGTCCATCGCGGGCGGATGCCAGCCGTGGAAATGAATCGAGTGCGGATGCGTGCCGAGGTTCCTGAACGTCACCCGGATGCGATCGCCTTCTGTCGCGCGGATCGTCGGACCCGGCACCTGTCCGTTGTACGTCCACGCGGGAAAGAAGAGCCCGGGGGCGATCTCGATCTCCCGATCGGCGGCATAAATCTCGTACTCGCGCAGCAGCGTCCCGTCGCCGCGCGGCGTCTCCCGATAGAACTTCGACCGCTCCTCGGCCGGAAGGTCCGAGAAGTTCCAGGTACGCAGATACGCCGTCGCGTCGAACGCGTCCGGCGAAGTGCGGCCAACGGTCCCCATGACGTGCGCGTCGTGCCGCGGATGAGGCGCCGATCCGGCGCTCTGCCCGGCGGCGCGGGCCCCGCCGACGAGGCTACCGGCGAGCGACGCGAAACCGGTCGCCTGCAACCACGCACGCCTGCTCAGACTCCACATTTTGACTCATCAAAATTACTTCGCCGATAGACAGAAGTCAAATCATAGGCCACTCAAACTGCCGGTAGTACACTGGGTTTTTCAGCATGCTCCCGTCCAGCACCGTCGAGAACTACCTCAAGGCCATCTACCTGGGGTCGAGCGCCATGGCTCAGCCGCAGCGGTTGCTGCCGATGGGGCAGCTCGCCTCGGCGCTCGGCGTCGCACCCGGCACCGCGACGACGATGGTCAAGACGCTCGCCGAGTCGGGGCTGGTGAGGTACGAGCCCTACGCCGGCGTCACGCTGACGGCTGCCGGGCAGAAGCTCGCGGCGATGGTCGTGCGCCGCCACCGCGTCATCGAGCTCTTCCTCGTCCGCGTCATGGGCTACGGCTGGGACGAGGTCCACGACGAAGCCGAGCAGCTGGAGCACGTCGTGTCGGATCGACTGATCGATCGGATGGACGAGATGCTGGGACGCCCGGAAGTCGATCCGCACGGCGATCCGATTCCCGACGCCCGAGGCGTCGTCAAGCCGCAGCAGGCGCAGAGCCTGCTCACGTGCCCGCTGAACACGCGCGTCACAATTACGCGGGTCATCGATCAGGACAAGAGCTTCCTGCGCTTCATCGAGAGCCACCATCTCAAGCCCGGAGAATCGATCGAGGTGGAAGAGCGCGACACGGCCTCCGACAGCGTGCGCGTCCGCGGAAAGGACGATCAGCGCGTGACGATCGGGACGCGCGCCGCGTCAAAGCTGCTGGTCCAGTAGGTTCCGGGCCCGCGGATCCGGCCTACAGCGAGCGCAGGAAGGCGAGCAGCGCCTCGCGGTCTTCGGGCGACAGCCGCTCGAATCCACGTCGGGCCGTCTCGGCCTCTCCTCGGTGCCGCAGAATCGCCTCCGCAATCGTGGCGGCACTGCCGTCGTGCAGCAACGGCCGGCGGAAACGGAGTCCCCAGAGCGCCGGTGTGCGAATCTCCGATGCGGCAGCCGCAGCCTGTTCGATGCCGTCGCCGGTGCCGATGTCGTGCAGCAGCAGATCGGAGAAGAGCGGGACCGGACGCCGATCGAACAGCGGGTTCGCGCTCGGGCCGGTCGTGAGCGAGGGCACGTGGCATGCCGCGCAGCCGATGGCGGCGAACGTCCGCTCGCCTGCAATGGTCGCGGCGTCGACGCCTGCCCGCAGGACGGGTGCCAGGAACTTCATGAACGACTCGAAGTTGTCGATGCCTCGGCGCCGCGTCGCCGGATCCGGCCGATCTTCCGGGTCAGGAATCGGGTCGCAGTAGCGCATCTGCGTGGCGGAAATGCCGAAGGCTGATTCGTTCGGAAACAGATCGTTCGTGATGCCCATCTCGTTGCGGTACGCGTCGGCCCCAAACGCGAGCAGCGTCGCGTGCTGCGCCTTCCATCCAAATCGCCCGACGCGCCGCGCCCCGGTGGCAACGTCAACGACGATCGCGGCGCGTCCGCTCACGCCGTCACGATCGCGGTCGTCCGGATCCTCGAGGGCGAGCAGCACGTCGTCTGCAATGGCTTCGACGAGGCCGGCGCCGAACACCGGAATCGGCGCCCGCCGGGCGATGACGCTCACGTCGTCGGGAATCTGCGGCTGACAACTGTGCGAGGGGATCGAGAGCATGTGAATCAGCGTGTCGCCCGCCGCGTTGAGACCGCGCGCGCGACCGCTCGAATCGCGATAGCCCGCCCGCACTTCGAGGATCACGCCGCCTCCGCCGATCGCCGGCACGTTGTGACACACGGCGCAGCTCGTCCCATTGAAGGCGGGGCCGAGCCCCTCTTCGGCCGTCTCTACTTCGGTGAAGTCGTCCAGTCCGAGCCGGAACGCCGAAAATTCCGCCGGCGTGATGCCGCGCAGCGGCCCGCCGGGCAACGACGACGCTTCCTGCGTGCGTCCGTCGACCTGCAGGCCGACGACGAGTATCCAGAACCCGAACGCGGTCCAGAGTGGACGCTTCATCGCGTGTCTCCGCTTGCCGGGCGCACCACGAGGACGCCGCGCATGAAGTTGTGGCCGGCGCCGCACATGCGGCTGCACTCGAAGGTGTAGCGACCGGGCGCACCGCCGGTGAACCGTGTGACGGCATAGCCCTTCCCCCGCTTCGGAATCAGCACGTTCGTCCCGGCGCCGACGATACGGAAACCATGCATCGTGTCGTCGCTGCGGATCCGCAGCTCCACCTCCTCACCCTGCGCGACGACGATTTCCGACGGCCAGAACTCGAAGCGCTCGGCAGTGACCTCGATGACGCGTGGCGCGGGTCCCTGCGTCGGAACCGCCCCCGGCGTCGAGACCACGAGAACGATCAGAATCGCCGCACAGGCCACGCGTGCAGTCATCGTCATCCTCTAACAGGCTGTTGAATTAGTGACTCGTGAGAGCACGTTTTCTCTCCCTTGTCGGTTCATCGTCGGCCCGGCTGGTCGGTGACCAGTCGGGCTGCCGGTCCGGGCTACGCGCAGCGCGGTATCAAGGTGCG